>Ga0207702_10000792_pt1 | contig 33523 bp, 57 predicted proteins | sample KBSCornC62_FD_184302 | JGI IMG/M metagenome (GOLD analysis project Ga0207702, IMG submission 184302) | Corn rhizosphere microbial communities from Kellogg Biological Station, Michigan, USA - KBS Corn C6-2 (SPAdes) (version 2) | ecosystem: Host-associated > Plants > Roots > Rhizosphere > Soil ... | reverse complement strand
AACCTCTGCAAGCGGCCAGCTCGTCGGCTGGCGTTCTCTTGTGGTCGAGCCGGGAGGTCCCCCCGGTGCCCCCGGCTCGTGCACCAATCAGCTGGGCTGCTGGCTCAAGACCATCCTGACGATGCGCCTGCATCGTCGCCAGCGTCCGTGTTGGTTAACAGTGTCTCGACCAAAGACAGTCGCTGTAAACCGCGTATAAACCCGCAGGTCGGGTTATCCGGAGTTTTCGGATGACGTCCGCGCCCGGCGATGCTTGCCGCATCAGAGGCGAACCCTCATGGTTCCACCTATCATTTCGCTGACGGAAATTGGCGCGCCCGGAACGATTCGAACGCCCCGACCTTCAGATTCGTAGTTTTCAACCAGAACATTGGTTTTGTGATCTTGGTCAGCATGTCGCGGCAACCAGCCTGGCTTCGAGCCCAGCCGCCCCGCCAATGGCCGACGCCTAATGAGCAGGAGTTGCTTCGCGCCCAGCGGCAGGAAGATCGAGCATTTGAGCGGAGCCGAACGCCCCGCGTCATCATGGGAAGACACAGATGAACACAATGCACGATCGGCGCGCTCCGCTGACAGCCGAAGTCACCGCGCTTGAGCGACAGCAGGGTGCCGCCGTGCTGAATGGCAAGACCTCTTCGATGCCAAGCCGCTGATCGCTGCCCTCGAGGCATTGGAAGCCCTCGATACTGCCGAGACCGAACAATCCCGCCGCGACCGCGAGGATGCGCAAAGAAAGCGGGTGGGGATTAAGTGACCCTGCCTCCGAACTGGCAAATCCTGCTCGCAAAGCAGGCAGCGGAATGGAGGGCGGGGCCTGACGCCGCCGGCACGACAAAACCGGAACGGAAGATATTCTCAGCCCGAAGGCGCGCCCAACTTTCGATCGATGTTGTCGAACAGGATCCTAAGATCTGTGAGGCCCGTGCTCTGGGCGTGCGTCCGAACACCCGACACCAGCTGATGCATACGTCGTGCGGTTGCCTCATCAAGTTGGCCTAAATCATCCATCCGCTCGATTAACGTTCCAACGAGCATCAGGGCCAAGAGCGCAATGTGGTCAGTCTCGTTTTGTGGTTGTTGAATCATGCTCGCTCTCCTTCAGCTCGAAACCCACGGAGGCCAAGACGTTCACCGCGGCCTCCTGGTAGCATCGGACGGGTTATCTTCCGATACGGGGCGGGCTTAATCTATCAGGTAGATCCAGGATATTCGAGTGCGCGCTATATCGTCCCAACAAAGGTGACGATTCCGATCGAGGCGGGAGGCCCCGAAGTGACCTCCCGGCCCGCAGGCTGACGGTACTCGACTGGCCGGCCCGTGAGTTGTTTACTGCAGCCACCTTCCAGCGCACTGATTGAGCGTGGTTAAGGCAGGCGGCGCTGGGTCATTTTGGAACGTAAGCGTCGGCTTCCCACGGCGGGAGGGACGCGACTTCGCGGGGATGGCTGAAAGACAAATCCGTGCGGCGCCGCGCGGTTTCAAACCGACTGGAACATAGCCAGCGCCGTCTTCGCAGCGTTTTGGTGTTCAGTGAGCCTTGACGGCAAATCTACCTTAATTTGGTCGGACACGCATTGAATTCAGAGAGCCACTCTTCGTCCCCCGACATCATGGCGCTGATTTGTGCCAGGTGGTTTCCCTGCATCACAAAATCTTGGAGGAAGACACCGCCGGTTCGAATAATGCGGGGATCAATCAGTTCATGGCGTTCGTCTATGTTCACGATCTCACCAACGCCCGGAGGAATGGCGATATGAAGTTCGTCCTCCGGGCCTTTATAGTCCCAAGCCAACCGAACTTCCCGCTGCTCCGCGGAATCCAAGCCTTTTGTAAAGGCCCCTCGATCGGGAGAATCGGTATATTTCACCTCGCCGTAGATCGGTCTACAGCCCAATGCATCGCTTATCGCATCGATTAGGATATCAGGCTGGACGATTCGTAACACTACGGCGTTAGCCGGCTTGTCTAAAACAACCCGGACCCTGTGGCTTGCGCTATTGGAGAAGCACAGGACCATGTGATTGACGGTCCAATTGTACTCGGCCGCGAAGGCTATGTGCACGTTCCCGAGGGTCAGATTTTCTGCGAAGACATAGCCAAATCCGCCTGCAAATGGCTCCCCGTCAATTCCGGCTGGGAAGCCATATCCAACCTTATGCTTAACCTCGTCCGGTGTCATGATACCCCGAGTCTCACTACCGATGTAGCTGGCGGCCCGGGAAATCCTGATTGAACCTCCGTCCACATATGGAGCCGCATATTGCGGCTCCATGTACCGATACAAAGAGCCCCGCATCGGCCAAGGCCCCTGCAAGAAATCAAGCCCACCTGGCTCCACGTCTTTCATGATTTCGCCTCCAGCCCAAGCTCCACGAGCGGGCGCACAGCTTCAGCGCAGCGCATTCGCACGCTCCGCCTTCCGCACGTCCTTCGGAGGAATGGTCCGGATGGTCGCTGCATACTCGGCAAATAAGATGAGCGCCCAGATCTCCACGCCTAACCAGTCGCCCGACGCCACACCATGAAACACGTCAAGCGCGAAGAGCGCCATGGCAATGATCCGAAAGCCCCGCATGCTGTATGCGGGCATGTCCGCCCTCAACGATGCCGACAGCATCATGAGGATACTGAAGATGCCGGCGATAATCCGCCCCACCAGCGTGTCGGCAATGCGGAGCTGATCCAGCGCCACGATGAACCAGAACAGGCGGCAGATCGCGAACTGGCTCTGCCCACTCACTTGGCAGAGCTTGATGATCGGCGGGATGAAAAGGGTGCGGCCCACCCAACTGTCGATAGCGGACAGGCTCATTGCTGCTTCAGTCCGGTTGCCGATGCTTGCGTGAGCGCTTGGCCGTCACCGGATGCGGGATGATCGTCGATGGCTGAGCGCCGGTAACGCCCACCAGGATGCGTCGCACAGCCTCCGGCCGCGTCGGCTTCGGATCGGGCTGCTGCTCTATCCAATGATCAAGCGCGCCGAGCTGGTCGGGCTGGAGTCGGACGCCGACCAGCGTGCCCTTGCCCGTAGGGAGCGGCCCCTTCCGCTTCTTTGTTAACACGGTAGTTGCTCTGCCATCGGTAGCGTGTTAACACAGTAGCGAGCCGAGGGGAAGTTGGCCCTTCCCGCCCGGCTCTGACCCCAACCGGCTGCTTAGGAGACGATCATGGCTATTGCACCCCTACAGCCGGGCGCTGCCCCGGCCAACTGCCGCGCGTCCGGAGGCTAGCGAGGAGATCCGCGCCATCGCATTCGAACAGATCGAAGCGATGATCCTCACAACCGACGCTGCCCAGCTTTTCGATCACCCCGATGATCCGAAGGCAATTGCCTTGGGAGCCGCGATGTTCAACGTGATTGTCGATCGGGTGCTGCCGGCTCGCAGGGACCTGGACGCCATCCTGAACAGGGAGGTGCGCCATGGCTGACGCCCCCAATAATACGGCGCTTATCGACCTCGTCTCACCCAACCTTGATGTGATCCGGACGCTGATCGACACGGCGATCGACGCCGATGAAGGCAGCGTGAGGCGGAAAAGTCTGCTCCACGCCGCGCTCGGCCTTATCGACGCCTTTCTCGTCAAAATGGAGGCGGGCGATGGCGGACATTGAAACAGCCGCTTTCAGCACCGCCGCCTGGTCCGCCGCTTGGAGGCGCTGGGCGGCTACGTGATGCATCATGACGGCCAATGGCGAGTGCTGGTGCCACTTGAGAACCTCAACGAGGTGCGATCACTTAACGCCGAGATCAACCCGCCTGGGAACGCGTTGGCTGTCCGGCAGTATGCGAGCGGCCGGCCCTGAAACTTACCGGTCCCGGGGACATTGCCCCGTTGGCTTCGGCTGGCGGGGCCGTGCTTTACCAATAGGGCCCGACGTAGCCGTAGGGACTATAATAGCCGAAAATCAGCTCGCCATGTTTGCGATGGCTGGCGCCGCCGAGTTCCCTCAGTTCCGTCCGATCATAATGGGGGGCGCCCTTCAATGCAGCTTTGTCTAGCGGGACGACATAGCCGCCATTATCGATGCTATAATCGAGAAGGGACCATGGAATGGGATGGAACCTATCGCGGATGCCGAGAAATCCGCCAAAGGACATGATCGCATATTTGACCTTGCCGCTGCTTTTCTCGATCGAAAGATCATCGATGTGGCCGAGCCGTTCTCCTGCCCGATTGTAGACAGGGGTGTCGTTTACGCGGCTGGCCAGGATGAGTTCGTGCTCGTGTTCGTCCACCGTTTCAGAGATTGCCTGATCCATGATACTCGCCTCCTCGCGGCCTTAACCCGGCCGCAGCTGCCTATCTTGCATGGATACCAAATCAACTCACACGCTGCCCTAGCGTTCCACGGCGCGCGCCCGGCAATGGCTGGCGGGGTTTCTTTTTGCCTCTTGATTCGGACATCGTGCGGACACGGAATCTGCCGCGGACATGCGAAGCCCTCTCAGAGCTTCTAAGTTATTGTATTTTTCGTTGGAAATTGGCGCGCCCGGAACGATTCGAACGTCCGACCCTCAGATTCGTAGTCTGATGCTCGGCTCTTCAGCGAGTTTCGGACGGTTTCGAAAATGCTGGCAGATCCGGGAGTGTTCCTCAGGCGTTCTTGCACCTGGTTTCGATTGATTGCGACCACTTTCGGCTGTAGTGATTACGCAGCGATTAAGTGGAGCCGACCGTGGCCGTTCTGAAGATCACGAAGCGCAACGTCGATGCGGCTCCGGTGCCGGCGAAAGGCGATGCCTATTTCTGGGATACCGAGCTGCGCGGTTTCGGGCTGCGCGTTACGCCAAAGGGCGTCCGATCCTATGTGGTACAGTATCGATTGCCAGGTCGGCCGGCCAAGCGAATCACCATCGGCATCCACGGTTCGCCCTGGACGTGTGAGAAGGCTCGCGCCCGCGCAGAGGACATCCTCATCGCTGTCAAGATGGGAGATGACCCTTCGGTCGTGGCCAAGGAGCGCAGACGCGCCGCCGTGGACCTTGAGTTCTCGAAATATGTCGAGGCGTTTGGCGACAATTATCTGAAGCTGGAATGGGGAGACAGTTGGGCTGAGGCGAAGCGGCAGCTTGAGCTTCACGCCGTCCCGGCGCTGAAGGGCCGCCCCCTGCCCGAGATCAAGAAGCACGAAGTTACCGCCCTGATCGACAAGCTACGCGACCGCCCCGCCCTCGCCCGCAATACCCATGCCGTCCTGCGCAAGATGTTCGCCTGGGCCGTGGAGCGCGGGGATCTACACACCTCGCCGATATGTGCGGCGCCCCCGGCGGTGAAGGCTCGCAAGCGCGTGCTGACGCCGGATGAACTGGTGGCGCTATGGCAGGTAACATTTCAGCTTGATCGGCCGTTCGGGCAATTCATCCGGCTCTTGATGCTAACGTTGCAACGGCGATCGGAGGTTGCCGAGCTGCCGTGGTCGGAATTGTCCGAGATGCACGCCATGTGGCGGCAGGACGGAGAGCGGACCAAGAATGGCGAGGATCATCTTGTCCCCCTTACGCCGATGGCGGTTGAGGTGCTGAATGACCTAGCTGGCGGCAACGGGTGGAAACGCAAGGGCCATGTGTTCACCACTACCGGAACGACACCCATTTCCGGCTTCAGCAAGCTCAAGCTTCGCATCGATCGGCTAATGCTGCCCATCCTTCAGAAGATGGCTGATGAGCGCGCCGAGGCGTTGGGCGAGCAGCCGGAGATCGTGTTCCTAAGCCCGTGGCGGCTGCATGATATTCGGCGCACCGGCACGACGCAGATGCAAGCCCTCGGCGTGCCGATCGAGGTCACGGAAAAGGTCATCAATCACAAATCCGGCGAAACGGCGGGCATCAGGGGCGTCTATAATCTGCATGCGTATACCGATGAGAAGCGGCGAGCCTTGCAGGCTTGGGCCGATTTTCTCGGCCGGTTGGTGGCCGAGGCAGAGAAGGGTTCGAACGTAATTGCGCTGCCCGAGAGGGTCGCGTGATGAGGTGGGGCGGCTAGGGTAGCTCCCGAATGGCCGGTCTCCGCCCGGCCTGCCGCTCCATCATGTTATGCGGAGACAAGCCTGCGGAGGGCGAATTGGTCGATGTTCTTCTTCACTTACCGGAGCAATATGCGGGTAAACCGGTAACGCTTGCTGAAGCGGTTCAAAATTGGGTGGCCCTATCCAGCGCACCGCATATTCGCGAGGCGATGACATTGAGAGGTATTGTCAACGTGGACGTAGGCGCCTGGATGTGGATTGGAGCCGGTCTAGCGTCGGGTGCGGTGAGCGCTTTTGTACAGGCTCCATCGAGTGGGCGATGGTCAAGGCTGCCGCAGTCGTATTGGAAAGACATCGACTTATGGTCAGACCCTCCCACGTTTTTCGACGGGATTTCCGGGGCAGTCGGACAGAGCTCGGAAATGGTTGGCCAGCCTATCGTAATTTGGGAGGACGGCGACAGGACAGTAATGGAAGTTTTCCTCGATTTCTGCCGAGCCGCTGCGGGATCAACCGAAAGGACTGCCGAGGCGAAGCCCGCAGGTGATGTTATTGATCGCAAAGCCGAGGAGGTCCGCGTGGCACGCTCTCTGGACGATGAGGGCATACGGAAAGGACTGGTCAGAAGTCACCACGTCGAAAAGCGGTGGAACAAAGAACAATATGGAAGCCCGCCGAAGGTTGTGAGCATTACAGTTTTAATGTCGGGGCAGGGTAAGGGTGGTCGCAAGCCTGGCGCGCGCTAACCGTCTAACTGTCGAACTGTAGCGTCGAACTGTCGCGCTTCCTCAGACAGTTCTGATGCTTTCTATGGGTGTCCGTCACATTCGACGGAGACCAGCATGCGACACGATGACGATCTACTGACAACCGAGGAAATGGCGGCGGTTCGCCGCGTGCCATCGAGCCGTCTGCACAAAGAGCGGCTTAGCGGCATTAACGCCCAGCCCTTCATTAAAGATGGCCACCTCGTCCGCTATCGGTGGGGTGATTATCTGGCGTGGCTCGCTGCCAAGCAGCGCTTTCACTCTACTTCCGAATTGGAGGCAGCGTGATCGGTCATGTTCTTCTCAGCAGCGGGTACACGCGGCCCTGAAACGCGAAAGACCGGCACTTTGCGGATGCCGGTCTCCCACAAATCTTCAATCAGCAGCAACGACGAAGATAGCAACAGTCACCGGACACCGCAACCGGCGATCACCTTGCCCGGCGATGGTCCAGCATCTGTCCCGCCGTTGCTTCTGATTGTTGAGCAATTAGCATTGTGCAGCGCGGATACACGGGATCTGCAACGGTTTGCGGAGTGGGTCTACTTCGGGCGTGCGCGCTGGTTGGTACAGCACAAGAAGTTCCTCCCTGACCCAGAAAAGCTGGATGCCGAACGTTACGGTACGCGGCAGCAGCGGAAGGGGGTGCGTCATCATGCCTGACCGCACCTACACAATCTTGCGCGCGGGCAGCGCCTACTTTGTCAGGATCGAGCCGCCCGTCCGTGGGCTGCCTGATAACCGCACATTCGCGACCTACCGCGAGGCGCGTGGCAACGCGATGGGTCTGCGATTGAGTTACGGCGGCCGGGTGGTCGATCGGGCAGAAACGGCGGTGGCGAATGGGTAGCGTCATCCTCCTCCGCCCGCAGTTCGGTCACGAGAGCTACGGACAATTCCACGTCTGGCAGTCCCTCGATGATGAGTGGATGATTGGCCACGAGTCCGCATCCGGTGGAAGCTGGGGCGCGTTCGAACGCTTTCCCACCCGCGAAGCGGCCGTAGTTCGCGCGCTTCAGCTCCTCCCCGAATATGCGCCGTGCCGACTGGGAAGGATTGGCGAGCCATGATCGCACAATTCAAATCCTTCCTAGCCGCAGCGGAAGTGCTGGAAGGCTTTCAGATCCTTCTACGTCGCTGCCCTACAGCATCCGATCGCAAGTCGTTGATCATGGCCGCGCACGGGCATGGTGGGCTGACCGAGGATGAAACCGGCCTGCTGATTACGGCCCTTGGACTGGAGACCGCGTGATGAGCAACATTATTCGGCTCGGCGCTAAGGCGCTGGCCCTGCAAAACGTGGGTGACGGTCGTGTGTCGGTGCGGCTCGCAAGCCCGGTGAATGAAACCGAACGCAACCTGGAGATGGTACTGCCGGATTTTGAGGCGGCGCAGGAATATGCGGATCATATCGTTGATCGCTGCCCTGGTTTCTATGGTCCGGTGATGGACATGACGGGGGAGGTCAATGACTAATCCCTTCTCTGATTTCGCACGGGCTTTCGAGCGTCCGTCGCTTCCCCCGATCGATTTCGATGCAGTCCGCGCGGTGGCAATCTCATCTGTGATCGGGGCGTCGGTCGCACTGAAGCGGTTCGGTCGTGAATATCAGGCCTGTTGCCCGTTCCACCCCGACAAGACGCCGAGCTTCTACGTCAATGACGAGAAGGGCTTCTATCACTGCTTCGGCTGCGGCGCGCATGGCGATGCAATTGATTTCTTGGTCGAGACGGCCGGCGTAGGCGTCCGCGAAGCGGCGGAGATGATTACGGGAGCATCCTACCCGGTGCCCCAGCAGCATCCCGCTAAGTTCGAGCCTGAACCCAATCGCTCGCCCGAGGCGGAAAAGATATGGACTGAAGCCGTCCCCGCCGATGGTACGGTAGCGGCGCTGTATCTCTCCAATCGCGGCCTTGATGGGCCGGTGCCGCCGTGCATCCGGTTCGCTCGGCTTCGACTGGGGCGGCATCCGGCTATGCCCACACTCGTTGCGCTGGTCGTCAGCGGCGATGGCTCTCCAACCGGCATTCAGCGCATTTTCTTGAGCGAGGACGGTCGCAAGGCCGGTCTACCAGATGGGAAGGTCAAGTTCTCGCTTGGCCGGGTTAAGGGTGGTGCAATCCGCTGTGCGCCCGCCGATGACGAGGTGGCGGTGTGCGAGGGCCTGGAGGACGCCCTGAGCCTCCAGCGCATGTTCGGGATTCCGACATGGGCCGCCGCCGGGGCCGACATGATGCGCTCGATGGCCCTGCCGGATGCGATCCGTAGTGTCATCATCGGCGCGGATGCGGATGATGCCGGGGAACGATCGGCGCAAGCGGCTGGCCAGTCTTTCGCGGATCAGGGGCGAAGCGCGCGGATCATTCGTCCGCAGGCGGGCTTCAAGGACTTCAATCAAGAATTACAGGAGGGGCGCTGATGGCGACCGCCGCTTTCAAGGCGCGTCTTGATGACGCGGACATTATTGACATCGAACAGCCACAACCACTTCGCCGCCCGCTTGCAGATGCGGAGCCGTACCCGTTCGAAGCGCTCGGCAATCATCTCCGCCCGGCCGTCGAGGCAGTCCATGGCATCATCCAAGCCCCGATAGAAATCTGCGCACAGTCGGCGCTGGCCCAAGCCGCGCTTGCCGTGCAGGGCCATGCTAACGTGGTGCTACCGAACGGGCAGTCTCGGCCGCTCAGCCTCTTCCTGCTCAGCGTGGCGGCCAGCGGTGATCGCAAGAGTGCGGCTGATAATGAACTGGGGTGGGCGCTGGAGCGACATGAGCGCAATCTGGCTGAAGGACTGGTTGAGGCGAAGGCCAACTATGCCAATGATATGGAGGCATGGAATGCAGCGCGCTCGCAGGCGAAGGCCGATAACAAGAGTGGCAACCGCTCCAGCATCGCAAGCGCCCTTGGTGAAGTCGGAAATGAACCGGTCCCGCCTCTTGAGGCGATTATATCATTTCCAGATCCGACCATTGAGGGCATTCAGAAATATCTCGCGGTCGGGCAGCCATCGCTTGGTCTTTTCTCAGATGAAGGAGGCATGTTCGTCGGCGGCGTGGGGATGTCGAAGGACCATTCCCTCAAGACGGCCGCTGGCTTCTCGAAATTCTGGGATGGAGCGCCCGTAAAGCGGCTCCGTGCCGGCGATGGCAAGACTGTCCTGTTTGGCCGGCGCGTGTCACTGCATCTAATGCTTCAGCCGGAAGCGGCCATGAACTGGCTTTCCGATCCGGTGCTTCGCGACCAGGGCCTGTTCTCGCGCATGCTTATCGCAGCCCCAATCAGTATTGCCGGGACGCGGTTCGGGCGCGATCCTGATCCAGACGCCAAAGCGGCGGTCTATCGTTATGGATCGCGGCTGCTGTCGATCCTGGAGCGGCCATGCCCGATCAAGGAAGGCACGGTGGGCGAACTTGCGCCGCGCGATCTTCCGATGACGACTGGCGCCGCTCGCATGTGGTGGGCCTATCGGGATTCCGTCGAAAAGGAGCAGGGCAAGGGCGGACGCCTCGTTCCAATCCGGGGGTTGGCGAATAAGATCTATGAGCATGCCGCGCGCCTTGCCGGTGTTCTGGCGCTTATCGACAACCTCGATGTGGCGGAACTTGACGAAGCCGCTTTGGCAAACGGGATAAAGCTGGCGAGCTGGTATCTGGGCGAGGCGCTTCGGCTCTCCGAAGTCGGCATCGTCTCCGATGATATTCGGATGGCGGAAGCCCTTCTGGATTGGCTCAAGACTTCCTGGCCAATGCGCTCTGCCGACGACGGGCCCTATATCTCTAGCGTCGATGTCTATCAGTACGGTCCCGGCAGTATGCGCGAAAAGTCTGTTGCTCAGCGCGCCCTTGCCGTCCTCCTCGATCATGGCTGGCTTCGCAAAGCGGAGCAGCGGACCCACGTCAACGGCAAGCGTCGTCGCGACATTTTCGAAGTGAGGGAGGGCTGACATATGCGGGCTGTCGATTTCGATCCGGACGCATGGCTCGCCGGGAACGAAAGCGCAGGGCCTGCTATTCCTGCTAAAGTTGCTATTCCTGAGGCCGCCCCCTCTCCGGAAAAAATAGCAAGAATAGCAGGAATAGCATCATCGCCGCTCCCGCGAGAAGTGGTGGACGGGCTGGTCAAGCTGCGGATGATGCCGCCGCCAAGGATCACGAAACCCGATGCGTGGCCGGAGATCGTCGCAAATGCTGTGAGGATCGCCGATGAAGGCTGGGCGGCACAGGCCATCGATCTAGGCTGGGGGCCGCATCATCTCTTCGGATGGGAAGCGAGCGCCGCTCCTGATCCCTGGGATTACTCGCTCGCCGTCATCATGGAAGGCTGGCCGATCGTGGACGTTACGGCCGATTTCATCACGCTTCAGAAGGGCAATGCGTGCCGCCCGTTTAAGAACCGGCCACGCCCTGCGCTCGGCAAATTTCTATGGGAACTGTAATGTGCTATTCAGTAGCGAAGTGAAACGCGATTTGGGGGTCTGAATGAGTAAGCTGCACAGTCGGGTCGTGAAGCTGGAGGGCGTCAATCCAGCACCGCGATATACAGCAGTCGAGCGGGAGATTGTCATGCCATCACCCGATGGGCCTCGCGCTACCGGAGACGTTCTTCGCAGGGTCGTCGGCGGAGACTGCACGTGGATGCGAAGGGGTGCGGGGCAATTCGCAATGGTGGTAAATGATGGCATCGACCCGTAAAAACGGCGCGAATACGGACGACACGCGGTTCAAGCCCGGTAATCCCGGCAAGCCCCGTGGCGCACGCCACAAGACCACTCTCGCAATCGAAGCGCTCCTTGAGGGTGAAGCCGATGCACTGACCCGCAAGGCCATCGAACTCGCCCTTAATGGCGATGGTCCCGCGCTAAGGTTGTGCCTCGATCGTTTAGCGCCGCCCAGGAAGGACGCACCGATCTCGATCACATTGCCCCCGGTCAATTCCGCTGCAGATACGGTGGCTGCCTCTTCGGCTTTGCTGGATGCCCTGGCTGCCGGCGATGTCACCCCTGATGAAGCTGGGCGGGTTATGGCCCTCCTGACCGCGCACAAGGCCATCGTCGAGACCGGCGATCTGGAAAAGCGGATCACTGCACTGGAAACGAAAGGCAATAAATGAGCCGACACTTTGAAAGACGATTGAGCGCGCTCGAAACCGACACCCGCTATCTACGGCATGAAGATTTCGTGCGGATCTGGTCCGTTGGCGGTGATCTGGATGATGAAAGCACGTGGCCTGCGGATCTGCGCGGCAAAGGCTCTAATCCTCGACATCTTGAAACGCTGGGGGCGCTGGCATGAAACGAGATATGGAGCGGCGGCTGTCGGCCATCGAAGGTCGCGGCAGGCAGAAGATGGTCATCATCTCAGCGCATAAAGACGAAATTGGCCGTCTTGGCCATGATTACGCAGGTGCGAATGACCTGCTGGTGGTGATCAGGAAGCCTACGCCAGTGGACGAGCTGGACGAATGAGCAGGCCTTGGCAAAGTATGATGCCGAGCGAGCAATTGAAGGTAATCCGCCACGCGATCCGTCTACGCCGCTGCTGTTCGTGGCCTGGCGCGATGACCATCTTGACGAGCCTGTGCCCTGCAAGATTCCCACTATTTCTCCATGACCTCCGCGAGTTTTGTCAGGCCGTAAAAAGGACGCCCGTGGAGTTTAAACTCCGCAAAAAGCATCGGCCCCGTCTGCCTAAAATAGGCTCAAAGGCCGTGCCTGCCGACCTTACCGCCTGCGAATGATCCGTAACAGCCCGAGAAGCAGCGGACGAAAGAAGGAGATTAGGCCCAGCCTGAAAAACCAGACGGGCATCGCGCTATTTCATTCTCCGGACGATCGCACCGAATCTGTGCTCCTCTCCGGCAATCGTAACGATGATCGTCACGGGGTAATCATCCTTCGCCGACTTGATTTCCTGCGGCAGATCGAAAAGCACCGGGCCGCCTTGAACCTTCTGAGGGTCCACGGTTGAAGTTTTCAGGTAGAAATCGAGCGCTGCCATCGACATGGCCTGCCGCTGGCGCATCGCCGCGATGTCGCGTGCATTTTCGCTGTTCGCTATCGCCTGGGCAGCCTGAGCGCGTGCAGGATCATAGGTCTCGTAGTTGGCGGTTCCCATATAATTGGCGCTGCCATAGGCGCCGTAGACGTTCCCATTGTATGTTGCGGTGCCTGAACTGTAGCCCGCCCCTGCGGCGCTCATGGATCGCCCCGCTGCCGCCAGAGCCATGGCGAAGCGTTGCCGCTTCTCGTGGCGCTCCTCCCGCCTCACCATCTCTTCGTAAGTGACCATTGGATACATCGGCCCACCGGCCAGTTCCACCTTCACATTCTCCGGCCCGATCTCGAATGGTGCAGTGGACGTGTTGAGCGAGAATACCAAGAAGCGGATCAGTTTCTTGTCCGCGCCCGAGGTTTCGACGAGCCTCACGACGCTGCCAGGCGTTTGCACGTCTACGGAGCGAAGGCCATTGTCGATGCGGGTATATTGGCCCTCTACCGAAACTAACTTTAGAAAATATCCGGATGCCATTGCCGGCATCGGCACCGTGAGCATTAGGGCAAGCAAGAAAGGCCGCACGTTCCCACCTTTCAGAATCAATCGCGACGCACGTATGCACCCAGTTACCATCCTGGCGGACAGCTGCCACGATAAGCGGCACAGAGTTGGGCAATCCGCGCGTCCGAGCTTGACCATGCGTCAGCTTCCATCCCAGCAGAATGCTGGACGTAATCGACCGCGAACCCGTCAATGGATTCAAGCGGATCGTTACTGCGTTGTTCATATTGTTCGGTGTGGTGAAGTTCGTGCAAAAACCATCTCCAGTCCTGAAAATCCGCGGGATTGGGAGGTCGGGAGAAAATCATCACGTTGCCGATGGTGACTGCAAAACTCTGCCTAAAGGCGCTGTAACCAGCATTGAGGAACCCCGGTACGGTGAAATTTGGTACGTTCCCGACCGCAATTCTAGCAGACAGGAGCACGTTTAACGGGACATACGGCTGCAGCGTCGCGATCGTTTGCGGCGTCAGCGCCTGACTCTGTGGCGCGTAGATCTTATAGGCATCCCGCAATGCTGCCGCTACCGGCATTGCTACAAGCTGGTTGATGGTGCAAGACTGGCCGTCAAGGCAGCCACCTAGAAAGCGTCCGGCTGTGAATCCCATTTCGACCTGGACGCGGTCGAGCCCGGTTAAGCCGTCATAGGCTTGCGTCCAGCTTCCTCCGAGATTTTGAGAGATCAAGTTGCGAGGCACGCTTGCAATCTGGTCGTGCACATTTTGTGCGATCTGTACTGATCGGGTGACGATCTGCGCTTGTCCATGTATATCGTTTTTGATTTCCTGGGTGGGATCGTCATGTTTTATGATGTCTGTGGTCATCCGAACCGGCAGAGTGACAGGGGCAGCAAGAAAATTTCCGATACTGCGAAGGCCTCCCGCGTGCGCGGAGTTCGCAATTAGGAGCACCACTACAGCAACGATTTTCTTCATATTGTCACCTCATCAATGGCGTATGACAAGGCGGCCCGACTAATTGTGTTGTGTGAGGAGATTTAGCGTGGGCCGTGAATTCGGTCTACTGTTCTGCGAGAAAAAACCCGCCAGCATCTGCGGGAGCGGCCGTTGCCTAGAAGCGCAGTCTCCGCCCGCTCAGCGCTACGCGGGCCATCTGTGCCGCCATCATCCGCTCCAGGCGTTCAGGACGCCCTCCGAAGGCTTCCTCGAGAACCTTTTCGGTTACGTCCTCGATCTCGTCGGCGCTGGGCGGCCGTCCTTCTGAAATGCATGCCAGCAAGGCGCGCGGGAACATCTGCTGCATCAATTCGGCATCTCCTCGATCTCGCTTCTCTGTGCGAGCTGCGGCCCGGATATGGGAGCGATGCTCTCGCAAGCAATAACGGGGAAGATTAATAGGCAACGCCCCAGCCTTTCAACAGGGGCGCAAGCGACGCCGCTCCGGCTCAGCTGGGTTTGCTCGCGCCGGATGCGCTCAATCTGCATCCGCGCTGTTGTTATATTTTGAAACAGCGCTTTGACAAGAAGACAAGCCTTGGCAGCTTGGCCAGACCGCCCAACAGGAACTATCAGACGCAACGGATGAGTGAGTGCCTTGGGCACATCGCCAAGTTAAACAGCAGCACTTCGATCACGGGGGTAATTGATGATTCGCAAGGCATTCATGGTCGTGGCATTTTTACTGACAGGCGGCTGCGCACAGCAGATGTTCAACGCGGCGCAGCAGAGCTGCGCGGCCTACGGCTTCACCCCCGGCACGAACGAATATGCGAATTGCGTACAGACGGATTATTATAATCGCCAGGCTCGGCTCCAGGGGATCAGCAACAGTCTCAGCGCGGCGGGCGCGGCCATGAGAGACGCGCCTGAGCCCGCCACGAGCTACCCCCACAACACCGGTCCGGCAGCGAACCTGGTATCACAGAGCGTCCAGGGTGGGTCGCGCTTGTGCGTCTACAACCGCATGGGCAGCCCCTACGTCATTACGCTGAGTTCGGTCGACATATGCCCGATCGTTGCTCCTTAGGGCCGTGGGCGGCCAGGCTTGGCAAGATCGCGCCAATATCCATAACGAAAGCGCGAGTTCCGCTTTTCGGATTTCTCTTTCTATCATCACCAGCATTTGCAGAGGTGGCGGACAAGGAACCCGCAATCCCTCAGCTATGGATGGTTCCGGCGATCATCACCGCTATTGCCTTCGTTGCAGGAATGAAGCGCCCATCCTTCGCGCTTTTCCTTCTCCCAATCGCGTTATTTTGCGCTTGGGGCCAAATAGATGAACTCAACGATCCCTTTGTTGGTCCCGCGATCCGCGCTGAGTTGGGCGAAGCGTACTTCACTCACGGGTACCTGTCGGCGGTGGTGGGGATAATTGGTCCACTTATCGCCTGGGCTGTGCTCCGGTTCTGTCGGGTGAGGACCAGGCGCTAACTGCAGCGCCATTCCCATTGATGGGTTCACGGCCCAATATCCAAATAGGAAAAGGCCGGCGGCATATCGCCTACCGGCCTCTTTACCATATAACGACCGCACTGGATGAGCCTTTAGCAGGGGGCTGCGCCGCTCAGCGCTAGAACGGCAAACTTGCCTGTGAAGGCGATGGCAGCAGCTGCATTGGAATTGAGCGCCGCTCGTTCGTTGCCAGGCGCATGGCATCAACAATGGCCTGCATGAGCACGTCACGCGGCACTGGCACGCCAACACTCACGTAGCCAGGATTGCGTGCGCGGCGTGTACCATAGGCTACGATCCACTCTCGGCCTCGCTGGCGCCAGGCGCGCTGTAAAGGCGCTACGGGCAGAAGATAGCAGGTCTCCGTGGGCGCATAGGCATAGGCGATGAAATCGCATGCCAGCGGCTTCTGTATCCAACCGGGAATGCGGCGCTCTTCGTCGGACCATTGCTCAAGCAAGATGTCCGGCCAGTTCTCGGTTCGCACCTTCTCGTCGACCGTATAGGTACGGCCGCATTGAAGAGTCAGAACGCGATCGATGCCGCCACGTTGAGCCCAGCCGTCTTCGCGGATCGAGACCGCCGTCATGAGCTTTGGAAAGGCTTGCCGATAGATCGGTATCCACCATTCCGCATCGGCGTAGGCGTTCGACAGGGCGAGGCTTTCGGAAAAGCGGTGAACGCGACCGACAGAGAAACCCCGGCGCGGTGGCCGGGGTACAGGTCGTTCCTCGTTGGCTCGGTGCTTCCCCGTCACAGTTCAGGTTCCATCGTACCGTCCTTGGTCGGGCGTGGGAGCGTGTAGCCCAGCAATTGGCGCTGGCCGTTGAAGACGTTGGGTTCCAGCGTGAAGATCGGAATGCACGGCACGTCGTCGGCCATCTGTTGCCGTTCCTCGTCCACGCTGTCGCCGGGGCCGTAGTCCGGTTTCATCACGTCGTGAAGGCTGACTGCGCCGCTGAACACGCCGTCATCGCCGGCTGAGCACCTGTCCTGCTCCGGATCAAAGCCTTCGGGCACATCCTCCGCGCTGGTGTCGGGATCATCATCCTCGTCATCTTCGCACTGGTCGGCCGCTTCGTGCTCGCCTCGCACAAGCTTGTGGCGGCCGCGCGTGTGCCACTCCGCCCATGCCACATCGCTGCCGTCGCTGTCGGTGTAGGCGAAATATGGATCATGCGACACGAAGGCGTCCTCTAAAGGGTGCTCCTCAGCCTCGGGGTCGCCGTCCAGTGTGTCGAGCAGGCTGATCGCCACTTCGATGAAGCTGGCAAGCTTGTTGCGATCGTAGCGGGAGAGGATCGCGGCAACCGCGGGCATGGGCGAGGCTGGGCTAGGGGTGACGGTGCTATCCATGGCGAGCCTCCCCCACCAACCGCCGCACGTCGGCAAGGGCGGGCGCGACGGTGCCGGTATCATCGCCATATTCGGCGAGGATGATCGCCAGCTTTTCCGCAAGCGCATGGAGATCAGGGGCCGGCGTGTTGACAAGCCGTTCCAAGGCAGCGGACTGCGCCTCCATCGCCTCCTGCTCTTCGCGTTCGGCTTCACGGTGACCACTAGCCTGACTCGCGGCTTCAGCCTCCCGCCGGTAATCGGCGAGCTGGGCGCGGAAGGTCGCTATTTGCTCGGGATCCTCCCATTCAATCTCCGGATCGTCCAACTCCTCATAATGGACCGTTGTCGACATGACGTGTTTGCCGAATTTGCCGAGGTCCTGCTCGTGCTCGATCGTGAACACGGGCGCGGCGGGTTTACAGTCGAAGTAGCGCCCTTCGGCGCTGCTATATGCGGCCGAGGCCTTGGAGTGGGTTGCCGTGGTCGAACGATATTGCGCGAGCGCATCGGCCCATTCGGTTCGATCTGCCGCAAACGACGGTGCGGAAAGTAGGGCTATGGGTACGGCGGCGAGAGCACCTATAAACTTGCGACGGGAGGCCGCGACAGCCAAGCTGTTTGGGCCGGGTGGCACGCGTGGGCAGGTCTTGGCCGGGATGGTCCCCGGCTGTACGGTAGAGTTAGCCATGATCGATCTCCAAGTGATCGGTTAGGGTTAGAGCCGGGGCGAGGTGCCAGCCTTGCCTCGGTTCGCATTTAGGGCTATCCGGAAATCATGCCATCGTCAATAGCGGATATCCCAAAAACGAAACGTGGGCGCCCTTCCACGGGTGGACGCCGCGAGGGGGTCATGGTTCGGTTCGAGGCCGATCAGCTCGCGGCCCTCGACGCCTGGATCAAGCACCAGCCCGACGCGCTATCGCGTCCGGAAGCGGTGCGGCGGTTGATAGAATTCGGGTTGAAGGGGCAATAGGACGCGTGGCGACCGATCATATATTTTCGAACCGGATCGAGGTGCGCACCACCGATTCCTGGCTTCATCGCGTGGACGAATGGCGCCGCAAGCAGCCTGACCTACCGCGCCGCGCCGAAGCAATCAGGCGGATGGTTGAGCTGGGGTTGAATGTGCGCGGCAACAAAAGTTAACTACGTTGACAGGCCAGGTTATTCCTCCTCCTTTTGGGGATGCGGCATGGGGATGCCGACTCAAAAGGGGGGTATGCCATGATCTTGGTGATAACAGCGCTTGCGGGCGCAGTTGCTTCGTCTTCACAAGCTGCTCCTACGGTAATCGCAAACCCGCCCGTTGTTGCAGCCCCTATCGCGCCCATAGCTCCAGCCGGTCAGGCTGTTCTTCGCACCGGCACGGAAGTGCCTCTCCGCATGAGCGAGCAGTTGACAACCAAGAACAAGCAAGTGCGTGTCGGTCAGCGCTTTCGGATGGAAGTGGCAGAAAGCGTTAAAGTTGACGGCCAAGTAGTCATACCGGTGGGAAGTCCCGCAATGGGTGAAGTCACTGATGTTCGTAACAAAGGCATGTGGGGCAAATCTGGCCACATTGGCGCCCGCATCTTGTACGTTCAGACCAATGGCCGCCAAATTCGATTGAGTGGCACGTTTGACGACAAGGGTGTGACGGGAACGGGTGCGGTCGTTGCGTCTGTGCTGCTTGTTCCGGTGGTAGGTTTCTTCACTACGGGAACGAGCGCGGAAATACCGAGTGGCGCAAGCGTGAAAGCGTTTGTCGATGAAGATGTGCCGCTTGCGTTTGCTTCGCAGGCTCCAGCGCCATTGGTTATTTCACCACAGTCAGCGCCATTAGCGGTCCCGACATCTCAGTCCGTGCCTGTTGCGCCCGCAACCAAGGCTGCGAGCGCCGGCACTCCTACATCCTAGCCCCAAATCCGTCCACTGAGACTCACTGAGCGCGAAAACGTCGCGCCTGTTACTCGACCGCCATGAATCTCCGCATTTCGTTAGGGCCGCGCCCCTGGCAGAGCCTGAAAGCACGGCTTAGCAAAGGCTGTTGTCTGGGGTGTGCCAATCAATATGAAGCACAGCGTTTGACCCAGTGTTCAACAAAATGGGAGGCCCGCTCGGCGTGAGGGACTCGTTGCCCTGTGTGCGGTAGTTAAAGGGCGTTGGCGGGCATGGGGTCTTTCCTCCTTGCAGCCTCACGGAATAAAGAGCCGTTGAAGGTGATCCCGAATAGAATAAATCGAGTGTCAATCTATCGAAAACCACGTAGTGATTACGCCAGGTCACGTTCATACTAAAAATAGACGAAATGCTGTATCCGGGCGTTTCATGTAAAATGACGCAGATTTTATTATAGTTTAGAACCCCTCCGTCGTCATGATGAAGTGCGGTCTCGGTATCATTTGAACAAAATGTCGCATCCAGTGTTGTTGGGGCACCGGTTTTAACCATCGCAACATCCAGAGATTCGTTTCCGGCTCGGGCTTGGGATGCAAAGCAAATAGCTACGACTAAGAACCACCCCTTAAGTTTTGTAGTCATTATCGAGACCCTTCCTCTTTCGTCCAGGCGGTTGAACAACAATTGCAGGCCGATCGGAGACAAAAATCCTCAAGGCATTAGGCGTCGGGGGCAAAGCTTCAGCTCGCGCACAACGTATTCCAAATGGCTTCGACGGAGTTCTGATCAATGCGAAAGCGGGTTGCACTCCCCGGCCGCCTTTTTTGGCTTAGTTGATATTGTCACCGAAACCGTAATTTCGACCCGCGTTCGTTGGTGTGCCGAAAGGATTGCTCCGTGTAGAGCGATAAGGATCCACGGTCCCTGCTTGGCCGGTGTAAGGGTTGTAGTTCCCCTGTGTGGACCAGTTGTTCAGCTTCGTGCTGTCGGAGTTGGTGCTGTAGTGCGGCTGGACGTAGGTGCCATCATTTCGAATGTACCCACGTGTGTAGTGGCCACCGCCTGCCATTGCTGCCGAAGCTGCGGCACAGATGGCCGCAAATGAGATGAGTTTCTTCATAGTGTCTTCCCCTGTTTGAGTCGTTTTATGGGGCGACCAAACGGAGCATGCGCTCACCGACTGGGAGGTGCAAGCGGATTAGGATTTAGCCTGAGACCGATCTATCCGTGTCAGCAAGTTACGCACGCTGGTAGGGTGCCACTTCCCGCCCCGCGCCGTCACAAAACCTCCCGCATTCAGCGATGCCGCCAACTTCCCGAGGGAGCTGATCCCATTCGATCGCAGCTCATCAATGACGGGGCGCAAGGATTCGGCGCGGGAAGATGCCGCTGCGGTGATCGATGCTATGCTGGCGCTGTTCCCCTGCCCTGCCCGTCTCAACGCCGCCGCCCCATTCGGATTGCCCAGCTTCCGGCCTCGCGCCTTCGCCGCCGCCAGCGCCTCCTTCGTGCGCTTGGAGATCGCCTTCCGCTCCGCCTGGGCGACAGCCGCCATGATATGGACGGTAAGCTCGTTGGCCTCTGGCATGTCGGCCGCGATGAATTTGACGCCGCTGTCCTGAAGCGTTGCCAGGAAGGCCACGTTGCGGCTCAGCCGATCGAGCTTCGCGACGACGAGGATTGCACCCGTCACCTTCGCGCGATGTAGGGCCTTCGCCAGTTCCGGCCGATCGGCGCGCTTGCCGCTCTCGACCTCGACGAACGGCGGTGCGATGATCTCCCAATCGCGTGACTTGCAGAGTTCTTCGACGGCGGCTTGCTGTGCATCCAAGCCGAGACCAGAAGCGCCCTGTTTTGCCGTTGATACGCGATAATAGGCCACGGCTTTCATGTGAGCACCGATACCATATAAAATGACGCTACGAACGTTACGCCATTTTATATAATGATGCAACAAGCATTGAATTCGGCCGGAACTGCGACCTCCGGGGGAAAAATCTTATGCCTTGGGGAAGACGCCCGTTGAGGGGCTGAAGCCCTCGTGACACTTTCGCACTTACCGACGCCTGGCTGCACATAGGTTATAATGCAAAGAACACCTATAACGATGCCCACGATTGGCCAGAACGGATCCGCCATCATCAAGACTGAATATTTCTTTGCGCGAGGGCCGTCCGGCACCGATTTCCCGTTCCAGTGCCTTTCCCAACCCAGCTCCGAATGCCCTAGATGCATCTCTAATCGACGCGCGTAAGCTCCGTAGGTTCGAAAAAAATTTAGGTAAAAAGCGGCGCCAAATGCGGCTATCACCGTAACCCCAATAGGCATAAGGGCGATGACATGGGCGATACTGCGTGGCACGACGGCACAGAAATCGCCATCTTTGCCGTGGGTTAAGAATGTTGCTGCCCAGGCAAAATAGGCAGCAATGGAGACAATGAACCAGACCTTGAACCGATCGTAGTTGTCTCCTTTAGAGACCAGCTCGATGCGCAGGCTTTTGAATTCTTCTAAATGGAAAGCGCGTTGATTGTCGTCGAGTACAAAGGGTGTCTCTTGAGGACGATCTTCATCCATCGCATTTCTCCTTGTTGTGGCCTGTCCGCCTAATCGATCAGGATCCTCGGGGAGTTTCATGATCACGAAAGGCTGCACGCGCACCATTCCGTCGCTATTCTAATCCGGCCCGTGTCGTGGCTCGCGCATGTGGGCTGTAATAGCTAGTCTCAACGGGGACTCGTTCTGAGTCGCGAAGGAGAATGGTATGCTGAAGTCTCTCGCATTCGTCGCTTCCATTTCGATCATGGTCGCCGGAGCGGCCAACGCAGCGCCTTGCAAGGATGCGAAAGGCAGGTTCACGAAGTGTCCCCCGGCGGCAGCCAAGAGCACTACCGCTTCGAGCAACATCACGAAAGATGCCAAGGGCAAGTGCCATATCGCGTCGGGACCGAAGAAGGGTCAGTTCACGAAGTGCCCGTAAGCACCCTCGCGAAGGGCATGTAGCACCCCAGGGTGTGTTAACCGGCGATATACCAAGGCCATTCATCGCCCCCAAGTGACAACTCATTACGGCGGACGCTTTCGAGGCAAGCAAAGAGGTCCACCGGATGGGGATGGCCAGATCTGAAACAAGCCGGCGGTTTGCTACCCTTGATGGCATGCGTGGAATTGCCGCGCTTCTGGTTGCCGCCTACCATTTCCAAGAGCGCCAGAATTTGGATTATATGGGCGGCTACCTAGCCGTCGATCTATTTTTCGCCCTGAGCGGGTTTGTCATTGCACTGAACTACAGTGGGCGCCTTGGGGATGGCCTGCCGCTCTGGAGCTTTCTCCGGTTCCGGATCGCCAGGCTTTATCCCGTTTATGCGCTTGGCCTCAGCCTGGGAATTGCGAGACAATTGCTGGCGCATGTGCTGCATGACCCCAGGGCAATGAATTGAGCTCTCCTCGTCTCTGCTGCCGGGTTTGGCACGGTGATGTTGCCGAGCCCTGTGCACGACCAACTGTTTCCGCTGAATGGTCCGGCTTGGTCGTTGTTCTTCGAAATGGCGATAAACATCGCCTTTGCTGCCGGCCTTTGGCGCGCCCGAAGCCCGGTCATTCTAATTTTGATGGCGCTTTCCGTCCTACTGATGGTGACGACGATCGGGGCTCCCTTCTATTTCAATGTGGGATGGGCATGGGCAAGTTTCTTGCCGGGGCTTGCTCGAACCATCTTCTCCTTTTCCGCCGGCATTCTGATTTTCCGACACGTCCCACGGGGCGAGTCTCGGCATACATGGGGCGTCATCGTTCCCCTTCTGCTCATGACGGCCTTGGTCGGCTACCCAGCGTCCGGCCCGCACCAGAAGCTCTTTGAACTTGCCGCCGTTGTCTTAGCCTTTCCTGGGCTGCTGGCGTTTGGCCTGCTTGCCGAGCCGCCCCGAGAATTGAAGACAGCGCTTAGCTTCCTTGGGGATCTGTCATATCCCATTTACGCGATCCACTGGCCGATGCTGCCATTGATCGTTCCCTTGATCCTGAAGCTGAAACTGGGCTTTTGGCCATCTGCTGGCGTCTATCTCGTTATCACGGTCATGCTTGGATATGCGGCCTATCGCCTTGTGGACGCGCCAATGAGCCTATGGCTGCGGCGCAAACTTCAACCGCCTGCGAACGCTGACAACTCCCAAGCAGCGCTATCGTCAACATAGCGCTTTTGCACTACGTTCGCTCTCCATGAGCGTCGACGATCGAGAGCTTTGGGCCTGCGCCCTTCAGGTTGAACGCCAGCATGGCAAAGATGCGCCGAGGTTCGTGGCGCAACGGATCGGCGCGCTGGCAGAGCTGGGTGATGAGGCAGGCATCGCCACGTGGAAGGCGATCGCTAGGCGGCTCGCTCAGCTTCGACCATCCGAGCGCCAACGGGTTGACCAGAAGTCGGCACTCTAACCTCGCCGGCTGGGGGTGAGGTCTGAATTAATGTACACTGCCAGGGGACGTGGAGTCCGGGTATAGCTACTCAGGCAAGCTCGCCAAGGATGGGGTTGCCTGAAGCAGCTTTCCTGATAATTGGGCAAGAATCGCGGTCGCCCCAGAAGAAAGAATGAGCACTCGGGGGAACGCTTGGACATTGAGATCGCCGACGAGTTCGGTAAGCTTGTTGCAACGATGGATGCACACCCGGCGGCGTCGTTCGGCGCCGGCTTGTTCATACTTCTGTTAATATTTTTGCGCAAAGATGGTACTTTCTCTCAGTGGCTCCAATATCTGAGTAGCAAGGCCGCTCGTGATGCGGCTCTCGAAATGCGTCGCTTAGAGTTGATGAGAATGATAGAAGAGAGAAACCAGATGTCCCTTCCGGGCATTAAAAGAGAGGAGGATCAGGAGCGCCCATGACGGTGATGATCATTCTCGCGGCGTTGATAGTGACGATGGCCTCATTTGGCCGATACGTGCGAAAAGCTCGGGAATACCAGCTCGTATCAGAGAGAGTTTGGGACCGCTTTTATGAAGCCGCAAAGGCCGTAGTGGAAGACCGCACTATGCCCAAGGAGGCGGCTGGGCTCGTGGGCGCACTCGTGCTGTGCACTGGCTGTGGTTGCTTTGCCACTCATGCGCTCTTCGACTGGCTAGTCCAGTTAGGGCGCAAGCCGGTTAGTCGCAGGAGCGCACTCTATGAAAAAATGACTCCCGCACAACGATCAGCTTTTTTCGAGGTCGTAAGCAGCGCGGTGCTTTATGACGCACTCCAAGTGCCGCTCCGGGGCTTTATCCTGCGTAGGATCGCATACCCATGGCTGGATGCGGCTGGCGGTGACCCGCGGAGGATCAAACCTATTCAGCGCAACGTGGCCCTGGTCACTGACGCGGCATGGGAGGTTGCTGAAAAGAAGCCCGAGGCCCGTCGCGTGCTCGTGATGGCGGGCTGAACTTGCTCGACCTCCAGCGCGGCGACCCGCCTGGGGTTTTGGAGATGTTCCTGAACAGCCTTATCCCCGTAACGTGCACTGCCGCTTGCTGCGCTTCCACGCCTCATGGGCACGTTTTTCGTCGACGACCTGCCTGAAGGCTTGTGACATCCGGTAGCGGTCACGATCTTCCTTGCTACCGGCCGCCACTCTCAAAAGCTGGTTGAACTCGACCGTCTCGGGCATTCCTACCGAGCGGATGATGCCCTTGAGGCCGCTGTCGGCGTAGGTGGTGCGAAGATATTGCTGCATGCTCTCATGCTTGTTCGGAGAGCCTGGATCGCGGATCGCCTTCCAGAAGTCATCGTAAGGATGTCGCGGTCCTTTGCTGTGCGCCCACAGGAAGCTGAGCGCCATGCGTAATCCGAGCGATGGTACGAGAGGTGCTGGACCGCAGGAAAGCGCAGCTTCCTTTACGACCGCGAGCGCGAGAAAGATCAGCCGCTCCTGCTGAAGGCGCACCGATCAATCTCGCGCAGCGGGAAGGCATCAATAAAGCTTCAGGCCCCGGCGCTCCATCTCAGCATGCACCTTGTCCCACATCTCGTCACAACCTGCGAGATCGAGCGAATCACGCAACCAGCCGATAATGGCTTCGTTGCTCCAGCCGATAGGACCCTCGCCGTCGCCACCGTCGAACTGCATTACGAGCTCAAACGGCTCCGGCAATTTCCATGCTGCTTCACCCATACGCAACCTCCAATCTCTGATGAGAACAATTGGAGAACATTGGTTCCGAGTCGGTCAAGCGGATTCGGTCCTCGCCAGCAAATTCGGCTCTGGCTCATCCCTGCCGCGGCGGTACAGCTTCACGCTCAACGCACCTGCCGGAAGGGGCTTGATCAGTTCCTTCTCCGGCGCATCGGCATAAAGCCAAGTTGCCCAATCGCGCGGCGGCAGCACGACAACCTGGCGATCGTGGAAGCCCTCAAGATCCGGCCCCGGAGCGACCGTGAGCATCGTGAACATCTCCTTGTCCCCGATCGAGCGCCAGATGCCGGCAATGCCCATCATCGGGGCATCATTGAGCGTGAACAGCCACTTGTTTTTTGGACTCTTTGTGCCGGTGAACTCGTAGAAACCCGAGGCGGGGATGATGACGCGATCCTCCTTCTGGAACTTGCGCCCCTCACCACGGAAGTTGAACACCGGCCTTGCTCCGGGCCGCGACGCCGGAAAGCTCCACTGCATGGGTGCCAGCTCGACGACATTGCCCTTGGTACGCATGACTGGCGCGACATCATTGATCCGGACATCCTCCATCGGCGGCAAGTCCAAATCAGTTTGCTGCGTCGGAATACCCAGAGCGAGATCCTGCATCAGGCGGCAGTAAGCATCATATTCGAGGTAATGTTGGTAGTCGTTGCACATCGGAGCACTCGATCAGCGGGTTCCGGATACCGCATACATCATATTGTTCGCACCAGCACAAAGTCGACGCCGTCTCGATTTCCGCAGTCTAATCTCCAACCGATCAGGCGATAACAAGGTGTACGATCGTTAACGCCAAACTCTTAACGCGTAACTCATGACGAATCCGGCTTGCTATGTAGGATTTCGTGACATACCTCTAATGAAGTCGCATGAGAATCGCACGAAAAACGGCGGTCTCCACCTGATAAGTTTGGACTTCTGCAGTGCTATTTATGTGGCATTGCGCGACATGTCATATTTGACGTTATTTGTATTCACATAGTGCTATGAATAAAATCGCTCCCAAGCAGACTTTCCAGAGTACATTCAGATTCTCCGCGCAGATCGCGGTGGATCGCAACAGTTTATTCTAGTTTGCCTTGTTATTCATCGAAAGGAAAAATGATGCGTTGTAAATCTACAACTGTGGCGAGGATACTTATCATTGTATCTTCTTTAGCACTGGCGCAGGCTGCATCTGCACAAATTTCTCTTCAGTCATCCAGTACTGGTGTTCTTGATTCCCCGCGCGTAGGTACAGCCAATCAGGTTATCACCAAGACCGCGTTGGCCGCCAATACATCGACGTCAATTTGTCCTGCGGCAACAGCACCGGTATCTACGGAGATCTACTTTTCCACTGCCGGTGTAGGCATTTCGCTCTCTGGGGCAACTCTGACACAAGCGAGTGTTGGCACCGCCGCAGGTACTCCCGACCTCGCGTTTAATACTGCAGGATTGCTCTATACACTTCCGGTGCCGAATACCAATGCTATCACCGCCTATGGTGCGGCTGGCGTCGTAGTTTGTATCCAAAAGACGAGACAGTAAATGCGGAAGCGTGCTCTAGCAGCCTTGCTGGCAACGTTTGCGTTACCCGCACACGCTATTCCACCTATCCCGGGCCATCAGCCGGGTATCGTGCCTCTGGGCAACCCTGTGGCACCGCCCAGCCTCAAATATGCTGTGCTTGGGGTCGGGACTGCCATCTGGTCGGTCCCACCGACGCTGGTAAGCATTTCGTTTATCGAGGCGCTCGGCCCAGGCGGAAATGGGGCTTCAGCGGTCACAAACAGCAGGGGGGGCGGTGGTGGTGGTGGTGGTCAATATTGCAAAATCACCACGGGATTCACCAACATCGCTGCCGGCAACACTTTAACGGTCCAAGTGGGCGGCGGAGGATCTGGCAGCGCTAGCTGGCTCAAGGACAATACCGCTACTACCATCATCTCAGCAAGTGCTGGCAGCAATGCAACTACAGCTACGGGCGGGGCGGGCGGTAGTTCCGGCACCGGAACGTGCTCCAGTGGCGGTTCCGGGGGCACTGCGTCCACTGGCGGCGGCCGCGGAGGAGCAGGCGGTGCCGGCGCAGCCGGGCCGAGCGGAGCAGGTAAGAACGGCGGCACCGGATCAACCACTGGGCGTGCGGGTGCGGGTGGTGGCGGATCAAACGGTGGTTCTTCAACCGCCGGGGGCAACGCTGGCAGCAATAACGCCACTGGTGCATCGGGGGGCCAAGGCACATCCGGCACCGGCGGAGGAGCAGGCGCAACCACAGGCGTTGACGCGAGCAACGGAACCAATGGCGGAGGTGGCGGCGGAGGCGGAGACACAGGTACAGCTGGGGATGGCAGTGAAGACAACTCGCTCTGCAGTGGCGCCGTCGGGGCCGGTGTGAGCGGTGGAGGCGGTGGGGCCAACGGTAACACCAGCAACGGCGGATCGGGTGGTAGCGGGGCGGGCGGCGGAGGCGGCGGCTCGACCGGCACAGTCGCAACAAGCGGCGGCGACGGCGGTGATGGGCTAATTTGTATCGCAGGAGTTTGGTAATGAAAAAAATCTCGAATTTTCTTGCTTGTGCCGCGATCCTGACGAGCCCGAGCTATGCGGCTCCTCATTTGATGGGCCTGTCGCCCGGTATTAAAGCACTTGGGACACCCTCTCCAACACCAACGCCAACCCCAGGGGCGTTGGTGCCAGGGTCCACGCCTGTCGGCTCCTGGTCGGCGACGATAAATCCTGGCCAACAAGGAAGCTCGACCTTCCAGACAATCGCTCAATGGGATGATGTGCCTCGTGCAGGGAAAAATAATGGCGATCGCGTTTGCGTTGTCGCCTTTTCACCTCCAAACACCACTGAATATAACAATGGTGTAAAGAACGCGATCGCTAAGGTGCGATTTATCGCGAATAACGGTACGCCGATTGATGTCAGCACACCAGTTACGGACGGCCCAATTGCGCCCCGTCAGGAGTACTGCGTCACACTTGACCTAAGCGCGGTCACAGCGGGAACTTACATTGAAGCGAGGTTTATAGCTTACCCTACCAATGGTATGCCGGCGGTCGGGCAAGGGAGCGATGACAACCTTTACGACATTGACTTCAAAGGGCAGGCAGGTTTTTATTCCTTATTCTTCCAAGCTAAGCCCAGTATCACAGAATATTATGTGAACGGGACCTCTGGCAATGATGGCAACAGCTGCACCGCTTCAGGAAGCGCGTGTGCAACAATCACGGGAGTACGCAATAAGATTGGCGCAGCTGACTACGCCAACATTGAAGCATGCCTCTACGCCGGGAACTACTCATTACGTAGCACAGGCGATACATCCAATCGAACCGCTTCAAACGGATGGTTTACAATTACAACGTGTCCAGGCGTTGCAAAGAACGCGGTTACGCTTACGGATTGGGGAGCAGATGGAAATGGCTCTCGTATCTCTTACACGAGGATCAAGGGAATTCAGATCAGTAACGGCAGAAAGATGCACGACGTAATTGGACAAGGCACCACTTTCCCGTCGGCGATCTGGCTAGACAATGTTGATTGGGTTAATGATCCTACCTGCCAAACTGGCTCTTGCGGGGCTAGCCCACAAGGAAGTGGTTATCCGTTCAATTTCTCCTCGTCCAATGCGTTTAAAGGGGGCGTCTTTGTTACCAGCACTCTCTTTCAATATTTTTTGAACGGCCCGTACGGCTGCAACCTCTGCCGCAACCTGACTGTTCGTGACATTGCGAGCGACAGCTTCCAAATGACGCACACCGTGCTAAATTCTACCGTCGAGCACGTAAACTATTGTTGCGGAGCGCATCCTGACTGGATGCAGAGGCAGGGCGCTGGCGTAGGCCAGGGGCCGGACGCATATAATATAGTCTTTTACGGCAATACTGCCACGCTAGACGTAGACACGCAGGGAATTTTTAATACAACGGGGGGCCGCGTATTTAATAGCTTTTTCGGCTACAACGCTCTGGACAATAGCCCGAACACCAACCGTAATATGCTCAGTCTAGACGCTGACGGCGATGGAGGCGGCAACAACTTTTTTCTCGCAAACAGTTGGACAGGCGGAGGGCTGCGGGCTGGCTCAATTCCTGGTACTCACTTTATTGATCAGGTTTGCCCGTCTAAGACCTTTGGAGTGGGCACACCTGCGACTTGGACCATTAGAGGAAGTTCAACCTGTCAGTAGGGGATATTAAACGTACCCTGGCGGCGCATTCGGGTATCGAGATGGCTAATCGCATCCCTGCGTCGCCGCCACTGACAGTGGTCCGCTTCGTAGACCAGCGCGCTATCCGGATAGATAACCGTGCCGGTGATCAGCGATTCGACCGAGCGCCATCTGGCACCAGCGAGCGTCTGACCGCAGGTTAAACCCCCAGGAGCATGTTGGTTGGGACGCGCGTGACGGCGCCACCACCGGTTACCGGGTCCCAAATCGCCAGCGTGCCGGCGTTCCAGTTGACAGATGCCCCAAGAGTGAAAGCGCTGGGATCTTCAGTCAGCGACGAGAGAGCCGTCTTCCATGCCGACGCAATGCCAATCGAGCTGCCGTTGGCTCCAGCATTGGCGTTGAAGTTCGGGTAGCCTGTCGGGCCAGCGCTGATTGCAGTGCTGCCATTGACGGCAGCGGCTGCCAGCCAAAGATAGTCCTGCGTACCGCCAAACGAGGTATTGGAAGGTGGATCTGCGGTTGCGCTGGTGCCGACTGCGTTATTCACCCCCGCCCGATTGATGGTGCCTGAGTTGGGCATCGGCACGGAGTAAGCGTGTGCGACGTAAGTGGATGACGGCGAGAAGGTGAACTGTGGGTTCGTCTCAGAGTTGGACGCCGCGAGAACGCTTTGCTGATAGAGCCCAAGGAAGATGCCACCGCTGTTTCCGGACTTGATCACGGCCCAGCCAGTGGGAGGCGTAACGGTCGTTACATTCTTCACCGCCAGTAAGGCCAGCAGGTAATCGCCTGCCTGGTGCGAATTGAGCACGATCGTCGGCGATGCGACCACCGATGACGATGACGTAACGGTGGGCGTGCTGCTGCGTGGTGTTGGGGCTGTCACAGGTTCACTCCAATAGGACCGAATCGAACCTAATGCTTGACATATGTCGGTCATTAGGTCAGTAGTACTGTCCTATATTGGAGATGGCGTATGCGTCGGCTGGTCCATGATGCGAGGGTCTACTTCCGCGTGAACCAAAAGATCTTGGAGGATGCGGAGCGCAAGGCGCGTGCGAGCGGCATGAGCCTGTCAGAATTCCTGAGGCAAGCGCTCCAGCGTGAACTGAAGGAAGCGGCATGAACGCCTCGCCCGGGATGCTTCTGCAGCAGATGAGTGAAACGCCCGAGGCGGCAGAGCACTTGCTGATCGAGGCCATTTCCAGCGCGCGACGGTTGGCCGGGAGCGGCAACTTCGCTCAGGTCCGGATGCTTGTGGGACTTCTTCTCATCCGAGCGCAGATGCTTGAGGACCAGGCAACTCTCTTTCCAGCCATTTACGGCCAAACCGGCGGAGAGAAGGCTCTCGTGATCGCCGAGGCCCTCGCCCTCCTCGATCGATCCGCCGACGAAGGAGACGAGATGGCGGAGAACTACCTGATCGCAGCGAGCAATCTCGTCTCCGCCGATACATTTCGCCTGGCGTCTGAGTTGCGACAGTCGCAGGCGCAGGAGGATGTGGTTGATCAGGTGAAGCGAGAATCCCGGCAGCAGGTACGGCAGGGGATGTTTGGGGGACGCGCTGGCAAATCGGCCACCAGCGATCCCTGGTCTCAGTTCAAAGATGCGCGCTAACGGCAGTCGAGCGCGGCTATCCTAATAATGGCGACGGACCCTAAGATCGAAATCGGACAGTAGGCAAACTATCCCCAATTTCGAGACGCTGCGCCACCAGCGGAGCCTGGATACCATTGACACCGGATTATTCGTATGATTCAAGGCTGCAGAAACGGGGGAATTGCATGATCTTTCGATTTGATCATTGCGTTGCGTCACCGCGCCGTTTTTTGAGGTCTGTCTTAGGTCGCCAGATAAAATCACCGGGAACCCGGAACGACTTAACTCCGTTGTCAGCAGGTGAGCTTGAATAATAGGGGATTCACGCCTAAGTGGCGCGGCCCCGGCCTTGGCTGCTACCACGGGCTGCAGGATAGGATCACATGCTCGTAAGCGCTCTCACGTTTGTCGGTTTCGGATGTTTGGCGGTGATGATTATTGCCGTGCTCTGCAAAATTGTGCGTGAAGGACCGAGCGAAATCCGGAAGCTGAGGCGGCAAGGATATGGTGTCGAGGCTGCATTCCGAGGGAATGTGATCAAGAGTGATGCTGGCACAACCATTGATGTGAAGGAAGGCTTGGAGTTTATCGCTGACCAAGGACGCCTTCGGTCCATTCGGCAAACACGGACAATTTCCAACGACATCGCCTAAGCAATAGCTGAGGCAATATGAGCGTCTTCGATTTTCCCCGAAGAGGCGCGGCTCCCTGGGCTGGCCAGCCGTATAATTTCGCTGGCTGGGTACCTACCATTTCTGGCCACTTGTCATTCAGCCTCATAGGCTCAAGCGAGATTCCTCAAAAATGTCGGTCGTTCAATCGTCGAACGACGACGGCCCAGCGCGTTGTGGCAGTCATGCAAAGACGATCGGCCCAAGATACCATCGTACCAAACTGGCTCCTCCGTCATTTGGCCCCGGCGATCGAGCAGGAGTATCTCCTCATTGGGCGAACCAACGCGGCCCGCACGCCATTTTTCGACGAAAACGGATTTACGGATACGCTCGATGAGCAAGGCGTACTGGCTGGCCAGCTTGTGGTTGTTCCGAAGGACAAAAACAGACGGTACCAGCACCGGCGCAAGAAGCTGCTTCGGGGTATTGCAAACGTCTTAGATAACGAATTTATTGCCGCAGAGCTGGTTCCCGATGTGGTTACCAAACTGATCTCCGACGCAAGATTGAGTGGTGTTGCCTGTTGTACGATGCAATTTGCGCTCTTTCGAACAGGTGAGTTGCGGGTCTGGTTCGACATGAATTTTTTCCTTGGCCGCCAAACGCACGTGCAAGCCATACCTCCATCCAGCGATGAAGTTGCTCTTGCACAGATGCTACCTGCTCAAGCCTATTTCTTTGCAAAGGATATGGCTCATCAGCACTATCATCACGAGCCAGACTCCGATCAGCTCCTACCATTCACCCAGCTAAACGTGCCCAATTCGATGGCGACAGCTGCCGAGGATGAGTTGCATTGGCGGCGCGAGACGCTGTGGGGATTAGCTCGGGTGGTCGCCCAGTTCCGGCGGCAAAACCGGCTTTACGACTTTAAAAAGGCTCTCGGCGTTCTTGCATACGCCGACGCCTTTCAATCAACTTTAGCCCGAGTTGAGCGAGGAGCAACGCTGGATCAGCCGTTTCAGGAACAGCGAGAGCTGTCACGGTATGATTTTGACCATAGCCGCGCCTCAGTTGAGGCAATGGAAGGCTTAGCTTCTTGGCGAAGATCAGGATGGATCCAAGCCTACGCCATACTCGCGGGTGTCATGCTTTCCAGCCTAGCTCTTTGGGCTTCTGCTGTCCAGGTAAGGCCGCTGGTATGTCCTGTCCGAGGTACAACGCCCTCTCCAGCGAGTGCCAATTGCCCGCCGATGCCGTTCACGAAAGCAGTTAGGGGCACCCTCTGGGTGACCGAACACCCGTGGCATTTCATGGGTGGGCTACTCATATTGGGATTCGCCATCTTCATTCTAATTTTCAGAGACGCGACCTTCGTTCCGTTCGGGAGAGCCTTCGCTCGCTACACTTCATTGGTAAGCAAGGCGTTAGGCGCGAGCACCGCGCGCATTTTGAGCAACCGCTTTGGTAGAAAGGCTGACTGGCTGGGCTATATTGTCGCGGTTGGCGTCATGGCTACGCTTCTTTCTGGAGTGATGGCTGCAGCACTTTGGGCGCTATTCCGACACTAATAGGTGAAGGGATCATCACCAAGTCCCGGCCATCTTTCGCTCAGCATACCATGAGGCTATGTCAGCATGGCCAATGATGCAAAAATGCGAGCATAGCAAATCAGCGATCCACGCCGAGATACCTCAAACGCGCTTCGACGTGCGCAAGGGTACCCCCGCCATTGGTCTTGGAAAGCTCCCACAGCGCATCAGTCGGTAGGTACGCCATTAATGGGCAGCGGTCTTCCGCAGATCGAGCAGGAACGGCTGACCGGGAGCCGTCACGGGACCAGTCAAATGGGCGCGAAATCTATCCTAAAGATTACGCAGCGATTAAGTGGAAGCGCAAAGAGGCGGTCACCGCTCCCCAATCTTACATATCTTATTGAAAAAATTGGCGCGCCCGGAACGATTCGAACGTCCGACCCTCAGATTCGTAGTCTGATGCTCTATCCAGCTGAGCTACGGGCGCGCGGGAGTGGCGGGCATAGTCGGCAAGAAGGGATGACGCAAGCCCG
>Ga0207702_10000791_pt1 | contig 33585 bp, 25 predicted proteins | sample KBSCornC62_FD_184302 | JGI IMG/M metagenome (GOLD analysis project Ga0207702, IMG submission 184302) | Corn rhizosphere microbial communities from Kellogg Biological Station, Michigan, USA - KBS Corn C6-2 (SPAdes) (version 2) | ecosystem: Host-associated > Plants > Roots > Rhizosphere > Soil ... | reverse complement strand
CAAGACGGTAAGATCACCCAACAAAATAATTACCCCTGGGATGGTAGATTAATTTTTAATATCGACCCGGCTTCGGCGATAGATATGAACCTTCGCATCCGCCTTCCTGGCTGGGCGCAAAACGAAGCGATACCATCCGACTTGTACAGCTATGAAGCTTCACCGGCGCAAAAGATCGGCATAAAGGTAAATGGCGCGCCTGTTGATTACCATATAGAAAAAGGCTATGCGGTGATCAGTAAAAAATGGAAAAAGGGCGATGAAATCGAGATGAACCTGCCAATGAATGTGCAGCGTGTTGTTGCCAGCGCCAATTTAAAGGACGATACCGGAAAGGTAGCCCTGCAGCGTGGACCGCTGATGTATTGCGCGGAGTGGAAGGACAACGATGGCAAGGCAACCAATATCATCGTTCCGAAAAACGCCACTTTTGACTCTGCCTATGAGCCCTCGCTGTTAAATGGCGTGATGGTGCTGAAAGCGAAAGTAAAAAGTGTTAATATTGATGCGGCCAGTCAGACCATCAGTACCGAAACGAAGACGATGACGGCCATCCCTTATTATTCGTGGGCTAACCGGGGCGAAGGTGAAATGACGGTGTGGTTTCCCGAACAAGTTAAGGATATAAAACTGCTAACCAGGTAAACCGACAGTACATGAAGAATAGTTTTGGCTTTTTTGGGGTCCGTTCAGGCATGGAAACACACCCCTGCCCCTCTCAAGAGGGGAACCCAACCCACAGGGCCGTTTTAAAAAGAGCTGCCCCGTGCGAATCCCCACATGAGAGGGGTGGAGGGGTGTGTCATCCGGCGCTAATTTTACTTATGTTGATAGCCCTTGCAGCAACCTTTACAACCAGGGTATCTGCCCAGCAAGTTTCCTTGGAAAAAGGCTGGAAATTCTCCATGGGTGATTCGGCTCAATGGGCTTCGCCAACCTATAACGACCAAAATTGGAAGCCAATAGATGTGCAGCGCCCCTGGGAGCAGCAGGGCTATGATAAATACGATGGATTTGGCTGGTACCGGGTGCATGTGTTGATCCCTTCCTCGCTAAAAGATAAAGCATATTTGAAGGATAGCATCCGCCTGAACCTTGGCGTTATTGACGATAACGACGAAGTTTACCTGAATGGCAAGCTGATCGCCGCATACGGCGGCGACAAAAACGGCAGTATCAAAAAAGGCAATTACGGCCCGCGAAGCTATACCCTTGCCGTAAACAACCCCGCTATTTTATGGGACAAAGAAAACGTGCTGGCTATCCGCATATTTGATACAGGCGGCGACGGCGGTATTTATGGCGAACAGCATTATATCGCCATGAGCAGTCTGATGGATAATGTGAGCATTAATACTGATGAGTCCTTTGATTTTAGTGAAACAACGCTAAACAAATCCATCAGCTTGTTGACCAACAGCAATTACGTTTACAGCGGAATGTTGCACTTCCGGGCGGTTGACCCCGAAACCGAAAAGGTTGTGATCGACAAAAGCGTGGCGGTCGGATTTTCCGCCGGCAAACCGGTTAGCTACCCTGTTGTACTGCCCAGGAATATAAAACGATCATACCGGCTGACTTATACTTTTATTGAAGACCGGTCGCACGACACGATCAGCAAAACCGAAGGTACGCCTTATGTTTTGACTCCCTATCCATCAGCAAGGCCGCGAATCAACGGGCCGGATGTTTATGGCGCCAGACCGGGTAACCCTTTTTTGTACCGCATACCGGCCACCGGCAAAAACCTGGAATACTCGGCGACAGGGCTGCCGGCCAGTTTAACACTCGATCCAAATACCGGCATCATCACCGGCGTTGTCACCCAAAAAGGTGATTACCCGGTTGTATTCTCGGTTCATAATCGCTATGGCACAAAAACGAAGAAGTTCACCATAAAAATTGGCGACCTGATCGGCTTAACCCCCGCGCTGGGCTGGAACAGCTGGAATGCCTTCGGCCTTTCAGTAAATGATCAAAAGGTGCGCACCGCTGCGAAAACTATGGTCAATAAACTGGCAGCCCATGGGTGGAGCTATATCAACATTGATGACGGATGGGAAGCGGCGCAGCGCCAACCCGATGGCTCCATCACTCCTAACCAGAAATTCCCCGACATGCTGGGCCTAACCAATTATGTGCACGGCCTCGGTTTGAAGATGGGTATTTACTCCTCTCCCGGCCCGCGCACTTGTGGAGGCTACCTGGCCAGCTGGCAGCACGAAGACCAGGACGCAAAAACCTACGGCGCCTGGGGTATCGACTATTTAAAATACGACTGGTGCTCCTACTCGGAAGTTACCGACGCTAACCCCACCCTTGCCGATTATAAAAAGCCATACCAGGTGATGCGCGCTTCGCTTGATAAAGTGCCGCGCGATATCCTGTTCAGCTTTTGCCAGTATGGCATGGGCGACGTTTGGAAATGGGGCGCAGAAGTTGGCGGCAACAGTTGGCGCTCAACAGGGGATATTGAAGACACCTGGAAAAGCATGTCGACCATAGGCTTTAACCAAATCGCCGACGGCCCCTACGCCCAGCCTGGCCATTTTAACGACCCGGATATGCTGGTAGTAGGCAAAGTTGGCTGGGGTGATAACCAGCGCAATAGCCGCCTTACGCCTGATGAGCAATATACGCACATCAGTTTATGGAGCCTGTTATCGTCGCCACTGCTGATCGGCTGCGACATGGGCAAACTAGATGAGTTTACGCTGAGCCTGCTCACCAACGACGAGGTGATCGCTATTGACCAGGATGCATTGGGTAAAGAAGCGCACCAGGCCGTTAAAACAGATGATCACCAGGTTTGGATAAAGGATCTGGAAGACGGCGGTAAAGCGGTGGGTATTTTTAATTTATCTGACAAGTATCAGACCATCACCTTAAACCGCAATGAAAATGGGTTAAAGGGCTATACCAAGGTAAGAGACGTTTGGCAACAAAAATATTTGATCACAAGCGGCACGGATCTTAAAGTACAAGTTGCGCCGCACGGCGTTATTTTAATTAAAATGAGTAAATAGCGCCACCCAATCCTCCCCTGATGGGGAGGGCTTTAAAAAAGTAAATAACAAGAGTTAAACATAAAACAAAAAGTCTCCTCCTTCAGGGGGAGATTTAGAGGGGGTAATATGATTTGGAAAGGCGTTTTCCCGGCAGTAACAACAAAATTCACCGACGACGATGAATTAGATCTTGACAGCTTCGACAAAAACATCGAAGCACAAATAGAAGCTGGTGTAAAAGGAATTATTATCGGCGGTTCTCTTGGCGAGGCCAGTGTACTGACCGACAAAGAGAAGATCGACCTGTTAAAACACACGGTTAAAACGGTTGACAAACGGGCTTATGTAGTGCTGAACATCGCGGAACAAACAACGCGCTCCGCCCTGCAATGTGCGGAAAACGCGGCCAAATACGGCGCCGACGGGCTGATGATGTTGCCGCCGATGCGTTACAAAGCTGATGATCACGAAACGGTGCATTACTTTGGCACCGTGGCCAAAAACACTGCGTTGCCCATTATGATCTACAATAATCCCTATGACTATAAGATCGAGGTAACGCTGGATATGTTTGAAGAATTGTCCAAACATGACAATATCCGCGCGGTAAAGGAATCAACCCGGGACGTGAGCAATATTACCCGGATGATCAACCGCTTTGGCGATCGCTATAAAATACTTTGCGGCGTGGATACCTTAGCTTTGGAGAGCCTGTTTATGGGCGCCGATGGCTGGGTAGCTGGACTGGTAGATGCTTTCCCGCGCGAAACCGTCGCCATTTTTAACCTGGCCAAACAAGGCCGGCACCAGGAAGCGCTGGCCATTTACCGCTGGTTTTTGCCGGTGCTTGAGCTGGATATTCATCCCAAGCTGGTGCAGTACATCAAGCTGGCCGAAGCACAAACCGGGCTGGGTACCGAAACAGTGAGGGCGCCGCGTTTGAAGGTAGAAGGAAAAGAAAGGGGGAAGATACTGGCGATTATACACAAGGCGATAGCCAACCGGCCTGAATTGCCGGTCGGTAGCTGGGGTGTGGAATCGGAAGTGGATGTAACGGAGGTTAGTTAACCCATCACGCCACACAATTTGTCATTGCGAGGAGCGCAAAGGCGGCGCGATGGGCGCGACGAAGCAAACTCGTCGACTCGCATAACCGCCAATGCATTATCGGCACTACATTAGCGTTAATGCATTGGCGACGAGGTTGCTTCGCTTTGCTCGCAATGACATGTTTTATAAAATGTCACTATGGAAACAAAAAACTTAATAGGCTACCAATACCAGCCAAACACCGGCAACAAATTCAATGCCTTTAACCCGGCAACCGGTACGGATATCCCCGGCGATTTTTACCCGGCGACCCTGCGGGAAATTGATGACGCCATGAATTTGGCTGATAAAGCTTTCGCCGACTACCGCAACATCGATCGCCACAAAAAAGCGGCTTTTTTGCGTGCCATTGCCGATGAGATCAACGCCCTTGGTGATGAACTGATTGAACGTGCAATGGCTGAAACCGGGCTTGCCGCGCCGCGTTTACAAGGCGAACGTGCCCGCACCACCAACCAAATGCTGATGTTTGCCGCGCTGGTTGAGGAAGGCTCATGGGTGGAGGCGATCGTCGATACCGCCATACCCGACCGCAAGCCTTTGCCCCGGGTGGACATTCGCAAAATGATGGTGCCAATCGGGCCTGCGGTAGTTTTCGGGGCGAGTAATTTCCCGCTGGCTTATTCTGTTGCCGGTGGCGATACAGCCGCTGCACTGGCCTCCGGTTGCCCGGTAGTGGTAAAGGCGCATCCCGCACATCCCGGCACAAGTGCGCTGGTCGCCGGCGCATTAAAAAAGGCCGCCGAAAAAACAGGCATGCCCGAAGGCGTTTTCTCCATGCTATATGATAGCGGTTTTGCCGTGGGCGAGGCGCTGGTAAAACATCCCAAAACAAAGATCGTCACCTTTACCGGCTCGTTTGGTGGCGGTACGGCCCTGCTAAAAATGGCACAGGAGCGCGCCGAACCTATCCCTGTTTTTGCCGAAATGGGCAGCATAAACCCGGTAGTTTTATTGCCAAAAGCGTTGGAACTTCGGCCCGAAGAGCTTGCAAAAACTTACAGCGATTCCATCACCCTCGGTGTAGGCCAGTTTTGTACCAACCCGGGTTTGTTATTGGCGATCAAATCCGACGGCCTTGAAAGATTCAAAAAAGCGCTGGCCGAGGGCGTCAACAATGTCGGCTCTGGCACGATGCTTACGCCTGGCATTTGCACCAACTATGGTAAGTTATCCAAAGAGCGCCTTTCAAACCCGGAAGTAGCAGTTTTGGCTCATTCAGAAAAACTGGATACCGAAAAATCCAACCAGGCGCTTCCGGCTGTGGTTGAGATCGCAGCAGCAGATTTCCTGTCGGATGCTAAATACAAAGTGGAAGTTTTCGGGCCGTACTCCATGCTGGTTGTCTCGGATGATGTAGCCCAACTGGAGCAGGTGATCGCGTCCCTGCACGGGCAACTAACCGCAACCGTAATGGCTGAAAAGGAGGAACTGGCAAACTATAAGCAAATTACGGATAGGCTGGCCAATTTAGCCGGCAGGGTCATTTTAAATAATCCGCCAACAGGGGTGGAAGTCGGCAACGCCATTATGCACGGTGGTCCTTTCCCGGCCACAACTGATGGGCGGTTCACCTCCGTAGGCACTTCATCTATTAAACGCTTTGTCCGCCCGGTGTGCTGGCAAAACTGGGATGAGGATCTGTTGCCCGATGAATTAAAAACAAGCAACCCGCTGAAGATTTGGCGGTTGTTTAATAATGAGTATATGAGATAAGTCAAAAGTCCGGAGTCGAAAGTCTCAAGGCAAATGCATTATACCATCTACTTTTGACTCAGGACTTTCGACTTAATACTAGCTGATTTTTATAAACAGAACGAATAACGAATGCCTCAAAAGACCTTTTTCTGCATAGACGCTCACACCTGCGGCAATCCTGTCCGGCTCGTAGCCGGTGGTGGACCCAACCTGCAGGGCGCCAATATGAGCGAAAAACGGCAGCACTTTTTGCGCGAGTACGACTGGATACGCAAGGGGCTGATGTTTGAGCCGCGCGGGCATGATATGATGTCGGGCAGTATACTTTACCCGCCGCATGACCCGGAAAATGATGTGGCTGTTTTGTTTATCGAAACCAGCGGCTGCCTGCCCATGTGCGGGCACGGCACCATCGGCACTATTACAATCGCCATCGAGGAAGGCTTGATCACGCCAAAAACACCGGGTATTGTTCGCATGGAAGCGCCGGCGGGGTTGGTGAAAATATCGTACAAACAGGAGGGTAAAAAAGTAAAATCAGTAAAGCTGACAAACGTGCCCGCTTACCTGGCCGCTGAAAACCTAACCGCAGAATGCCCCGACCTGGGCACCTTAACTTTCGATGTTAGCTACGGCGGTAACTTCTATGCCATCGTTGATCCGCAGGAAAATTTCGGCGGGCTTGAAAATTATACGGCCGATCAACTGATCGCCTGGAGCAGGGTATTACGGCAAAGGATAAACGAAAAATACACATTTGTCCACCCAGAAAACCCGACTATTAACGGCTGCTCGCATATACTTTGGGCGGGTAAAACCATTTCAGCTGAAGCAACGGCCCGCAACGCTGTTTTTTATGGTGATAAAGCGATAGACCGCTCGCCCTGCGGCACCGGCACTTCTGCCCGTATGGCGCAATGGCATGCCAAAGGGAAACTAAAAAAAGGCGATCAGTTTATCCACGAAAGCATCATCGGCAGTAAATTTACCGGCACGGTGGAGGATGAAGTAACCGTTGGCGGCAAGCCTGCAATTATCCCGTCCATCGAAGGCTGGGCAAGGATATACGGGTACAACACCATCAAAATTGATGATGAGGATGATCCTTATGCGTTTGGGTTCCAGGTGATATAAAAAGAATATCAAAACCATGTCATTGCGAGCGAGGTACGAGCGAAGCAAACTCGTCGCCAACCTCCTGATGTTTGACCAGAGCATTATTTTCGAATGAAAGACCACTTATACTACGTTTACGTCCTTACCAACAAATCAAACACGGCGTTATACATCGGGGTAACAAGCGATTTGGAAGGTCGTATCTGGCAGCATAAAGAAAAGGTTTTCAAAGGATTTACGTCAAAATATCAAATTGACAAACTCGTATACATTGAAGAGTTTCAGTGGATACAAGACGCAATAGCCCGTGAAAAGCAACTCAAAGGCGGCTCGCGGCAAAAGAAAATAGATTTAATTGTAGGTATGAATCCGGCCTGGAGGGATTTAAGCCTGGATTGGGTGGAATAAATTGGGTTACATGTCGCGAGGCGAATGGTTAGCGACGAGGTTGCTTCGCTGCGCTCGCAATGACATGTTTTTTATGGATATTATAACATGAGCAAAGCAATCATCATCGGCGGGGGCGTTATCGGCCTGTTTTCCGCGTATTACCTGCGCAAGTCGGGCTGGGACGTTGACGTATTGGACAAAGGCGACCTTACCGATAACTGCTCTTACGGCAATGCGGGCTATATTTCGCCGAGCCATTTTGTGCCGCTGGCCTCTCCGGGCATGGTAGGGCAGGGTATCAAATGGATGTTCAATAACAAAAGCCCTTTCTACATCAAACCCTCCCTTAACCCGGAGTTGATCAGTTGGGGATTAAAATTTGCCAAAAGCTGCACCCAAAAACATGTCGACCGGTCAGCCGGAGGTCTGCGCGATATTGCTGTTTTGAGTAGTCAACTCTATCATGAATTTGAAAAAGAATCAGGAATTGATTTTTGCCTGGAGGATAAAGGCGTGCTGGTGTTGTTTAAAACTGAGGGCCTTGCCGAACACGAGCGCCACCTGGTTGAAAAGGCCACCAACCTGGGCCTTGATGCACAATACCTCAGCGCGGAAGAAACCCGTGCGCTGCAGCCCGATATTGAGCTGGATATTTTAGGCTCCGTGCTGTACCGCTGCGATTCGCACATCTATCCAAATATGCTGATGAAGGGGCTCCTAAAACACCTGGAAGACATTGGCGTAAAACTGCAACGGAATGCAGAGGTTACCGGCATCCATCACGACGCGGACAAAATAAGCGGAATAACCGCCGGTGGGAAAGAATACAAGGGCGACGTCTATTTAATTGCGGGTGGCAGCTGGTCGCCGGCCATTGCCAAACTGGCGGGGTTGAAAATCCCACTAATGCCGGGCAAAGGTTATTCGTTCATGGTGCACCAGCCGGTCAAAAAGATGACTATCCCCGCCATCCTCGCCGAGGCAAGAGTGGCCATAACCCCGATGAATGACAGCCTCCGATTCGGCGGCACCATGGAGGTGCGAAAGATAAACAGCGAAGTGAGCATGAACCGTGTTGAGGGTATTGTAGCGGCCGTCCCCCAATATTTCCCTGAATTTAAACTATCCGTACCCGACCCAAAGGACGTTTGGTTTGGCTTCCGGCCGGTATCGCCGGATGGTTTGCCGTATATCGGCTTGTCCAATAAATATAAAAACCTGGGCGTCGCTACCGGGCACGCCATGATTGGCATTACACTTGCAACGGCGACCGGAAAACTGATGGCGGAGATTTTTAATGGCGATAAACCGAGTATGGATACGGGTATTTTTGGGGTGGAGAGGTTTGATTGAAACGATAGGATTGCCTCGCCGAGCAGATAAAATAAAAAAACAAACTGTTTAAAATAACTATTTTTGTTTAATGTTCTACAGGAGAAAAATAATACTTGCGTTGCTGGAAATTTTTGATGGAGAATTAGAAAAGATCCGCTTGCAAAAGCTACTCTTCTTATTTAGCCAAAAACAGTCAAAGTCAGCATATGATTTTATCCCATATAAATATGGATGCTATTCGTACTCGGCCGCCGCTGATTTAGCGACAATGGTGCAAAAAGGCCTTCTAATCGACGAAATGGACACCATCACTAAAATAGACAGAGCGAGTTATCTAAAATATTTGAAAGAATCTGACCAAAATCATTTAGTGGAAGTTAAACGGCTTTACGGGGCAATGGATGGGAATGCTCTTATGAGGCATACCTATAAGAATTATCCGTTTTTCGCGATTAACAGTCTAAAAGCTAAAGATTTATTATCTGACCAGGAACTAAAAACAGTGGCAGAGGTTAGGCCGGCAAATCAGCAAACAATACTCTACACTATAGGCTATGAAGGCATATCCTTAGAAGAATATATAAACCGACTCATTAGGAACAACGTTCAGGTTTTAGTTGATGTTCGTAAAAACCCACTGAGTATGAAATATGGATTCTCAAAAAGTTTACTAAAGCGGTTTTGCGAAAATGTGGGAATACAGTATGTGCATTTCCCGGAAGTGGGAATAGAGTCAGACCAGCGCCAGGAACTCAATTGTCAGAAAGATTATGACGACCTGTTCATGCGTTACAAAACCAATAATTTAAATAAAACCATCTTAGTGCAATCAGCTATTTTTAATATACTTAAATCAAGTAAACGAATAGCGCTAACATGTTTCGAATCGAATATATGCCAGTGTCACAGAAAACCTTTAGCAGAAGCGATTGCGGCTTTGCCCGGCTTTAGTTTCCAGATTAAACATATTTAAATGGCACTAACTAAAATCCTTATTACTGTTAAAACCTATCCCACGATATCCGCAAAGTACGACGAATTAGTTTGCACGGCAGGCTTTAGAGAAGATGGCAATTGGGTTAGAATATACCCGGTTCCGTTTCGCAAAAAAACCTATAGCGAACAATACAAAAAATATGATTGGATTGAATTGGATTTGGTAAAAAACACTTCTGATTTCCGGCCAGAGAGTTATAGGCCGCATTCGCACGAGTCGGAAATAAAGATCATAGGCCACATAGGTACTGAAAACAATTGGGCTGAGCGTAAATCGATTGCATTAGGAAAAGTGTATTACAATCTTTCCGAACTTATCGCAGAAGCCAAAAATAAAAATATACGGACTTCATTAGCCGTTTTTAAACCGACTTCAGTTAAAGACTTTAAAATTGAAGAGGTAAACCGTGATTGGGATAAGGACAAACTTGCCAAATTACAGCAAATGAATTTATTTCAGACAGCATCAGATAATACGTTTGAAGTTGTCCGAAAACTTCCCTATAAATTTTCCTACGTGTTTTCCGACAATCAGGGTACAGAAAGTAAAATGATGATCGAAGATTGGGAAATAGGAGCGTTATTTTGGAGGCAATTGGCAAAACACGAAGGAAATGAATCAAAGGCTTGCGCAGACGTACGAAACAAATACTTTGATGATTTCGCAAAAAATAAAGATCTATACTTGTTTCTGGGCACCACACAGGTACATCACAACGTGTCCCATAATCCTTTTATGATTATTGGAACTTTCCACCCTAAAATTGAAATTGCTCAACACAAATCGACTCAAACATCCTTATTTTAATCCTACCTCAAAATACCTGCTCCACCCTTTTATCCGGGTAATTCACCTTTTCACTTTTGCGGGTGCCGCCTACAATTACATGCACAATATTCATCTCGTCGTCAAACAGGCTGTACAGCAGGCTCACGTCAACATCCACCTTTTTTACCGGGGGCATTTTGTCCGATTCCAGGTAAACGTCCGTCGCTTCACGGTTAATCTCGAAGCCCAGGTAATTTAACTTTACAACTTTGTTATCGGCGTTAATAAAAAGGTTGGCGGCGATGTATTGCTTTACCAGCGCATCCATGGCCGTGTGCATTTCGGGTTTACTCAGGTCGGTTTTGGCATGGTATTGTTTGGCCAGGGCGTCCTCAAAATCATCGGTAAACAGGGTGCAGATCACTTCGAACTTATTATCCTTGCCATTGTATTCAATATTGCTGGTGCTCACATGAATGGGGTGCGGCTTCACCTCCCCGGTCATGCCGAACTTGCTTCGGTATTTTAATCCGGCATGACCCGGTAATAACAATTGGCCCGCTAATATTATGTAACAATATACTAACGGTTTGTAAATAAATGCCCCCATTGCCTGCGGTAGTTTTTGATGTTAAAAAAACGTTCTAAATTAGGGCTTTCAACGCTGACTTCGCAATGTCCGACTTTGGTTTTTATTTCAAGATGGGCTGGGAACACATTATCAGCAAGGATGCTTTAGATCATCAGCTGTTTATCCTGGCCCTGGCCTGCGTTTATACCATCAGGGACCTTAAAAAGGTACTCATCCTGGTGACGGCCTTTACCATCGGGCATTCGCTTACTTTGGCGTTGAGCGTGTATGATGTAATCCGTTTTTCAACGAGGTGGACCGAGTTTTTAATAGCCTGTACCATCTTTTTAACCGCCCTGAATAATATTTTCCGGGTCGATTCGAAAGGCGGCAGCACCCGGATAAATTATTACCTGGCACTGGGTTTCGGGCTGATTCATGGGATGGGGTTTGCCAATACGATACGTATTATGCTGGCAAAAGACCAAACAGTAGCGCTGGGCCTCTTTGGTTTTAACGTGGGGTTGGAAGTTGGGCAAATATTTTGTGTGGCAATTATTTTAATTGTGAGCATCGTGTTCTTAAATTTACTGAAAATTAAGCGCCGCGATTGGGTGTTTTTTATATCGGCAGGCATATTTGCGCTGGCGATGAAGATGGCGCTGGAACGATTGCCGTGGTGAGAAAGTCCGGAAGCCCGAAAGATGACTGTCGTTTCGAAAATAAGCCATTGTTGACACCTTTATAAATGATGTGTCTTCCGGACTTCCTGTCTAAAAAATAAAAATCTTCCGGACTTTCGGTCTTTCCGACCTCCGGACTAAAATAGTAACTGACAAAATGAAAAAAATCTTTACTTACTTATTCGTCACATGCGGCGTGGCAGGGACAACCATGGCGCAGGACATTCACAACAACCCCGGCAGCAACCACGGCAACAAGTTTGAACAGCTGGGCACCATTATGCCCACACCGAACGAACAACGGACTGCCAGCGGGGCGCCCGGCGCCAAATACTGGCAGCAACGGGCCGATTATGACATTAAGTGCGACCTGGACGAGAAGAACCTTAAACTGACGGGGGCCGAAACGATAACCTATTACAACAACTCGCCTGACCCGCTGGATTATTTGTGGATGCAACTGGACGAGAACCAGCATAACAACCTGGATAATGCCAACTACCAGAGCAGCACTACGATGCCGAAAGTGGCCAGTACAACCGGGCTCGAACGGGCCGTCACCCAGACGGAGGACAACGGGTATGGCGACAAAATTGCCGGCATTACTGACGCTTTGGGAAAACCGATCAATTATACCATTAACAAAACCATGATGCGGCTTGACCTGCCCGCGCCGCTGAAACCAGGGCAGCAGTTTATCTTTAAGGTAAAATGGAGCTATAAGATCAGCGACCGGATGAGCATGGGCGGCCGCGGCGGATATGAGTATTTTCCGGAAGATGGCAATTACCTGTTCACCATGACGCAATGGTACCCGAGAATGTGCGTGTACAGCGATTTCCAGGGCTGGCAAAACCACCAGTTTACCGGCAGGGGCGAGTTCGCCTTAACGTTTGGTAACTTTCATGTGCAGATGACCGTTCCGGCCGACCATATTGTGGGCGCCACCGGCGAATGCCAAAACTACGCGGCAGTTTTAACCACGAAAGAACTGGCGCGCTACAACCAGGCCAAAACATCATCAGTTCCGATACAAATGGTGACCCTGGATGAAGCTAAATACAAGGAAAGCCATCCCAGCACTGCTAAAAAAACATGGGTTTTCCAGGCCAATAATGTGCGCGATTTTGCCTGGGGCTCTTCCCGCAAATTTGTGTGGGACGGCATGGGCCAGGATGTCGAAGGCAAAAAGGTAATGTGCATGAGCTATTATGGTAAGGAGGCCTATGGGCTTTATTCCAAATACTCAACCAAACTGGTGGCGCACACCGTTAAAACCTACTCTCATTTCACTTTCCCTTTTCCGTACCCGGTTGCGCAAAGTGTTGAGGCCTCCAACGGGATGGAGTACCCGATGATCTGCTTTAACTTCGGTCGCACGGAAAAAGACGGCACCTACAGCGAAAGCACCAAAAACGGAATGATCGGCGTGATCATCCACGAAGTTGGCCATAACTTTTTCCCGATGATCGTAAACAGCGACGAGCGCCAGTGGACCTGGATGGACGAAGGCATCAACTCGTTCCTGGAATACCTGAGCGAGGAACTTTGGGACAACAAATATCCCAGCAAAAAGGGCGCTGCCTACACCCAGGTAGATTACATGAAACTGCCGAAGGATGAGCTGGAGCCGATCATGACCAACTCGGAAGACATCGTACGTTTCGGTCCTAATGCTTATACCAAGCCGGCAACCGCATTGAATATTTTGCGCGAGACCGTTATGGGCCGCAAGCTGTTCGATTTTGCCTTTAAAGAATATGCGCGCCGATGGGAATTTAAGCACCCAACCCCTGCCGACTTCTTCCGCACCATGGAAGACGCGAGCGGCGAAAACCTCGACTGGTTTTGGCGCGGCTGGTTTTATGGCACCGATCCCTGCGATATTGCGCTCGATTCAGTGAAAGTGGCCCGCGCCGATATGAATGGCAACCTGCCGGCATCGTTTAACCGCCCTGCACAGGGGCAAGCCAAAGTAGCGCCGCCTGCTGTTAACAGCTATGACGATATTTCGAAGATCAGGAACCGGGAAGATAAAACCATCCAGTTTTATGTAGACAGGGATACTGCAGTAAGGGATTTTTACTGGAAATACGACCGTGGCCTGGCCCAGGTTGATAGCTCTAAGTTCAGGGACTATACCAATGCCAAAAATGCAGCCAACGGCGCGCCCCAAACTTTTACCGACGAAGAGAAAGCCAAATTCGCCAACAAGTATTTTTATGAACTGAACTTTAGCAATAAAGGCGGCCTTGTAATGCCCATCATCGTGCAGTTCACTTATACAGATGGAACCAAAAACATTGACCGTATCCCGGCGCAAATATGGCGGCTAAATGAAAAGCATGTCTCCAAATTTTATGTGCAGAATAAGGAAGTGGCCTCGATACAAGTGGACCCTTTCCGCGAAACCTGCGACATTGACGAAACCAATAACTACTGGGGCAAACTGCCCGAGCCATCCAAATTCCAGGTGTTTAAACAACGCCAGGCAGCACGGGGTGGAGCTACCGGCGCGGTTAACCCAATGCAGGTGGGCAGCGGCAAGTAGGCAACGATTTAGAAGATCAGAACCATCTTTTAAAGCTTCCGGATCTAAAAAGCCGGAAGCTTTTGTTTTTGTAAGAAATTTTTTTGCTTTTCCTTTTACTTCTATATATTTATCCAACATTAATTTAAACATGACCAAAACTCCTGTAATTACCCTTGCAGCAATCACTTTGCTGTATTTCAGCTGTTCAAAAAGCAATAATTCCGACAATGGGCCGAAAAATATCACGCCAGCGCCGATTAAAATTGAAATTGTGAGTGGAAGCGGACAAACTGATACCATTGGTCACCCATTGGCAAACTCAATTGTAGTTAAAGTAACTCAAAGCGGACAGCCGCTCAGCGGATATGTTGTTCAATTTCAGGGTTCGGGGTGTAATAAGGACGATATTACAACTATTAACACACAGGCAGACGGGACAGCCAGTTTCTTATGGTGGCTTGCCGGAGATTCGGGTACACAAACACTGAAAGCCTATGCGGTGAATGCACAAAATCAGAAAGCTGATTCTACTTCTATCACAGCAACGGCCCTGGCTACATCAGGGCCAGGCTGGCACTTCGCTGCCTGTACGGTTCCGAGGGCATACAGCGCTGCGGCAATTTGCAAAGGAAGTACGGGGCGTTTATTTGCAGTGTGGAACGGCGCAAAGGCATATCTGCGTTATTCGGACGACAATGGCATTAGTTGGAATGCGCTGACAAGTTTGGGAAACACGCATGCTTTTATAGGTTTACTTTGCAGTAAAACAGACGAACTGTTTGCTTTTGCAGCTGATGGAACCTACTACTCCGCCGATGCGGGAAAAACGTGGACCAACAACGGTACGATACCTTTTGGCGGATCCACCTCAGCAGTCTGTACTCCAGCCGGTTTGCTCATGGTTGCCGACCAACATAGCGCACTTTATATTTCAAAAGATAAAGGTAAAACGTGGACAACTTACGGCTTAACAACATTTCCCGGAGAGAGTTCATTTAACTGGCCCGCTGAAGATGCTAACGGCAACTTATATGTGGTGGGACAGGAATCAGGTACGTTGTATAAATCGGCAGACAATGGAACAACCTGGGTTGCTTTGCCGCATACAAACCAAAAAGTCTTTGCCTTTTATATCGATGACAATAACAATTTTTACCTGAGCAGAAGCGAGCCCGGGACCGGTGGGATCTATATCTCGAAAGATGGCGGCAGCACTTATAGTCTGTTAACCGGCTATTCCAATATTTTTATTGACAATATGAGTGTGCAAAGCGATGGCAATTTTTATTACACATACCTTCAGTTGGGGATTTATGAAGCGCCGGGAATCAGCGCACCGGTGAAAAGAATATTTGACTACGTAAACAATTTTGGAGAAGATGCACCGTACGTAGTTGCCAAAAACGGCAGCATGGTTACGGGCGAAGTTGCTGAAGCTTTTATCAAATACTATGTAAAATAAGATTTTCAATCTTATAAAGAAAGTCCGAAGCGAATACACTCCGGACCTTTTTAATATACGCGGTATAACTTATCCCCTGTGCTTCCCCATCAAAAAGATGATCAGCGCAATAACGATCAATATCACAAGTACCAGCGCAATGATCTTCCCCGGGCTGAATGGCCGTTTGCCGCTTACCTGGCCGGTAAAACCGTTGATGGCAAACTGGTAGGTTTTGTTTTTATAAACGTATGAGCTGATCCAGATGGGCAGCAGGATGTATTTAATGCCCACATTGTCAAGCGTGGTGTTTGAGCCGCTGATCTGCTGTTCATTGCCGCCGATATCCTGGCGGATGGTTTGATTGATCACGGGCGTCATGGAGTTTTTAGCCACCTCAAGTGCATCGGCCGGGACAATCTGGTAAGTTTCGGACCGGAAACCGCTGACGTAGCGCTCGTCATAATTTACCAGTTTGCCAAAATCCCATGCACCAAGCTTGTTGATGGTCTCCTGGTTCAGCGATTTGGTAGCCGTAATAATAATATTCCTGAAGCTGTTTGCCACATTGCCAAACGCGGGGAACCAGTTGATTTCGCGCACTTCGCGTTCGCGCATTACCTCCTCTCCGTCAACTTCTTCTACATAAGTTTCGGTAATATAATAATAATCGCCGCGCATGCCTTCATAGCTGGTTGAAGTTTCGGCATCGAACGACCAATAAGGGAGGTACACACCGTCAATAGGCGTTGATGCGTTATTTACCTTTTGTATCAAGTCGGCCGGAGCAAACGAAAGGCTTTTAATCCAGTCGATAAAATCCTGTTTGGCCACTTCTTTGCTTACCTGGAACGGTAAAATATAATGCGGCCTGACGTACCCTTGTTTGTCCGTTAGCTGAATCACCAGGGGCGACGAGCAAAAGGGGCATTTGTCCGCCGTTACATTCGCCGGTAGTACCGTGCTCGATCCGCAGTTATTGCACTTGACATTTTGCATACCCGGATCAGGCGGGGCGGATTCCAGGCTATCTACAAAACTGTCATAGTCAAATGATTCGATATCCTGGTTATCCGAAGTATCGGTTATTTCATTCGCGCTGCCACAATGTTCGCACTTTAATAATTTGGTGCCGGGTTCGTAGTGCAGCACAGCGCCGCAATTATTGCAGTTTAATGAATTGGTGATCACAGGTGGTTTTTCGTCGGCCATGGTGTGATAAAATGGTTGATGATTATTAGAAATTAGCCAGGTATCGGCGGCGGTACATTGCTTAAAACATTGGCCAGATCAGGCACTGAGCCCGCAGCAACCCATCCGGTCATCCCCTTTTTCCAAACCATGCTGCCGCTGGTAAAACTTTGCGCAAAGGCCATCTGGCCCAGTTGGTCCATGCTGTATGGCCCTTCGGACTTGCCGTTAACAGCCACGAAATATTCAGCAACAACCGGAATTGGCGGCGGAACGTCCGGACCGGCGTTTTGACCACCTGCCGAAGGGTTAACCTGGTTGGACTGGAAGATATTACCAACCTGCCCCATCATGGCAGCGCCTACTCCGAGGCCCATCCCGGCTGCGCCAAGGTTACCGCCGATGGAGTTTTTTGCCGATTCTTCGATAGCATTAGCTGCCTGGAACTGTGCATAGGCCCCCAGGTTGCCTATGATGCCCATTTCGCTGCGTTTATCCAGCACAGCCTCCACTTCGGGTGGAAGGGAAATATTCTCCACCAAAAATTTGGTAAGGTTCAGTCCCATCTCGGTAAAATCAGGCTGTATCTTATCGGTTATCAGTTTCGATATCGTATCGTAATTGGCGGTCAGGTCCAGAACCGATATCTTCGACTGCGCGATGGCATCCATCCCGCGCGAAACAGCAATATTGCGCAATTGCTCGTTGATGTCATCGGTATAAAAATCGGGGTTGGTGGCTGAAATTTGGGTGAGGAAAACCTTTGGGTCGCTTACCGCAAAGTTGTACGAGCCAAAAGCCCTCAGCCTGATCGGACCAAATTCTGCGTCGCGCAGCATCACGGGGTTTTGTGTCCCCCATTTCTGGTTGGTGAATTGCCGCATGCTCACAAAATAAACATCCGCCTTAAACGGGCTGTTAAATCCGTATTTCCAGCCTCTCAGCGTGCTCAGGATCGGCATATTTTGTGTGGTGAGCTCGTACATTCCCGGCGTAAAAATGCCCGCGATCTTGCCCTCGTTCATAAAAATTGCTGCCTGCGATTCCCGCACGGTGAGCTTGGCGCCCATCTTTATCTCGTTATCGTAACGCGGGAATTTCCAGATCAGCGTATTGGTGGTATTATCGACCCATTCAATGATGTCGATAAACTCATTCATTAATTTGCTAAACAGACCCATAAGCGGTGCAATTGATTTATATACGCTTTAAAAGTATAAAATATTTCGATTACAAAGTTGGGCGATCAGATTTTTGATTAAAATGGGATAGATGTGGTAAGGGAGGGTGATTGGACGTATAGACGCGATGCATCGCGTCTATACTATGGTCAAGGTGAACCTTCTACTGTCCTTTCGTTTTCCAGTACATATACACAATGCCCACCACAACAATAATAGCCAGAACAATGAGGCCTTGTTTGCCTTTACGTTTGTCCTGGCGCATTATCCAAACCAAAAATGCGACAAATGGGATCAAAAAAAACAGGTAAAAAATTGCTGAAGCTAAATTCATTTACTTTTTAAATTAAAAAACACTGCTAACCCACACCCCTAGCCCCCTAAAGGGGGAATTATACCGCACATTTAATTCTGCCGAACGCTCAGAATGAACCCACTGAGTCCCCCCTTTAGGGGGCTAGGGAGTTAAAAAGGCATCCTCGCCAGCGGCGCAACCGATTGATCCGTGAATTCTCCTTTTAAATATTTATAATAGCCGGCAATGGCTATCATGGCGGCATTGTCGGTGCAATATTCCATTTTCGGGATAAAACTACGCCATCCGTTCTGTTCACACAAGGCAACTAAGCCCTGCCGCAAGCCGGTGTTTGCCGAAACGCCGCCGGCCAAAGCTATGTCTTTTATGCTATAAGCCGTTGCGGCTTTGCTCAATTTGTTTAATAAAATTGTAGCTATCCGTTTTTCAACCGAGGCGCAAATATCATTCAGGTTTTTTTGAACGAAATCCGGATCGGTAGCCACATTGTCCCTGATGAAATAAAGAATAGCCGTTTTAAGACCGCTGAAGCTGAAGTCAAGCCCAGGTATCTGAGGCTCGGGGAACTTGTATCTATCCTGTTTACCTAATCGCGCATATTTATCTATCAGCGGACCGCCGGGATAGGGCAAGCCTAAAATCTTGCTGGTTTTGTCCATCGCTTCGCCGGCAGCATCATCAAGCGTCTGGCCAATCACTTCCATATCAAAGTGATCTTTCACCAAAACGATCTGCGTATGCCCGCCTGAAACAGTAAGGCATAAAAACGGGAACGAGGGCTTATGATCACCTATGAAATGCGCCAAAACGTGGGCCTGCATGTGGTTTACCTCGATAAGCGGGATATTTTTACCCAAGGCAAAAGCCTTGGCGAACGACACGCCAACCAGCAACGAACCCAAAAGACCCGGGCCGCGGGTAAAGGCTACTGCATCCACGTCATTTTTGTTTACTTTTGCTGCTTGTAAGGCTTGTTGTACAGCAGGGACGATGTTTTGCTGATGAACCCTCGAGGCGAGCTCGGGGACAACACCGCCGTAGGCTTCGTGTATGGTTTGATTGGCAATAATATTGCTCAATATCTCACCATCCACACAAACTGCGGCAGATGTTTCATCACAGGAGGACTCGATAGCAAGTATAACAGGCATTATCAATTAGTGAATTAATGAATTAGTGATTTAGCGAGTTATTTAATTATCAGGTAGTTGTAATAACGTATTGATATTTAACTATCCTTGTTAAACCTAACGGTGTGTTTTGTGTTAAACCAGTGTTTAAATCACTAAATCACTAATTCACTAAATCACCAATTCAATAATTGTTAAAACGGCAAAGTTATTAAAAAACTACTCAAAATAGCGCTCAGTATTGTATTGGTTATCCTGCTGATGTTTAGCATACTGTTGCTGTTATTTCAGTATAAACCGGTGCAAACCTGGGCGGCGAAAAAAGCTGCGGCCTATCTATCTGATAAACTTCATACTACTGTTGACATCAAAGGGCTTTATTTACGGCCTTTTACTTCGGTGGCGATAGACAGCCTCACCGTGCTCGATCTGCAAAAAGACACCCTGTTAAACGCCCCGAAGCTAACTGTTGATATTAACGGATTTTCGCTGTTCAGCAGCATCAAAAAACGCTATCTCGACCTTACTAAAATAGAGATCGACCACGGTTCCGTCTATCTCAAAAAACAAAAAGGCGGATCAAACCTCCAGTTCATCATTGACTATTTCAGTTCAACGCCCGTCACTGCCCAAACGGCTACCCCGTCAAAACCATGGCAGGTGAAATTTGAAAAAGTGGTATTCAATAAATTTCATTTCAGGTATAAAAACATGCTGAAGGACACCTTTATGCGGCAGGTGAACTTTGACGATGTCGACCTGCATAACTTTAGCGCCACCATTCTGGATATGGACCTGGTACATCACCTGTTTAAAGGAAAAGTGAGCAACCTGAGCCTGTACGAGGCCAAAAGCGGTTTCAGTCTGAAAAAATTCAACGCAGATGCTACGGTAGATACTAACCAGGTCATTGCAAAAAACCTTTATATTTTAACGGATCACTCCAATATAAAAAACTACTTCAGGATGAAATTTAAGTCGTTCGATGACTTTGATGACGTTGAGGACAGGGTGTTTATGGACGGCGATTTTAAATCGTCCCAGATTTCATCTACTGATATCGGCTATTTTACCAATGGGCTGACCCGGACTAAATTTGATGTTGGTGTTGACGGACGTATAAGCGGTTTGATAAACAACCTTAAAGCAAAAGATTTATTGATTACGGCCGGGAAAGCCACTTATGTGAAAGGTAATTTTAACCTTCGCGGCCTGCCGAAGTGGGAAAGCACCTTCCTCGAGTTGGATTTTGATGAATTGGCTACCAATAAGGCAGACATGGACCATCTACTGGCGGATTTCAGTGGCACGCCTGGTAAACAGGCGCCAGGTATCCTCGCTAAATTCGGGAACATTAATTTTAATGGAAGATTCACCGGGCTTCAAAATGATTTTGTGGCCTATGGCACTTTTAAAACCAAATTGGGGCGCTTCGATCCTGATATTAATTTAAAGATCAATAAAGCGGGAGTGCCGTCATACAGCGGCAAAGTGGACACTTATGGGTTCGACCTTGGCAGCCTGATCGATGTTGCCGATTTGGGCCGTACAACCCTAACGGCAGATGTTAAGGGCAGCGGCAATGATCTGAAGAACTTAAATGCCAGCTTGAGTGCTAAAGTGAGCGATGTTGAATTTAAAAAGTATGATTATCACGCATTAACGGTAAATGGCTCTTTTAACAAAAAAGTAGCGACTGCAAAAGTGAGTATCGGCGACAAAAATCTTAACCTTGATTTAAACGGCAGCATGGATTTGAATGCGACGCTGCCGGCTTATGATTTTACTGCAAATATTAATACCGCGCACCTTCACGAGTTAAAGCTGTTGGACGACACGATAAATTTCAGCACGCTGATGACGGCAAAATTTTCGGGGAGCAACCTGAACAACCTTAGGGGCGATTTAACGCTGCGGGGTTCACGCGTGATAGACCCAAGAAACAATTACCCGATCGACTCGGCAATTTTATCATCTTCAGGGTCGGGAAATAACAGGATGATCAGCCTGCGATCAGACGTGACCGACGGTTTTATAAAAGGAAGCTTTGACGTGCCAACGCTGCCGAATTATTTTAAATCGATCGTAAAAAGGTATATCCCGTCGTTGAAAACCACCGTTATTGCGCCAAAACCGCAAAATTTTGCATTTAACCTGACGCTTAAAAATCCAAACCCGCTGATCGCCATTTTTAAACCTGACTTGAAAATACCCGACCAGGGAACCTTTATCGGGCAGTTTGACTCGGAAAACAAGACCGCCGACCTGAATGCCTATATTAAAACCATCCAACTGGGTAAGATCGTTTTCCATGATTTTATCATCGATGAAAACACGACGAACAATGCCCTTACCTTAAACCTGTCGTTGAGCAAGGTAAATTTCAGCGACAGCCTCTTTATTAAAAACATCACCGTGGTCAACACGGTACAGAAAGACAGTGTGAATTTCAACGTCAAGCTGTCCGATCAAAACGCGGTCAATTCGCTTGACTTGTATGGGCTCGTCAAATTTGGCAGGGATACAACGGCAAAACTGCAACTGTTACCTTCGGACGTGATGCTGGAACACCAGGACTGGAAACTTGCTACCAAAGTTAACGTAAGGCTATTGAACGGAAAAACCGAGGTTTCGGGCTTTGAGCTTTCCAATGGCCCGCAAAAGGCAATGATAAATGGCTTTATATCCGCTAATCCCGAAGATGTGCTAAAAGTGACGTTCGAAAAGTTTAACATGAACAACCTGGATCAACTGACCAAGTCGGGAGGGATTCTTTTAAAGGGTACGCTCAATGGAGATGTAAAACTGACTTCCATTACCGGGTCGCCGGGTGTTGACGCGCTGCTTGGTATCGATTCATTGATCATGAATAAAACGCTGGTAGGGAATGTAAAGATCGAATCGACCCTGGGCAATGACCGGAAGCAGGCTGGAATAAAGCTGAATATACATAACCATGGCCTGGAAACGATGAATATCGACGGCATTTATCACCTGGCGGATCAAACGGGCAACGATCTTGATTTTAACGTAAAAATGGACCAAACCGAGGCGATCATTTTTGAACCATTTATAAAGACGCTGGTGTCGGATATAAAGGGTACGGTTTCAACCGATCTGAAGCTTACCGGGACGCCTTCGAAGCCACTTTTGAATGGCAGCGTAATTTTAGCCAATACGGGGGTTACCGTTAATTATTTGAAAACGCCCTATACCATTACCGATACATTGAGCGTTGCGAACAGCGTGATCAATATCAACCATATGATCATCAAGGACGGCTACAAAGGTACCGGCCTGGTTACCGGGAAAGTGGACCTGACCGACCTGGCCAACCCGGATATTGAGGCGGATGTTGAGGCTAAAAAGTTACTTGCTTTAAATACGTCATTTAAGGATAATCACCTGTATTACGGAACCGCGTATGCTACCGGGCGCTTTAGCTTTAGCGGTCCCGTGGACAACATGAATATTGATATTAAAGCACAGACAGACGCCGGAACAACTTTTAATATCCCGCTTAACACTTCTTCTACCGTGAGCGACAATGATTTTATAACTTATGTCGATCACAATAATCCACTGCAGCCAGTTCAGGTTCAGCCGAAAAGCTTTAATGGCGTTACCCTGAATTTCGACCTTACCGTAGATGAAAAAACCACGGTGAAGATCAGTACGGATTACGGCGTGCTTGAAGGCAGCGGACAGGCAAAAAACCTGAAGCTGAACATCAACAGCCTCGGCGATTTTGAAATGTTTGGCGACTTTTTGATCAGCTCGGGAAAATTTGAGTTTACCGCTAAGAATTTCATCAGCAAAAACTTTTCGATGAACCAGGGCGGCACCATCCGCTGGACCGGCAATCCGTCAAACGCAACGATCAACCTGAACGCGGTGTATGAAGTGCGTACGGATATTGCACCTTTATACCAGGCGGCGGGATCGCAATCGCCCAAGGGGCATTCGCTGGAACTGGTGCAGGCCGACCTGATCTTAACCAAATCACTTTTGCAGCCCGTGATCGATTTTGACTTTAACTTCCCGCTTGACCCCTCGATAAAAGATGACCTGAGCAACTACCTGTCTGATGTGAATAACCGCAGTCAGCAAGCGTTAAGCATCATAGTGCGCCGTCAGTTTGCCAACGGCGCGAACAACAACTTAACCAACCAGGTTTTAGGTACAGCCGGCGAAGCACTAAGCGAATTTGCATTTAACAGGTTAAACAGCCTGATTGCTCAGTCAAACGTGAAAAACTTCGACCTGAATATACGTTCGTTTAACGACGCCAGCGCGTCATTCAGGATAAAGGACCGGTTCATCCTGAACGGTAGCTTATTTAGTTCGACGATAGGCAGCTCCGACCTGTTCACCCAAAACAGTTCCAGCTTTTTCAATTCAAGTTTCAACCAGCTCACGAAGGATTTTGAAGCCCAATACCTGATTAGAAGAAATGGTGACCTGAGCGCAAAATACTCGTACCGGGTACTGAATAGCACCACTTTAAATACCCTGGCCGATAACCTTGGCGTACAATATGTAAACGGCGTGGGATTTGTATATCAACGCGATTTTGACACATTTGGAGAGTTTTTCAGAAATTTTTTCAGAAGCCACCAAAAGGAGCAGGCGCCGATTAAGCCGAATCCAGTGCCAACCGGCCCCGCGCAAACACCCGGCCCCGCCGCAACCGCGCCCGCAGCGGGCAAACAAAAGTAATTGTCTCAATGATCAAGCATGATCGCGTGATTCATTTTATCTCTTTTAGTTTTCAGGTAAACCTCATTGTGCGGATTGGACGCGATCTCGATGGGTACGTTTTCCACCACTTCCAGTCCGTAACCTATAAGGCCGGCCCGTTTTTTTGGATTATTGCTCATTAGCCGCATTTTGGACACGCCGAGGCTGCGCAATATCTGAGCGCCCACGCCGTAATCGCGCTGGTCCATTTTAAAGCCGAGATGAAGGTTTGCTTCAACCGTGTCCATGCCGTTTTCCTGCAAGTGATAAGCCTTCAGCTTATTGATCAGCCCTATGCCGCGCCCCTCCTGGTTCATATACAGCACAACGCCTTTGCCCTCGCGGCTGATCATTTCCATTGCTGTATGCAATTGGGGGCCGCAGTCGCAGCGGCATGAGCCAAATATATCGCCGGTAACGCACGAGCTGTGCACCCTCACCAGTACCGGTTCATCGGGCTCCCAGCTGCCTTTTACCAGCGCCAGGTGGTTTTCGCCCGTATCCACCTGTGTATAAGCAACCATATCGAAATCGCCCCATTGCGTGGGCATTTTTACCGACACAACCTTATTCACCAGGGTTTCGGTAGCGAGGCGATAGGCAATCAGATCTTTTATCGATACGATCTTCAGGTCGAATTCTTTTGCTATCTCCAGCAGCTCAGGCAGCCTGGCCATCTCGCCGTCTTCCTTCATGATCTCGCATATCACACCCGCGGGCTCAAATCCAGCCATTACTGGCAGGTCAATTGCGGCCTCTGTATGGCCCGTGCGACGCAATACGCCGCCGTCCTTCGCGATCAGGGGGAAGATGTGGCCGGGGCGGCCCAGCGCCTCAGGCTGAGTGGCCGGATCAATTAATGCCATAACTGTCCTGGAACGGTCAGAAGCAGAAATACCGGTGGTACACCCTTCAAGCAAATCCACCGAAACGGTGAAATTGGTTTCGTGCGACGTGGTGTTGTGGCTTACCATTGGTTCCAGGTTCAACTCTGCTGCGCGCTTTTTGGTGATCGGCGCGCAAACCAGGCCGCGCCCGTGGCGTGCCATAAAGTTGATCACTTCGGGTGTGGCGTTGCGCGCGGCGGTTAAAAAATCGCCTTCGTTTTCGCGGTCTTCGTCATCAACCACAATTATTATTTTGCCATCTTTTATCGCTTCAATGGCTTCAGGTATCGTGTTCAGCATAATATTAGCAATCGGCAGTAAGGAATCAAATGGTAAAAATTAATTGCATTAATTAACATACCCTTCCGGCTGCCTTTTCAAATTCCACACAAAAATAAGGGTTATAAAACTCATTCGGGTCGGCGCTTTGTAAATTAGTACTTGCATGCCCGTAAATTGGTTGCTTGCCGCATAAAAGACATCCGCAGGGGCGTCCATGGTCAACTTTGCACTTCGGTGGCCCTGCGTTTAAATATCCTGTTAAAAAAGCGTTTGTATGCCTCAATGTCAAATAGCTGCGAATCAGTTGCCGCTTTATAGGATAAGAAAAGGCCGATTGGCGTAACCACAACAATAGCGATCCATGAGCCAATAACCGGCGAAACATCGCCATCCTTTACATACTTCTCGCCGATAGTATTGATGATATAATAAAAAAGGAAGAAGATCACCGAAACCACAACGGGCATACCCAGGCCGCCTTTACGTATGATGGCCCCCAGCGGCGCCCCAATTAAAAACAAGGCGATACATGCCGCCGACAGGGTGAATTTTTTCTGGTATTCCAGTCGGACGCGCTGTTCGTTCTGCTCAAGGTCCTTAATACGGGCGGCCTGGTTTTTTAAAGTTTCCTGTACGGAGCGTATTTCACTCGCCGCATTGGTGAGCTGGCTTATTTTCTGGTGTATTTCTGCGCGCTCGAATTCTTTCCCGTCCGAAGGGACAAATTTTTCAGCCTTGCCCTTTTTTACGGGTATCGAAAAATATTTATAATATCCTGACAGCATTTTATAATTTGCGGCGGAACTACTATCGATCTGCCGCCTGGTGAGCCCGGCAAGATCATTTAGCTGTCTTAAATTCATCATCTGGTAGGCCTGCTTAAACTCACTCTCGTCCGTGTGGTTCATTTTTAATGCCGATACGTCCAAGCGCTGTTCGGTCTCTTTAAAGCGGTATCGCGTTAATCGCTCACGCACATTATAGCTGGCATCTCCTGCCGACTCGGAATATTTTATGCCATCCTTCAGTTTGATCACTAAAAAATTCCCGCTTGGCGTGCGGTACATTTTGCCTTCCCTGGCAATAAGCACATCGGCATTATTGTCCGAAGGTTTTCGGCTATAGATCATTACGCCGTGCAGGGTTTGCCCATCGGCATCCTTTTTTTTCACACGAATGGAGTAGCCGGGAAAACTGTTGCTAAAAACGCCTTCGGGCAAAAAGTTTGCTGATTTTTGCTGACGTACGTCATACAGTAAGGAGTAATATTTCAGATTTGCTTTCGGCAGCATGTAGTCGGAAAAAATGAAGGCGGATAAGCTTAATATCGAGATCACCACGATCATCGGGTACATGGCCCTGCGCAGGGATATGCCGGCCGCCTTGATGGCAACCAGCTCGTAATTTTCGCCCAGGCTGCCGTAAGTCATGATACACGATAGTAATACAGAAAGGGGCAGCGCCATCTGCACGTTGGTTGCCGACGCGTACATCATCAACTCGAGGATGATATACCAGGCAAAGCCCTTGCCGATAAGGTCATCGATGTATTTAAATAAAAATAACATCAACAGCACAAACATCACAATGGCAAAAGTCACCAGGAAAGGCCTTATAAATGATTTGAGAATTAAAAGATGTATTTTTTTCATGAAGAATACGATCGCCGCAGACGTGTCAATAACGTAACACCAGGCCGGAATGATATAATGCCGCCTATAATCAGACGGCGAATTTACGGATAAATATATTTTGTCAGGCCCCTAAAACGCTGATGAGGTATTCAACCTGGTTATTCCAGATCAGTTTGCGTTCGCCGATGGCGTCCTCGGTCGCGAAATCGGTAATGGCGAGCGCCACGTCATTGGTCAACTCGTCCTGCAAAATTTCCATCTCAAAAAAATACATCGGGTCATCATCTACCCATCTGAAGCGGACCAGCTTATTTTCTTTTACAGTTAGCAGCTTTGCTTTTTGCTGCTCATCATCCCAGGTAAAGGTATAAATCTGGTCTTTTACGCTTACATCATCTGCAAACCACTGGGTTAGCCCATTTGGTTCGCTCAAAAACCCGAAGAGTATGCGCGGCGATGATTTTATCTCATACTCAATAGTAAACTTTTTTTTATCGGACATGCAGGTTTATCGGATTGAATAAGCGTAAGCCTTAAAAGTGAACATTTTTTCTAAAGAAAGCTAATTTCTGCTATATTTGCAAACCTTTTTAGAGCGGTTTGTAAGTTTATAAATATTAATGCGAGTATAAGCAGAATATTGAACTTTGCAAGAAATATTTTAAACCCGGCGGGGTAGCTCAGATGGTTAGAGCGTAGGATTCATAACCCTAAGGTCGGCAGTTCGATCCTGCTCCCCGCTACCACATTGTCAGGCAGTTACGAGGATTTGTAACTGCCTTCGTTTTTTTCTGGTCTACAATGTTCATACACACCAGCTGCTGTGCGAAAGGAACAAAATTAGCGCCAATGTCCCCATCGGCACTATATAAAGATACAAAATTTCGGCAAATTTTCAATCCGCTTGACTCGTAACCCAAAGATCGTTGGTTCGAGTTCTGTTCCAGCTACAAGTCAGATTCAAAAGCCTCAAGTCGAAAGATTTGAGCCTTTTTGCGTTTCCAATAGATAAAAGCTACAGGCATAATGGTCCGAAGTTTTTAAACGTCGGACAGCGGGGGGATTCTTTTGTCATAAGAAAGATGCAAAGCTATATCACGAATCATTGACTACCTGAAAGCGCTTTAAGTCTTTTTGGTCGCCTGTCAAGTTCTTCCAAATAGTTAACGGTATTGCATTAACGTCGCGACTTCGATCTTCGTACCAAGAACGTACGTATCGAATAGTTACTAGCGTACGCGGAGTCTCCGTAAAATTAGGTGTTCCCCGATGCAATGCCCAGAGATGACGGATCAAAACATCGCCTTTTCTTAGTTCCACGGGCTGTAAAGAAATGGTACCTGAGCCGACCAAACAATTTGCTCTTTCCCTTTCCAGTTTATGAGTGCCGGCAGCAATCTCAATTGCTCCGTTTCGTTGTTTTATATCTAACAAACCAAAACTTACAATTAACATGTAAGGGGGTAATAACAAATTTGGGAATTCAGGAAATAGTGGGCGCTGGTAGTCTATATGAAGTTGTTGATATTCTGACCCTAATACAGCTGTATCACATCCCCATTGGTCTATTACCATTCTTTCCCCTAATACTGACTTTATCATTTCAAGGATTGTCGGATTGAAAAAAAAATCAGCACTAAAAGTTGATGGATTAAAAGGCATCGCCATGAAATGTCGGTTGGGCCCCCGGTTAGAGAATTGCGCGTTTTTACCAAGATAGTCAGTAAGTGTCTGCCAAAACCCTTCTCTTAATCGATCAATCTGATCACAGGGCAAAACATTGTTGAGAACACAAAAACCTTTCAGCTTGAGTTCTTCCTTTTTTTCCTTGATATTCAATTTAACTTTAATGTTACTTAACATATTTTAGTTTCCATAGACTTTGCAGGAATAATTTCTCATGGAAGTATTAAACCTAAGCTAACTGAGTTTCTTCTATTGCGAATGTAACTGTATTAAATTTGAACTAAATAGTAACAGCATATAACGCATAAATTATTTTTTATAGCTCCCTGCTGGTCGAAGTTTGCAGGGAAGAAAAAGTGGGCAACAACAACTGTTCGGTGTTGCCTTTTTATTTCCAACACCGAATTAGGCATGACAGGAAAATTTGGCAGCTGTTCCAGATAGCTATGCCTTGGTTTTTTTATTTCCGCACGGTTAAACCAATTAAAGAACTATTTTGGCGAAAAAATGATATGAAAAAACTGCTGATCATCATCTTACTATCGGTGCCGGTGTTTGTAATGGCGCAGGACAACGTTATTGGAAAAACCCGGGCGGAGGTAAAGGCTTACTTTAAAAAAGCAAAATTGCCGCTTTACATGAGTGATCAGGACGACGGTGAGCCATCTGATGAGTTCCGCAAGGGGGATGACCAGATTACCTGTTATTATGATAAACAAGGGATATGCAAAAAAGAGCTCGCCGAAATATCCTATAACAAAGACGCCGGCATGCTGGCAAAATTTAATAGCAGCTGGGATAAAATTGACGCCCAAAGTTGGGGTAATAAAGCAAAAACCGTAAAAGTTCAAATCATCACCGAACCCGCCTTAAATATATTGTCGCTGGACTTTGTTGCGTATGATATGCCCTTTATCGGCAAGGTGAAGCAGTAGTTGTGCCGATGTGCGGATCTGCGGATTTTTTTGTTTTGCAATTGCCTTTTATGCCCTCGCGAACACTATGATGATCTTCGGCCAAAGCAATCCTGATCATAACCAAATCCCTTTGTTTTGTAATAGCTTCGGCATGGCTCCCAGGTATATTAAATGACAAACAACTAATTGTCCAAATATAACGCAGACACAAAGTTAAATACTACGATCTAAAAAGTCGCGCAAACAAGCAAAGGCTTTCAACGGTTTCACCATCATGAAAACAGCTCTTGAACAATTGCCACGCCAGGAAACAGGCCGGCAGACGGATTTTACACATGAGAAAAAGTTTGAGTCGATAGAAGCGGCGCACCGCTCCTTCCAGGCTGCGGCGGGCAGATTATTGTCGGTAAACAACTGGCACGTTTACGCGGGCGCGGGTTCCGCGATTTTTACGCTTTGTAATAACGAAGGCGTTGAAATGGAAGTAATGGCCGAAGAAGGTTTTTTCATTAGCATCGATCTGCCAGGGCCTGGGCCCGATGCGGGCGGCGGCCTGGAGTGGGTGATCATCGAGCGACTGGTTTCGGAGGGAAGCCTGCATACAGCAGAGGAATATTTATTGATGACGGTGCGGCCTGTTCCTGACCCTCGACAAGCTGAAACAGAGATTGCACATTTTTACAAAGAAGTATCCACCAGCACTTTTGTGGTGCGGCGGGACGGCATGATGCTAAGCGCCGGTGCGTACGGCCGTAACGAAACGCCTAACAACGAGTTGGTAGACTTGCACGACAAGATCCGCAATACTGCCATTGGTCTGATGGCGCGGATCGGTTTTTCGGCTCCGCAGTGGAAAAAACTGGTTACGGGCTTAATTGAGTACAAGGAAGAACGTGAGAAAACGACATGATATCCTCCAAAAGTGACGAATACCATAAGCAGGGAGTCCGGAGATTTTGAGCCCTCTAAATCTCCGCGGACGGGAGCCTTTAGATTCGGTCGCGCCCTACCATTCCGCAGTTTCCGACGTAAAAGACGAACGCCCTGGCCTGCCGGGGCGTTCGCCTGTAGTTTCAAAGCGTATTTACACTTTCTTTTCGATGTTTTTGCGCTGATTGCCCGCCGACTTTTTGGCGCTCCTGATCTCCTGAGCGCTGACGCCTTCCTTATGCGCCTCGTATTTGATTTCATGTGGCTGATCCGACACCGAATTCCTTTCCACTTTTGCTCCTCTTGTTGCCATATGTTTGCTTTTTTTCATCAATTAACAAATTCGATACCAAAACGGTTTCGGCTAAAAATCATAAACCAGTGCCCGAAACTTTAGCCAAACAAATTTTGTTTCCTCTATATAATTTAGCATTTATCCGATCTATGAATACAATATCACCCTGGTTTTTAAGCTGGAGCGACGAATTGAACCATCCTGGCGCGCAATCTGTTTTTGATCAGGAGGAAGGCGGCTTCCTTTTTCATATTTTTTCCCTGCCGGATTCCTGTTGGCTGGTGGTCACATGGCCATCGGGACAACGAACAGGGTTTCTGCTGGCATATTCGCCGGGCGGGACAATGCAGGTTAAGTTTACCAGGAAACGTAACCCGATCTCCCTCTCCATCGATTCGCCGCCCGCGAAATTCAAAGTGAAGATTGATCTGCCTGATTTAAACGGCGTGCTGCATTTCACTACTGAACTTACTCCGTCAGCAGCGCTCCTTATTCCCTTCTGGCCCCGCGATATTATGCCGCTGCAGGCAGTGAAAAGCAGGCGCCAGCCGGAGGGCAAAATTTATGCTAAGCAAGTTGGAGCGCGGTCAGGCCAGCTTTATTTTACCATGCCCGGGGCCGGTTCGGCATTTTATCACCAAAATCTTACCGCGCTGGCCGACTATAATCAGCAAACAGAAACATCAGCCGCAGAAACGGTTGGCGGTGAGTGGCCGGAAATAGGTTTTGCGCTACCTCCTGCCATAAAGAATAAACCGCTCGAAGCGGGGAAAAGATATATCATTAATGATGCCTTTGTGGTATTTTCAACGGACGAGCCGGCGAACGAAGCCGCTATGGTCCGTCAATACCTTAGCCTGTTGGCAAAAGTATACCTTGCCATCCCAAAACCGGCCACCCATTATAAAGATTGGCAGGCTATTGTGGGCAAAGGTTTGAAGGATTTAACGGAAAGCCCTGGCTGCTGGTGCCAGTTAGAGGGGCACCACTATTTCAACGCTTACGTAAGCGATTACCAAACACCTCCCGAGATCATGGTGCAGCTGGCGGTTCTTTTACCGCTGGTGGATTACGTGGAATGGAGTGGCGCCGAACTGGACGTAATGAAAAAGATCGAAGAGGGATTGCCGTCCTTTTACGACGAGAAATTGGGGACTATCATGCGCTGGCACCCTAAAGCGACAGACCAGCTGGAAGGGGAGGAAGAGCAAAAAGAGCCATTGACAATGGATTCATGGTATCTGCATCATCCGCTCCTTAATTTGTCGCGCCTGGCATTAAAAGGAAACGGCATGGCCAAAAAGTTGTTTCTTGACTCGCTTGACTTCGCTATCAAGGTGGCGCACCATTTCAACTACCAATGGCCGGTTTTTTACAAAATGGATACATTAGAAGTGATCAAGGCGGAAACACAGCCGGGCAAGGGCGGTGAGAAGGATACGCCGGGGTTGTACGCCCATGTAATGCTACAGGCCTGGGAACTTACTGGCGAAAAGAAATACCTGGCCGAAGCCGAAAAAGCCGCGATGAAATTGAAGGGGCTCGGGTTCGACCTGTTTTACCAGGCCAACGATACGTCCTTTTCAGCCGGAACCTTGCTGCGGTTACACAAAATCACCAAAAAGCAGGTCTATCTCGATTTAAGTTACCTGTGCATGGCCAATATATTTAAGAATGTTCGCCTGTGGGATTGCAATTATGGTTTTGGCAGGAACTTCCCTTCGTTTTTCGCCCTATTCCCGCTAAGTGATGCGCCCTATACGGCGGTTTACGAAGAACAGGAGGTTTTTTGCGCACTGCATGATTACCTGTGGCATGCAAACGGAGTGGACATCGATCCGGACGTTCGCCTGCTTATCGCGGAATACATTCGTTATTTGGTGGACAGGGCTGCGTATTATTACCCTACTATGCTGCCAAAGGAAATGCTACAGGAGAAGCCGAAGATCGGCGAGGTTGATCCCCGCCTCTGGATCGCACTGGAAGACTTGCACGACGGTTGGGAAGCCAGCGGCCAGGTGGGCCAGGAGGTTTACGGCGCGGGGAATGTTTTTGGCATTATGCCCAGACATTATATGCACGTGCCAGGCGGCAGTTTCATGATTTATACTGACTACCCTACCCTTCATAAAATAATCAAAACAGAGCATCCGGCCCGGTTTAGCCTTGCCGGCGATGCCCGTTTGCAGGCCCGGCTGATGATTGTTAAAACCGGCCGCGGGAAATTGCCGGATATCAGGCTTGCCGTGGACAAGGAGCCCGTAAAAGGAAAGCTGGCGGCAGGCGGGGCGCTTGAATTTATGGTGCCCGGTAATGCCTCGGTTACAATTAACTGGGACTGATCTCTTCTAATGCAGTGATCAGCATTTCGGCCGCAGAACAGATGGTTTGATGAATGATTTCCTCGCATGAACCCGAAAATACTTTCCGGAACCTAAACGGCTTGCCTTTAACCATTGCAAACAGAAACATGGTGCCCACCGGCTTGTCCGGGGTTTCACTGCCTCCCGGAGCGGTTAGCCCCGTAACAGTTACCTGGATATCTGAAGGGATCAGCGCCGGCAGCCGCAATGCCATCTCGCGGGTTACTTCCATTGATTCAGGCGTAAACTGATCGATCAAAGCCTGCGGCACTTTTAATAAACTGACCTTTAGGCTGGCGTCGTAGCAGGCAATACCACCTTTAAGTACCTCGCCGGATTCGTCGGTCAGTGCAAATTCCGAACATAACCAGCCGGCGGAATTT
>Ga0207702_10000790_pt1 | contig 33594 bp, 46 predicted proteins | sample KBSCornC62_FD_184302 | JGI IMG/M metagenome (GOLD analysis project Ga0207702, IMG submission 184302) | Corn rhizosphere microbial communities from Kellogg Biological Station, Michigan, USA - KBS Corn C6-2 (SPAdes) (version 2) | ecosystem: Host-associated > Plants > Roots > Rhizosphere > Soil ... | reverse complement strand
CCGACATAACTTGTGAAACCGCAGTTCACAGTTGTTTGGATAGATAAATCAATAACTTAACTAGAATTTGCTTTACATTTAGGTTGTATTTAATTAAAGTCTTATAGAGAAATTTATAAGACCTTTTTTATTATGGATCTCCCCATTAAAGAGCATTCTGCGAGCACTTCTAAGACCCTTCTTCATGTAATAATATTTATGTTTATGATCCTACAAGTTCTAGTAGGAGTTGTGGTTAAAGGATTTTACGAGAGATTTACTACATTGGAACATCAAAATGTTTTATATGATCAAGAGATTGATGATCTTAAAACTGAGATCAAAATTATCGAAGCCTTAATGCATTCTGATAAAGGCGCATGATGTTTATAATTCTCTCGGCATTATTAGGTTTTCTAGGTTCAGCTCTCCCAGATTTAATGAAACTTTTTCAAGACAAACAAGACAAGACCCATGAACTTGAAATCATGGATAAGCAGATTGAATTACAGAAGTTAGGGCTTTCCCAACGACTTGAAGAGATACAAATACAATCTGAAGGGCAAGAGATGAAAGCTCTTTATGAGACCGTCAAAACAGGCATAACTTGGGTAGATGCTCTAGCAGGCACTGTAAGACCAATACTCGCTTATGCTTTCATATTTATATTTATTTTAAGTAAATTTCCAGTGATTCTCATGGTAGGAGTTGATCCTTTTAACCTGGAATTGATTCCTTTCCTTTGGATGGAATCGGACGCATGTATTTTTTCCAGTATCATAGCTTTTTACTTTGGTAGCAGACACTTTCATAAAATGAGGAGCGTATAATGGGTAAACTCACAGTCAATGAAACTAAACATATAGATAAAATCCAGGAAGCTTTAGAAGAACTCAAAAAGCCTAAGTTTAGAAATGTAGGGGAATATGGCAAGTTTGTTAAATCTCAAGCTGCACCAACTTATGATCAAAAAGCTATCATTATGTACTCAATTTTAGATATGATTGAATCCCGCAAACGCGAATGGGGAGAAATGAATAATGAAAAGCTTGTAGCTATAGTTTCTCCTATCGCCAAGGAAGTAAATCTCCCTATTCAAGAACTATTAAAGATATTGATTCATCTTTTAAGTGATACTACTTTTTTCATTAAAACCAGCAAAGCATTTAAAGAGTTATTCATCGCAGCTAGGAACTAATGCGTCACAGAGCCATTCCGAATATAGCTATAGAATTTATCAAACAATGGGAAGGTGTAAGTCTTAAAGCTTACAGAGATTCAGGTGGCATATGGACTATTGGTTATGGACATACGAGTAGAGTCAAACAAGAAGATAGCATCACTCAACTGCAAGCTGATGAATTTTTAAAACAAGATCTATTTCAAGCTTCTCGTGCTATTGTGCGCCTTACAAATCTATATTTAAATGATTTCCAATACACAGCATTGCTATCACTGGTATTTAATATTGGCATAGGGGCATATCAACGTAGTACTTTAAGACAAGTTATTAATCGTGGTGAGTTATCAAGAGTTAGTGGAGAATTTATAAAATGGTCCAAAGATCATATGGGACGTACACAAAAAGGTCTTTTAAAACGCCGGAAAGCCGAAGCAAGATGGTTTATGAAGGGAGTACCACAGATGCCCACAAAAGATTCTATGATTCCTGTAGTTTTGAAGAACAAGAGCGATACGACGAACGTTGTGGAATAATGCAATATGATGGCGATCTTAGATATGAAGATGCAGATTATAAAGCATTTATTGAAATACTTCAATTACGTCGTGCAAAACGTAATCGGCTATAGTATTGTGATTAAGTTATTGTTTTATATTGAGTATTAACATGAAAAAGAAACACGAAGCTAAAGAATCTAAAGCTCATGAAGCTAAAGAAAAGAAACGTGAACCTAAACACGAAGCATACGAGAAGAAACATCCTGGATTTGATAAAATTGAAAAACGAATTGCAAAAAAGGAACATATTCCTGTTGAACGGGCTGGAGCAATATTAGCGTCCGCTTCTCGCAAAGCTTCGCCAGCTGCTAAGAAAGCTAATCCTAATCTTAAACATGTAAAGATGGCGTCGCCTGGTAAACGAAGAGATTATCAGTAGGTTATATTTTATAACCAACCGGTGACAAATTGTCACCGTCTCAAAAGGGGCTATGCTTTAATATTCCTAACCTTATTTATAGCTAGCCCCAATATTAACAATTGCCGGAGTGATTATGAGAACCGCGCAAATAGTTAATTATTAATTCTGTGTATTTTATGTACTCTAAGGCCCCGCGATTTGCGAAGCCTTGAAGCAATAACATTTTTTATAGAATGAATATCAGATTGAATTACCATATGATATACGTGAGTATTTATATAAGTATCTGAAATCTTTGCAAGAATTTAATATCAGTGCGGAGAGGTTTTTAAGCTCTCCGCGATAAGAGACAAATGAAATGAAAGTAACGAATGAGTAAAATCAATATATATCAATGGTTTAGACGTAGCAAGAGATTTTTGCTAAAAAATAATGAAAAATTCTACAAATTAATCTTGATTGAATGCGCCGCAGGAGCTATTACAGATATGCATCTATTTCAATTTTAGGGATATTTAGAGCTAAAAAAAGCGCCTTTTACAGCGCCTTTTTTAAATAGGATCGGAACTCCCCAGTTCCAAAATTATTAACACCCATCCACGAGAGCTAATGACTTCTTTGTATAATACTCACAAAAAAACACAAGCACAAAATAACATTGAAGCACATCTTTTTGATGCTATTAATGCTAAAACTTCTGAAATTCCATTGAATTTGAAAGAGTTTAGCCTTTATAGAACGCGCGAAAATTCTTTCAGAATTCTTCAAGCATTTAACGAAATAGCTTCTCGACATATAAAATCTCATCTATTTGGCACCTTCGAACGCTTAATAAAGCTATGCGACAACAATACTTTAAGCTGTTATTACTCTCAAGACACCCTAGCTTCCTTATTTGCGGGTAGAAATGAAGTGGATTCTTTAAGCAAAAGACAATTGCAAAATAGACTATATGATCTTGAGAAACGCGGATGGATAATAATAACCTCCCAAGGGTTTCAAAAGACAAATGTCTATACTATCAATTTAGATAAACTTAATGAGCATCCTGAAGTCCTTAAAAAATATAAACTCTTACCAGCGCAGACCTCAGGTAAATGCGGATCTAGAGCCGATCAACCAGTCTACACCCCAGATAATACCACAATTACGCAATCCATACGTATACAATCTACTAAAGAAAAAGACGAAGTCTTAAGAAGTATTAATACTTACAAAAAGACTAATACTTCTTTTTTGAATTGTGATTCAAAAGCAGAAAAAGAAGAAGTGCCGATTAAAATGCATTCGGATTGGATACCAAAATGGCAAACTCATAAAAACTTAGTTAAGTGCTTAGGAGTAACTGACGAATTTATTGAAGATGAAACCGTAGCATTTAGAAAATCAGTAATGAATCCAGAGAAAGCCATTTCTAAGGAAGAGAAATCTAATGATGAATGGAATAGGATATTTTATGGGCATTGCAAGCAAAGCCTAACGCATTACAGCAAATTTGGTTCTAGAAATATCAAATTCAGTAAGCGTTTAAATTACTATGAAACTCATGAAAAACGAGTGACTAAAGAATGCAAGAAAGAAATTCCTTATGATCATTCTAAACGTACATTGCTTAAAGGAGAGCCAGCGGAATGGGGATCTATAGAGTGGCAACAATGGTATTATTCTTGGTGTTACAATATAGGGCGCCGACTAACCACTGGAGATTGGATCAAAATGGGATTGCCTCCATTAACCTATTGATTTATATACACTTTCCCCTATACTGAAGAGATACTTGGGGAAGTTTAATGAAGCATATGAGTCAATATCTCGTTTATAAAGGCTCAACGGGTGAACGTGCATCGAATTTATCCCCAGAAGATCAAAAGAAAGTCGATCTTGCTACTTATCATTTAACTTCAGATTTAGATTCAAAAGCTGTAAAGTACCGGAATGAAAATCCAGAGATAGATTATCGTAAATGGACCCAGTCTGAAGACATTGATGCAGTTATACAGTTTAGAGCAGTACGTATGAAGTGGGGGTGTAGAGAGCATGACGTTTGAACCTAAGATATTAATTATTCGCGAAGATTTATTCGCACTTGCGGGAAGAGATTATTTAGAGGCTTTGCTATTGCATAGATTCTTGCAAAAAGACTTTAGCAGTTGGCATCCATATCCATATGATCAATTTCACAAAGACATGCTAATATATCATATCAAAGGTTCTAAGATTAATAAAGCTATCCAAAGACTCATTGACAAAGGATATATCGATAAACGCTATTCCGGATTTCATAGAGCGCAAGTAAATAGCTTTTTAACGCATTTGCGAATTATTAATCGCGATCTCCTTCGGCTTGGATATCCAGAATACGTTGAATATCATGCTCTATGATCGCGTCGTACTTATGTTCATTATCATCTTGCTCATAATCTATGCGACGTTTCATATGTGCCTCTGCTTGAGCATAGAGCCATGAGTCGAAATCTGGAAGGTTATTCATTTTCTTGTCTCTCAATTATTTGTTCTAGTATTGATCGATATGAATCTTTTAGTTCATCTACCAACATCAAAAGTCTTGTGAAGTAGACTCTTAAAAGATATTCATCGCGATTTGATTTTCTGCACTCAATTAGAAATTTCTTTTCGAGTGTCTCTACATCGTTGCTGATTCTCGGTAATATATTGTATTCGAGAATCGCAAGATTACGTTGTTGAACTGTCATCATAAATTGTGCATTAAAGATAAAAGTCCCACAACTGCCATAGCGAGTATGATCCAAAGTATTGTCATATTATCCTCCCCATTTAGAGGAGGTAATTATTAGAATTGCCGTGCCGATGGCTATAATGCCATAAATTGCGTATAATATTTTCATATTCATTCTCCGTGTTATGTAGAGAATGTAATACATTATACACAGATAGTCAATAGATAATTACACTAAAGGTGTAAGGAATTTATAAAGTCTTTAGAAAATCTATTGCTTCTTCTACGCTGCAAGTAAGTAAATATGGAACTTGGAATTGCTCACAAGTTTCGCGAAAATATTCTTGTTGTTCATTAAGTTTTTTGCATGCTGCGGCATTGCGCTTAAATTCTATAAATGCTATTTGCCCTTTATTATTGAAGATACAATAATCAGCCACGCCAGATACTACCCCCATACGTCTTAATTTAGCATAATATTGTGGAGTGGCCCGGCGCTCATTAGGAACGTGAAAAACAAAGAGTTCACTTTTGAATTGGTTCATCAAGCTTAAGAGCTCATATTGCTTGTAAAATTCTTCACAAATTTCATGTTCTAGCACCACTTTTCCTTGACTTGTATTTAGTAATATTTTAGAGTAGAAACTCTATATATATCAAGTAGTTAAATGATTTTTACCACTAATGATAAACTTAGTTTTTTTGCTGCAGGCGTGCTTGTAATGTTTGGGCTGCTTACTGCATGCTGTGCTTTAGAAAAGCGCTTAGAGGAGTTCGATTTTTATGATGAGCGTCCTAATATCGCTAGGATGCCATTTATGGCTAATGGAAACCTTTATAAAGTTGGAGATAAATAATGAAGTCTAAACTTACTGTAGGAAAACTTATTGCTATTTTGGATCAATATGATCATGAGAGTTTAGTAAAGGTCTTTGATAAGACTCACTTTGACCTTGTGTTCATTGATAATATTGTTTCTAAACTTGATGAAGATGCTGCGTATCCGGATGTGATATTTGAGATTAGGGAAGACTAATGAGCATTACAAAGTTGACAGCTAAAAAAGTTCTACTCGGGGCTTTTTGATTAGCATGGCTTTGATTTCTTCGTATTTCTTTTCACGCTCATCTTCTGTAAAAAAAGGCGAATAATAATAAGGAAAATAATCGTCCTCTTCCATCCATTTTTGATGTTCTTTATAATCAAGAAAATAATAGATATAATATGTGGTATCCTTTTCTTCTCCGCATAATCGCTCATGATCGTAACTACAAATGCAAAAGATTTTATTCAAATTTAAAAATTCTGTTTCCGTATTAATCCACATACCACTTCCTATTGCATGTTCTAATATTTGAATTATACTATTGATATATATACAATTAGCAAGCAAAATGTATAATAATCAATGGGGGATTTTAAGTCAGCACACACATGACTGGGGTGATGAATACTATTCCGAAGAAGTTAAAACCGCAATACAAATGCAACCTGATTATCAAGCGCTAACTGACTATTGGGCAGAAGGTTTAGAAGAGCGCAAAAAACGTGATAAGCATATATGCGAAAAACAAGAAAGAGCATTGGCCAAGAAATTTCATAAGAGATATAAATGACACTCGCAGATAAGATGGCAGAAAAGAAAGCAAAGTTTCCTGAAGTTCTAAAAGACTGTTTGGGCATTGTTACTACTGCATGTGCAAAGCTGAGAATATCTCGACCTCTCTATTATAAATGGTATAATGGCGATCCTGAATTTAAAGAACTATGCGATCAGGTTGATGAAGACGTTTTAGATTTAGGTGAATCAGTACTGTACGAATTAGTTAAAGAAAAGAATGTAGTCGCTACTATCTTCCTCTTAAAAACCAGAGGCAAGAAACGTGGTTATGTAGAACGCTTAGAAACAACGGGGAAAGATGGCGGAGCAATCAAGAACGAAGTCCAATTATCTGGGGCGGATTTCGAAACCTTTCAGCGCGCTGCTGCACGCAAGAGAGACCGGGACATTGCCGAATTCAAGGCGTCCGCGGGTTTGTGAAATGGAAATAACTGCATGGTATGATGATAGATCACGTGAAAAGGCATTACAAAGCCAAAGTGAAGTCTATTACTATATGGTGCATTCGACCCACGTAGAAGAACGCAGGCACTGGGCAGTTGAATATACTAAGATGTTAGAGAACGAAGATTATCCCTGCAACTTAGCAATCTATAGCAAATATAGCGCGGTCTGATGGAAGCAACTATCCCAATGCTCAAGGGTTTTCTTAAGACTGACTTGGCGGCATTTACTGAAACTGTAGTACGAACGGTGTCACCTGAAGCTAACTATCAGCATAACTGGCATATAGATCTTATTGCTGAATATCTAATAGCCTGTCAGAAAGGCGAAATAAAACGTTTGATTATTAATATCCCACCTAGGCATCTAAAATCTATTTCTGTTAACGTAGCGTTTCCTGCATGGCTTTTAGGACACAATCCAGGTGAACAGATTATGTGTGCATCTTATTCCCAAGACCTTAGCTTTAAGCATGCTCTTGATTGCCGATTAGTGATGCAGCAGCAATGGTATCAAGAATTGTTTCCAGCCACGCGCATAGTTGAAGATCAGAATACTAAGCGTAAGTTTATTACCTCAGCACGAGGGCATAGGATCGCAACGAGTGTGGGAGGAACTGCAACGGGTGAGGGAGCGCAGTTCTTGATTGTCGATGACCCAGTAAGCGCACAGCAAGGTGAATCTACTGCATTCAGAGACACTGCTAACACTTGGTTCGATCAGACTTTCTCGACAAGGCTTAATGATAAAAAAACCGGTTGTATTATTGTCATCATGCAGCGTCTACACGAGGAAGATCTGACAGGTCACTTACTTGCTAAAGGGGGATGGGAGCATTTATGCCTACCGATGGTGGCTGAGAAAGATGAAACTCTTAAATGCGGTTATTATGAAGTACATCGTAAAACTGGCGATTTATTACATGCTGAACGTAATGGTGAAAAGGAGATAAATGATCTTAAAATTGAGCTTGGGTCTTATGCTTATTCTGGCCAATACCAACAACGACCATCTCCCGAAGGTGGAGGAGAATTCCGTAAAGAATGGTTACAGTATTATGATAGCTTGGCACCTCACACTTTGAATCATTATATCTTCGTTGATCCTGCCAATTCCAAAAATAAAGATTCTGACTATACGGCGATGGTTGTAATGGCTGCTGGAGGTGACGGTAATTTATACTTGGTTGATCTAGTCCGTGATCGGTTAAACGTACGTGAGCGCGAAGAGAAGTTATTTGAACTGCATAAAAAGTATCGCCCTAAGTCTGTTGTTTATGAGAAATATGGTATGCAGTGCGATACTGATTGGCTTTCTAAAGCTATGGAAGATCGCAATTATCGCTTTCACCTGCAAGAAATTGGGGGAAGACTTTCTAAGAATGACCGCATTAAAAGATTAATTCCTTATTTTGCTGATCGAAAGATCTTTCTTCCAAAAGTACTTTTCAAAACCAATTATAAGAATCAAGCAGTAGATGTTATAGATGAATTTGTTATTCAAGAATATTGCACTTTTCCTGTTGGCATACACGATGATTTGTTAGATGCTATGTCACGGCTATGTGATATCACCATCCAATATCCTGGCTATAATGCAGTAAATTATTATGAACTATATGGCGAGAATCAAGTGGGGAAAATATAATGCTTAGAACAATCTTAGATAATTTAACTAAACGTATCGAAATATTAGAAGAGAAGTATGCATGTTCAGAAGGAATAGCCCTAATACATTGCGAACAAATAGACCAGCTTTTAAATAAGTGTGCAGATTTAGAATCTGTGATAGTTACGTTTCATGTCGTTTCCGATAAGCCAATTGAACTTCCAAAACGCGGTAGACCAAAAGTCTCTCATGTGATAGGTAAGCCAACAAAATCAAACACTTAGTCGTAATTCAGGTTGATAGACTAAAAAAAGCTATATATCCTCTAAGGTATTGAAATATAAATCATTACTTTAATGTCAATAATGTCTGGTGACAGTCCTGAGTCTGCCATTGATTTAGAAAGTCAAGGTGGCCTAACTAATGATGCTGACATCATACGAATGATGGAAAGACGCATTAATGAGAATCTAGTTATTGAGCAAACATGGCGTCAAGAAGAAATACGTGATTCGCTTGCTGTTTATGAAGGTGACCAATGGCTTGATGAAGACATGAAGCGTCAGTTAGCTAATGGTATGCCTATAGTTACTATTAACCGTGTTAAACCGGTTATACAATCTATCGTAGGCTTTGAAATTCAGAACCGATTAGATGTTAAATATGTGCCGCGACTTAATAATCAAAAGCAGCAGGGTTTTACAGATGTTGTAGGGAATGCTGTAAAATATATTGAACAAAAATCTAATGCTGATCTAGAATATACTCTAGCCTTCCAGGATATGCTTATATGCGGAGTTGGTGCAACTGACACATTAATGGACTATACTAAACCTCCACATGATGGTGAGTTTAGGGTTGAGAGAGTCTTTCCTGCGTTTCTATTTTGGGATCCAGCAAGTCGGAGGAAAAATAAACTTGATTCCGATTATGTAATTCGTCTTAAGGTTGTTAACCGTAATATCATCAGGCAAGAGTTTGGTCTTGATTACTTTGACGATATCTATAGCTCTACTCTTGATGCGCGTATTTTAGAATTCTTCCAAGACATTTTAGCTGTTAAACAACTTGGCGTAATCTACGAATATCAATGGCGCGAAAAAGTTCCTTTTAAACAAGTTGCAAATCCTTTCAGAGATCTAAATCCTGAAGAATTAGCTATGCAACAAGGTATCGATACTATGGAGGGTATTGAAGAGTTCATTACTGTCTATGAAGCTACTAAACAAATGTATGCCGAGAAGTATGACTTCGATCCTAATATGGATCAAACATTTGCAATTCAAGAATCGAGTGACTGGACTGAGTTCAAAAAAGCCTGTGACTTCTTAGGAATAAAACCTAAATTCGCGAAACAATTTAAATACAAATACTACCGTGCTATTATCACTGGCCACAAAGTCATGGAGAAATCTGAGAATTACTCACAGAGCGGGTTTTCCATTAAATTCATGACAGGAGACTTCTCAGAACTGGTGCAACATGATTATGGTCTACTTCGCTCTTGTAAAGAGCCGCAAAGGCTATTAAATCAAGTTGTATCCGACTACCAAGGATTCCTAAATACAATTCCTAAAGGTGGCGTATCTATCGAAAGAGATGCAGTTGCTAATTTACAAGGCTTTTTAGATACATATTCTAAGGCCAAAATGGTTACAATATATGAGCCGGGCGCACTATCAGGCGGTAAAATGCAACCTAAGATTGCTCCTCCACTTCCTCAGGGCATCTTAGAGATGATACAATACGCAGATGCACAGATAATGTCTGTATGCGGCGTTACGCCTGAGCTCATGGGTATGATGGCATCAAAAGAGCAGAATAGCTCATTTATGCGTCAACAAATTAGACAAGGACTGACAACTTTAAGTACGTATTTTGATGCACGTAGAGCTTATCTGCAGGATCAAGCGAGGCTCTATATTGACTGTGTACGTGTCTTGGCCGAGAATAACGAAGGGAGGCTCGTACACGATGTATTAGGAGAGTATGGGGGACAATATTTACCGCTTTTACGCGATAATATAGCTGCAGATTACGATATAATCATCGATGAAACACCTACAAGTCCAGATCAAAAAGAAGAAACATTCTTAAAACTCTTGGATATGCAGGCAGTAATGCTTAATAAGCCAAATCCTATCGATCTTATGCCTTTGATTATGGAATATGCACCATTCCAACAAGATGTTGTGAAGCAAATTAAAGAACTTATGCAACCTCCTCCGGCTCCTGAACCAGATCTTATTAATGAGCGCTTACTCACTACTGAAGCGGATTATAAACAAGCATCTGCGTATAAATTAACTATGGAAGCCATGGAGAAAGAGCAAAATTTACGATATAGCCCCGCCAAATATATAGCAGATATCAACTTAACGGAAACTAAAGCTGCAGCTGAGTTGGCAAAAATAGAACAAATGACTAATGAGAGAATTGATAAACGAATGAGTGCAATCTTTAATCAACAACTGTAGGAGCACTATGATTGATCATTCCACTAACGTACCACCAAAGGAAGTATTTGGTAATCCCGATGCCTTTCGTGCCGAACTAGCTAAACTAGAACCTGAACAGCCTACTCAATATCCCGATCCAACTCCAGACAATATCCCTGAAGATGATATTAATATGTCTCATGAATCTACCTCAGGTGAAGAGAACATACCGGAAGAGTCAGAAGAATCGGTAGAAGAACATAACCAAGAGACATCTACTGAGCGAGCTGAAACTTCCGGAAAAGAGAAATCTCATTTGATTCCTAAGTCACGTTTTAATCAAGAAATCGAGAAACGCAAGGCTTTAGAAGAACAGTTAGCTACTGAACGCGAGAATAGAATTCGCTTTGAGACGCAATTGCAGATGCTCGATCAACAACATCAGAATGCTCAGTTACAACAGCAACAACAAAATGCTGCAATGCAACAAGAGGTTCTTGATAATATAGATCCATTAGATAGCGATACTTATAACTATGCTAAACGTGAGATAGATGCCCTTAAAGCGCAACTTGCAACCGTAGCTCATGAGACTGAACAACGCACTAAAGAAATGATCTATACTAATCGCGTTACTACAGATGAAGCTAAATTTCAAAAAGATCATCCTGATTTCAATGATGCTTTTGCTCATGTTCAGAAAGTTGAACTCGATATTGCTAAGAATCTTCTTGGTAATGAGGCAGCCGCGCAATCTTATGTTGCAGATCGCATGCGTGCAGTCTTGACTACCAGCGTAGATAGTGGCAAAAATGCCGCTGAAACAATCTATAATATGGCGAAAACATATGGCTATAATACAACTACCAGAAGCGAAAAAACCAAGCCGGCTATCAATGTGGAAGCCGTCGCTAAAAATATGGCACGTACTGCTAATACTTCTAACATTGGTAACAGTGGTACTTTTGGCAACGTTCCTACTGACATAGCTGCTGCACTTGATAAAAGTGGACGCGTTGATGTGGGTTTATTCCATAAGCAATTAGAAAGACTTCAAAAAAACATGTAGACCACATCCAAGGCATAAGTTATTGTAATATATAATGTTCTGGAAAGAAATTCTTACTTATTGAACCTTTGTAAGTTGCACTTTCCAGACGCACACTTGCTAGGGCGACGCACAGCCAACAGAGATCAGCAACTCTATAAAAGGTTCGAGCCAAGGCACCCTCGATAAACAGCCTCGTATTGCAAGAGATAAGTAAAATTTATTTCAATCTTTACGAGGGATACTCATGTCTACAACGACGTTTAGTACCAACTCGGCGAGTACGGTCAAGTTATGGTCACAAAGAACTCTTTATGATTTCGTAACCGATACCGAGATGTTAGGCCAAATGATGAAGGCTGGCACACTCCGTCGTGTTGATGATACTTCTAAAACCGCTGGTGACCGCGTCACCGTTTCTTACCTACAAAGACTTACAGATCAAGGTTTACTTGGTATGCAATCTGCAACTGGTTTGGAATCTGCATTAACCTACTTTACAGACAACGTAAGTATTGATCAGCTACGTATCGTGGTGGAAAACCCAGCACCTTACACTATCGATGCACAACGTGTTCTGTATAACATTCCAGAAGATACCTACAGAGTTGAATCTGAATGGATGAAAATCCGTGGTCTTCTTGGTGCTTTCAACCAAATCGCTGGTAACACTGCAACAACTATTACTTATGATGGTGTAGCTTACTCAGGTAACGATAGACTAAAAATCACAGGACTAAATGCTGCTGTTGCTCCTTCTACTACTTCTGGAGTAACTAGGATCATCAGACCTAATGGTTTAACAACTGACCAAGCTGTAGCTGCAGACACAACTGCTACTGCGAAGTTAACCGATATCCTAACTTGCGAAACTATCGCACAAACCTCTAGGCCTTATATCAGGCCGCTTTCTGAAACTTCTGAAATCAAATATCACTACTATGTACACACTCAATGTTACATGGATTTGATGACCGATGCTTCTGCAAGTCTACAGTACAGAGATATTCAACAAGCGTTGATTACTTCTGGCCGTGGTGAAGGAGAAATGCAACGTAGTTTTGTCTTCTCTCAGACTCGCGTTTTCAATTCTGATAAAATACCAAATGGTGTTGATTCAGGAACTTCCGCAGCTGTTGCTAACTCTAGAAGAAACATCTTCACTGGTCGCGATGCCGGTGGGATTTGCTTCGGAAAAGGCTTCACTGATGGTAGGGAGAATGTGGCTGGATTCCTGGTAAAAACTGACTTCCAGGACGTAGGCAATTTGCAAAGAATAGCTCTAATTGGGATCTTCGGAATTAAGAAGGTTGTGTTTAACAGCAATGATAACGGTTCCATCGTGTCCGTTAACTATAGCTCAATTTAGAGGTACAAAATGGCTACAGCTTATGCTTTTTCTTCTCTGGTTCCTGATAGTTCATTTCCGCCAAAATGGTCGACGGGGATGGATCAAAGGATAGAATTTCAATACACTTTAGCAGGTGCCGTAGTAACTGGAGATACTTTCACAACTCCAGCTAATGCGCTTCCTAATAATGGGTTTAGAGTTCTTGAAATAGAAGTTATTTCTCCAGAACTAGACACCGATGCAACTCCAACCGGCACTTTTAGTGTTGGAGACTCAGGAGTTGCTGCTAGATTCATCAATGCTGCCCCTATGGGTATCAATGGTGTTACTACTAGTGGTGAACAAATGAGAACAGCTATTAACATTGCTCAAGGATTAACCTCAGGCGTTGTTTCTACTGGTTCAAACTATCTTTATGCATCTGGAACATCTCCAAGACTAGTTATGACTTTAGCAGGCACTGTTGCTACAGCGCAAACTGCGGGCACAATTAGACTTATAGTGACTTTCCGTTGTACTGAAGAACAGTAAAATGAGGATTTGATGGCTGTTACTTTTGGTGCGCTTATTGATCAGATTTTAGAAGATACTAACAGAGATGGCGCTACGCTCCTAAACGGGTCTCTGAGCAGTACTTATAGAACAGCAGTAGGACGAGCCATAGTGACGGCCATCAAATATGTAGAAAGCTCTCTGTACTGGGCTTATAAAACTAATACTAACGTCACTATTACTACAGCGCTTAATAGTATTGCATTGCCTCCTGATTTTAGCTCAATTATTACGGTGCAATTTAATATTGGAAATTCTTTATATAGTCTTCGTCAGGGATTCTTGAATATTACTTTTGAAGACTTAATAGCTCTTTATCAGAACTCGGCTGAAACTGGCATTCCAAGACAATATGCACTCTTTAATAATACACTATATGTTTATCCAACCGTGGGTGCTGATACAGTCTTTACTGTTTGGTATTATCAAAAAGATATTACTTATCCCGTTACTGACTCGGATACTTCTATTTGGTTCGGAGATGAAACTGTGGATTTAGTTCGTATGAAAGCTATGGAAAGATTTTATCATGATACTCTCCAATCTTCAGAGATTGCTAATACCTATTCACTTGCGGTTATAGATTTCGAAAAAAATTTAATGCGTAAAAATAACCAACGACAAAATTATAATGTAATGAGTATTTAACATGTCCGGAAGTACGACGAATTTTAACTGGATTCTACCAACAGTTGGTGGAGATGCAAATATTTGGGGTGGTGCTACCACCGGGCTTAATTTTAATCTTATAGCTCAAGATTCACTTGTACGCAGAATGGCCAATACTTTTATAAATGCTACCGAACCCTCCGAGAAACAATCTGGAACACAATGGATAGATAATAGTGTAAATCCATGGGTATGGAAGATCTATAATAGCACTGGAACTCCCGGATGGATAACTATTGGTACTTTGGATCCCACGACTAATACTTTTACTCCTGCAAGTGGTTCTGTAAGTGGCTTTCAAGTGGGAGATTTAAAATATTGTGTGCTTCAAACTAACCATCCTAAATGGCTTGGGTGTAATGGGGCAGCTATTTCAAGAACTACGTATTCGGCTTTATTTGCCGTCTTTAATGCATTAGTTCCCGCTTTGCCTTTTGGTGTAGGAGATGGATCTACTACATTTAATCTGCCAGATTTAAGAGGTGCAGTTCCAGGAGCATTAGGTTTAAGCGGCTTAGTAGCATCTGGTGGGAATACGCCATGGTCTGCCCCCACTACCCGCATAATAGGGTCATATCAAGGTGAAGAAAAACATCAATTAATAAAATCCGAATTACCAGATCCTATCACAACTACCGCTGGCCAAGGAGGTACTACTTCTGGTGGGAATGTTGCAGTATTTAGCTCTACAGGTTATGGAGTTGGTACCGTTAGTAATAATGGTGGAAATCAAACTCATAATACTATGCAACCTACAGTATTTGCAGGTAATTACTTTATATTCACAGGCGTATAATGCTTACAAGTCGTCGCAATCCTATTGTTATCCCACCGGGCGTCGACAAAGATGATAATGCTTATACGACTTTTCAATGGACTGATGCAGACAAAATCCGCTTTTATAGGGGGTACCCACAGAAAATAGGTGGATGGGAGGCAGTAGTTTATGGAAATACTCAAACATTAACTGGCGTACCACGTAATATCTGGTCTTTTATCGATAATACTGGGGTTGAACATGTACTCATTGGTACCAATACCGGCCTTTATAGTTATGAAGGAGGTAATTTATACAATATTACTCCTTTAGTAACAGCCACAACAGCTATTGCAAATAGTTTAAGCACTAATTACATAAATCCACTAGCTAATAATCCAGTTACTACGACTATTGGCACTACAACCATCACCCTAGCCATAGGAAGTACTACGGCTACTATATCCCGTATGGGTGATTTTGTTAAGGTATCCGGAGTTTCCGGAACAGTGGGTGGAATTGCTGCCGGAGATATTAATGGAACGTTCGTAATATCCAGTGTTGTAGGTAATAATATTACTTATCAAAGTTCTTCCGTTACCAATGCTACGTCCACAGCAACAGGAGGAGGAAATGCAGCAATTCTAGCGACTCGTGTTATAACAGTAGCACAAGTGGCACATGGATTTGTAGAAGGAAATCGCATTAAAATATTAGCTGCGGCTGCTTTTGGAGGATTTGTTGCTGGTGATTTAAATATTGAAGCTATAGTTAGGTATATTGGCGTAAATAGTTATGCCTATTATTCTACAACTGCTGATACTTCAGGAAATTTTGCAACTTCTTCTGCAGCTGCTGGAGGGGGTGCCGCAACTACTGTACAAGGGCAAATTGCGGATGGAATTTGTGCATTTAGTCAAGCTCTAGGTTATGGAGGAGGACTTTATGGATTAGGAACTTATGGTACTGGTAAACTTTTTACCGGTGTTCCGGCTACTCCCAGAATATGGTCATTTGCTAAGTACAATAATAGCATAGTTCTTACACCGGGTAATCAATCCGGTATATATCTTTGGGGAGGCAATGTGGCGACCGCTCCCGTCTTGCAAACAGCCGGTAGCGCGCCAACAGCGGTGAATTATGTAAATGTAATGGATGATCAAGTAGTTGTCTTTGGAGCTGGAGGAGTGGTTAATAATATAAGCTCAACAAATGATATTACTAATTGGGATCCAACTGATCCAGCAGTTATAGCTTTTTCTGAAGATCTAGTAGCCTATGGCAGACTTTTAACGAGTGAATATTGTAAAGGGCAGAATGTAATTTTCTCAGAAAATAGTGTTCATAAAATGACTTTTGTGGGCTCTCCTGATATTTGGCTTTTTGAAGATATTATGACTTCAGATGGACTTTTAGGGCCGCAAGCAGCCGATTCAATTCAAGACAATGTGGTATGGGCGGGTAATAGCAACTTTTATATCTATAATGGTTCAGTAGTTTCTATTATTCCTAATAATACTCTCAATGAATGGTTCTTCACTAATATTAGTAATGCGAGTTTCTATCATAGTTTTACACATAAATCAGTAGATTTTAATGAAGTATGGTGGTTTGCTCCTTTTGATGGTTCAGAAGAACCTAACAATTATATTATTTGGAACTGGCAAGAAGGGCATTTTACAAATGGACAGCTTTCAAGAACAGCTTCGGAAGAGCCTAGTGATATTATTATACGAGACCAATTTTTAGCTTTTGGCCAATGTTCTCCATCAATAAATGGTATCTTATATAGACATGAATCTGAAGGAAATTATTCAGATAATGGCTCTAATATGTCTGGAAGCTTAACGTCGAATTATTCAATCATTGATACTGGTGAATACATGCAGGAAATTCTTAGAATCGTTCCGAGTACTGCATTATTACCTCTAGGAACTACGGCGGTTGGCAATACTTTATTTAATATGTTCATCTATACCAAAGAATATGATGGTCAACCTACAGCTCGAACCTTTGGGCCTTATCCGGTAACTGATATGACACAAAAAATAGAAACACGTGCTAATGGACGTCAAAGACAATATCAATATGTATTTAATAATACTTATGGATTTCGTTTTGAGAAATTCTTTGAAGAACTTCGTACGAGTACTCCGAGGTAATTATGCTTAACAATGATAGATTAGTTTTTGATACTATAGATGGAACTTTTAATACTCTTGAAGAAGCTATTCGTAGAATTGCCCGGCTTGAAGCTTTAGTTAGAAATCTTTCCAGATCTTTAAGTGGGTTTTATATCAAAGGACGTCTCAGAACTGATAGAATTGTACCTGTAAATTCTGCTGATGTTCAAGGTCAAGATGCTATATATGACAGAGTGTTAGACCAAAATTTCGAGTATATTTTGATTAATAATGCTGGTACTCTAGAGTGGCGGCAAATAATATTAAGCGCATTTTAAAGAGGAATACTATGTTACCAGGAATGATAGCTGCAAATACAGCACTGAATATCGGACAAGCGATAGCAGGAAATAAAAAAAGTCGTAGAGGAATTCCTGAACAACAATATTCGGGATTTAATGCGGCACCTCCCGGTACAAAACAAGGCATTAGTGAAACAATGAAGCCTGTGCTTACTCATGCTATCCAACCACAAGCACATAATTTATTAATTAAATATGGTCTTAAACCAGGAACGCCTGAATATAATTCTGCTTTGGCTAAACTTCAAGAAATGAATCCTGAAGTGCCTTTATATAATCAAGGCGCTCTTGCTGATTTACATCCTGCTCAAATTGCGGCATTGGAAGAACAAGCCAACCCAGATTATAGTCCTGAAGGACTTGCACAATATCTTCAACCATTTCAAGGCGGTGGAGAATTAGCTAAACAAGCAATCAATAAAGGATTTGACACAGCAGGAGCTAAAATCTCAGAAAATCGAGCTTTAACTGGAAGTGTAACTAATCCTGGAACTTCATCTAGATTTCAAAATCTATTACGCAGAAATGAAGTAGAACGTGGCCAAGCATTATCAGGCCTTGAAGACTTTTTACAAAGGCGCAATATGACTGATGCCTTAGCTTTGCGCAATCAATCATTACAACAACAATATGGAGCTGGACAAGCATATCAAAATCGTCATCAATTAGAACTTGGAGCAGGGCAAGGATATGGTCAATTTACTACCAATCCATGGGTAGGACAGGCACAAGGTATGCTAGAGTTAATGGCGCCTCTCTTAGGTGGAACACAGCATAATGGCGCGGTAGCTCCTACACAGAGTATGTTTTCTAGATTATTGGGAGCAGGTCAAGGTGCTCTTAATGATTTTGGCCGCTATTATCAATCTCAAAATATACAAGGCACTCCTTGGAATGCAAATAACCCTTATGGACGTTAGATAACTATGTTTGATTCATTAAGTAATGTTTTACAACAACAGCCTCAAGGTTCAGCAGAACAGGGGTATCAACTTGAGCAAATGAATACTGCAGGTATTGCAGGCAAGCTTATTGCTTTTGGCATGCAACCTAAAGATGCTTATGTGCAGGCAGCACAATTATCTCGTCAACAAGAAATGGGTAATATTGAGCGTCAAAAACAACAGACTGAGCAGCAACAAAGATTTCAGTTTTCCCAACTTGCTGATTTTGTTCGGAGCAATCCGAATGTTTCCAACCAAGAACTTGCAGCAGCTGCATTACATCTGGGAGTAAATCCTGCAAACGTTCCAGCATTTGTAGGAACTCTTGGAACTCAAGAGCGAATAATAGAGGATAAACTTAGAGGGCAAGCTCCTACTATCTTTACAAACCGTGCTGGTACATTTACTGGACAAAGAAGTGCAGATGGAGCTCAACTACCTATAGGCAATATGAATGGAATGCCTTCTCAACCGGATATACAATCTGTACCTCCTCCTAACATGGGCGCACCAGCTAGGGAAATGACTGAAGAACAAGCTTTGCAATTGGCTATGGCTCCCGCGCAACCTGCTTTAGCAGAACAAGCTTTGCAAAATGAAGAACGTGATATTACTGATGATTTCATAGATTTTGCTAATAAATATAGGCCCAAGAAAAATGAAGTTCCTACTCTTTCTATGAATGAAATACATCAAAGAAATTTTGATAAATTTAGAGAGAAAAAAATTGATCCTGCATTAGAAGCTGCCCGTAATATGGATTTACATTTAAATGAAATTTTAGATGCATCTCAAATATTCAGAACCGGTGCGCTTGGAGAACAACGCTTAGCTGCCAAACAAATCGGTGAATATCTTGGAATTGCAAATCCTCAAGAAGTAGCAGCTGGAGAATTAATACGTAAAGCTAGCGCTAAAATGGTATTGGATTTTGCCAAACAAATGCCTGGGGTAATTTCGGATAAAGATATAAAATTCTTAAAAGAAATGGTGCCTACTCTTTCTACTACTCCAGAAGGTAATCAACAAATAATAGAATATTTTAAGCGATTAAATGATGTGAGTGGCGAATATGCTATGGCTGCGGAAAGATATTTCCGTGAACGTGGCAATATGAATGATTTCCAAAGTACATTCCATAAATATTATGCTAAACAACCTCTCTTTGCCAAAGAAATAGCAGAGCGAGAAGAAAGAAAAAATAAAGCAGAAGATCGCAAGATGAAATTAGAGGCCGTCCGAAAAGCAGGATTATTATGAAGACTCAAAATCAACCATCAACACTCGCTGATTTTATAAGATTTAAACAAGCAGAAGATCAACGGCTGCGAGAATTAGATGCGCAAACTATTCTGGTTTTAAAAAGAGGACTAGCACGTGGAGCTAAAAATTTTGCTGCTGGTAGTGCGGCATTAGGTGATGTAGTAAATATGGCTATCAATCCTATATGGACGCGATTAGGAGGTGAAGAATTAGGAATGCCTTCAGAATTCATACGCAAATCTTTTGATCAAGCTACAGGAGGGTTAACAAAACCACAGGGATTTGGAGAAAGAGCTCAAGATACTGCGATGGAATTTGCTACTCCTGGAGGTCCAGCTAAACTCGCTAAACTTGCACCTAAAAATCTTAGAGAAGTCTTTAGTGCAGCTAGCGCTGGAGGGGGTTTAGAAGCAGCCCGGGAACTTTATCCTGATAATCCTTTGATTCAACTGCCTGCGTCTATTGCAGCATCTTTTGTACCTGGAGGAATTGCTAAAGCTGGAAAAATTATAACTAATGTTCAACCTAAAATTGCTCCTACTCCCAAACAAGGTGCATTAAATAATTATACAAATTTTGATTTAAATGAAGCTATGCCAGCTAAACAAGCTGCAGAAAGACTAGGATTTAATTTAAGACCAGCTGAATCTACTGCGAATCCTTTTGTAGTAGCTCATGAAGCTCAATCGGGTGTACATCCCCAAACATCTGCTGCTTTATACCAAGCTAATAAAGCTCGTGAGCCTAAGATTGCAAATGCTATCGAAGATTTATACGAAACGATAGCTCCTAAAGGCGCTACTAAGGCTGAGAAATTATATTCTCAAGCTGAATCAGTATTATTACCTGATAAAAATTATGTTAAACTAATAGAAGAAGAACCCGTAATTGCCAAGGCATTACAAAAAGTATTGAAAGCTCCGGAATATCAAACTGAGTTAAAAGGTTTCCAATCAAGTAGTACAAAAGTTTTAGATCTGGTTAAAAGAAATTTAGATGATCAGATTGCTACGGCTAAAAAGAACGATAAGAAAAATAAAGCACGATTATTAACTAAAGCCAAAAATAAACTTGTGGATGAAATTGATGCTGTTAATCCTACATATAAAGAAGCTCGTGCTGAATCCATGAAGGATATAATTCGTAACAAAATCGAAGAGAAAGTAGGATCGACAAATAAAGGTGGTGCAAATTTTTATAATAAAGTTCTTAAAGATGATAAATCTTTTAAACAAATTTATCGTGGTTTAGAGAGCAATCCTGAAGCCCAGAGAAGACTTACTGATATGCGCTTAGCATTTAAAAATCTAATTGAACCTATATCTAGTAAACAAGCTTCTGCCCAGGCAAAACTAGCACCTAAAACATCTGGGCCACTTAAATTTACTAAAGACTTAGCTCATAAAATTACAAATGGAGTTTATGATAAAGCTGCTGTCGATCTTATATTAGATCCTCAATGGGATACACGTTTGAAAACTATAAATAGGATTAAAAATGTTCCAGAAAAAGCTAAAGAATTTGAATCATTATTTAATGATGTTCTACAGGCAGGCGCACATGCGAATAAAGCTCCTAATAGAAAAGATTCAGAAATTTCAGACGAAGAGTTAAATCAATTATACGAACAAACACTTGCGCAACCAAAACAAATTACTCCTGAGACAATTTCAGATGAAGAATTAGATGCTTTATACCGTCAAATTCTAAAATGATAAAATTCCTCTAACCTATTGATATTTATATTTGATTAACGTTTTTTTAGCATGTATCCTATTGGATAGTTAATTATTCAAATGGTAAAATCCATGCGCGCAGGTGTCGTAAGAGCCGAAGGTTTAGTTGCAACAACTGTTGCGTCAACCGATAGAATCCTAATCCAACAAAAACAAACAAATGGGCAATATTTGCCACGTGAAGTTACATATGCAAACTTTATTACTGGTGGAGGTACAGGTCTTACAGCTAGTTCTGTGGTACTTACCGATGCATCTGGTGATTTCACTACAAGTGCAGCTATAACTTATGCAAGTAGTGTGCTTACAGTTAATACTGTATCCGTGGGTAAATCAGGAACTGCAGGATCTTTAACTGTATTCCCCGCTACCGCAGCAAATGGTAGCTTTAGACTTATAGGTACAAATAATGCAAGTAACTTTCAAAGTACACTTACAAATTCAGCTGTAGGCCAAGCTACTACTTATACATTGCCTGACCCAGGTGCAGCAACTGCGAACATAGTTTTGGATGCAGGTAACCAAAGTATTGCTGGTAATAAAACTCTTACAGGTACTACTCAAATTAATACTTTAAACCTTGGAGCATCAGGTACTGCTGGTTTGCTTACTATTTTCCCTGCTACTGCTGCCAATGGAACTTTTGTACTTAGTGCACTAAATAATGCTAGTAATTTTACTGCGACTTTAAGAAACGCTGCAATAGGACAAGCCACGGTATATACACTTCCTGACCCTGCAACTGCAACTGCTAATATCGTATTAGATCAAGGTGCGCAAACTATAGCCGGTGTTAAAACTTTTAGCTCGATACCAATAGGTACTGCACAAGCTATACAAGTTTATGTATCTCCTATCACAGCACAAGCAGGTGCTGTATCTGTATTATTCCAAGCACCTTTTAATGGCATTATAACTTCAATGGCGGCTGCAGTATCAGGAGCTTTTGCAGCAACCGATATAGTTATTACGGGATCAGTTTATCATGCAGGATCCCCTACAGCAATTACAACGGGTGTTGTAACTATTCCTACAGCAGGTTCAGCAGTTGCCACACATGTTACTGTAACACCATCAGCTAACAATACTTTTGTTTCAGGAGATACTGTGACTGCAACCGTCACTGGCGGTACAGGAACTGTAAATGGCGTAATTACGCTTTACGTAACCAGAACCTCATAATAGGAGCAATTATGAATTTTAAACTACCTTATATTGAAGCGAAAAAAATCCTTAGTGTTTTTTTTCAATCATCTTATCAAGTATCTGCACCTTACGTTGCTGTCCTAGATGCATTGGAAAATGAAGAAGGAAAAACTTTACGCGAATGCATTGAAGCAGAAATTGAAGCTAATAAAGAAGTTGCGGCAGAACCTGAACCAACAGAGTAATAATGTCTAATATCGGTACTATTTTTCTATTTACGAATCAGACTACTGATGCAAACAGTACCGCATATTCTATTCCTTACTCTAATAAAACCGCTGTTGTAAAAGTATGGGGTACATTTGGAGGTGCTAGTGTTAAGTTTCAGACTCTCGCACCTCATACTTCTGCTTCACCTGTGTGGATTGATGTTCCTGATTTTAGTGGGAATTTAATGACGTTTATTATTAATGGACAACGCGCTCTCTTATTTTTAATACAAGGAGAGCAACTTCGAGCTGTGCAATCCGGCTCTACTGGAACTACCACACTTAATGTCTCAGTCGAGATGTACTGATGGCTCAGTTTAATAATCTTATAGTTTCAAATGCAGTCGAAACAATAGAACACAATGGGGTTCCTGTAACTCAAAGAACCCTACTTAATTTTATAGGTTCTTGGTTTACTGTTGCCGATAATCCTGGAAACCTTTCTACTGATATCACTTTTCCGGCACCCGTGCTTCTGACTGGAAGTACAATGAGTGGATTGCTTATTTTAAGTGGAGATCCTGCGGTACCTTTAGGGGCAGCCACTAAACAATATGTAGACTCAATAGTAGCAACTAAAACAATTGAACAAAATAGTGTACCGGTAACTCAACGTAATATTTTAAATTTCGTCGGCTCCTGGTTTACCATTAGTGATAATGTTGGTAATTTATCCACAGATGTAACTCTCCCCGCTCCAGTACTCCTGAGTGGTAGTACAATGTCAGGTGCCTTAGTGCTAAATGCTGATCCCGTATTAGCCCTAGGGGCAGCCACTAAACAATATGTAGATTCTCTTTCAGCCGGACTTTCTCCTAGAACTTCTTGTCGAGCCGGTACGATAGCAGCACTTACGGTCACTTATGCTAATGGAGCTGCAGGTGTTGGTGCTACTCTTACTAATGCCACTACCCAGGCTGCCTTAGTATTAGATGGCGTTACGATGGCAGTTAATGATCGTGTGCTTGTAAAAGACCAAGTCAGTACTTTCCAAAATGGAATATACACAGTTACAAATATCGGTTCTGGTGCAACTAATTGGGTGATGACTCGTGCCACTGATTATGATCAAGGGGCTACTAATGAAGTAGTAGAAGGATCTTATACTGTAATTTCTGAAGGCACAGTTAACGCAGCTAATTTATATGTAGAAACTGGAAGTGGCCCATTTACAATTGGAACTACACCTATAATTTTCTCAGCATTTAATAGTGCGGCTAATATTAATGTTACAGCTCCTATTACTAAAACAGGCAATACAATTGCTTTGACTACTCCACTCGCTGCTACATATGGAGGGACAGGTGTTTCAAATTCTAATACCATTACCTTGGGGGGAAATATCTCCACAGGTGGTGCAGTCACTATTTCTAATGCATTTAGCACTACTGGCGCTTTCCCAATCACTCTAACTGCTACGGGTTCTACAACTGCAACTCTTCCTTCTGGTACCACTACTTTAGTACCTACTACGGTCACTACGCTTTCAAATTTAGCAAGTATAGGAACTATCACTACAGGTGTATGGAATGGAACAGTAATAGGAGCTACTTATGGAGGAACTGGTGTCAATAACGGTTCTAATATCATAACGTTAGGAGGAGCACTTACTACTTCCGGGGCTTTCCCACTTACTTTAACTACAACTGGATCTACAAATGTAACATTACCAACTTCAGGTACATTAATTAATACAGCTGTTACTACTCTTTCTAGTCTATCGAGTATAGGAACCATCACTACAGGCGTGTGGAATGCTACTTTAATTAGTCCCACATATGGAGGTACAGGAGTAAATAATGGCGCCTTTACAATTACTCTGGCTGGCAATCTTGTGACGAGTGGTGCTTTTAATACTACTTTGACTTCTACAGCTCTTACTAATGCAACTCTTCCAGCTGGCACTACAACCCTTGTACCTACTACTGGTACAGGTGCAACAGGAACATGGGGTATAAATATATCTGGAAATGCTGCTACAGTTACTACTAATGCCAACTTAACTGGAGATGTAACCAGTGTTGGCAACGCTACAAGTTATGCTAATAATGTTCCTCTTAATAAAGGTGGAACCAATGCCGCATTGACTGCTAGCAATGGCGGTATATTCTATTCTACTGCATCTGCTGGCGCTATTCTTTCCGGTACTGCCACAGCAGGGCAGTTATTGCTATCAGGAGCAACAGCAGCACCTACTTGGTCTACTCTCACTCATCCTTCTACAGCTGCTCAGGGAGATATTATATATGGATCTGCGACTAATGTACTTTCAATGCTTGCTAAAAATACTACTGCTACTAGATATTTAGCAAATACTGGAACTACTAATAATCCAGCATGGGATCAAGTAAACCTTGCCAATGGTGTTACTGGAAATCTTCCGGTAGGTAATCTGAACTCCGGAACGTCCGCAAGCGCTACTACCATGTGGCGTGGTGATGGGACATGGTCACCAGGAATTGCAGGAAATATCATACAGGTAGTACAAGGCACTTTTCAAACCACGACTACTAGTACCTCCGCTTCCATGGCTGCTACTGGTATTACTGTGAATATTACTCCAACTTCAGCCTCGAGTAGGATTTTTATTATTTTCACTGGGAATTGTGGAAATGCTGCTACAGGATTACCTCAATTTATTTTAACTAGAAATGGAGCTACAACTTTTGTGGGATCAGCAGCGGGAAGTAGAGCATTATTTACTACTTGCGCAGTGTCGTCAAGTCTTGCTAATATAGTTCCTTTTACTGCCAGCTGGATAGATAGTCCAGCTACTACTTCGAGTACTACTTATGCGGTTACTTTTAGAACTACATCAGCTGGTGGCGCTGTATATATAAACAGATCTGCCACTGATACGGACAATTCGGATTTCCCAAGAGGAGCTAGCGCAATAACTGTATTTGAGATCCAAGGATGATTGATTTTTCTAAAGCACTATTACATAAATATCCAGGTACCCAATGGGTCATATCTGAAACTTATGAATCTCTAGATTGGCATGATAAAGAGGTTGAAAAACCTAGCAAAGAAGATCTTGAGCAAGCATGGGAAGAATATTTAATTCATAAAGAAAATACTGAATATAGAAATTTACGTGCAGCAGCATATCCTTCAATTCAAGATCAATTAGATCTTATACAAAGAGAAGGGTTGGAAGGTTGGTCACAAATGATTCAATCGATAAAAGAGAAATATCCTAATCCTTTAAAAGGGGTTACTCAAGGAGCAACTATGAAGAAAACTGATATGCAACTACAGATTGAATCACTAAATGAAAAGGTCGACGTACTCACTTCAAAAGTAGATGTGAACCAAATGAATTCAAAAGATATTCAGCTTATAACCGATGAGATTAAAGCTGGTATGTTCGCCATCAAAGGTTTTATGATGGAGATCCCTAATATACAAAAACAACTTAACATAATACAAGAACAACTAGGAGGAAAAAATGCCAATGGTTAAAGGAGCGAAAGCTAGTACACGTAAAGGATTTTCAGATAATGTCCGCAGAGAAATGAAAGAAGGCAAATCACAAAAACAGAGTGTGGCAATCGCATATAGTGAAGCGGATAGAGGAATGTCTAAACCTAAACCAAAGTCCACAAAGAAGAAATAATCACCTTGACGCTTTTTGCATAGGTGTTAAAATCTAAATATGTTATAATTTTCAATGGGTTACCATGTCCTACGACCAGTCTAAAAACTTTAAAGGCAATATGAAAGCCAACATCAAGGATGAATTTTGCTTCTCCCCGGCTACTGATGATATGTATGATTACAAAACCGGTATTGTGAAAGAATTTCACATCGGTGGTGTGATGAATATGAAAGAGCCAATGGAAGGCCAATACGCTACAAAAATGAACAAACGCCAAGCTCATTATGAGCAAGACGAAGCTGAAACAAACCCAACTTATCCATAAGGTAATTAATGTCTTCTCCGACAGATACAATAGTATTGTTTAATGCACAAACAACCGATGCTAACTCTACGGTGAAGAATTTTACTTACTCTAATCATAAAGCATGCGTAAAAGCATTTGGGACATGGGGTGGGGCGACAGTTGCATTACAAGTCGCCGCACCAACTTCAGTTGCCTCTAATGTATGGATTCCTCTTAAAGATCGGAATGGCACGCTTGTTAGTTTTACGGCTAATGGTGTCGCATTCATTGAAGATATGGTCTATGATGATCAGATTCGCGCAGTGAGCACAAGTTCTACCGGAACAACTACTGTGTCTTGTACTCTTCAACCAACTGGGTAGTTAATTGCGTTTTGCATAATGCTCTTTTAACGTATTCATATTTTTCGCCCATTCAATTAAGTTACTCATAGATTGAGACCACTCTTCTACTAGATCTTGTTTTTCTTCAGTAATTAATTCTAGATGTGATAATTCAAGTTGTACTGTTATCAGCTTATTTAGAAGTACTGTTATATTAGCATTTTTGATTACTACTATTGCTTCTTCTAAACCTGTTTTTTCACATTTTAATTTAGCCATTTCTTTCTTCCTGTGTATAATTCATTAATGTCGACACACATATATTAAACATATGCGCCATTTGTTTGAGAGAATATTTCCTAGAATTATATGCGTCTATAACTAATTGTCTTTTATCCGGAGTTAGCTTATAAATCCTTCCTCCAAATTTACCTCTAGCTCTAGCCGCTGTCATACCTGCATGGCTACGTTCTTTCTTAATATTATATTCTGTCTCCGCCAGAGCACTAAATATTGTTAGAACTAATTTGCCCACTGTAGGATCATTAAGATCCATAGGAAGTGTTATGACTTGTAAAGTTATATCTCGAGCTCTTAATTCTTCATGTAAAGTTAAAAGTCTTGAAGACAAGCGATTGAGTCTATCTAGATGATATACTACAAGTGTATCTCCAGGACGTAAGAATGCAAGACATGCATCTAGCTCAGGCATCTTAGCTTTAGCACCTGAGATCTTTTCACTGAAGATCCTTGTGCAGCCGAACTTTGTTAGTTCTTCTATTTGCGCTTCTAAAGATTGCTCTTTCGTGGAGACTCTTGCGTATCCTATTTTCATGACCAACCTATTGATTTATATAATATTAGCCAAATTTAATTATTATGCCTAATGCAACAAATCCAAGTGCAGTTAATCCATATAAACCGCCAATTAACCATTTCATATCGGATTTGAGTTCATGCATATTATCTTTAATTTCTACTCGGAGATTATTAATATCGCCTTTTAATTCATTACGCAGGTCGTGCATATCAGCTTTGATCTCCATTCTAAGCTCACGAATATCACCTTGAGTAGCGCCATAGTCATATATAACTTTAGGTGCTTTAGGTGCTTTAGGTGGCTTAGATGTTTTTTCTTGAGTTTTTTTTGTTTCTTCGTTCCTCATTTTCTTTCTCTCATTTGTTGTGAGGATTATTAATACAAAGAGATTCGAACTCTTCTCTACCCCGTATCAGTGCGTTGCTTGCCATCTAAGCTATCATACTAATAATCCTTTTTCAGAATTGTCGAGGCAAAGAGAATCAAACTCTTGTCGCCCACCTACAATGATGAGGCTTTATCACTAAGCTATACTCCAACAATCCCTTTTTGCATCATACAACTGGCATTAGTTTGATGCAAGGAGTTAATGGAAAAGAAATTTCACACTTGGTCACACTTGGGCCACTTCTGGGATAATTTCTATTATAGAGCTCTATGTTGCAATTATGATCTACTACTATATGTTGTTTTTAGGGGTAATAGCGGCGTTGACAGTGAAACGCGGGTTAAATTTGGGACGACTGCCCATAGACGTATGGGATATATACAGTAGAGTGGAATCATTATGCCGAGGATAAATAACGACTAGTCATGATTGCGAAAGCCTAGTTATCACTTAAGGATAACTTGTTGTTACCTTTAATCAGTGCAATTCTGGTCTATTGCCCTTTTCTTGACATAACCCTCTGTAATATATACATTATTACCATAAACCCGCTAAGGCTACTCTATGAGTCCTCAAACCAGCGGGTTACTTTTAATGTAAAAAACGCCCTAAATTACATTAAGGCCTTCTATAAATGTAATCGTTATATTTAATCAACTTAGGAAAAATAATTCTTAGATATGGACCATATCGTGCATATACACGAAGCGGTCTAAGCTATTGATTTTTAATATTTTTCGTTAACATACTTAATACATTTGTCAAGCTCATCATCAGCCATTTCACCAATCTTATTTACTCCAGATGCCTTAAGCCATTTCTGCATTACTTCTATAGGTACATTCTTTTCTCCTATGAGCATAGTGAGTTGCTCAGCAAGAGTTGGAATTGGTTCAGTTATGATTTCAGGCTCTATAATAACTTCAGGCTCAGGCTCTATTTGAGGAGTAATAGATAGTTTATCGATAAGTTTATCAGTTGTATTATTATAAGACTTATTATCATTAGATATCCCAGAAGTCGAAGTGATATCTTTATAATCCATAGCTTCCTCAGCAAGTATTAAACCTTGTAATGCATCTGGAAAAGTATCTCTCAAAGCAAATCCTCTGGCGCGCATTTGTAGCATACGTTTTGGATATTGTGTCCATGGCCCAGGTTTATTCCAAAGACCTGCTTTCTTAGCGTCTTCTATTGCAAATATTGTGGTATGTAATGTCTGTCCGCGACGTTTAACTTCACAAACTGCGGCTTGAAGTTTCTCATCGAAATGTTCTTTAATGTCTTCAAACTCTGGATGGATTTTAGTAAGGGACATAAGAACATCACCGTAGATGCAGGGCTTACCATTTATCACAGCTATGTTTTGCAATGATTGGATTGGTTTAAGACCTAGCTCTATACCCATTTGTACAGCTATTAAAATATCTCCAGCTTTTCCTTGGTAATTCTTAGGTACTAAAGAACTATTAGCAAGCATTTGAGAATACTTCATAGCTTCGTCTAGTGTTTTCGGTGTTAATGAGAAAATCTCATTTGATTTAGTTATTTGTGTCATTTTAATATCCTTCTATTATAAATTCGTCTTGATCGGGTCCGATAGGAATGATTGTACATCTTCCTTTAATCTGAGGACGGGTGGGATATTGTTTAAATACCCAGTTCTCTCTTTGTTCAGAGTGAAAGCGCTCTAACCACCAATCTTCACCAGCTATTATTAAATCTTCGGGTACTAAATTAGCAGGAAGATCTAATATAAAAGTATGTTGAGAAGCAATATCCAAAAAATCAGCTTTATCTATTATATAATCACGACAACCTATCCATTTAATATCTGCTATAGTTTTATCATACATTTGCAATTCATCGATTATAGTTTGTAAAAGATTAGTCATTCTATTTCTCCTTTTAATTTGAATACTCGTGACTGCGTAGTTTTAATATAGTTGTTATACATTTCCGGATGCTCTGCCTTAAATGCTGCTCCATCGAATCTATTTATAGTTTGTGGCTTCCAGGTGAGTAATGTTTGGCCATTCTCATCATTTATAGCTACATCTTCTTCTAAGAAGTTATATATCTGTAATTGCTTCTCAGTATATAAAGTCTTAATGGCTTTTTCTTGTGCCTTAAGTGCGCGCATATCTTTAATTATATATTCGATATCGGGAGTCATAACTTTGGCATTTTCACCTGTTGTGTACTTCCATAGTTTTACTGAATCTTCTAAATTGATAGGCTCAGGTGGGATTTGTTTTAATACATGATTTTCCCAGAAGTTAGTTACTTTGGAAAGTATAAGCTTACCAAGAGCAGGATTACGATCATAGTTATATATACGAAAATCATTACCACCTATAAGAACCGCGATATAAACCTTACTAACGTTTGCAACTTCTGCATAATACGCACACTGTAATAGATAAGGCTCAGGAATATTATCGCCACCAAGGTTAGACCATTGGTTAGCCATGAATTGACCAGCGGTTTTACATTCGAGTAACGCATCTTCACCTATTATCTTTGCATCAATATTAGCTCTCATATAAGGATACTCAGGATGCACAAAGGTTTCAAGTTCAGTTGTGCAATTTAGTTCAGTTACGCGTTCAAAATGTTCGATGATGACAGGCTCCATAATATTGCCCCATTCAATAGGATTAGGACCTATTAATGAGCGCTCTGGTTCATATGGTTCTTCGGTTGAAATCTTTTCAAGATAGACATCTAAAGGCGTAAGCCATTTATTAATTCCAACGATTGAAGCTATATCAGAGCCTCCAATTCCTAGCCGTCGTTCTTTACGTTGCTCGATAGTTAAAGCCATAATTATTCCTTAAATAAATAAGTGTGTGTAGCGAGATCAATGTTACTTAGATGTTTTTCAAAACGCTCAATAGCAATTGATACCTTAGGATCATCCGCATTCGGCATTTCTGCTATTCTCACAGCATCAAGAAGCATATCTAAAAGAGTGCCCATAGAGCAGCCAAAATGCACTGAACTGGCAAGCAAATGTCTTTTAGTATTATTAGACATGCGAAATGAATGATTATGCGTCTTAGTATCCATAATTTCCCCTATATATTTGTGTATAATGTAATCTATTCTCTACAGATAGTCAAGAGATAAAATCTTAATATCTCCACCATTGACTTTTATTAAACTATTATTCATTATCCAAAAAATAACATTGAGTTTAATAGAATGCAAAATAGAGATAACGAAAGACGACGCGCATGGGAGCGAATACGTAGCCATTACAAGAAGAATTTAGCGATGGCTCCTCCAGAAGATGAAGAAAGGGTCAAAGCCGAATATAAAGCCGCTAAGACTAGGCAGTACAGGAAGCAATTTAAGCAAGATTATCCCGAATTTGAAGCTGAGATCGATCTTCATGAAGAATATAAAGAAATGGCACGAAATGATATAAGACAAATAATAAGGCCATTTTATCCTACTCCTATTAGATCGGGATTTACACCAGGAATGAGTCCAAAGCAAGTGCAACATCTTTTTGGTACTGCTTTTGTAATATTTGGGACGGCAACAATACTTGCGAGTTATGATGTATGTAAGATCTGTGTATATCGCACACAACCATCTGTTATAATTAACTTATTAGGGATTGGAATTATGTTTTACGCACTTCAAAGAGAAATACCAAAAGAACCAAAAGATAATTGGAAGCCAAACTTAAGTGAGTACATGGAGGCTTGGTGGCATAATAGAAGCGATATAAGGCCTCTTCCTAATTATAAGACTATACTAGACAATGAAAAAAATACAGAAAGGAGTCACTAATGAAAGATACATTTACAGCAAGCAGTATATTTAATGAAAATTTACAAGTTACCGAACAACAATATGGTGTTACTTATGGCAAAAGATCTTATAACTCTTTAACTGAGAAAGACCCATTATTAGCCGCAGAACATGCATTTATAATAATACAAACGCCTACAATGTTTTATAGAGCGGAAATTGGTGGTAGAAAACTTCCTCCTATAGAGATGATAATTAATGGAGAAACAGTTTTACAGCCTAATTCTGATTATGTTATTTATGATCAACTTGCAGAATTTAATACGCAAAGAGGTTTCGGTGTAGCTACTAATAGTATTTTACATCGTAAGAAAGCAACTGATATTGTAAATCATACGTGGCTCGTGGATAAAGCTAAAGTAGAAGAATTAATGCGAGAAATTCAAAGTGATATGGGCTCAGAAATTGTGGAAGAAAAAAATTCAATTCCCTATTTCGGACTTGGAAATGAAAGCCTTAAATATCCTGGTAAGAAAGATGATTTGGTTAATGAATGCATCCGAATGGTAGCTTTGATTGGAAGTGTAAGCGCTGGAGTAATTCAATTAAAAACTTTTTTTAAAGATTGCAGGACGCATCATGAATTACGAGCTTCGGCAACCCATCTTTGTGAAAACAGTGGTTGTGCTTTAGATGGAATTACAAAAACCGTGGGTCTTTTGACTGCAGCTCTTTCCCCTTTATGGACACGCGCTATTGCAGATTCAACTTTAGAACCTAAAAAACAATTTCCAAAAGTTCATAGTTGTGCAACTTGGGCTGCAGAGAAATTACATAATCTTCAGATTGATGAAATCGATAATGATCTACGACCTTCTATTTTACTAAGTCTTTTAGACAAAATTGGATATATGACAACTTTACATGTTGGAGATGCTCAAGAAATTCGGGTAGCTGCCGCACAAAATTGTCCTCATAAACAACCACAAATTCATAGGGCAATGGATTGTGCTGAACATCTTCAAGAATGTAAAAATAATTTACTAACTGCCGAGGAACATAAATTTACCCGGTGCACTATTGCAACTAGTGGAGTTATTATTGGGGCTATTGCAGCCGACATAACTTGTGAAACCGCAGTTCACAGTTGTTTTGATAGATAAATCAATAACTTAACTAGAATTTGCTTTACATTTAGGTTGTATTTAATTAAAGTCTTATAGAGAAATTTATAAGACCTTTTTTATTATGGATCTCCCCATTAAAGAGCATTCTGCGAGC
>Ga0207702_10000789_pt1 | contig 33612 bp, 31 predicted proteins | sample KBSCornC62_FD_184302 | JGI IMG/M metagenome (GOLD analysis project Ga0207702, IMG submission 184302) | Corn rhizosphere microbial communities from Kellogg Biological Station, Michigan, USA - KBS Corn C6-2 (SPAdes) (version 2) | ecosystem: Host-associated > Plants > Roots > Rhizosphere > Soil ... | reverse complement strand
TCCGGGTCGAGAAGACGCGCAGCCTCGAGCACGGGGCCGAGCTGGCGCTGCGGGCGGTCGAGCTCGGCGAGATCCCGGTCGTCGTCTCCGGCGACGGCCTGCTCGGCGCCGTCGGCGGCGCGATGGCAGGATCGGATGCCCCGCTGGGGCTGGTACCGGCCGGCCGCGGCAACGACCTGGCGCGGGCGCTCGGGATCCCGGCCGAGCCGGAGGAGGCGGTCGAGGTGCTTCTCGCCGGCGAGAGCCGCCGGATCGACGTCGGCGAGGCCAACGGCAAGCGCTTCCTCGGCATCGCCAGCGTCGGTTTCGACTCCGAATGCAACCGGCTCGCCAACGAAACCCACTGGCTCCGCGGCAACCTCGTCTACGCCTACTCGATGCCGCGCACGCTGATCGGCTGGCGCAGCGCCCGTTTCACGCTCGCGGTCGGTGACGAACGCAGGCGGATCAGCGGCTACTTCGTCGCCGTCGCCAACAACAGCGTCTACGGCGGCGGCATGTACATCGCGCCGAACGCCAAGCTCGACGACGGCGAATTCGACGTCGTCTCGATCGGCGAGGGCGGCAAGCTGCGGTTCCTCTGGGGCCTCAAGGACGTGTTGAAGGGAGCGCACCTGGGCAAGGACGAGGTGGACGTCTTCCGCACCCCGCGCCTCGAGCTCGACGCCAGCCGCCCCTTTCCCGTCTACGCCGACGGCGACCACCTCACCGACCTGCCCGTTTCGCTGCGGGTGCTGCGGAGCAGCCTCTCGATCCTGGTCCCGCCGCAGAGCGAGGCCTAGGCGCCGATGGCCGGCAACGAAACGGGCAGGGGCGGCTTCTTCGGCGCGAAGGTCGCCCTCTCGCGCGCGATCGGTGCGGCCAGCCGAGGCAGCGGCCGCGGCGGCGGCACGACGTTGCCGGGCCGCGTCCTGCTGCGGATGGAGCCGGCGGCGATCGCCCGCCTCGGCGCCGGGCTCGGCCGCGGCACGACGATCGTCAGCGCCACCAACGGCAAGACCACGACCGCGGGGATGATCGCCGCGATCCTCGCCGCCGACGGGCGCAACCCGGTCCACAACCGCGCCGGCTCGAACATGACCTGGGGCGTGGCGACGGCGCTGCTCGAGCAGCAGGGCGATGAGGGCCTGTTCGAGGTCGACGAGGCCTGGCTGCCGCGGGTCGCCGAACAGCTCGACCCCTCGCTGATCGTCCTCGGCAACCTCTTCCGCGACCAGCTCGACCGCTACGGCGAGATGGAGGCGCTGGCCGACGACTGGGCGGGGACGGTGGCGGCGCGGGTCGGGCTGACCCGGTTCGTCCTCAACGCCGACGACCCGCTGATCGCCGACCTCGGCCGCGACCTCGAGGGCGAGCGGCGCGAGGGCGTCCTCTACTTCGGGATCGAGGACGCCTCGCAGGCACTGCCCGAGCTCCAGCACGCCTTCGACGCCAAGCACTGCCGCCGCTGCGGCCACCCCTATGCCTACGCTCGCGCCTTCGTCGGCCACCTCGGCCACTACTCCTGCCCCGACTGCGGTGCCGAGCGGCCCGCGCCGGAGGTGGCGGCGACGGCGATCGAGCTGCGCGGGATGGACGGCTCGCGAACGCGGGTTCGAACCCCGTCGGGGGAGATCGAGCTGGTGCTGCCGCTGCCCGGCCTCTACAACGTCTACAACGCCCTCGCCGCGGTGGCAGCGGGCCTGCGGCTCGGCGTCGCGCCGGAGCTGATCGCGCCGGCGCTCGGGAAGATGCGCGCGGCCTTCGGCCGGGTCGAGACGATCGAGGTAGGCGGCGTCCCGGTCTCGATCCTGCTGATCAAGAACCCCGCTGGCGCTAACGAGGTCCTGCGGACGCTGATGCTGGAGAGCCGCGAGCCCGGGCACAAAGGCGAGGGGATCGACCTCTGGATCGCCCTCAATGACCGGATCGCCGACGGCCGCGACGTCTCCTGGATCTGGGACGCCGACTTCGAGCTGCTAGGGCCCGGCATCCGGCGCGTCGTCTGCTCGGGCACCCGGGCGCCGGAGATGGCCTTGCGGCTGAAGTACGCGGGCTGGCGGGAGGAGGCGATCGAGGTCGTGCCAGAGATCGACGACTCGCTCGACGCCGCGGTGGCGGGATCGCGGGGCCGCCTCTTCGCCCTCCCCACCTACACGGCCCTGCTCGAACTGCGCAAGCTGCTCGCCGATCGCGGCCTGGCGAAGGAGTTCTGGCGATGACGGGAGCGGCGGCGATCTGGCACGACGTCGAGTGCGGCAGCTACGACGCCGACCTGCCGCTCTGGGAGGAGCTGGCCGAGCGCCACGGCGGTCCGATCCTCGAGCTGGGCTGCGGCACCGGCCGGGTTGCTTTGCATCTGGCCCGGCGCGGCTACAAGGTGATCGGGCTGGACCGGGACCAGGAGCTGCTGGAAGTTCTGGACGCGCGGGCGACGAGCTTTGAGTTGACGACCCTCCGCGCCGACGCGCGCGACTTCGTACTCGGACAGCAGGTTGGGCTCGTTCTTGCTCCGACCCACCTGTTGCAGCTGCTCCCCGGCCCCGATGAGAGGGGCGAATGCCTGCGCAGCGTCGCCGCCGCTCTGCGACCCGGCGGTCTGCTCGCCGTCGTCATCATCGAGGAGATGCCCGAGCCCGATGGCGCCCCGCCTCCACTGCCCGACGTGCGCGAGGTCGACGGCTGGGTCTACTCGAGCCTGGCGATCGAGGCCGCGACCGGCCCGGGCCAAATTGTCGTCCGCCGTCTGCGCCAGACGGTCTCGCCGCAGGGAGCGCTGAGCGAGGAACCGAACGAGGTCCGGATCGCGACCTTCACCGCCGCTTCGCTGGAAGCCGAAGCCGAGGCGGCCGGCCTGCGGCCGGCGGGACAGCGGGAGATCGCCCCAACCGACCTACACGTCGGGTCCAAGGTCGTCCTGCTCGAGAGGGAGACCTGATGGAGCTCCGCGTCCTCAGCCTCTATCCCGAGCAGATGAACATCTACGCCGATCGCGGCAACATCATCTTCCTGCGACGGCGCTGCGAGTGGCGCGGGATCGGCTTCTCCCACGCCGGCGTCGGCCCCGGCGAGGGCTTCGACCCGGCCGACCACGACCTCCTCTACATCGGCGGCGGCCAGGACCGGGACCAGAAGGCGGTCGCCGCCGACATGGTGGCGACGAAGCGCGGGGCGATCGCCGGCGCGGCAGCCGATGGCGGCGTCCTGCTGGCGGTCTGCGGCGGCTACCAGCTGCTCGGCCACAGCTACGAGATGGGCGACGAGACGCTGCCGGGGCTGGGAATCGCCGACCTGGAGACGGTGCGCGAGGCCGGTCCGCGCCTGATCGGCAACGTCACGATCGAGGCCGACCTCGGCAGCGGCCCGCGGCTGATCGCCGGCTTCGAGAACCACGGCGGCCGCACCTATCTCGGCGCCGCCGCCACCCCCTTGGGCAAGGTCGTCTCCGGTCACGGCAACAACGACCGCGACGGCTTCGAGGGCGTCAAGCGCGACAACGTGATCGGCACCTACCTCCACGGCCCGCTGCTGCCGAAGAATGCCTGGCTCGCCGACCACCTGATCGCCCTCGCCCTGGAGCGCCGCTACGGCACCCGGCCCGAGCTGGAGCCGCTCCCCGACGAGCTGGAGGCAGCAGCCCACGAGTCCGCTCGGAAGGCCGCCACCGCCTGAGCGAGGCGACTTTTCCGGACTATGTACGGATAACTCGCCGCGTTCAGCGGCCAGACGACCCGAAGCCGCCCTCGCCACGTCCCGACCCGCTCAGCGCCTCGGCCTCGACGACGTCGGCGGTGAGAATCGGCGTCAGCAACAGCTGGGCAATGCGGTCGCCCGGTTCGACCCTGAAGGTCTCGGCCGGGTCCGTGTTGAGCAGCAACACCCGCACTTCGCCCCGGTAGCCCGAGTCGATCAGCCCCGGAGCGTTGACGAGCGCGATCCCGTGGTCCCGAGCAAGCCCCGAACGCGGCAGCACCAACCCCGCATGCCCCTGAGGAATCTCCACCCCCACCCCCGTCCCGACGCTCCACCGCTCCCCAGGCCCGATATGAGCCGCCTCACACGAGTAGAGATCCAGCCCGGCATCCCCCTCATGCGCCCGGGACGGAAGCTGCGCATCCTCTTTGAGCTTGGTGACGGGAAGCTCCACGAGCGCCAGCCTATAGGGCCGGGGGAGGTGGTCCCCGGACCCTCCCCGCTGTTGTCCGGGGACCCCCTCCCCCGGGCCTCCCTAGGCCACAGCGAGATCGCTGAATCGATGCATCTCAGCCGAGGGAACCTTCGCTGTGACCAGCACCCCGTCCTCGCGATCGGTCCGCTCCAGGTCCCCTGCCACCTCGTGCAGCTCGTGCAGCCGCCCGCCCTGCGAGTAGGGGATCAGCAGCTCGACTTCGGTCAGCGTCTCCTCGAAGGCGGCCTCGATCTTCTCGCGCAGGGTGTCGAGACCGTCCCCCTCCTGGGCGGAGACCAGGACCGCCTCGGGATGGTCGAGCTCGGTTTCCTGCCGCCCCTCGGCGCTCAGCAGGTCGATCTTGTTGAAGACGTGCAGGCGCGGCTTCTCGCCGGTGCCGATCTCCTCCAGCACCTCGTCGACGGCCTGCATGTCGGCTAGCCGCCGCTCCTCCGAGGCCGAGGCGTCGACGACGTGGAGGATCAGGTCGGCGAGCACGGTCTCCTCGAGGGTCGCCTTGAAGGCCTCGACCAGCTGGTGGGGCAGCTTCTCGATGAAGCCGACGGTGTCGGTCAGTAAGGCGTCCCGGCCGGAGAGCTCGAAGGTGCGGGTGGTCGGGTCGAGGGTGTGGAAGAGGCGGTTGCGGACTTCGACCTCGGCCCCGGTCAGCGCGTTCAGCAGCGTCGACTTGCCGGCATTGGTGTACCCGGCGAGGGCGATCGTCGGCAGCGAGGAGGCCTCGCGGCGGGCGCGCATGACGCCGCGGTTTCGCTCCAGCTGACCGAGGCGCCGGCGCAGGGCGGCGATCCGGTTGCGGGCGAGGCGGCGGTCGGTCTCGATCTGGGTCTCGCCCGGGCCCCTGGTGCCGATCCCGCCCCCGAGCCGCTCGAGGTGGGTCCAGAGGCCCCGCATGCGGGCCATGTTGTATTCGAGCTGGGCCAGCTCGACCTGCAGCTTGCCCTCGGCCGAGTGGGCGTGGTCGGCGAAGATGTCGAGGATGACGCTGGTCCGGTCGACCACCGGGACGCCCAGCGCCGCCTCCAGGTTGCGCTCCTGGCGCGGGGCCAGCTCGTCGTCGCAGGCGACCAGGTTCGCCCCCGCCGCGGCGATCTCGGATTTCAGCTCCTGCAGCCTGCCGCGGCCGAAGTAGCGGTCGGGATCGGGCTGCGGGCGCTGCTGGGTCGCCTCGCCGGCCGTCGCCACCCCGGCGGTGCGAAGCAGCTCCTTCAGCTCGGCCAGCGGCTCGCCGTCATCGCGGCCGTCGACGACGCCGATCGCCATCGCCCGCTGCCGCGCCCGCTGGTTCGAGACTCCGGCACCGTCGGCAGACGCCGCGTAGCGGGTCTGGGTCGTCCTGCCGTTTCTCGAGGTCTGCACTCAGGGGAATTGTACGGGGCGCCTCCAAGCCGGTTAGGGTGGTCCCCGTGAAGGTCTTCCTCACCGGCGGCACCGGCTTCATCGGCGGCGAGATCGTGCGCCAGCTGCGCGGCCGCGGCGAGGAGGTCGTCTGCCTCGTCCGCAGCCCGGAGAAGGCGGCGAAGCTGCGCGAGCTCGACTGCGAGCTGGTCGCCGGCAGCCTCGCCGACGAGGCAACGGTCCGGCAGGGCATGACGGGCTGCGACGCGGTCATCCACGCCGCGGCGATGTACGAGGTCGGGATCCCGCCCAAGCAGCGCCCGGCGATGTGGGAAGCGAACGTGACCGGGACCGAGCGGGTGATGAAGGCGGCGCTGGCGGAGAAGATCCCGCGGATCGTCTACGTCTCCACCGTCGGCATCTTCGGCAACACCCGCAAACAGGTCGTCGACGAGAGCTACGAGAACCCCGAGACCGACTTCACCTCCTACTACGAGGAGACCAAGCTCGAGGCCCACAAGCTGGTCCGGAGGATGATCGAGGAGCAGGAGCTGCCGGCGATCATCGTCCAGCCCGGCGGCGTCTACGGCCCCGGCGACACCTCGCAGGTCGCCGACCTGCTCGAGCAGTTCTTCGCCGGCAAGCTGCCGCTGATGCCGTTCCCGGAGCTGGGGATCTGCATGAGCCACGTCGAGGACATCGCCGGCGGCGTCCTCCTGGCGCTCGACAAGGGCAAGCTCGGCGAGACCTACGTGATCAGCGGCCCGGTGACGACGATGCGCGAGGCGATCGAGACGGTCGCCAAGGTGAGCGGACGCAAGGCGCCTAAGCGGGACCTGCCTACCGGGCTGATGAAGCTGATGATTCCGCTGGGGCCGGTGGTCGGGAAGGTGATGGGTCAGCCGCCCAACCTGCGTGAGCTGATCTCGTCGGCGGATGGCGTCACCTTCTGGGCCAGCTACGACAAGGCTCAGCGGGAGCTCGGATATTCGCCGCGGGGGTTGGAAGAGGGTTTGCGGCAGACGCTTGAGGCGGACTCGCGGTTCCCTTCCCCTGCGGCGTAGGCGGGAGCCGGGGGAAGGGTCGGCGGGCAACAGCGGGGAGGGCCCGGCGACCCTTCCCCCGGCTCCCGTAGGGTGCGCGGGGTGCGGGTTATTGACGTCATGCATCTGGGGCGTCCCCACGTCATCGGTTGTTGGGAGGTGGATGGGGCGCTGGTTGATCCGGGGCCTGAGTCTTCCCTTCAGACGGTGCTTGATGCAATCGGGGGTGAGCAGCCTCGGGCGGTTTTGCTGACTCACATCCATCTCGATCATGCGGCGGCTACCGGAGCCATGGTGCGGCGGTGGCCGGGGCTCGAGGTCTATGTGCATGAGCGGGGGGCGCCGCATCTGATCGATCCCTCGAAGCTGCTGGCCAGTGCGGAGCGGCTCTATGGGGACAGGCTGAACTACTTGTGGGGGGAGATCCTGCCGGTGCCCGAGGAGAACGTGCGGGTGTTGAGCGGTGGCGAGAGCGTGCTGGGGATGGAGGTCGCCTATACGCCTGGGCATGCCTCCCACCACGTCTGTTACTTCCACGAGGAGAGCGGGACCGCGTTCTGTGGGGACGTCGCCGCCTGCCGGATCCCGCCGTCCGAGCTCGTCGTGCCCCCCACTCCGCCGCCCGACATCGACGTCGAGGTCTGGGGGGAATCGCTCGACACGGTGGCCGCTTGGCGGCCCCGGCGGCTTGCCCTCACCCACTTCGGTGCCGTCGAGGATGACGTCCCCGCTCACATCGAGAAGGTGCGGGCGAAACTGCGTGCGGAGGCCGAGCTGGCGCAGCAGCTGTCGAAGGAGGAGTACGACTCCGACAACGAGGACCGGATCCGCCGCGCGCTGGCCGACGAAGGTCTCGGTGGCGACACCGTCGAGGAGCTCCTGCAGGCGGTTCCGACGGCCTACCAGTGGAGCGGCCTCGACCGCTACTGGCGCAAGAAGGCCGAGCGCGAAGCGCCCGCCGCCTGACTCAGCGGTGTTATGTCCCCCCGGGGCCGGGTACCTGACCCTGGTAGCTTCCGGGCGCGGAGGCGTCCGACCCCAGGGAACCAAGGAGAGGACGACGAATGACCGGCATCTCGCTGTTACGACGCGTGGGCGTCGCGCTGGTGGCTCTGACGATCAACTTCGCGCTGCTGGTTGGGCCGGCGCAGGCGACCAAGCCGCCACGGGTGATGGCAGCGCTCGGCGACTCGATCACCCGCGGCTACAACACCAGCGGGCCGGGCTGCCCCACCGGCCCCGGCCTCGACTGCCCGAAGAACTCGTGGGCGACCGGGACGAACCCGGCTGTCGACAGCGTCAGGGAACGGCTCGACGCGATCTCGCCGCAGCCTCTGACCGCCTACAACGACGCCGTCTCCGGCGCCCGCGCCGTCAACCTGCTGAGCCAGGCCCAGACGGCGAGCGGCCAGGATCCGGACTTCGTCCTGATCGAGATCGGCGCCAACGATGCCTGCGCCTCGCCCCCCACCCCCACCGCGACCTTCCGCGGCCAGGTGCGGGAAGCGCTGGCAACCCTGGTCGCCGGCAACAAGAACGTCTACATCCAGCTGATGAGCATCCCCGACATCAACCAGCTACGGACGATCTTCACCCAGCCGCCGGACCCGAACGCCCTCCTGCGCTGGGAAAAATTCAGCGTCTGCCAGGGCCTGCTCGCCGACCCGCTCTCGACCGCACCGGCTGACGAAGCTCGCCGTGAAGCCTTCCGCGAACAGGTGATGGCCTACAACGCGGCCCTGGCCGAAGTCTGTGCCGAATTCAAGCGCTGCATCTGGGACAACGAAGCGGTCTTCGACTCGGCGTTCACCACCGCCGATGTCGCCAACGTGACCAACACCGAAGGCCTCAACATCCCGCCGTTCAACTTGCTCCCGGTCCTCGGCCCGGGTTTCCTCAACTCGACCGCGGACTATTTCCACCCGTCGATCTCCGGCCAGGCAAAGCTCGCCGAAGCGGCCTGGAGCTCGACCTTCAACGACTGGCGCCACCGCAAGGGCGCACTGGCACCAGGGCGCCGCTAGCCCGCTTCAGCGGGGTTCGCCGGCGGCTCCTCGGAGCAGGTCGGCGAACTCCGCCACGATCTCATCGATCGCGTCGATGATCGGTTCGTCCCGCCAACCCGGCGGCAGGCTCTCCCGAGCTGCCTCCCGCGCCCTCGCCGTGCGGTCGGCGACCTCGACCGCGTGCCTGCGCACCCCGCGGTGGGCGACACCGAGGTCATCCCCCATGCGATCGAGGTGCCGGCCGCGAAGCCGTTCAGGCCGGTACTCGCCGCCGTACCTCATCCCCATCTTGCGCCCGAACCGGCGCCCGAACGCCCGCGTCGACAAGAGGTCGTAGAGCGGCGCCAACTGCGGCGTGCGGGCGCCCTCGAGCAGCAGCGAGTAGTTCTTGGAGTGGGCGTCGGCGTTCCCGATCAGGAAGTTGAAGAGGAGGGCGTCGAGGAACCGGAGCACGGTAGATCCGGGCGCCGCCCCGTGCTCCCGGATCAGTCGTGCGCAGTCGGCGACCCCTGGCCCGCCTTCGGCCTCGTACTTCATCTCCGGCGGGCACCCGCTCGCCTGGCAAAAGTCCTCCTGGTGGATGCGCCGGACCTCGGCGCCGTCGCGGACGCGGTCGTAGCGCTCGACGCTGAGGGCTTCGAGACCGCCGGCTCGCATCGGCATTGCCGCCGCCACCGTCAGCCCCGCCTCGCGCGCGAGCGCCATGCAGTACGCCTCGTTGGCGACAAAGCCCTCGAGCCCCGCCGGCGGCACCTTGACGATGTGGGTGCTCGGCGGGCGCCCGCGGGTGATCCCGACGCGGCCGTCCCGGAGCAGGACCGGCAGCTTGTCCCGGGTGCCCGCCAGGGAGAGGCGGACCCCTTCGTCGTCCTCGGGTCCGGCCAGAAGCGGGCGTGAGGGCAGTTCCGCGAGCAGGGACTCCAGCTGGCCCTCCGAGAGCCACTGCGGATCCGGAGCGGAGGCGAAGGGCGGGTCCCCTCCCGGAGCTACCAGCGCGACGGCGCCGGCGCACTCACCGCCGATTTCCTGCAGGACGGTAAAGGGGTTCTCAGCCGAGATATGGAAGGTGCGGGCGATCGAGCGGAGAAACTCCCCCTCCGGCAGGAGGCCCTTGAAGAACGGGCGGCATTCCAGATCCTCGTAGGGCTCTTCCCGCACCGGCAGGGAGAGTGAGACGGGGGTCTCGGCGGCCGTCGGCCGGCCGGGGCCATAGGTGAAACGCAGGCCCGCCCCGTCGACCCGCTCGAGGAAGCCGACCTTCTCGTCGTGCAGGTAGACGTCGAGAGCGGTCATCGGGGCCTCACGAGGAGATCCAGGCCGAGGGCTGCGAGGATGCGCCTGATCCCGGAGAACTGAGCGGTCTCCTTCCCCCGCTCCAGTTCGCTGACGAACCGCAGGGTCACCCTGGCGACGTCTGCCAGCTCTTCCTGGGTCAGTTCCAACTCCAGGCGCCGAGCCCGGATCGCCGCCCCCAACTCACTTGCGTCTTTGATCGGCTGTTCCATTTTCCCGTGCGGGAAAAGATGGCAGTTGGATCGGCGGAGCACTGCCCATTTATCCCGCTCGGGAAAAAGCGCCCAGGCAGGGCCGTCATTGCGGTCCCTTTTTCCCGTGCGGGAAAGGCGCTAGCTCAAGTGCTCGCGCATACGCTCGACGGCCTCTTCGATGCGGTCGTCGGGCGCGGTGAGCGCGATGCGGAAGAAGCCCTCGCCACTCGGCCCGTACATCGAGCCGGGCGAGATGACGACAGCGGCCTCCTCGAGCACCAGCTCGCAGAAGGAGGTCGAGGTGTGGCCCTCGGGGACCGGGGCCCAGACGTAGATCGTGCCCTTCGGCGAGGGGACCTCGACGCCGATCTCGCGCAGGGCGGAGACGACGAGGTCGCGGCGGCGGGTGTAGATCCCGTTCGTCTTCTCCATCGGCTCGCCCGGGCCTTCAAGAGCAGCGACCCCCGCCATCTGGATCGCCTCGAAGAGGCCGGAGTCGACGTTGGTCTTCAGCCGCCAGTAGGTCTGGATCGCCTCGGCGTTGCCGAGGATCGCCGCGCAGCGCCAGCCGGTCATGTTGTAGCCCTTGGAGAGCGAGAAGACCTCGACCCCGACCTCCTTGGCACCCGGCGCCGCGAGGAAACTGGGTGCCACGTAGCCGTCGTAGGTCGTCTCCGAGTAGGCGTTGTCGTGGACGACGAGGATCTCGTGCTCGCGGGCGAAGGAGACGACGGTGTCGAAGAAGCCCTCGGGGACGACGGCGCCGGTCGGGTTGTTCGGATAGTTGACGAACATCAGCCGGGCGCGGCTGGCGATGTCGGCGGGGACCGCGGCCAGGTCCGGCGCGAAGCCCAGCTCGGGAACCAGCGGCAGCAGCTCGGCCCTGGCGCCGGCGAGGAGCGGGCCGCCCGTGTAGACCGGGTAGCCGGGATCGGAGGCCAGCGCCACGTCTGCGGGGTCGAGGAAGGCGAAGCAGAGGTTGTAGATGCACTCCTTGGCGCCGATCGCCGGAATCACCTCGGAGTTCGGGTCGATCTCGACGCCGAAGCGGCGGTCGTAGAACTCGGCGAAGCCCCGGCGGAACTCGTCCCGGCCGCGGTTGCTCGGATACTGGTGGTAGGCCGGGTTCGCGACCGCCTCCTGCATCGCCTCGACGATGTGCGGGTAGGTCGGTTCGTCCGGATCCCCGATCCCGAGGCTGATCACGTCGATCCCGGCAGCGCGCTTCTCGGCGATCTGCTGCTCGAGTTCCTGAAACTTGTACGGCGGGATCGCTTCGAGGCGGCGTGAGGGGTCGGAGATCGCCATGCGGAGCCGGAAATCTATGCGATCGGGTGGGCCGGCCGTCAGTCGCCGTCGAGCTCGGCGAGCGCCTGCATCAGCTCCGCCGTCAGCTCGCCGGCGAAGACGGGCTCCGCCCAGCCGTCGAGCCGGACGTCGAGGTCCCCGGAGATCGCCACCTGCAGCTCGCCGCCTTCGAGCTCGACCACCAGCGGGCTCTGGGCGCCGCGGAGGAAGGCGGTGACAGCGGCGCCGGCGGCGCCGGTGCCGGAGGAGAGCGTCTCCCCCACCCCGCGCTCGAAGATCCGCGCCTGGATTCGGCTGCCGTCGATCGCCAGGAAGGAGACGTTGGTCCGGTTCGGGAAGAGCTCATGCCCTTCGATCCCGGGCCCGATCTCCCCCAGGTCGAGCTCGTCGAGCTCGTCGGCTGGGACGACGATCGCGCACTGCGGGTTGCCGATCGAGACGTGCTGGAACTCCCAGCTGCGGCCGCCGGCCTCGAGCGTGCCGCGGCCGTCCGCGCCGCCGGAGGGGAAGTCCTTGGAGGTCTTCGAGGCGCGGCCCATCTCCACCGAGCAGGTCAGCTCGCCGGTGATCGTCGGCCGGATCGGCCCGGCGACGGTCGAGATCGCGAACTCGTCCTCCTCGGTCCAGCCGTTTCGGCGCAGGTAGAGGATCGCCTCGCGGGCGCCGTTGCCCGAGAGCTCGGCCTCGGAGCCATCCGGGTTGAAGATCCGCAGGCCGGCGACGAACTCCGGGTCCTCGCTGCGTGAGAGCAGCAGCACCCCGTCGGCCCCCACCCCGAAGTGCTGGTCGCAGAGCCACTCGATCCGGCTCTCCGTCAGCTCCCAGGGGAGTCGTCCGGCCTCGAGGATCAGGTAGTCGTTCCCCAGCGCCTGCCACTTCTCGAATCTCACGGCCAGGACCCTATGCGTGCAGCTACCTCGGCGTCGGGAAGGCCGGTGCGGTCGATCGTCACCAGGTTCGGGATTTTGCGCATCCAGGTGAGCTGGCGGCGGGCGTAGTTGCGGGAGCGCTTCTTCATCGTCTCGAGGTCGCCGGCCAGGACCTCGTCGAAGCCGAGCGCCTTGCGGGCGGTGCGGCCGGGACCGAGGGCATCGGCGCGGCGCGCCTCTTCGGCGGCGCCCGCAGCGACGATCGCCTCGGTTCGGGCATCGATCCGCTCGTACAGCTGCGCCCGGTCCATGTCGAGCCCGAAGACCGTCGTCGGATGCCGGGTCTCCGGCGACCACAGCTCGGAGTCTTCTGATTCCGGCGCGACTTTCCGCAGCGACAGCTCCGCCAGCGCCGCCCGCAGATACAACCCGGTCCCCCCCACGACGATCGGCAGTCGCCCCACCTCCAGCGCCGAATCGATCTCAGCGTGCGCCAGCGGCATGTAATCCCTGATCGAGAAGTCAGAGGTGATCGGAACGAAGCTCAGCAACCGATGCTCCAGCTGCCCCTGCTCCCCAGGGCTCGCTGCCCCAGTCAGCGTTTCCAGCCCCTCGTAGACCTGCAGCGCGTCGCAGTTGATCGCCACCGGATCCTCCCCCCGCTCCCGCAGAAGTCGAGCCAGCTCGATAGCCACACCGGTCTTCCCCACGCCCGTAGGACCGAATATGGCGACCACTGTCATAGGGGTGTCGGTGAAGCCCCGAACGGCTTGTACTTTTTCGGCGTCCACGCCGTCGGACGGCGCCCGACGATCACCGAAAAAGTTGAGAGAGGGGCTTCACCGACACCCCACTCAAAGTCTGCGAGGTTGCGGATTCGATCTCAACCGGCACGAACTGCCCGGGCTCCGCGACCCCATCGAAGTTGACCGCCTTCCCATGCCGAGTCCGCCCCCGCAGCTTCGTCTCATCCGTCCGGCTCGTCCCTTCGACCAGGACGTCGAGCGTCCGCCCGACAAACCGCTGCGCCCGCTCGGCCGCCCGCCGCTGCACCGCCTCGACAAGCCTTTCCATCCGCTCGACCTTGACCGGGTGCGGCAGCTGCCCGTCCATCGTCGCGGCCTCGGTTTCGCGCCGGGGCGAGAAGACGAAGGTGAAGGCGCCGTCGTAGCCGACCTCCTCAACCACTTCCAGCGTCTCGGCGAAGTCGGCCTCGGTCTCGCCTGGGAAGCCGACGATGATGTCGGTGGTGATCGCGCAATCGGGAACGTGCTCGCGGATCAGCGCCACCCTGTCCATGTAGCGCCGGCGGTTGTAGGTGCGGCGCATCCGTTTGAGGACGGCACTCGATCCCGACTGCAGCGGCAGGTGGATCTGCTCGCAGAGAGCCGGCAGCTCGGCGTGGGCGAGGATCACGTCCTCCTTCATGTCCTTCGGGTGCGGACTGGTGTAGCGGATCCGCTCGATGCCGTCGATCCCGTCGACCCGACGCAGCAGGTCGGAGAAGCCGATCCGCTGCTCCGGCGCAAGGTCGCGGCCGTAGCTGTTGACGTTCTGCCCCAGCAGCGTGACCTCGACCACCCCGTCAGCCGCGAGGGCTTCCGCCTCGGCGACGAGCTCGTCGGGATCGCGACTGACCTCGCGGCCACGAGTGGAAGGGACGATGCAGTAGGAGCAGACGCAGTTGCAGCCCTGGGAGATCTGCAGCCAGCCCTGGAACTCGCGCTCGCGGCGGGTCGGCAGGTGGCCGGAGAAGTCCTCGAACTCGAAGTAGCCCTGGGCGGTGAGCGAGTCGCTGTTGAGGAACTCGGCCAGCTTGTGGATCTGGCCCGGGCCGAAGGCGACGTCGACGAACGGGAAGCGCTCGAAGACCTCCTCCTTGACCGACTGGGCCCAGCAGCCGCCGACGCCGACGACGCGTTCGGGATCCTCGCTCTTCAGCCGCTTTGCCTGACCGAGATGGGCGATGAAGCGGCTGTCGGCCGACTCGCGGATCGAGCAGGTGTTGAAGATGATCAGGTCGGCCTCCTCGCGGCTCGGAACCTCCTCGTAGCCGAGCGAAGCCAGCATCCCGCGCATCCGCTCGGAGTCGTGCACGTTCATCTGGCACCCGAACGTCGTCACATGGAACTTCTTCGCCATCGGACGCAGGGTAGCGTCGGCGCTACTTGACTACGAGCGTGCCTTCCATGCCGGCTGGGCGATGGCCCGGGACCGAGCAGTAGAAGGTGTAGGTGCCGGGCTTCAGTTCGGCGGTCTCGGATTCTTCGCCTTCGGCGATCGGTTCGAAGCCGGCGAGCTCTTTGCCGTTCTGTTCGATCACGACGTTGTGTTCGAGCGCGGAGGGGTTTTTGAAGTCGATCGTCACTTTTCCGGCCTTCGCGCTCAGGTTCGTCGTGTTGTAAGCCAGTTCGGTTTCGCTGGCTTCGAGGTTCAGCGTCGTGCTCGCGGTGCCGCCCCCGCCCTTGGCCGCTTCGCCACCTTTCGACGATTCGCCATTTGCTCCCTGGTTCGACGGTTTCTTGCCGGTTTCGTTTTCGGTCGGCCCGACCGGTTCTTCGCCTTCGATCGAGCCTTCTGCTCCTTCTTCGGCCTGTTCTTCGCTCTTCTCGGATTCGCCCCCCTGAGCGCCACCTTCGTTTTCATAGGGGCCGGAGGTCTGGCCCTTTTCGATCTCTTCGTTGAACTTCGCGTACTCGGCGGCCTTCGCTTCGTGCTCTTCGCCGGAGTACTTGACCGCGAAGGTGGTCGCGGCGAGGACGAAAACGGCGAACCAGAGGACCACCGCCGGCAGCGCTTTGCCGGGAAAGCCCTGCATTTTCAGCCCGGCAAAGCTGACGACGAAGGCCGAGACGGCCAGGACGATGCCACAGATGTAAAAGAGAGTCTCGTTATCCATCAGGCGGCGGCAATCCTATAGAGGTCCGTACCCGACTCGCCGTGAGGCGAAAGCGACCTAAGCCGCCCTCACCTCAGGCGTCGGTGGAGCAACCTCCGCCTCTGCGACCGGAGCGGCCTCGCCGTCGATCCCGAGCCCGGTTCGGATCTTGGTTTCGAGCTCCAAAGCCAGCTCCGGGTTGTCGACCAGGAACTGTTTGGCGTTGTTGCGCCCCTGGCCGAGCCGGGTCTCGCCGTAGGAGAAGAAGGAGCCGGATTTCTGCACCAGGTCCTGCTCCATCCCGAAGTCGAGCAAGCCGCCCTCGCGGGAGATGCCGACCCCGTACTCGATGTCGAACTCGGCCTGGCGGAACGGAGATGCGACCTTGTTCTTGACGACTTTGACCCGCACCCGGTTGCCGACCGCCTCGGTCCCTTCCTTCAGGGTCTCGATGCGGCGGATGTCGAGCCGCTGCGAGGAGTAGAACTTCAGCGCCCGGCCGCCCGGCTGGGTCTCCGGCGAGCCGAACTGGACGCCGACTTTTTCGCGGATCTGGTTGGTGAAGATGCAGACGGTGTTGGTGCGGTTGAGGTTGCCGGCCAGTTTCCGCATCGCCTGCGACATCAAGCGAGCCTGCAGCCCGACCGTGGTGTCGCCGATCTGGCCGTCGAGCTCGGCTTTCGGCGTCAGCGCCGCGACCGAGTCGATCGCCACCACGTCGACCGCGCCGGAGGCGATCAGGCGGTCGGCGATCTGCAGCGCCTGCTCGCCGTAATCGGGCTGGGAGACGAGCAGCTCGTCGGTGTCGACCCCGATCGCCCGCGAGTAGACCGGGTCGATCGCGTGCTCGGTGTCGATGAAGGCGCAGACGCCGCCCAGCGCTTGGGCCTGGGCGATGATGTGGTTGACCAGCGTCGTCTTTCCTGAGGACTCCGGGCCGAAGATCTCGACGATGCGGCCACGGGGAACGCCACCGATCCCGAGTGCCAGGTCGAGCGCGAGGGAGCCGGTGGGGATTGCCTCCACCTTGACCGTGCCCTTGTCGCCGAGGCGCATCAGCGCGCCCTCGCCGAACTCTTTGCGGATGCCACCGACCGCGTTCTGCAGGGCGGCGTCCTTTGCTTTTGCCTCCTTGGCGGAGACGTCGTTCAAGCTCACTTTTCTCTCTGCCATCTCGCTCACCTCACTGCTGCCTCATCCAGGCAGCTCGACTTGCGCCAAGGGCACGTATCGCGCACCACTCGACTGAAGGACAGAACGGTAGAGCCTCATCCGGACGGAAGTCCGGGGCTCTGCGAGCCCCTCGGGAATCGGTCCCGGGGGCTCCGAGACGACCGCCGGCCGCCTCGATCCCCGCGCCTCGGGACGCACCCGGGCCACGGTCACATGCGGCCAGAACGGCCGCTTCTCGGGCTCGTAGAAGCCCGCCTCGACAAGTCTCTGCTCCAGCCCCGCCTGCAGGGCCTCGGCCCCGGGCGAGATCGCCGGCAGCGCATACAGCCGCGCCCGCCCCCGCGGTGGCCGCGGCTCGGGGTCCCTCAGCTCCACCCACGGCGCCGGCGCGATGCTCTCCTCCACCGCCGTGGCGATCGCCTCGATCTCCTTCTCGGGCCGGTAGCCGAGGAAGGCGAGGGTGATGTGGAGCGACTCCGGCGCCACCGGTCGCAGCGCCGGATCAGCCAACGCCTTTTCGCTCCAGCCGACGACCCCCTCCCGAGTCTCCTCGGACAGATCGAGCGCGACGAACAGGCGGGCGCGCGGGCTCTTCAGTCGCTCCTTGGTCACGGCCGCCACGCTACGGGGCGGTGACGCACGAAACAACGCGCTAAAGCAACTTTTGCGTCACGGCTTCTCGCCGATTCCGTCACTGAGCAGCTGGCGCAGCAGGTGCATCCCGACCAGGGCCGAGCGTTCGCGGATGTCGGGGCGCCCGCCTGGGATCACCGGGTCGCGCGCGATGCTGGTGCCGTCGGCAAGACGGGCGTTGAAGCAGACGTAGCCGACCGGTTTCTCCTCCGACCCGCCGCCTGGACCGGCGATGCCGGTGATCGAGACCGCGACGTCGGCCTCGAAACGCTCGACCGCGCCGATCGCCATCGCCTCGGCGACCTCCGGCGAGACCGCCCCCTTGGCCTCGATCAGGCCCGGATCGACCCCGAGCAGCTCCGCCTTCGCCTCGTTGGAGTAGGCGACGACGCCGCCGGCGAAGTACTCGGAGGCCCCGGCCAAGTCGGTAACTCGCGCGGCCAGCAGGCCGCCGCTGCAGGACTCCGCCAAGGCCAGCCGCTTCCCGAGCAGGAGCGTCGCCACCTGGGCGTCGATCGTCTCGCCGTCGAGGCTGAAGGTCTCACGCGGGTGGCGCCGCACCAGACCCTGGCGCACCGCCTCCGCCAGCTCGGTCGCCTCGTCTCGGTAGCGGACGTCGATCTCGATCTCGCCTTTGCGCAGGCACGTCGTGATCTCCACCTGGTCAAGTGACATCCCGTCGGCTTCCATCTCCCGCATGCTCTTGGCGATTTCCGACTCGGGCACGCCGAACATCCGCATCGTGTAGGCGCGCAGCGGCGTCGCCCGTTCGAGCACCTCCTTGATCGGCGCGGTCTCCACCGCCGCCTCCCACATCGGCTGCAACTCACGCGGGGGACCTGGGAGGACGACCACGACCCTCCCCCCCGCCGGCACCACCAGCCCGGGCGCAGTCCCCACCGGGTCAAGCGGGAGGGCGCCCTCGGGCACCATCGCCTGCTTGCGGTTGGCCTCCAGCATCGCCGCCTCGTCGAGCCGGAACCGTTTGGCGAAACCCTCGAGGATCTCGGCGATCTTCGTCTCCATTCTCTCGTCGAGGACCATCTCCCGGCCGGCGAAGCGGGCGACGACCTCGGCGGTGAGGTCGTCGGCGGTCGGCCCCAGCCCACCGCTGGTGACGATCAAATCCATCCCCTCCGAGGCCATGAACCGCAGCGCCGCCTCGAGGTCGTCAGGGCGGTCGGCGACGACGAGGATGTGGGCGACCTCTACCCCGTGCTCGGCCAGCCGCTCGGAGATCCAGGGGCCGTTGGCATCAGAGATCCGGCCGGTCAGGACCTCGGTGCCAGTGACGACGATTCCGGCGCGGATCACGCGTGGAGACGGGGTCGAAGTCGAGGGCGGCAGGGCATCGGCGCTGAAGCTACCGGACCGGGACCGCCTGCCCTACGTGGGGCCGGGGGTGCGCGCGGTGGGCGCTTCCTTGGCTCCCACCGCCGTTGCTGTCGGAGCCGCCCCCGGTCGAGAGCCCGACCACCAGCAGAGCCGCCACCACGAGCGCCGTCACCGCGGCCGCGAGCACCCGAGGGGAGATTCCCCGGCGCCTACGCCCCCGCTCCCGCGCCACCGGGCGCGGCTTCGGGTCGACCCGCGGCAGGCGCTCCCCGGGCCGCGCGGCGCCCCTGCCTCGCCGTTGTTCCTCGGCCAGACGCTCACCGTCGAGGCCGAGGAAGCGCCCGTAGGTGCGGATGAACGCCCGGGCGTAGGTATCGCCGGGAAGCTGGTCCCATTCGTCGTTCTCGATCGCCTGCAGGTAGCGCCCGCGGATCTTCGTCGCCTCTTCGACCTGCTGGAGGCTCTGCTGCTTGCGAGTCCTGGCCTCGTGGAGCTTGTGCCCGACGCCATCGTCCATGTCCCCATTTTGCGGACATTTGGTCCGCAACGCAAAGGCTCGCCTCTACAGGTCTGGATCCGAGTCGACCGCGACCGGCTCGGGCTCGGCGTCACCGCTGCTGAGAATCCGCGCCAGATCGGCCTGGGTGACCAGCACCTGGCGGGGTTTCGAGCCCTCGTAGCCGGAGATGACCCCACGCCGCTCGAGCATGTCGATCAGCCGGCCGGCGCGCGTGTAGCCGACCCGCAGCCGCCGCTGGATCATCGAGACCGAGGCGGTCTCGGTCTGCACGACCAGCCGGATCGCCTCGTCGAGCAGGTCGTCGCTGTCGGGGTCGAAGTCGTCGTCGCGGCCCTCGCCCTCGGCCTCCTGGGGCGTGTCCAGCAGCTCGTCCTCGAATTCCGGTTCGCCCTGCCTGGCCCAGTGCTTGGTGATCCGGGCGATCTCGTCCTCGGTGACGAAGGCGCCCTGGACGCGGGACAGTTTCGAGGTGCCGGCGCCGCGGAACAGCATGTCGCCCTGGCCGAGCAGGGTCTCGGCCCCGCCCTGATCGAGGATCACTCGCGAGTCGGTCTGCGAGGAGACGGCGAAGGCGATCCGCGAGGGGATGTTGACCTTGATCGTGCCGGTGATGATGTCGGTCGAGGGCCGCTGGGTCGCCAGGACCAGGTGGATCCCGGTGGCGCGGGACTTCTGGGCCAGGCGGATGATCGAGTCCTCGACTTCGGCCGGCGCGACCATCATCAGGTCGGCGAGCTCGTCGATCACACAGAGGATGTGGGGCAGCGGCGCGATCCCCTGCTTGCGGCGGCTCCGGTTCAGTTCCTCGAGGTTGCGGGCCCGCGCCGTGCTCATGATCCCGTAGCGGCTCTCCATCTCGCCGATCAGGTTGGAGAGGACGTTGGCGGCGAGGCGCGGCGAGGTGACCACCGGCGTCAGCAGGTGCGGAACGTTCTCGTAGTGGTTGAGCTCGACCTGCTTGGGGTCGACCAGGACCAGGCGGACTTCGTTCGGCGAGGCCTGCATCAGGATCGAGGAGAGGATCGCGTTGACACAGCCGCTCTTGCCCGAGCCGGTGGTGCCGGCGACGAGGACGTGCGGCATCTTCGCGATGTCGGTCCAGACCGGGTTGCCGTCGATCCCCTTGCCGAGCCAGGCGACCAGCGGCGAGGTCTTTTCCGGCCGGCCGGCGTAGATGTCGCCGAGACGGACCATCTTGCGGGTCCGGTTGGGGACCTCGACCCCGACCGCCTGCTTGCCGGGAATCGGCGCCAGGATGCGGATGTCGGTCGAAGCGAGGGCGTAGGCGATGTCGTTGGCTAACTCGGTGACTTTCTTGACTTTGGTCCCCGGCGCCAGGCGCAGCTCGAAGCGGGAGACGTGCGGGCCGCTGACGATGCCGACGATCTTCGCCTCGACCCCGAAATGCCCGAGCGTCTCGACAAGCTTGCGGCCGACCGCTTCGTGGTCGCGCGGATCCGGGCCCTTTTCGCCCTTGCCGCGCTCCAGCGCTTTCGCCGGCGGCGGCCGGTAGTCGATCTCTTCAGACATCGTGACGCCGCGTTTGCTGCCCATCGGGGTGAGGCCGGCATGGGCGCGGTCGCCCTCGTCGACCACGGCAACGGCATCGGCGGAGTCGTAGTTCTGGAGCTCCTGCTGCGGCGTCGGCCCCGCATTCTCGTCCTCGGCCGGAAGCACCTGGGTCTCGGTGTCCGCCTCCGCCTCGAAGAGCTGCGAGTCGAAGTCCTCCTCCTCGGCGAGGGCGACGGTCGGTTCGAAGTCGTCGTCGTCCTCCGGATAGGCGCTCATCACGTCGGTCGGGCCGGCAAGCGTCGCCGCCTCGGCCCGGGCCTCGCGGTGCTCGCGCCAGTCGGCGTGGGTCCTGGCGACGGTGCGGGCGGCCGCGTCGCCGCCGGCGAAGACGCCGCGGAAGAGCGAGCGCATGGCGCGGCCGATCCCCCGCGCCAGCGCTGAGACCGAGGTGCCGGTGAGGAGCATCCCGCCGCTCAGCAGCAGGAGGACGGTGAAGATCCGCGCCCCGATCGTCCCGAAGAGGTAGACGAGGGCGGTTTCGACCCCGTAGCCGACCTTGCCGCCTTCCCAGCCGAAGAAGAGGACGAAGACCAGGTAGACGCCGAAGGCGACGAGAAATAGGGCGATCAGGTCGAGGTGCCGCTGCTCGAGACCGGCCGGCAGGTGCAGCCCGCCTTTGGCCGCTTTCGGTTTCCGTTTCGACGCAGCTTTGCCCTTGCGGGCCGGTCGGCCCCGCTTCTTACGCACGAACATGGTCCCCCGTTCGACGTCGAAGCCCCCAGCCCTGCGAGTAAATTCGCTCTAAAAGTCGCGAGGAGCGGCGAATTCCGCCGCTACCATCGCTCTGTGCTCTCCGAGGTGGAACAGGTAGGCGGCCGCGTCCTGATCGTCGAGGACGACGTCGACATTGCCGACGTCCTCCGCCGTTCGCTGCGCAACGAGGGCTACGAAGTTCGCACCTCCGCCGACGGCACCGAGGCGCTCGATGTCGCGGCCGGTTTCTTCCCCGACCTGGTCGTCCTCGACCTCGGCCTGCCCGGGCTCGACGGGATCGAGGTCTGCCGGCGCCTGCGCAGCGACGGCGACGTGCCGATCCTGATGCTGACCGCCCGCGCCGAGACCGAGGACCGGGTGACCGGCCTCGACAGCGGCGCCGACGACTACCTGGTGAAGCCGTTCGAGCGCCAGGAGCTGCTGGCGCGGATCCGGGCCCTGCTGCGACGCCGGCCGCCCCGCGGCGCCGCCTCGATGGAGGTCGCTGACCTCGTCCTCAACCCCGACACCCGCGAGGTGCGCCGCGACAAGCGCGAGATCGAGCTGACCAACCGCGAGTTCGAGCTGCTCGAGTTCCTGATGCGCAACGAGCGCCTGGTGGTCTCCCGCGAGCGGCTGCTGGACGAGGTCTGGGGCTATGACCCGATGGCGGCGACCAACACGATCGACGTCTTCATCTCCAACCTGCGGCGCAAGCTCGAGGCGGGCGGCGAGTCGCGCCTGCTGCACACGAAACGCGGTGCCGGGTACGTCCTCAAGGCCTAGACCGGTGCGGATGGTCACGCACGGTCTCAGCCGGGTCGCCCGGCACCTCCTCCGCCCCCGCTCCTGGCCGGTTCGGTGGCGACTGGCGACGGTCTCGGCGAGCCTGACCCTGCTGATCCTCCTGCTCTTCGGAGGCGCGATCGGGCAGATCGCGACCCAGCGGATCCGCAACGACTTCAACAACGAAGTCCGCAGCGCCGCTCGCATCCTCGCCGGCGAACTGCAGATCACCTACTCGGCCTTCGAACCGCCCCGCCTGGAAGGGGGGCCGCAGCTGAAGTCCTTCGTCCGCCTCAACGAAGCGTCAACCCATGTGTACGACGTCAACGGAACCCTGATCCGGTTCACCCGCCCGCTCAGGTCCCTCGGCAGGCCCGTCCCCGGCGCCCGCGAGGTCAACGGCATGCGCGTCGCCACCGAGCGGATCGTCTCCAAGCAGACCGGCGAAATCACCGGCTTCGTCCAGTACGGGCGCAGCACCTCCCACGTCGAGGACACGATCGACCGGGTCTGGCTGCTGATCGCCGCGGGCATCCTCGGCGGCACCCTGCTCGCCGCCCTGGCCGGGGTCGCGATCGCGGGCCGGGCGATGCGCCCGATCTCCTCGCTGACGGCGACGGCGCGGAAGATCGCCACGACCCGCGACCCCTCCGAGCGGATGCCGGAGCCGGCCAACGACGACGAGGTCGGCGAACTGGCGCGGACGCTGGATCAGATGCTGCGCTCCCTGGACGCCGCCCGGGCCGAACGCGAGGGGGTGATGCAGAAGCAGCGCGAGTTCGTCGCCGACGCCTCGCACGAGCTGCGCACGCCGCTGACCAGCGTCCTCGCCAACCTCGAGCTGCTCCAGGCCTCGCTGGGCGGCGCCGACCAGGCCGAGGACCGGGAGATCGTCGACTCCGCCCTGCGCTCCTCCAAACGGATGGGCCGCCTGATCGGCGATCTGCTGCTGCTCGCCCGCGCCGATGCCGGCAGGCTGCCGGCGCACCGGCGCGTCGACCTCGCCGAAATCGCCGGCGACGCCGCCGCCGAGGTGGCGCCGCTGATGGGCGACCGCGGGCTGATCGTCGACAACGAGAAGCCGCTGCGGGTCGAAGGCAGCCGTGACGAGCTGCACCGGATGGTCCTCAACCTGCTCGACAACGCGATCCGTCACACGCCGCGGGGCTCCTGCGTCGAACTGACCCTGTGCGAGAGAGACGGAGACGCGATCGTCGAAATCGCCGACGACGGCCCCGGCATCCCCGAGGCGATGCGGACCCAGGTCTTCGACCGCTTCGTACGCGGCGAGGGCCCGGCCGACACCGTCCGCGGCACCGGCACCGGCCTCGGACTTGCGATCGTCAGCGCCGTCGCCACCTCCCACGGCGGCAGGGTCGAGGCCGCCGAATCGAAATCCGGCGGCGCCCTCTTCGTCGCTCACATCCCTCTCGCCGAGCCGGCGAAGCCGGCCGCGAAACCTTTAGAGGCGCTTTAGAGGCCGCCCCTAGATTTCTTCGCGGACGAGACACACTAGCCCGCCGAGGTTTCTCCCCAGAAACTGCCTCGGCGGGCTTTTTTGCGTGCTCGTACGGGGTCCGGTCATCCTCCTCCGGAATTGACCTCCCCTCCGCTTTCGCTCCGGGGAGAACCTGCTGCGGCTGCGCCGCAAACACCAGATTGCATGTCGCCGAACATTCCTCCGGAGGACGACCGGACCCCTCACCAACACGTAGCCACAGGACGGCCGAGCCACCCAGCTTTCTATTACAAGGCAGCTTCCACCCTTCAGCGTCTCTCAGAGACTGTCGCCAGGAGGGATGGGTGTCCCTCTCGGGCCCGGCGTCCTGTTGCCGGCACAGACCACTCGCCGAGAGACGGAATTCTTAGAGGCCGGCAACCCAGGTCTCGAGAGGGACACCCACCCCTCCCTACAAAAGAACCTCCGTCCCGAGCTACTAAACCTCGATCACCACCGGCAAAACCATCGGCCGCCGCCGCAGCCGCTGCCAGACGAACTTGCCGATCGCCTCGTGCAGGTCTTCCTCGACCAGGTGGTTCTCGCGATGGCCCGCCTTGGCGGCCTCGTCGAGCTGGTCTTCGACCAGGTCCTTGAGGTCTTCGACCAGGGCGTCGGCTTCGTCGAGGAAGGCGACGCCGCGGAAGATCACCTCGGGGTCGGCGACGATGCTGCCGTCGTCGTTGGAGATCGTCGCGACGACGATGAAGATGCCGTCGGCCGAGATCTCGCGGCGGTCGCGCAGGGCGGCGTCATCGGGTTCGCCGATGTTGACCCCGTCGACATAGATGACGCCGGCGTGGATGTCGGTGCCGAAGCCGGCGCCGCTGCCGTCGACTTCGAGCGGCAGCCCATTGCGGCCCTGGAAGATGCGCTCGCCCTCGATCCCGACCGCTTCGGCCAGTTCGGCGTGCAGCCGCAGCCGCTTGTAGTCGCCGTGGACCGGCATCACGTACTGCGGTTTGGTCAGGTTCAGCATCAGCTTGATCTCCTCCTGCCAGCCGTGGCCGGAGGCGTGGATCGGCGCGTCTTTGGCGGTGATCACCGTGGCGCCGATCTCGTAGATGCGGTCGATCGTCTCGTTGACCGCGCGCTCGTTGCCGGGCACCGGCGTCGCCGAGAAGACGACGGTGTCGCCGGAGTGCAGCTGGACGTCGCGGTGGTCGTTGTTGGCCATCCGCCGCAGCGCCGAGAGCGGCTCGCCCTGGCTGCCGGTGGAGATCACGACGACCTTCTCGTCCGGAAAGTCCTCGATCTCCCGCGGCTGGATGAAGATCCCATCCGGCGCGTTGGCGATCCCGAGGTTGGAGGCAATGTTGAAGTTCTTGCGCATCGAACGCCCGACCAGCGCCACTTTGCGGTCGAGCCGGACCGCGGCGTCGATCACCTGCTGGACCCGGTGGATGTTGGAGGCGAAGGAGGTGACGATGATCCGGCCCTTGCAGCGCGAGAACTGCTGCAGCAGCGCCGGCCCGACGCTCGACTCCGAGGGGGCGACGCCGGGGCGGTCGGCGTTGGTCGAGTCGCCGCAGAGCAGCAGCAGCCCTTCCTTGCCGAGCTCGGCCAGCCGCGAGACGTCCGCGGGGCGGCCGTCGACCGGGGTCTGGTCGAACTTGTAATCGCCGGTCATCAGGACCGAGCCCGCATCCGTCTTCAGCAGCACCGCCCGCATGTCGGGGATCGAGTGGGCGAGGTGGATCAACTCCAACTCGAACGGTCCGCAGCGGGCCTTCTCCCCCGGCGGCAGCTCCTGCAGCGGGGCCGACTCGCCGAGCTTGTGCTCGTCGAGCTTGGAGCGGACCATGCCGATCGTCAGCAGGCCGCCGTAGATCTTCGGTGGCATCCCGATCTCTTTGAGGACGTAGGGCAGCGCCCCGACGTGGTCCTCATGGCCGTGGGTGAGGACGATCGCCTCGATGTCGTCGGCGCGGTCGCGCAGGTAGGAGAAATCCGGCAGCACGAGGTCGATCCCGTGCATCTCGGCGGTCGGGAACATCAGCCCCGTGTCGACGACGACGATCCGTCCGTCGTACTCGATCAGAGTCATGTTCTTGCCGATCTCGCCGAGGCCGCCCAAAGGCAGCACTCGTAGTTTGCTTGGCACTAGGTGTTACTCACTCTCTTGGTAGGAAGTTCTAATTGGCTACCGCGACGCCGGCAGCGTCGAGTCCGGCCTTGATGGCGGCTCGCTGCTCCTCGTCGGCGGATACCAGGGGAAGTCGGAGCCGATCCTCGCAAAGCCCCAGCATCGCCAGGGCCGCCTTCAGCGGGATCGGGTTGGTGGTGACGGAGGTTGCCTCGTAGACCGGGGTGATCTCTGCGTCGATCTCCCGCGCCCGCTCGATATCGCCGGCCTGGGCCGCATCCCACATTTCGCGCATGCGGTCGCCGACGATGTGGGAGGCGACGCAGATGCCGCCCCCGCCGCCGAACTCGAGGACGCGGAGCAGGACGTTGTCGTTGCCGGCGAGCACCGTGAGGCCCTCGATCGGCTCCAGCTCGTCGTCGTTGGCCTGCTTGACGGCGACGATGTTGTCGATCCGTCCGAGCTCGCCGAGCAGCGAGGGAGAAGCATTGACGACCACCCGCGAAGGGATGTTGTACATCACCATCGGCAGCTCGGGAACGGCGGCGGCGACGGTCTCGAAGTGGGCGCGGATCCCGGCCTCGTTGGGCTTGTTGTAGTAGGGGACGACGACCAAAGAGGCGTCAGCCCCGGCGTCGGCGGCCATCTTCGTCAGCTCGCAGGAATGCCGGGTGTCGTTGGTGCCGGTGCCGCAGGCCAGCAGCGCCTCCTCCCCCACCTCGGCCCGGACCGCCTGCAGCAGCTCGATCTCCTCGCCGTCGGTCAGGGTCGGGCACTCGCCGGTCGTCCCGGCGATCACCAGCCCATGCGAGCCGTGCTCGAGCAGGTGCGCCGCCAGCCGCCGCGCCGCGCCGTGGTCAACCCTTCCGTCCGCGTCGAACGGGGTCGCCATCGCGGTCAATACTCCAGCGATTTCCTTCATCGCTCCCAGGGTATCCCGTCTCGCGGTTGGGTCGCCGGCGAATTGACCATCTAAAGCAGCTTCTCCAGCCCGACCGTGAAGCGGTCGGGCTGGTCGGCGACCTTCCGGCAGGCGAGGACGACTCCCGGCATGAAAGAGCGACGGTCGATCGAGTCGTGGCGGATCGTCAGCGTCTGGCCCTCGCCGCCGAAGATCACTTCCTGGTGGGCGACCAGGCCGGGGAGCCGGACCGAGTGGATCGGCTGGTGGACGTTGCCGCCGGCCGCGTCGATCAGCTCCTGGGTGCGCTTCGCCGTCCCGGAGGGGGCATCGAGCTTGCGGTCGTGGTGCAGCTCGACGATCTCGCACTCGGGCATGTGCCTGGCGATCTGCTGCGAGACCTCCATCAGCAACACCGCCCCGATCGCGAAGTTGGGGGCGACGAAGCAGTTGGCGCGTGACGCCTCCGCCGCCTCCCGGGCGGCGGCGAGGTCGAAGCCGGTGGTGCCGACGACGATGTGGACCCCGGCCTCCAGGCAGGCCCGCACGTTGGCGAGCGCGGTGTCGGGGACGGTGAAGTCGACGACGACGTCGGCGTCCGGCAGCACCTCACCGAGCTCGGTTCCGAGCGCCGGGTCGGCCCGGCCGGTCAGCTCCAAGCCGTCGGCCTCTTCGACCGCTTCGCAGACGGTAGCGCCCATTTTCCCGGCGGCGCCCGCCACGGCAACGTTGATCACCCAGGCACCCCCGGACGCGAAGCGGAGGAGGTGCCGCCTGACGTCATGCGGCGACGAGGCTCTCGCTGACCGGCGCCAGCGCCTTGCGAAACCGGTCTTCGTCGGCACCGACGCAGGCGGCCGAGAGCCGGTCGGCGCCGTAGAGCTCCGCCGCCAGCGCAGTCAGGTCGTCGACCGCGATCGCATCGACCTTGGCAAGCATCTCGTCGAGGCTTTCGATCGGCAGGCCGAACAGGGTCGCGCGGGAGATCCGGGTCATCCGCGCCGCGGTCGACTCCGAGGACAGCACCAGCCGACCCTTGACGCTCTCCTTCGCCCGCACCAGCTCCTCCTCGGAGACCGGCTCCGAACGCAACCGCGCCATCTCGCGGCCGATGATCTCGCAAGCCTCTTCGACGTTCTCCTCGCGGGTGCCGACGTAGGTGGCGACCAGGCCCTGGTCGGTGAACTGCTCGTTGTAGGAGCCGACCGAGTAGGCGAGGCCGCGCTTCTCGCGCACCTCGCGGAAGAGGCGCGAGGAGGTGCTGCCGCCGAAGATCGCGTCGAGGACGGCGAGCGGAAAGCGGCGCTGGTCGTCGCGCCGCAGCCCCGGCGCGCCGAAACAGATGTGGTACTGCTCGGTCTCCTTGGCGAGGAAGCAGAGGCGCGAGTCGGCCTCCAGCGAAGTCTCCGTCAGCGCTCCGTTGCCTCGGGCCGGGGGCTGCACCAGCCGCTGCGCCAGCTCGACGATGCGGTCGTGGTCGAGGTGTCCGGCGGCACCGACGACGATCTGCGGGCCGGTGTAGTGGGCGCGGCGATAGTCCTCGATGTCCGGGACCGGGACCGAGGCGATCACCGCCGCCTCGCCGAGAACCCGTCGGCCGAGCGGATGGGCGCCGAAGACGGCCTCGGCGAGGACGTCGTGGACGCGGTCCTGCGGCTCGTCGTCGTACATCGCGATCTCCTCGATCACCACCTGGCGCTCGGAGTCGATGTCGGGGTAGGTCGGCGCCAGCAGCATCTCCGCCAGCAGGTCGAAGACCTCCTCGGTGTGCTCGTCTAGGAAACGGGCGTGCAGGTGGGTGGTCTCCTTGCCGGTCGCTGCGTTGATCGAAGCGCCGAGGCCGTCGAAGCGCTCGGAGATCTCGATCGCCGAGTAGCGCGCCGTCCCCTTGAACAGCAGGTGCTCGAGGAAGTGCGAGACCCCGGCCTGCGCCGGAGTCTCGTTCCTGGAGCCGGTTCGGACCCAGAGCCCGAGCGCCACAGATCGGACCGAGGGAACCTCCTCGGTCACGACCCGGACGCCCGAGCCCAGGGTGGTGAGCTTCGCGCCAGTCAACTAGCCGCGACGCTCGCGTTCGCGCCCACGGCCGCCGCGGTCACGGTCACGGCCGCCGCGACCGCCGCGGTCGCCGCCGTTGCGCCGACCGCCGTCGCCGGAGCCGACCGAAGCCAGTTCCTCGGGCGATTTACCGGCGACCGAGGGGTCGTCGGTAAGGCGCAGTCCGATCCGGCCGCGCTCCTTGTCGACCTCGACCACGGTGACGTCGATCTCCTCGCCGGCTTTGAGGACGTCGTCGACCGAGTCGACCCGCTCGCCCGGCTTCACGTTGGAGATGTGAAGCAGACCGTCGGTGCCCTTGACCAGCTCGACGAAGGCGCCGAAGGTGGTCGTCTTGACGACTTTGGCGCTGTCGTAGCGATCGCCGATCTCGGCCTCCTTGGTCATCGAGTTGATCCGGGAGACACAGCCCTCGACCAGTTCGCCGGTCGGCGCGTAGATCCGCACCGTGCCGTCGTCCTCGACGTCGATCTCGGCCTCGAACTCCTCGCAGAGGGCGCGGATCGTTTCGCCGCCTTTGCCGATGACCGCCCCGATCTTCTCCGGGTCGATCTTGATCGACTCGATCGCCGGCGCGTGCGCGGAGAGCTTCTCCCGCGGCCCGTCGATCGCCTCGGCCATCTTGCCGAGGATGAACTGGCGGCCCTTGTTGGCCTGCTCCAGCGCGTCCCGGAGGATGTCGAAGGTGACGCCGGTGATCTTGATGTCCATCTGCAGGGCGGTGATCCCGTCCGCGGTGCCGGCGACCTTGAAGTCCATGTCGCCGAGGTGGTCCTCGACGCCGGCGATGTCGGTGAGGACGATGTAGTCATCGCCCTCCTTGATCAGGCCCATCGCCACACCGGCGACGGGAGCCGTAACGGGCACGCCCGCGGCCTGCAGCGCCATCGAGGAGGCACAGACCGAGCCCATCGAGGAGGAGCCGTTGGACTCGAGCGTCTCGGAGACGACCCGGATCACGTAGGGGAAGTCCTCTTCGTTCGGAATCGTCGCCACCAGGGCCCGCTCGGCGAGCGCGCCGTGGCCGATGTCGCGGCGCTTCGGCCCGCGCATGAAGCCCGCCTCCCCGACCGAGAAGGGCGGGAAGTTGTAGTGGTGCCAGAACTTCTTCGAGGTCTCCAGGCCAAGCGTGTCGATGCGCATGTCCATGCGCGTCGTGCCGAGCGCGGCGTTGGAGAGGATCTGGGTCTCACCGCGGGTGAAGAGCGCCGAACCGTGCACGCGGGGCGATATGTCGACCTCGCACTCGATCGGCCGGATCTCGTCCTGGGCGCGGCCGTCGGGGCGCTTCTTGTCGACCGCGATCGCCTTGCGGATCGTGTCCTTCTCGATCGCGCCGAAGGCGGCCTTGACTTCGGCCACCAGCTTCTCGTCGGTCTCGCCATCGGCGGACCCGGGCGCGTACTTGACCACGACCTCGTCCTTGACCTCGTCGATCGCCTCGTAGCGCTCGAGCTTGCCCTCGGTGGCGATCGCGTCGACCAGCGCCTGGCCGTGCGAGGCGCGGATGTCGCTGAGCAGGCCCTCGTCGATCTTGGGGGCCTCGACCTCGAGCTTCTCCTTGCCGGCCTTCTGCTGCAGCTCCTCCATCGCGGCGCAGAGCTTCTTGATCTCGCCGTGGGCGATGTCGAGCGCATCGAGGATCTCCTGCTCGGTGACGCCGTCGGCGCCGGCCTCGACCATCAGGATCGCCTCATCGGTGCCGGCGACGATCAGGTCGAGCTCGAGCTCGGCGTGGTCCTCCTCGGCGGGGTTGACGACGAAGTCGCCGTCGAGCTTGCCGATCCGCACCGCGCCGACGTGGGCGGCGACGGGGACCGGGGAGATCGCCAGCGCCGCCGAGGCGCCGTTCATGGCGAGGATGTCGTAGGGGTTGACCTGATCGACCGACATCGGGATCGCGACCAGCTGGGTCTCGTAGTGCCAGCCCTTGGGGAAGAGGGGGCGGATCGGCCGGTCGATCATGCGGGCGGTCAGGGTCGCCTTCTCGCCCGAGCGTCCCTCGCGACGGAAGAACGAGCCCGGGATCTTGCCCGCGGCGTACATCCGCTCCTCGACGTCGACGGTGAGGGGAAGGAAGTCCACATCGCGCAGGTTGCCGACGGTTGCGGTGCAGAGCACCATCGTGTCGCCGGCCTGAACCACGACCGCGCCACCCGCCTGCTTCGCGAGTTTTCCGGTCTCGAAGGAAATCTGGCCGTCGCCGATGTCCGCCGAGACGCGGGTTACGTCAAACATGCTCATTTAGTTGTCCTACCTCCGGCCACCCGGATGGTGGCCATCTGCTTTCAGAACTCTCGTTCTCTTTCGAAAAAGAGGGTACACGCAGGGGCGTGTCTGAGCTTGGCCACCACTATGGGTGGTCAACCTCAGGCACGCCTAATGAGAAGACGGCCGGCGTGCCGGTGACGCCGGCGCGGATGCCCGACTCGAAGTCGCGGCGGACCCGAGTCGCAACGGCACCGGAGCGGCGATCGAACTCGAAGCGGTCGAGATCGAGATCGAGCCGCTCAGCGCGCTGCCAGAGGTGGGGGTCATCGACGTGGCCGCGGTCCCTGTAGAGCGAGTCGACCATCTCGAAGAAGCGGCCCTGCGAGCCAGCGGCCTCAGCGGCAGCGTGCAGGGCCGGCGAGCGCGGATGCTTGCTGGCGACCGGGAAGTGGCGGAAGACGATCGTCGCCTCGCGACCGCAGATCTCCACCCAGGCCGAGGCGCAGTGCGGGCAGCCGAGGTCGGCGTAGACGATCAGCTCGGGACCATCGCCGCGGCGATGATCCCCGGGGCCAGCCGGCGGGACCGCGGCGCTGGTCAGCTCGCTCACTTCGTTGAAGGATTGCCGGGCCTATGGCACCGAAAAAGCTTCAATGAGCCTGGGAGCTGGAGAGCGCGTCGAAGATCAGGTTGGCGCCGGGGATCTCAAGCGGTGTGGGCGACTCGTGCACCCACTCGACCGTGCCCTCCTCGTCGATGAGGACGAGTGAGCGATTGGCGTGGCCGACCTTCTCGATGTAGGCGCCGTAGGCGCGTGCAACCTCGCCCTTGGGCTCGAAGTCGGCGAGCAGCTGGGTGTCGAGGCCGAGCTTCTCCTGGAAGGCCTTGTGGGCGAAGCCGCTATCGACGCTGATCCCGATCATGGTCACGCCCTTGGCCTCGATCTCCGGCTTGACCTCCTGGTAGACGGAGAGCTGGTCGCTGCAGACGGGGCTGAAGTCGAGCGGGTAGAAGACCAGCAGGACCTTCTTGCCGCGGAAGTCGGAGAGGGAAACCTTCTCTCCATCCTGATTGCGGAGAGTGAAGTCGGGCGCCGGTTGCCCGGCGGCGATCATCGACGCAGGCCGAGTTCGGCGACCAGGGCGCGGTAGCGCTCGAGGTCGTGGCGCTCGAGGTAGCGCAGCATGCGGCGGCGCTTGCCGACCAGCATCAGCAGCCCGCGGCGCGAGTGATGGTCCTTGGCGTGCGTGCGGAGATGCTCGGTGAGTTCGTTGATCCGCTCGGTGAGCAGGGCGATCTGGACCTCGGCTGAGCCGGTGTCGCCATCGGCGCGACCGAACTTGCCGATCAACTCGCTTTTTTTCTCCTTGGTCAGGCTCATCTCGAAAAAAGAACCGTGCTCCTGGCGGAGGTCACGGCCGCTGGAAGCTAGCACAGACGCGCTTTGCGTCCTCGACATCGATCCGCATCTGGGCGATCAGCTCCTCGACGCTGGCGAAGCGCTTCTCGCCGCGCAGGCGCTCGACGAAGGCGACGCGCAGCCGCGTGCCGTAGAGATCGCCCTCGTAGTCGATCAGGTAGGTCTCGATCAGCACCCCCCTGCCGCTCTCGAAGGTCGGCCGCACCCCAACGTTGACCGCGGCCGGAACCCCGTTGGCAAAGGCCGCGTAGACACCGTGACCGGGGATCGCGAGGCGGTCGTCGGGGACGATGTTGGCGGTGGGAAAGCCCAGCTCGCGGCCGCGCTGGTCGCCGCTGACGACCTCGCCCTCGACCATGAAAGGAGCGCCGAGGCAGTGGCGCGCGCCCTCCATGTCGCCGGCGGCGACGAGGGCGCGGATCCGGGTCGAAGAGATCGTCTCGCCGTCCATTTCGACCAGCGGCACGACGCGGGTCTCGAACTCGCTGCGCGAGGCGAGCATCTCCGGATCGCCCTTGGCTTTGGCGCCAAAGCGGAAGTTCTCGCCCACCGAGACCTGCTCGGCCGCGAGCGTCTCGATCAGCACGCCTTCGACGAATTCCTCGGCGCTGCGCAGGGAGAACTCGCGGTCGAAGGGGATCACGACCAGCTCGTCGACGCCGAGCCCCTCGATCACGTCGCGCTTGACCTCGAACGGCATGATCAGCTTTGGCAGCGCGGCCGGGTGAATGACCTCCAGCGGGTGCGGATCGAAGGTGAGCACCGTGTCAGCGCCCTTGATCACTGCCTGGTGGCCGCGGTGCACGCCGTCGAAGGTGCCGACCGCGACGCGGCGCGGCCGCGGCTCGGCATCGGGCAGGGATGTGACTTGGATGCTCAGAGCGGGCCTTCCGGTGCGCTTTATGTGGGTATTTGCCGCAAAGGGACCACCGGAGGGCTCATCGTAGGGCCTCGGCCGTGGCCGGGACCAGCTCGGCCACCTCGGCCAGGGTGAGCTCGCGACCGGCTGCGTCGACGCCGAAGGGCCCGATCGCGGTGCGGCGCAGCTCGGCGCAGTAGGCGTCCTCGAGGGTCTCGACCAGGGTGCGAATGTAGGTGCCGGCCGAGCATTCGACCTCGTACCTGGCACTCTCGGCGTCGCTTTCGAGCAGCTCAGCCCTATAGACCTCGACCTCTCGTTCTGGCGTCTCGACCGTTTCGCCCCGGTGCGCCTTGCGATAGAGCCGCTCCCCTCCGACCCGCACGGCGGACGTCATCGGAACCCGCTGGCGCACCGTGCCGGTCGGCAGCTCGAGCGAGCGCGGGATGCGCCCGCTCTGGCGCAGCTCCCCGTCGGGATCGCCGGTGCTGGAGCGCCAGCCCAGCCGCGCTCGGGCCACGTAGGTCTTCGGCAGCTCGACCAGAAAGCGCTGCAGGCGCGTCGCCCGCCCGGTCAGGACGAGGAGGAGACCGGTGGCGAAGGGGTCCAGGGTGCCGGCGTGACCGACTTTCTCGCCGCGGCGCTCGCGTCGCACGACAAGGACGATGTCGTGGGAGGTCTTGCCGGCCGGCTTGTCGCAGAGCAGCACCGAGCCCTTGCCTGGCCCGGCCACGCTCAGGGACCGAGCTGGGTCTTGACTTCCTCGCAGAGGA
>Ga0207702_10000779_pt1 | contig 33703 bp, 29 predicted proteins | sample KBSCornC62_FD_184302 | JGI IMG/M metagenome (GOLD analysis project Ga0207702, IMG submission 184302) | Corn rhizosphere microbial communities from Kellogg Biological Station, Michigan, USA - KBS Corn C6-2 (SPAdes) (version 2) | ecosystem: Host-associated > Plants > Roots > Rhizosphere > Soil ... | reverse complement strand
GCGATCCAGCCATTTGTAACCGGTCTTGCGACTGATCTCGTAGCGTTCGCAAAGCTCCGTCATCGTCCACAATCCGGTCCGATGATCCGAGATGAAGCTAACTCGTTCGTCCATTGCACAGCTCTCTCGCCAAGGCATCGGCTGATCCTCCCAGCCGATAGAGAACTGTCACCCATCCATCCGGTCTACTGTGTTACCTATCTATCCGGTCTGGACACCGCGCCACCTTCTCCCGCAAGGGGAGAAGGAAGGAGGGCAAGTGTTGGTTCTGTTCGCGCGGCGTAAATAATTCGTCGCGGTTGGCCGCGCCGTCCAATTGCTTGTCGCGCCGCGACTTGGGCCAGGGATTCACGCCGCCGCCGATCGCGGCGCCGAGGCCGATGGCGGCGTACCAGATGATTTCATAGGACGGCCAGCCGTTCAGGAGCCACAGCGACACAAACGTCAGCGCCGGCAAAAGCGCGCCGCAGCCAGCGCCCTTTTCAAAATCGTCGATGGCGGCGAGCCAGGGCGATCGCGCAAGCGGCCCGCGGTTGCCGTGATGCCGGTCGATACGCACGCAATCAGACCGCCGGTCAGCAAGGCCAGATAGTCGGATACGCCTGTGATCGACAGCCATCCGAGATGATAGATGACGGTCGAAAAACCCGCGGCCTCCACGACGCCGACCAGCATCCGCCGCCGGTAGGGTCCCCAGAAACCCGACGCGCCGCGCTGCGCTTGCAACTCGTCCGTAAACCGGTCAAGCCGAGATGTGATCGCCCACATCGCCAACAGCCAGGCCCAGCCCGACGACGGTTCGGTCGAAATGATGTTGTTCCGTGCGAGCAAATGCCAGCCGGAATAAAACAGCACCGTCTTGAAGATGAAATCGATCGGCATCGCGACGAGGTAGTGCGCCACGCCTTTCCGATCAGCCGTTGTCCTTTTCCGAGACGACATCGCATTTCCGGAAGGGTTCGTTAGCTAGCCTGCCGATCATGGTATCCGGTCGCAGGCCGCGGCGTTCGGACGCGCGCTGCCTTCACAGGATTGTCGCAGTACAGTGCCGGTTGGTTCAACCGGCGATAGCATGGCCCTTTAAAATCGCGCGGCAATGCTCCCACGCCGCGTGGATTAAATTCTCGCTGGCTTCCGGGGTGCAGAAGGCGGAGTGGGCCGACAGCGTGACGTTGGGCAACTTGGTCAGCGGATGACCGACCGGCATGGCGGATTGGTCATCCGCGGCGAGCACGAACCTGCATGCCGTAAGCGTCGGAACTTGCGTCAACTCGCCCGCTTATGCCTTTTTATCAAACTCAAATATGTCATCGTCTCTGATGACGACAATCTGATTTGAGCTGTAAAACACAACGGCTTCAGGCTCGACGTAATCTTCGCTCTTCAAGGAAATCGATATTGATGACCGATCGCCAAATACAATCGTAAAGGCGTCTGATTCTACGAGAGTAACTTCCGCAACGACCTTTCCGATCTGACCGCATATCGGATTTCTAAATTGATCATCGCCGTCCCGGGCGGTGGCTCCGTTCGCGCGCACGGTCACCCGAGTCAGTGCATTGAAGCTTGGGCCGTCGAATTGGAACTGCCAATAATCCAACACAAACGTGATAGCGCTGAGTTTCTCGCCCACGATTCTATTGTGGAATGGGGGTGCGTTTGCCATCGGTTGCTTCTTGTGTTGGCTATCCCTTCACGACGCGCCGGCAATGCTCCCACGCGGCGTGGATCAAATTCTCGCTCGCTTCCGGGGTCCGGAAGGCCGAGTGCGCCGACAGCGTCACATTGGGCAGTTTTGTCAAAGGATGATCCGCCGGCAACGGCTCGATGTTGAAGACGTCGAGGCCGGCGTGACGAATGTGGCCTGACTTCAACGCGTCGATCATCGCGGCCTCGTCGACGATCGCGCCGCGCGCGGTGTTGACGAGGATGACGCCGGGTTTCATCGCCGCGATGTGCTTTGCTGTGATCAGGCCGCGGGTTTCGTCGTTGAGCAGGAGATGCAGCGAGACCACGTCGCTTTGGGCCAGCAGCTTTTCCAGGCTGACGAACTCGACGCCGGTGAATTTCTTCGGCGTCCGGTTCCAGGCGATCACGCGTAGGCCGCTGCCGAGGGCGATGCGCGCGGTTTCCGCCGCGATACCGCCGAACCCGATCAGGCCGAGCGTCTTGCCGGTGAGCTGCATGGCGTCGTCGCGCAGCCAGTTGCCGGCGCGCATGCCGCGGTCCATCGCCGCAAGCCCGCGCGCCGCCGCCCACATCAGCGCAATGGCGCATTCGGCTACCGCGGTATCGCCATAGCCCTTGATCAGGTGCACGGCGATGCCGATTTCGCTGAGCTCTTCCGGATTCATGTAGCTGCGCGCGCCGGTGCCGAGGAACACGACGTGCTTCAACCCGGCGCATTGTTTCGCGATCGCGGTCGGCAGCGGCGTATGGTCGATGATGATGATCCCGGCGCCGCCGAGCGCGGCCGGCACGTCCTCTGCGGTAATGTCGGGGTTGAGGTTGACCTTGACCTCGGGATCGCCGGGCCTGCGCTGCCGCTCGAAAATATCGGCCAGCGACTTGTTGGCATCGATGAAAACTCCGCGCACCGAACTCTCCGTTGGCTTGTTGCTATGAAGCGACGCCGGCGAGCGCCAGCACGGTATGCATCAGGACATTGGCGCCGGCGGTGCAATCGGCCTGCGTGGCGTCTTCCAACTCATTGTGGCTGACGCCGTCCTTGCAGGGCACGAAGATCATCGCGGCCGGAACCACATTGGCGAGGTTGCAGGCGTCGTGGCCGGCGCCGGAGGTGATGCGGCGATGGCTATAGCCGATGGTTTTTGTCGCGTGTTCCACCGCGTCGACCAGCTTTGCGTTGAAGACGGTCGGCGGCTTGCGCCAGATCGCGGTCAAGCTCATCGCGACCTTGCGTCGCGCGGCAATTTCCGCAATCGCGGCCTGCAAATCCCCGTCGATGGCAGCGAGCGTTTCGTCGAGCGGACTGCGGACATCGACGGTAAAGGCGATCTCGCCCGGGATCACGTTGCGCGAGGGCGCCGCGATCACGGCCTCGCCGACGGTGCCGACCGCGTTCGGTCCGTGCGCTTTCGCAACGCGTTCGACCGCGAGCACGAATTCCGCCATCGCCGCCAGCGCATCCTTGCGCAGCGGCATCGGCGTGGTGCCGGCATGGCTCTCAAAACCGGTGATCGTGCCGTCATACCAGATGATGCCCTGGCCGCGATCGACCACGCCGATGGTCTTGTGCTCGGCTTCCAGCAGCGGGCCCTGTTCGATGTGCAGTTCGACGAAGGCGCCGAGTTTGCGTTGCGCTACCGGTTCGCTGCCGCGATAGCCGATGCCGTCGAGCGCTTCGCTGACGGTGATACCCGCGGCATCCTTGCGCGAAAGAATGTCGTCGGTGGTGTAGTCGCCGGCATAGGCGGCCGAGGCCATCGTCGCCGGCGCGAAGCGCGAGCCTTCTTCATTGGTCCAGTTGACGATGCAGATCGGCGTTTCCGTCTCGATCCCGGCATCGTTGAGGGTGCGGACCACTTCGAGCGCGGCCAGCGTGCCGAGCACGCCGTCGAATTTTCCGCCGGTCGGCTGGGTGTCGAGATGCGAGCCGAGTCCGACCGGCGGTTTTGTCATGTCGCGGCCCTTGCGCAGGCCGAACATGGTGCCGAGCGCATCGACATGCACCTCGAGGCCGGCGGCCTCGCATGCCCTGCGGAACCAGTCGCGCACCTGCTTGTCCTCGGGCCCGAGCGTCAGCCGCCGCACGCCGCCTTTCGCGGTGGCTCCGAATTTCGCGGTTTCGTGGATGGTGTCCCAGAGCCGCGCGGAATCGACCTGCAGGTTGGAAGCGACTTTTGTCATGGCGGGACCAGTTTGGTGTCGGCGATAATAGCGGGCTTAATCAATGACGGGACCGGCGCGGCGCGTCAATAATAACCGCGAATTCTCCGTCATTGCGAGCCAACGGGTCGCGCGAACGCGCGCCCGATGACAGGCTCCGCGAAGCAATCCAGAGCCACAACGCAAGACTGGATTGCTTCGTCGCTTCGCTCCTCGCAATGACGATGTTGGCTCAATCGTGCCCGTGCCCCGGCAATTCCAGCCCGAACACTCGTGTCAGATCCTTGACCTGCTCCGGCGACAGATAGCGCGGATTCAGCCCGCGCAGTAGCAGATAGAGTTTTGCGGTTTCTTCCAGTTCCTCGATCGCGAACACGGCGGCTTCCAGATTGTCGCCCGACACCACCGGGCCATGATTGGCGAGCAGCACCGAGGAATATTTGCCGGCCAGGCCCTCGATGGCGCCGGCCACCGCGGGATCGCCGGGGCGATAATACGGCACCAGAGCGGTCAGCCCGCATTTCATCAAATAGTAGGGCGTCATCGGCGGCAGCGCGGCGCGCGGGTCGATTTCCGGCAGCATCGACAGCGCCACCGAATGGGTCGAATGCAGGTGCACCACGGCGCGCGCGGCGCCGCGGGTCCGGTACAGCGCCGAATGCAACGGCACTTCCTTGGTGGGCGCGTCGCCGGAGATCAGTTTGCCCTCGGGGCCCAGCCGCGACAGCCGCGCCGGGTCGAGCGAGCCGAGCGAGGCGTTGGTCGGCGTGACCATGAAGCCGCCGTCGTCGAGTTTCACGCTGATGTTACCCGAGGAGCCCGGCGTCAGCCCACGCTCGAACAGCGAGCGGCCGAGCCGGCAGATCTCTTCGCGCAGCCTGGTTTCGGTCATGACGTTTCCCTGGACGTTTCCTGGCCAAATCCTCAATTCTCCCGGGTTTTGTCTCACGCTTTGGCAGCGCGGCCAAGCCGTGATACCCAGAGGCAAAGCCGTCAACCGGCCGAGGGGAATTCAAGAGGAATTCACCGGGAATTCGAGGGAGCGCCGCATGCCTGAAACCGCAAAGCCACGCATGGCCGTGATCGGGCTCGGCTCGATGGGGTTCGGCATGGCGACCTCGCTGCGCCGCGCCGGTTTTGACGTCACCGGCTGCGATGTCTCGGCGGACGCGGTCAAACGTTTTGTCGGCGAGGGCGGCAGGGGGGCCGAGACGCCGGCGCAGGCGGCCAAGGCGGCCGATGTCGTCGTCAGCGTGGTGGTCAACGCCGCGCAAACCGAAGCCATCCTGTTTGGCGCCAATGGCGTGGCCGAAACGCTGGCCAAGGAGGCCGTGTTCGTTTCGTCCGCGACCATGGATCCGGACATGGCGCGGCGATTGGCAAAGCAACTGGAAGCGACCGGGCGGCACTATCTGGATGCGCCGATCTCGGGCGGCGCGCAGCGCGCGGCAGAGGGCGAACTCACCATCCTGGCCTCGGGCAGCGCGAAGGCGTTCGCGAAAGCGCGGCCGGCGCTCGATGCGATGGCGGCAAAACTCTATGAGCTCGGCGATGCCGCGGGGCAGGGCGCGGCGTTCAAGATGATCAACCAGTTGCTGGCCGGCGTGCACATCGCCGCCGCCTCCGAGGCGATCACGTTCGCGGCCAAGCAGGGCCTCGACATCCGCAAGGTATATGAGGTGATCACGGCGTCGGCCGGCAATTCCTGGATGTTCGAGAACCGGATGCCGCATGTGCTCGACGGCGACTATACGCCGCGCAGCGCGGTGGATATTTTTGTCAAAGACCTCGGCATCATCCAGGACATGGCGCGCACGGCGAGATTTCCGGTGCCGGTCTCGGCGGCTGCGCTGCAGATGTTCTTGATGACGGCGGCCTCCGGCATGGGCCGCGACGACGACGCCTCGGTGGCGCGCATGTACGCAAAAGTCACCGGCACGCATCTGCCGGGCGAACCGAAATAGAACGCGCGATAGCCAGACAAGCAAGAGGACAGAAGATGCCCCGTTTCGCCGCCAATCTCACCATGATGTTCACCGAGGTGCCGTTCCTCGATCGCTTCGATGCGGCGGCCAAGGCGGGCTTCACCTCGGTCGAGTTCCTGTTTCCCTACGAGCATCCGGCGGACGCGATCGGCGAGCGCCTCAAGCGTAATGGCCTGACGCAAGCGCTGTTCAATCTGCCGCCGGGCAATTGGGACGCCGGCGAAAAGGGATTTGCGGCGCTGCCGGATCGTTTCGACGATCTGAAGCAGAGCCTGCACACAGCGCTGCCTTACGCCAAGGCCACCGGCGTCAAGCGGGTGCACCTGATGGCAGGCATGGCCAACCGCGGCGACGCAAAAGCCGTCGCGGCGTTTCGCAAGTCGGCAGGCTTTGCCGCAGAATTTTTCGCGCCGCATGGCCTCGATGTCGTAATCGAGCCGATCAACCCGCGCAACGTGCCGGGTTACTTCCTCAACGATTTTCTGTTCGCACGCGACCTGATCAACGAACTGAAAATCCCGAACCTGAAATTGCAATTCGACATCTATCACTGCCAGATCATCCATGGCGACGTCACCATGCGGCTGCGCGAGATGATGCCGATCATCGGCCACACCCAGATCGCCAGCATTCCCTCGCGCAACGAGCCCGACGGCGAGGAGCTGAATTACCCGTTCGTGTTCGCCGAGCTCGACCGGCTCGGCTATCGCGGCTTTGTCGGCTGCGAATACAATCCGCGCGGCAAGACCACCGACGGCCTCGACTGGTTCAAGCCCTATGCCGGAGTAAAGCCGTGAAGCTATCTCTCGGCTGCATCGCCGACGACTACACCGGCGCGTCCGATCTCGCCAACACACTGACCCGTTGCGGCCTGCGCACGGTGCAGACCATCGGCGTGCCGGCCGACGACCTGCCGCTGCCCGAGGTCGATGCGGTCGTGGTGTCGCTGAAGAGCCGCTCGATCGAGGCTGATGTCGCGGTGGAGCGTTCGCGCGCCGCGGAAAAATGGTTGCGCGGGCGCGGCGCCGGTCATGTGCTGTTCAAGATCTGTTCGACCTTCGATTCCACCGACAAAGGCAATGTCGGCCCGGTGACGGATGCGCTGCGCGCCGACAGCGGCGACGCGATCGTGCTGGTAACGCCGGCATTTCCGGCCACCGGCCGCACCGTCTATCAGGGCAACCTGTTCGTAGGCTCGGTGCCGCTGAACGAGAGCCCCCTGAAAGACCATCCGCTCAACCCGATGCACGATTCCAACCTGGTGCGGGTGCTGGCGCGGCAGAGCAAAAGCAGGATCGGGCTGGTCGATCTCGCGGTCCTGAGCCGCGGGCCGGATGCGGTGCGGGCCAAGCTCGCCGAACTGGCGAAGCAGGATGTCGGCGCCGCGATCATCGACGCGGTGTTCGATCCGGACCTCGAAACCATCGGTGTGGTGGCGCTGGATTACAGGCTGTCGGTCGGCGCTTCCGGCATCGGGCTCGGTCTGGCGCGAGCGCTGGTGGCGTCGGGACGGGTCAAATCGAACGCTGCGGAAGCGATATCGGAAACCCCGGTCGGCGGACCCGCGGCGTGCCTCGCCGGCAGTTGTTCGCAGGCAACCTTGCAGCAGGTCGCGAGCGCCGAGCGGGTGATGCCGGTGCTGCATCTCGATCCCGAGCAGGTCATCGCGGGCAAGGAGGAAGCGCGCCGCGCGATCGGCTGGGCGCGCGACCGAATCAAGGATAGCCCGCTGCTGATCGCCTCCAGTTCGACGCCGGCGGAGGTCGCAGCCCTGCAATCACGTCATGGCCGCGATGCAGCCGGGCATGCGATCGAGCAGGCGATGGCCGATATCGCCGAGGGCTTGGTCGCGGCCGGCGTCCGGCGTCTGGTGGTCGCCGGCGGCGAAACCTCGGGCGCGGTGGTGGATCGGCTGAAAATCCCGGGTTTTCTGGTAGGAGCGGAGATATCCGCCGGTGTGCCGGTGTTGCGCGCGGTCGGCGCCAGCGCGGGCGAGATGCTGATTGCACTAAAATCAGGCAATTTCGGCGGAGCTGAATTTTTCTCCGACGCGCTCGCCTTGATGCGCTGAAATCAAGCCGTAGCGTTTTCGAGCGGAGCATGCCCTCGGACTTGATCCGGGGGTGGATACCGGTTGGCGTCAAGAAAACGCGTCAAAATAGCAAGCCGCGCGGGCACCCTCGTAATCCTACGGTCCCATGGTTAACGCAAATGCAGGAACCCGCGGTTTAAATGCCGCAGGACCGCAACTGCGTGGTCATCCCGCTGTCACAGAAGCGCCAGCGCGCGCTCAACCCAAAAGATTTCAGAACATGTTCGCGAAACTGTCGATCCGCTCCAAGGTCATCACGGTCGTTGCCTTCCTGCTCGTCGCGCTGGCCGGCATGGGCCTGCTTGCGGTCCACAACATGCGTTCGATGAACGCCAACACCGTCGACATCGCGACCAACTGGCTGCCGAGCATCCGGGTACTCGGCGAACTGCGCTCCGGCGTCATCACCTATCGTAACGTGGTTCGCGAGCACATGCTGGCCCAAACGCTGGAAGAAAAGCTGGCGTCGGAAAAGATTCTGGCCAGCGTGGTCGAGAGCAACAGCAAGATTCGCCAGACCTATGAGCTGATGATTTCGGCTCCGGAGGAGCGCGCGCTCTATGAGCAATGGGGCAAGCTCTGGATGGACTACAAGAAGGGCACGGAGGAAGTGATGGCGCTGTCGCGCAAGGCGGCCGGCCAGATCCCCCAGGAAGCGCATGAACTGAACAGCAAGACGGTCAACAAGATCGGGCTCGAGGCGGACGAAGTCCTGAAGAAGGATATCGACCTCAACAACGCGGGCGCCGACAAGGCGGCCAAGGACGCGGCTGACAGCTACAATTCCGCTTTCGTGATGCTCGCGGTCATCCTGGGCGCGGCCGTCGTGGCCGGTGTCGCGGTGGGCTTCTATCTGGTGCGCGACGTCTCGCGCGGCATTGCCTCGATCGTGCATCCGATGCAGGCGCTCGGCCGCGGCGAGTTGGCCGCGGACGTGCCGCATCGGGGTGAGAAGACCGAAATCGGCACCATGGCCGACGCGCTGCAGGTGTTCAAGGAAGCGCTGATCGCCAAGAAAGCCGCCGACGAGGCCACGGCCGCCGACGCCGAAGCCAAGATCGAGCGCGGACGCCGGGTCGACGGCATCACCCGCGATTTCGAATCGATGATCGGCGAGATCGTCGAGACCGTATCATCGGCCTCGACCCGGTTAGAGGCCTCCGCCGGCACGCTCACCTCGACCGCCGAGCGGTCGCAGCAACTCACCACCGCGGTTGCCGCGGCTTCGGAGGAGGCCTCCACCAACGTGCAGTCGGTGGCGTCCGCGACCGAGGAGATGGCGTCCTCCGTCAACGAGATCAGCCGCCAGGTGCAGGAATCAGCGCGGATGGCGACCGAAGCCGTAGACCAGGCCCGCAAGACCAATGACCGCGTCAGCGAACTGTCAAAGGCCGCGGCGCGGATCGGCGACGTCGTCGAACTGATCAACACCATCGCCGGCCAGACCAATCTTTTGGCGCTCAACGCCACCATCGAAGCGGCGCGCGCCGGTGAGGCCGGGCGAGGTTTCGCGGTCGTGGCCTCCGAAGTGAAGGCGCTGGCGGAGCAGACCGCCAAGGCAACCGGCGAGATCGGCCAGCAGATCACCGGCATCCAGGCCGCGACGCAGGAATCGGTCGGCGCCATCAAGGAGATCAGCGGCACCATCGAGCGGCTGTCGGAGATTTCCTCGACCATCGCCGCCGCCGTGGAAGAGCAGGGCGCGGCGACGCAGGAAATCTCGCGCAACGTGCAGCAGGCCGCCCAAGGCACCCAGCAGGTGTCGTCCAACATCACCGACGTGCAGCGCGGCGCCAGCGAGACCGGATCGGCCTCCTCGCAGGTTCTGGCGGCGGCGCAGTCGCTGTCCGGCGATAGCAACCGCCTCAAGCTCGAGGTCGGCAAGTTCCTCACCGACGTCCGGGCGGCCTGACAGGGCCGTCGCAGGCGGCACTTCCCCTAAGCGGCCGGTTCCTTGCGCGGCGGCCCCGTCGATCTACGGGGTGCCGCGGAAGTGAAGGCCGGTGGTATGCCAGGCCGTTGGCTTTTTGGGGCCGGTTCGGGTAAATCAGCCCCCGAATGAATTGGCCATTGGGAATGCCAATCCTCGCCGCGAGGCGGGCTCGGGGAAATACCTGACTTATGATCGCACTGGTCCGTATCGCGCTGAGCCGGCCGTACACCTTCGTCGTGCTGGCGCTTTTGCTTCTGATCGTCGGACCGCTCGCCGCGCTGCGCACGCCGACCGACATCTTTCCCGACATCCGGATTCCCGTGATCGGCGTGGTCTGGCAGTATACCGGCCTGCCGCCCGACCAGATGTCCGGCCGGATCGTGTCCCCGTTCCAGCGCGCGCTGACCACCACCGTCAACGACATCGAGCATATCGTCGCCAATTCCTATAACGGCGTCGGCATCATCAAGATCTTCTTCCAGCCCAACGTCGACATCCGTACCGCCAACGCCCAGGTCACCGCGATCTCCCAGACCCTGCTCAAGCAGATGCCGCCCGGCGCGACGCCGCCCTTGATCCTGAACTACAGCGCCTCCACCGTGCCGATCATCCAGGTCGCGTTGTCGGGCGAAGGCCTCACCGAACAGAACCTCGCCGACATCGGCATCAACCAGCTCCGCACCCCGTTGGTGACGGTGCCGGGCGCGGCGATTCCCTATCCGTTCGGCGGCAAGCAGCGCCAGGTCCAGATCGACCTCAATCTGGCGGCGCTGCAGGCCCGCGGCCTGTCCGGCCAGGACGTCTCCAACGCGCTCGCGGCACAAAACCTGATCACGCCGGTCGGCACCCAGAAGATCGGCGGCTTCGAATACGTCATCCAGCTCAACAACTCGCCGCTCAAGATGGAAGATCTCGGCAATTTGCCGATCAAGGCGGTGAACGGCGCGATGGTCTACATCCACGACGTCGCCAGCGTGCGCGACGGCAATCCGCCGCAGACCAACATCGTGCATGTCGACGGCAACCGCTCGGTGCTGATGATGGTGCTGAAGGCCGGCTCGATCTCGACACTCGATATCATCGCCGGCATCAAGCAGAAGGTGATCGACGTCAAGGATTCGCTGCCCGACGCGCTCAAGATCGGTTTCATCGGCGACCAGTCGATTTTTGTCCGCGGCGCCATCACCGGAGTCGCCTACGAGGGCGTGATCGCGGCGCTTCTGACCAGCGTGATGATCCTGCTGTTCCTCGGCAGCTGGCGCTCGACCATCATCATCGCGACCTCGATCCCGCTGGCCGTGCTCGGCGCCATCGTGATGCTGTCGGCGATCGGCGAGACGCTGAACATCATGACGCTCGGCGGCCTTGCACTCGCGGTCGGCATCCTGGTCGACGACGCCACGGTAACGATCGAGAACATCAACTACCACCTCGAGCAGGGCAAGGAGGTCGAGCGATCGATCCTCGACGGCGCCAACCAGATCGTGACGCCGGCCTTCGTCTCGCTGCTGTGCATCTGCATCGTGTTCGTGCCGATGTTCTTCCTGCAGGGCGTGGCGCGGTTTTTGTTCGTGCCGATGGCGGAAGCGGTGATGTTCGCCATGACCTGGTCGTTCATCCTGTCGCGCACGCTGGTGCCGACCATGGCGAAATATCTGCTGCAGCCGCACACCCATCACGGCGAACACCAGACGCCGCCGCCGTCGCGCAATCCGCTGGTGAAATTCCAGCGCGGTTTCGAGGCGCGCTTCGAGCGGGTCCGCGGCGGCTATCGCGACGTGCTGTCGCTGGCGATGCGGCGACGTCCGCTGTTCGTGATCGGCTTCCTTGGCCTGGTCGGCGTCTCGTTCCTGCTGGTGCCGTTCCTGGGGCGCAACTTCTTTCCGTCGGTCGACGCCGGCTCGATCCTGATGCATGCGCGCACCCAGGTCGGCACCCGCGTCGAGGAAACCGCAAATCAATTCGCCGACGTCCAGAAGGCGATCCGCAAGGTGATTCCGCCGGGCGAGATCGACACCATGGCCGACAACATCGGCATGCCGATCTCTGGCATCAACATGACCTATAACAACACCGGCGTGATCGGCCCGCAGGACGGCGACATCCAGATCAAGCTGAAGGAGGGCCATCGCCCGACCGTCGAATACGTCCAGGCGTTGCGCGAGCAATTGCCGCGCGCCTTTCCCGGCATGACGTTCGCGTTCCTGCCCGCCGACATCGTCAGCCAGATCCTCAATTTCGGCGCGCCGGCGCCGATCGATTTGCAGATCCGCGGCGCCGATCTCGCCGCCAATTTTGCCTATGCCAACAAGCTGCTGAGCCGCATCAGGCGGATTCCCGGCATTGCGGATGCGCGCATCCAGCAGTCGCCCAATAATCCCAGCCTCAACATCGACGTCGACCGCACCCGCGCGCAATATGTGGGCTTGACCGAGCGCGACGTCACCAACAGCCTGGTTGTCAACCTCGCCGGCAGCGCGCAGATCGCGCCGACCTATTATCTCAACCCCGACAACGGCGTGTCGTATTCGATCGTGATGCAGACGCCGCAATACCAGATCGATTCGATGAGCGCGCTGGAGACGCTGCCGATCACCTCCGGCGGGCCGGTGGCGCCGATCCTCGGCGGCATCGCCAACATCACGCGCACGACCTCGAACGCGGTGGTGTCGCAATACGACATCCAGCCGATGGTGCAGATCTATGCGACGCCGCAGGGCCGCGATCTCGGCGCGGTGGCCAACGACGTCAAGACCGCGATCGCCGATACCGCAAAGGAAGTGCCGAAGGGCAGCGCGGTGTATCTGCTCGGCCAGGTGCAGACCATGAACAGCGCCTTCTCCGGACTGTTGTTCGGGCTGTTGGCCGCGATCGTGCTGATCTATTTCCTGATCGTGGTGAACTTCCAGTCCTGGTCCGATCCGTTCGTGATCATCACCGCGCTGCCGGCGGCGCTTGCCGGCATCGTCTGGATGCTGTTCTCGACCCACACCACGCTGTCGGTGCCGGCTTTGACCGGCGCCATCATGTGCATGGGCGTCGCCACCGCCAACAGCGTGCTGGTGATCAGTTTTGCCCGCGAGCGCTATGACGAGCTTGGCGATCCCATAGCTGCCGCGATCGACGCCGGCTTCGTGCGTTTCCGTCCGGTGCTGATGACGGCGCTGGCGATGATCATCGGCATGACGCCGATGGCGCTGGGGCTGGGCGAAGGCGGCGAGCAGAACGCGCCGCTCGGGCGCGCGGTGATCGGGGGGCTGATCTTCGCCACCATCGCCACGCTGATGTTTGTTCCCGTAGTCTTTAGTATGGCACACAAAATGCAAGCCGCAAAAGCGCAAGGCGCTAAAGCGCCAAATACCAGGGCTGGCGACGAGGCCGCCTCAACGGAGAAGTCGCATGCCCACTGAACCGAGCTCACCGGTATCGCGCCGGAAATTGAGCATTTTTGGGCTTGTGGCAGGCATCGTCGCGGTGCTGGTCGTGGTGACAGGAATCCGGGCCCGCGAGGACTCCGACGCCAAGCTGAAGGAATGGACCGACAACCAGGCGATCCCGACGGTCGCGGTGGCGCTGCCCGACGCCAAGGCGCTCAGCGCCACGCTCGATCTGCCCGGGCGGCTGGAGGCGTATTACCGCGCGCCGATCTTTGCCCGCGTCAGCGGCTATCTGAAGAGCTGGAGCGTCGACATCGGCGCCAAGGTCAGGGCCGGCCAGGTGATCGCCGAAATCGAGGCGCCGGACCTCGACCAGCAACTGCTGCAGGCCCGCGCCGACCTCGCCAGCGCCGAGGCCAGCGCCAAATTGTCGGAAGCCACGCTAAACCGCCGCAAGACCCTGATCGCGTCGAATTTCGTCTCGATGCAGGAAATCGACGAGCGCACCGCCGATCTCTCCAACAAGAACGGAACGGTGAAGGCCGACCAGGCCAATGTCGAGCGGCTCGAAGCGCTGGCCGGCTACAAGAAGATCACGGTGCCGTTCGACGGCATCGTCACCTCGCGCGATACCGACGTCGGCGCGCTGATCAATGCCGGCGGCACCAGCGGGCCCGCGATGTTCGTGGTCTCCGACATCAAGAAGCTCAGGGTCTATGTCAACGTTCCCCAGAGCTACGTGCCGTCGATCAAGATCGGCGCCAAGGCCATCATCACCGTGCCGGACTATCCGAACCGGACGTTTCCGGCCACGGTCGAGGCCTCGTCACAAGCCGTCGATGTCGGCTCCGGCACCACGCGGATGCAGCTCGGGCTCGACAATTCCAGCGGCGAGTTGATGCCGGGCGCCTATGCCAATGTGCGGATGTCGCTGGCGCGTGACGGCGTGCCGCTGCACATTCCCGCCAGCGCTCTCATCTTCAACCAGAACGGCCTGCGGGTCGCGACCGTCGGCCCCGACGACAAGGTGCAGTTCAAGACCGTCACCATCGCCCGCGACCTCGGCCGCGATATCGAACTCGCCTCTGGCATCGCCCCGGACGACCGCATCATCATCGCCCCGCCTGATGGTATCGCCGACGGCGACCAGGTCCATGTCGTCGGCGCGGGCGCCGCGATCAAGGCAAAACCGGAAAAGGTTTCGGAGAAGCAGGACAGCAAGGGGTAGGGCAGAAGGCGCGGCGTCCTCTCTCCCCCTCTCCCCTTGTGGGAGAGGGTGGATCAATCTCGCGGAGCGAGATTGAGAAGGGTGAGGGGTAGCTACGAGCCTCAGCGTTTGTGGCTACCCCTCATCCGGCGCGGAGCCTGTCATCGGGCGCGCATTCGCGCGACCCGTTGGCGCCACCTTCTCCCAAGGGGAGAAGGGAAGAGGCATCGCTGCGGCTAAGTGCTCACCCCACCCGCCATTCCATTACGCCGTCCCCGGCGGTGGTGATCGTCCCACGCGAGCCCACCGGCGTGCGGTCCATGTTCATCAGATGCGCCAGCGTGGCGCGGTCGGAAGCGGGCACCCGCGCCAGCGCGCGGGCGTCATTCTCCGTGCGCATCATCACCACGCCGTGCTCGACGTCGCCGTTGCGGCCGTAGAGTGCGGTAAAGCTTTCGACCTTGCCTTGCCCGCTGGCTTCGGTGACGAATTCCGGCACGGCGCCGCGGTTGCGGTCGGCTTCGGCCTGGACGGTGGTGTCCTGCGCCAGCTTTTCCCGCGGCGCCTGCGGCGACAGCACCAGGCCGTGATGCTTGGTGACGAAGCCGCCCTGGCCGTAGAGCAGGCCGAGTTTTGAGCCACCGCGCAGCTTCCGCACCATCGCACACGCCGCATGCGTCATGTAGGTGTTGAGCGGCGCGCCGAAGAAGGTCAACCCGCCATTGACCGTCGGCTGCACGTCCGGCCCGAGGCCAAGGGTTCGCCGCGCCATTTTTGGTACGCAGGGGAAGCAGCTATAGAGCTCGATCGCGTCGAACGCCTTGCCGCTGCCGCCAACGAGATCCATCACGGCTTTCAACACCGCGTTCTGGGCGTGGCTCTCGTAAAACTGGTCGCGGATCAGATAATCGCGCGGCTCTTCCGCCGATGCGCCGCCCCAGACATGGATCATCTTGTCTTCAGGGATGCCGGCCTCGCGCGCCTTGGCGAGCGACGTCATCAACAGCGCCGCGCCCATGTTGACGGTCGGATTCGCCACCATCAGTTTTGTATAGGGCCACGCGATCAGCCGGTTGTCGGGCGTGGGCGTGGTGATTTCGTCGGCCGGAACATGCCGCTTCAGCCACGAGTTCGGGTTTTGCGCCGCGACCCCCGAATAGGTCGACCACAGGCTGCCTGATTCCGCCATCGCCTCGCGCGGGGTCTGGCCCCAATGCGCCGAGGTGGCGGCTTCATACAGCGGATACACCGTCACCGGGCGGAAGACGCCGAGCTTGACCGCGATCGGTTTCTGGAACGCGGCGCCGCGTTTTGGCTCCTCGACGTCATGGGCGAACGGCGTCCATGGCAGCGTGACGCCGGCGCGCTCGGCCTTGGTCGCGCTCGACTGCGCCTCGGCGCCGCACACTGCTGCGACGCTGCATTCGCCGCGCGCGATGCGCTGCGCCGCCTCGTGCAGATAGCGGATCGGACTTTCACCGCCGACCGGCCCGTAATAGGCGTGCGCGGGGTTGATGCCGAGCCGCTGCGAGAGCAGCTTTTCCGGGTCGCGATAGCGCCAGCTGAGAAAATTGACGATGTCGAGCGAGCCAATCGCGCCGAGCAATTTGCCGCCGGAGTCGTTTTCCGCGCGCCGCAGCGCTTCCTCGAGCAACGCCATTGGCTCGAGCCCGGCGGTCAGCTCAGTCGGCCGGTCGGTGATCTCGCCGATGCCGACGATGACGGGGATGAGGTGGTCAGGGGTAGGGGATGTACTCGCCATTTTTTCTTTTCTTCGCTTACAAGTTACAGACCTCATCCTGAGGAGCGCGCTCTCCCGGCAGCGCACTTGCGCTGTCCGGTGCGCGCGTCTCGAAGGATGAATTGTTTGTCTCATGGTTCGAGACGCGCGCTGGACAACGCAAGCGTTGCCAGGAAGGCGCGCTCCTCACCATGAGGCGTTATTTCATTCCGCCAGCAGCGCGTTCATGTGCTCGATTGCGTCGGCAAAATCTTCCTTGAATTCCTGCACCACGGCGCCGGCCGATTTCACGCTGTCGATCAGGCCGACGCCCTGGCCGACGAAATAACTGACGAGATCGCGCGCCTGGGCGTTGCCGGCGGCGGCCGCGCGGTCGATCGAGTTGAAGGCGTCGCGGCTGATGATCGATTGCAGCGGCATCGGCAGCGCGCCGGGGCTGTCGGGACCGCGATCCCAGGCATCGGTCCATACCGAGCGCAACTGCCGGGCCGGCTTGCCCGTACGCCCCCTGGAGCGGATGGCGTCGCGCGAGGACGCCGCGATCATCTTTTCGCAGAAAATTTCCGTGGTTTCGGATTCCACCGTCGCAAGCCACACCGAGCCGGTCCAGACCCCGGCCGCGCCCATCGCCATGCACGCCGCCATCTGCCGTCCGGTCATGATGCCGCCGGCCGCCAGCACCGGCACGTCGCGGATCGGCTTTATGGCTTTTATCACTTCCGGCACCAGCACCATGGTCGAGACTTCGCCGCAATGGCCGCCGGCTTCGGTGCCCTGCACGACCAAAATGTCGACGCCGGCCGCGACTTGTCTCAATGCATGTTCCTTGGCGCCGACCAGCGCCGCCACCGGCACGCCATGCTTGTTGCCCATCTCGACCATCGCCTTCGGCGGCACGCCGAGCGCGTTGGCGATCAGCCGGATCGGGTGACGGAACGAGGCGTCCAGTACCTCTAGCGCGCGCTGCGCGTCAAACGGTTGCGGCTGGTTGTCGGCGACATTGGTCGTGGTCAGCTCGATGCCGTATTTTTTCAGCAGGTTTTTGGTGAAGTCGCGGTGCTCCGGCGAGATGCGCGCTTCCAGGCTCTTCCAGGTGACGTCCTTTTCACCCGCGGTCGAGATGTTTTCCGGGATCAGCACATCGAGGCCGTAGGGCTTGCCGTCGACGTGATCGTCGATCCATTTCAGCTCCTGCTCGATGGTCTCGGGAGAATGCGTGGTCGCGCCCAGCACCCCAAAACCGCCGGCGCGGCTGACGGCCGCCACCACGTCGCGGCAATGGCTGAACGCCAATAGCGGGAATTCAATTCCCAGCATTTTGCAAATTGGCGATTTCATCGTGTTTCCTCGTGGCGGCAGCCTGTTGGACGGCTTGTTAATGCGACGCTAGCGCATCAGGTGTGTGCATGCCAAGCGGCGAGAGCCCCACCGCTAGCCGTCATCCTGAGGTGCGAGCTCTTGCGAGCCTCAAAGGATGGCTAGGTACTCGTAGCCCATGGTTCGAGGGCGCTTCGCGCCACCTCACCATGACGGCGTACTTGTAACGCGATAATTCCGCAGGCCGGAACCGCCGTTTTGGGCCTTGCGCTTTGCCGCAAGGGATAGAATGTTGACTCGCAACAGCCGTGAATCCACCGGGAGAACGCTCGTCATGTCCGCCTTGCCATCCACATCGGGCAAAACCCGCGCCGCGGGCATGGAAGCCTACGACGCCGTCGTGGTCGGCGCGGGGTTTGCCGGCATGTACATGCTGCACCGGCTGCGCGGGCTGGGATTTTCCGTGCGGGTCTACGAGCAGGGCGATGGCGTCGGCGGTACCTGGTACTGGAACAGGTATCCGGGCGCGCGCTGCGACGTCGAGAGCATGCAATATTCCTATTCATTCTCGGAAGAATTGCAGCAGCAATGGGACTGGAGCGAGCGCTACGCGCCGCAGCCAGAAATCCTGAAATACGCCAACCACGTCGCCGACCGGTTTGACCTGCGCCGCGACATCCGGTTCTCGACCCGCGTTGAGCGCGCTGTGTTCGACGAAGCCGCCAACCTGTGGTCGGTGACGACATCACAGGGCAACACCGTCACCGCGCGTCACGTCATTCTCGCCACCGGCTGCCTGTCAAATGCGCGGATGCCCGACATCAAAGGCCTCAAGGATTTTAAAGGCGAGGTCTATCACACCGGGCACTGGCCGCATCATCCCGTCGATTTCACCGGCAAGCGCGTTGCCGTGATCGGCACGGGATCGTCCGCGATCCAGTCGGTGCCGGTCATCGCCGAACAGGCCAGCCATCTCACCGTGTTCCAGCGCACCGCGAATTTTTCCATTCCGGCGCGCAACGCGGCGTTGACGACGGAGGAGCGCGAGTCGTTCCGCTCGCGCTATCCCGAGATCAGGCGCTTTGCACGCGAAGAGGCGCGCAACGGCATCTATACCGAGATGCCCGACCGCGGCGCGCTCGACGACGGCGACAACGAGCGCCGTACCAAATACGAAGCGCGCTGGGCCAAAGGCGGGCTGACCTTCATGTCGGTCTACAACAATCTCGCGATCGACGTGACTGCCAACGATACGGCCGCGAATTTCGTCCGTGAAAAAATCGCCGAGATCGTCGACGATCCCGGCACGGCGAAACTGCTGCAGCCCAACAGTCACCCGATCGGGACCAAGCGCATCTGCATCGACAGCGATTACTATGCGGCGTTTAATCGCCCCAACGTGTCACTGGTCGATATCAAATCCACGGGCATCGACGAGATCTTGCCGCGCGCGGTACGCGCCGGAGATAGAGAATATGCGGTCGACGCGCTGGTGCTGGCGACCGGTTTCGATGCGATGACGGGCTCGGTGGCAAAGATCGACATCGTCGGCCGAGATGACAAAACGCTGAACCAGAAATGGGCCGAAGGGCCGCGGACCTATCTGGGCCTGATGAGCGCGGGTTTTCCCAATCTGTTCGTGATCACCGGTCCCGGCAGCCCGTCGGTTTTGTCCAACATGATCGTGTCGATCGAACAGCATGTCGAGTGGATCGCCGACTGCCTCGGTTTTATGCGCGACCATGGTTTCGCCGCGATGGAAGCCGAGCGCGAGGCCGAGGACAAATGGGTCGCCCATGTCAACGAGGTCGCGAGCAGCACGCTCTATCCGCAGGCCAATTCCTGGTACATGGGCGCCAACATCCCCGGCAAGCCGCGCATCTTCATGCCCTATATCGGCGGCGTCGGCGCCTATCGCCAGATCTGCAACGGCGTCGCGGCCAAAGGCTATGAGGGATTTCAAATGACGGCGGCGGCTCAAGAGAAGCGGGCAGCGGCGTCGTAAGATTTCAAATCCAGCAGTAATGTTCGTCATGCCCGGGCTTGACCCGGGCATCCACGTGCTTAGCTGAATTTAACGCAAGAAAGACGTGGATGGCCGGGCATAGGCGAGCGGAAGCGACGCCGTCCTTTGGACGGCTATGCCCGGCCATGACGCGATCAAAATCCGGAGCCAATCAATGACCGACGCGCCTGTGCCCGATCCCTCCGCCTACGTGCCGCCCAAAGTCTGGACCTGGAACAAGGAAAGCGGCGGCCGCTTTGCCAGCATCAACCGGCCGATCGCGGGCGCGACCCATGAGAAGGAATTGCCGATCGGCAAGCACCCCATGCAACTTTATTCCCTGGCGACGCCCAATGGCGTGAAAGCCACGGTGATGCTGGAGGAGTTGCTCGCGGCGGGGCACAAGGGCGCCGAATACGACGCCTGGCTGATCCGGATCGACGGCAATCAATTCGGCAGCGGCTTTGTCGCGGTCAATCCGAATTCCAAAATCCCGGCGCTGATGGACCGCAGCGGACCGGAGCCGATCCGGGTGTTCGAGTCCGGCTCGATCCTGGTGCATCTCGCGGAGAAGTTCGGGGCGTTCCTGCCGGCGGGCGGTCAGGCCCGGGCCGAGTGTTTTTCATGGCTGTTCTGGCAGATGGGCGCCGCGCCCTATCTCGGCGGCGGTTTTGGTCATTTCTACGCCTATGCGCCGACCAAGATCGAGTACGCCATCGACCGTTTTGCCATGGAGGTGAAGCGTCAGCTCGACGTGCTCGACCGCAGGCTTGCCGACAACGAGTACCTCGCGGGGACCGAATACACCATCGCCGACATGGCGGTGTGGCCGTGGTACGGCAGTCTCGCCAAGGGCGTGATCTATGGCGAGTCCGGCGAGTTCCTGTCGGTGCACGAATACAAGAATGTGCAGCGCTGGACCGACCAGATTGCAAAACGCCCCGCGGTCAAGCGCGGCCGCATGGTCAATCGCATCTCCGGCGATCCCGCCAGCCAGTTGCACGAGCGCCACGACGCCTCGGATTTCGACACAAAGACGCAGGACAAGATCGGCGAGCCGGCAAAGGTGTGAGATGGAATCGTGGGGCGGATTTTAGCGAAGCGTAATCCGCCATCTCGGTCGATGAAGCGGCGGATTACGCCTTCGCCTAATCCGCCCCTACGACTTCCCTATGCCTTCCGCCGTCGGAAACACCATCCGGTCGTCGGTGCGGCAATAGCGGTCGGCGAACATGCGCCCCACCGGGTGATAACGCTCCATGTGCACGCGCATCGCGGCGGGATCCCACAGTTCGTCACGGATGTGGAAGTTGACGCCTTCGCCCATGATCAGGAGCCGGTTGCCCCGGATGTCCATGGTCTTCCAGATCTTGCACTCCATCGCCCAAGGCGCATCGGCCAGACGCGGCACCGCGACCTTCGAGGAGGGCGCGAGTTTCAGGCCGAGATAATCCGGCTCGCCGATCTCGGGCGGGAAGTCGCCGCTGCTCTCGTGCATCGCCTTGGCCAGCGGCTCGTCGGTCATGTGCACCACGAACTCGCCTGAGCGTTCGATATTGATCGCGGTGTCCTTGTGGGTACCGTCCGGGCGCACGTTGGAGGCGAACATGCAGAGCGGCGGGTCCTCGCAGAACACGTTGAAAAAGGAAAACGGCGCGGCGTTGACCACGCCGGTCGGGCCGACCGTCGTCACCCAGCCGATCGGCCGCGGCAGCACGAATCCCGCCAGCAATTTGTAGCGCTCGCGCGGCGCGAGATCCTCGGGGGCGTATTGCATGGGGTTTACTCCCGTAGGGCGGGCAAAGCGAAGCGTACCCACCCTCGTGCGTATCGTTGAAGAACACGGTGGGCACGGCGCAACTGCGCCTTTGCCTACCCTACGCCATATTCAACTCATGCCGGCCGACCACCATCCAGTGCACCTCGTCGGGGCCGTCGGCAAAGCGCAGATGGCGCACGTCCTGGTACATTTCGGCGAGCGGCGTCCATTGCGAGATGCCGGTGGCGCCGTGCATCTGGATCGCCTGGTCGATGATCTTGCAGGTGCGCTCCGGCACCATGGCCTTGACCATGCTGACCCAGACCCGCGCCTCCTTGTTGCCGAGCACGTCCATCGCCTTCGCCGCCTTCAGCACCATCAGCCGCATCGCCTCGATCTCGCAGCGCGCTTGCGCGATGATCTGCAGATTGCCGCCGAGATGGGCGATTTTCTTGCCGAAGGCCTCGCGCGTCAGGCCGCGCGACACCATCAAGTCGAGCGCCTTTTCCGCCTTGCCGATGGTGCGCATGCAGTGATGGATGCGGCCGGGCCCGAGCCGTACCTGCGAGATTTCAAAGCCGCGGCCTTCGCCGAGCAGCATGTTCTCCTTCGGCACCCGCACATTGTTGAAGCGCAGATGCATGTGGCCGCGCGGCGCGTGGTCATGGCCGAACACGTGCATCGGCCCGATGATCTCGACGCCGGGGGTGTCCTTGGGCACCAGGATCTGCGACTGCTGCTTGCTTGGTGCCGCGTCCGGATTGGTCTTGACCATCACGATCATGATCTTGCAGCGGGGATCGCCTAAACCCGAGATGTAGTATTTCTCGCCGTTGATCACCCATTCGTCGCCGACGAGTTTTGCGGTAGTCGAGATGTTCTTGGCGTCGGAGGAGGCGACATTGGGCTCGGTCATCGCATAGGCCGAGCGGATTTCGCCGGCGAGTAGCGGCTTCAGCCACTTTTCCTTCTGCGCCTTGGTGCCGACGCGCTCCAGCACTTCCATGTTGCCGGTGTCCGGGGCCGAGCAGTTCATCGTCTCCGAGGCCAGCGGATTTTTCGCCAGTTCAACGGCGATATAGGCATAGTCGAGGTTCTTCAACCCCTGGCCGGTCTCGTCATCGGGCAGGAAGAAATTCCACAGCCCTTCCTCCTTGGCCTTTGCCTTGGCCTTGCCCAGCACCTCGAGCTGGCCGTCGGTAAAACTCCAGCGGTCCTTCTTGTTCTCGCCAAGCCGGTAAAACTCGACCGACATCGGGTCGACGGTTTCCCGGATGAATTTTTTGACGTGCTCGTAGAGCGGCCGGACCTCGTCCGACATGCGCAAGTCGTTGAGTTCTTCGCCGGGATTGAGGTTGTAGGTCGTGGTTCGCGGCACGTAGACGTGTTTCATGGATTGCTCCCGTTCGCGCAGGTTGTTTGTCGCCGCTCCGGTCGCGGGCGCGCGCTGCTTGGATCGCAATGTAGACGGCGGCGGAGGGGGTGTACAGGCGGGCACCATCCGCAATTTTCCGCGCGGTGGCAGATCGGCGGATTAGCCGAAGGCGTAATCCGCCGTCTTATCGCGATGTGATTGGCGGATTACGCTACGCTAATCCGCCAATGACGACTTACTACGGCTCACACCGGGTCCGTCTCCATCTCGATCGGATGCAGCGGCTCACCTTCGATCTGGGCTTCGAATGCCCGCAAGCGCTGGTAGATCGAGATCAGAACCACGATCGTGCTCCACGAACTGACCAGGTATTGGAATGAACTTCGCACCCGCTCAAACGCGTTCAGGATCTGGTTCATGGCGCCGAGCGTGATCTTGCCGGCGACGATCGTCGGTGCGAGCAGCAGATAGGGGAATACGACGTCGGTCTGCAGATAGACGATGCGGCCGACGTTGAAGTACAGGAAGTTCAGATAGAGCCTGAAATAGTTCTTTCGGATAGCGGCAAATAGCACGGCCAGCGTTGGTGGCTGGGCGCGGTTCGGATCATCTTCGCCGAGCACCAGCTCCTTGCGATAGGCCGCTTCGACCCGCTGGTTGCCGAATTCGATTCCGGGCAGCCGAATGCCGATCAGCGCCAGCGCTCCGGTGCCAAGCAACGACCAGACGACGGCTGCCCACACCAGCGGCAAGGGGATATGGCCGATCAGCGGCAGCTCGGTGATATCGGCGGACAACCTCACCAGCACCGGCATGAAGGCCAGCAGCGTCATCATCGAACTGATCAGGTCAGCGCCGAGGTCCTCCATCGTGGTGGCGAACCGCATGGTGTCTTCCTGCACGCGCTGCGAGGCGCCCTCGATGGTGCGCAGGCGCGGCCAGTGCGAAATATAGAAATCGTTCATCGCGGTTCGCCAGCGGAAGATGTAATGGCTGATGAAGAACCGCGCCAGCACGCCGACCACCACCGCGACCAGCGCGATACGGGCGAAGGTCAGCATTTCGCCGTAGAACTCCCCGAGCGTGACCGGCCTCGATTTCGAAAGCGCGGCCTGCACGAGGTCGTAGAACGGCCCGTACCAGCTATTGATCGCGACACTGACCTGGACCTGGAAGTAGGACGTGAACAGGATCAGCGCGGTGCCGAGGATCGACCAGCGCGCCCAGGGATGCGGCGAGTAGAGCCTCCACGCAGCGGCGAAGATCAGCACGCAAGTCGCGAAATAGGAGTCGAACCACAGCGCGGGCGGCGCCACAAAGGTCCTGAGGCCGACCGGCCGTTCAGCCTCTTGGAAAAAATGGCTGGCGTAGCCGTACCAGACCGCCATCGTCAGGGCGATCCAGATCGCGGCCGAAAGAAAGAACAATTTCGGGCGGGGGAAAAATGAAACGAACATGCTTTGCTATCCGTGCTCAGATCGGAAAATGCCGTCCGGGGATGGACGGCAGCGAAAGATACGGCGTTCCATCGTCCCGGTTTAGGGGCCGGAATCAATGGAACCCGGGTACTGGATACCCCGCAGGTGCGGGGTATGACAGCCTGATCTCTGTAGGCAAGGGTGGATTAGCCGCAATATCAGGGGCCCCGGATCACTTATCCGGGACCGTCAGCGGATTGTCCGCGCTGTCGACCACAAAGATTGCCAATAATTTGGCCGGCTCGGTATCGCTGGCATTTTCGCTGACGCGGTGATGGGCGCCGGGCGCTTCGGTAAAATGCTCGCCCGCCTTATAGACCGTGACGGGTCCATCGTCGACCTGGCTCCGGATCGCGCCTGCCAGCACATAGCCGGTAATGAAGGCCGATTTCGCATGATGGTGCGGCGGCGATTTGCCGCCCGGCGGATATTCGACGACCGCGGCGATCAGGCTCTTGCCGGGGATGTTGGCGATCGCCTCGTTGAAGGCGGGTGTGACCTTGCCCGGCGGATCGGCGGCGATGGCGACGGACGAAAGCATTAGCGCCGGCGCGGCGAAGGCGATGCGTGAAAACAAGCGACGAGGCATGGTGAACTCCTTCGCTGTGGGCGGCTTAGCCAACGGGTCCGCGCAACGCGCGACCCGATGACACACTTCGCGCAAACCGCCGTTTCATCACGGGGTGAAAGGCGGATTACGCTTGCGCTAATCCCGCCTTATCTCACGGCAACCGGTGCAGCGCGCAGATCTTGTTGCCGTCGGGATCGCGCAAATAGGCGATATAGAGCTTGGCGCCCGGGCCTTCGCGCACGCCCGGCGGATCTTCGCAGGTCTTGCCGCCATTGGCGAGGCCGGCCGCGTGCCAGGCGTCGGCTTGCGCGGGCGAATTGCAGGCGAAGCCGATGGTGCCGCCGTTGCAGACGGTCGCGGGCTTGCCGTCGATCGGTTTCGATACCGAGAACACGCCGGTCTTGGTCCGGTAAAAGATGCGGTGACGATCGACCGAAGCGGGCGCGATGTCGAGCGTGCCGAGCAACGCGTCGTAAAACGACTTTGCCCGATCCAGGTCGTTGGTGCCGACCATGACGTGCGAGAACATTTCTTTATTTCCTCCTGATGACATGCCGGCCGATGGCGGCATCGTGTTTTTTCGAAAGGCCGCCATTGGCCTTTATTCTTCCGGCCGCCGAAAGTAGCAGCGCGCCCGCGAATGCGGAAGTACTTCTGCCTTTTTTCTTGGTCCGCCGGTCATTCACGGCGCATGAGTCCCTGGGTTCGCAGGAACGATAGGATCAAAACGCCGTATAGCCGCCGTCTATCACAAAGCAATCCGCGGTATGATAGCTCGACGCCTTGCTCATGATGTACACGGCGATGCCGCCGAAATCGGAGGGTTCGCCGAAGCGGCGCACCGGAATCCGCGGCATCACGTTGGCGACGAATTTGTCGCTGGCCATGATGCCCGCGGTCATGTCGCTCTTGATCCAGCCGGGCAGGATGGCGTTCGCCGTGACGCCGTAGCGCGCCAGCTCGACGCCGAGCGCGCGGCACAGCGCGTTCAGCGCCGCTTTCGTGCCGGCATAATGCTCATTGCGCGCGGTGCCGAACAGCGAGGCCAGGCTCGAGGTTGCGACGAGCCTACCAAATTTGTCGCCGGCCTCCGCGCGCTCGGTCATGTGGCGGGCGGCGACCTGGAAGACGTGGAACACGCCGTCGAGATTGGTGGCGAACATTTTCCGCCATTCCTCCTCGGTGCGGTCGATGAAGGCCCGCCGTCCGCCGCCGCCGATGCCGGCATTGGCAAAGCAGCCGTCGACCCGGCCGAAATGATCGAGCGTCGCCTTCATCGCTGTTTTCACCGAGGCGGGATCGCTGACGTCGCACACGCGGGTGTCGACCTTGTCGGGTCCGGCGGCCATGCTCGCGGCCGCGCTTTTGTTCTTCTCGGCATTGCGGCCCCAGATCGAGACGTTGCACCCCGCACCGACTAGCGCCTGCGCGATACCAAGGCCGATGCCGCCATTGCCGCCGGTGATGACGGCGGTGCGGCCGGAAAGGTCAAAAATGCTCATCGGCGTTTCCAATTTGCTTGTCAGAGTGACTTGGCCTGCATTTGCCGCAGGCGGATGTTCCGCGTCAACCATGGACAAGGCCGCCTGAAAAATCAAATATGGACCGGAAACAATTCAAATCCGGCCCGCGACGTCAGGGCGCGGACCAACCGGGATGAGGAAACCATGCAGTTCAAACATGTCACGCTCGAGTTCGACGGCGCGGTCGCGGTCCTGAAACTCGACCACCAGGAAGTCATGAACGCGGTGTCGATCGACATGCTGGGCGGGCTCGCCGAGGCGCTCGATGCGATCGAGGACAAACGCGAGGAGGTGCGCTGCCTGGTGCTGACGGGTGCAGGACGCGCGTTCTGCACCGGCGCCAACCTCCAGGGCCGCAACAACCAGAAGCCGGGCCGCAGCAATGCCGGCGCGGCGCTGGAAACCGCCTTCCATCCGTTCCTGCGGCGGCTGCGCAATCTGCATTGCCCGATCGTCACCGCCGTCAACGGCCCCGCCGCCGGCGCCGGGATGAGTTTTGCCCTGATGGGCGACATGATCCTGTGCGCGCGCTCGTCTTACTTCTTGCAGGCGTTCCGCCGCATCGGCCTGGTGCCGGATTGCGGCTCGACCTGGCTATTGCCGCGGCTGATCGGCAAGGCGCGCTCGGTCGAGTTGTCGCTGATGGGCGAGCGGCTGCCGGCCGAGAAGGCGCTGGAGTGGGGGCTGGTCAACCGGGTCCATGACGATTCAGCCTTGATGGAAGAAGCCATGAAGCTCGCGCATGACCTCGCCAACGGGCCGACGGTGGCGCTGTCGCTCATTCGAAAACTTTATTGGGACAGCTCCGACAATTCGTTCGAGGACCAGCTCGACCTGGAATTCCAGTCGCAGCGCAGCGCGGGCGCGACGGCGGATTTCAAGGAGGGCGTCACCGCGTTCCTGGAAAAACGTCCGGCAAAATTCAAGGGTAAATGATGCAGGCCGAACTCGGGCGCCGCGTCGCCTCCTGGTACCCCGGCGCAACCGGTATCGCCGGCGCGACGAAATTGTCCGGCGGGGCCAGCCAGGAGACCTGGTCGTTCGATATCGTGCATCCCCGCGGCCATGCCGGCGCGATCCTCCGCCGCGCGCCGCAGGGTTATGGCGCGGCGCCCGGTCGCGCCGCCGGGCTCGATGCCGAGGCCGTTCTGATGCAACTCGCGCACGATGCCGGTCTGCCGTCACCAAAGGTGATGCATGTGCTGCGGCCGCGGGATGAACTCGGCATTGGCTTCATCATGCAGCGGATCGAAGGCGAGACCATCGCCCGCAAAATCCTGCGCGATGAACAGTTTGCCAAGGCGAGGCCTTTGCTGGCGCGACAGCTCGGCGGCGCGGTCGCCGGCATCCATGCGCTCGACAGGACAAAACTGCCAAAGCTGCGGACCTCGATTTCGTCCAACGAGGTTGCCGATCTCGAGCGCGAATATCGCGGGTTCAACTGGCCGCGCCCGGTGTTCGAACTGGCGCTGCGCTGGCTGCGCGAGCGCGATCCGGGTCCGCCGCCGGAGGTGACGCTGGTGCATGGCGACTTCCGCCACGGCAACCTCATCATCGGCCCCGATGGCCTGCGCGCGGTGCTGGACTGGGAACTCGCCCATCTCGGCGATCCCATGGAGGATCTCGGCTGGGTCTGCACCAATTCCTGGCGCTTTGGCGTGATCGACAAACCCGTCGGCGGGTTTGGGTCGCGCGAAGACCTGTTCGCGGGCTACGAGGCCGCCGGCCGCCGCGTCGATCCCGACCGCGTCAAATTTTGGGAAGTGATGGGCAGCCTGCGCTGGGGCGTGATGTGCGGTGGCATGATGCAGCGTTTTCGCACCGGCCCCGATCATTCGATGGAGCGCGCCATGATCGGACGGCGCTCGTCGGAGACCGAGATCGATTTGCTGCGGTTACTCGCGCCGCGCTCGGCATGATCCCGAAAAGTGGCATCCGGTTTTCGGATCAGATCATGCCGAAAAAGAAAAAGGGAAGTTGAGATGCAGGACGAACCCACACCCACCGAGCTGATAAAAGCGGTCGCGGATTTCCTGCGCAACGAGATCGCGCCCGAGATCAAGGGCCATAACGCCTTCAAACTGCGCGTCGGCATCAACGCGCTCGATTTGGTGACGCGGCAACTGGCGCTGGCAGGTGAGAGCGATGCGGCGGAGCTGGCGGGATTGAAGAAACTGCTCGGCACGGACGGCTCGCTCGCCGACCTGAACCGTGCGCTGGCGGAAAAGGTCGCAAGCGGCGAGGCTGATTTGCAAACGCCTGGACTGGCCGAGCATCTCTGGCAAACCACGCTGGCCAAACTCGCGGTCGATCAGCCGAATTACGGGTCGTACAAGAGGGAAATCGGGAGAGACACGCCGCACGCAAAGCCGTCATCCTCAGGAGCCGCGCACTTGCGCGGCGTCTCGAAGGATGGCCGCAAGTTCAGCACTTGAGGCGGTCACCCTTCGAGGCTCGCCAAGCGGCGAGCACCTCAGGGTGACGGGAATGTTGTGCGGGAGAGGTAACAGAAAGATTATCGCCCCAGCCACTTCGGCGGGCGCTTCTCCGAAAACGCCTTCGGTCCCTCGATGTAGTCCTGCGAGGCCGCCATCGCCTTCACGGCCGGATATTCGCGCTGCTCGGTCATCGCCTGTTCCAGCGAGACGGCAAGCCCGCGCTCGATCGCCTGCTTGGAAGCGCGGATCGACATCGGCGAGTTCTTGGCAATGGTTTCGGCCCAGCGCTCGGCGGTCGCCATCAGCTGGTTTTGCGGGACCACCTCGTTGACGAAACCGAGTTCGAGCCCTTCCTTGGCCGAAACATGGCGCGCGGTCAGGATCATGCCCATGGCGCGCTTCAGTCCGATCTGCCGCGGCAGCCGCTGCAGACCGCCGGCCAGCGCCGCGAGGCCGACGCGCGGCTCGGGCAGCGCGAAGGTCGCATTGTCGGAGGCGATGATGAGATCGCAGGCCAGCGCCACTTCAAAGCCGCCGCCCATCGCGACGCCGTTGACGGCGGCGATGATCGGCTTGTCGCAGTCGAACCGGGTGGTGAGGCCGGCAAAGCCGCCCTTGTCCCAGCCGCGCTTGCCGCCCGCCGCCTGCCATTTCAGATCATTGCCCGCGCAAAAGGCCTTGTCGCCGGCGCCGGTGACGATCGCGACCCATTGCCCGGGATCGGCGGCAAAATCGTCGAACACCTTGTTGAGCTCGAAATGCGCGTCGATATGCAGCGCGTTGTACACTTCCGGCCGCGACAGCGTCACGATCGTGATCGGGCCCTTGCGCGTCACTTTGGAAAACTTCAGCTCTGCCGTCATGTTTGCTCCCGTCGTTTTTTCTGCGTTAAGGAATTTCGCCCCGATATTAGCGCGCTATCGCAGGCCGTTGCCATTCAATTACGCAAGGACGCCGCGCGCGACAAGCCGTCTTGCCTTGCTTGACTCGGCCGTCGGTCTGTCCGTCTAATCGGCGCAGAAAAAGAGAGCCAAAAGAGCCTTGGAGGAATTGCCTTGGATTTTGCATTGCCGGCGGATCTCGTCGCCTATCTCGGGGAACTCGATCGTTTCATCGCGCGCGAGATCAAGCCGATCGAGGAGGCCGATGACAACATCCGTTTCTTCGACCATCGCCGCGAATGGGCGCGCACCGATTTCGAAAACGGCGGCCTGCCGCGGCATGAATGGGAAGCGCTGCTGCGAAAAGTGAAAAACCTCGCCGACGCCGCCGGCCATCTGCGTTTCGCGATCCCGAAGCGCCATGGCGGCAAGGACGGCTCCAATCTCTGGATGGCTGTCATCCGCGAGCATTTTGCCTCAAAAGGGCTTGGGCTGCACAATGATCTGCAGAACGAGCATTCGATCGTCGGCAATCTGCCGCTGGTTACGATGCTCGACCGCTACGGCACCGACGAGCAGAAGGCGATGATCGAGGGATCGATCACTGGAAAATACCGCATCACCTTTGGCTTGACCGAGCCCGAACACGGCTCCGACGCCACCCATATGGCGACCCGCGCGCAGCCAGCGACCCGCGATAACGTCAAGGGCTGGGTCGTCAACGGCGAGAAGATGTGGACCACCGGCATGCATGTCGCGACCCACTGCGCGCTGTTCGCCCGCACCTCGGGCGAGGACGGCGATGCGCGCGGCATCACCTGCCTGCTGGTGCCGGCGAAAGCTGCGGGCGTGAAGGTCGAGGAATACATGTGGACTTTTAATATGCCGACCGACCATCCGCGTGTCAGTTTCACCGATGTGTTCGTGCCCGACGATGCGCTGTTCGGCGAAGTCGGCCGCGGGCTGTCGCTGGCGCAGTGCTTTGTGCATGAAAACCGGATCCGGCAGGCGGCGAGTTCGCTCGGCGCCGCGGTCTATTGCATCAATGAGAGCGTCAAATATGCGCGCGAGCGAAAGCCGTTCGGCAAGGCGCTGGCGGAGAACCAGGCGATCCAGTGGCCGCTGGTGGAACTGGCGACGCAGGCCGAGATGCTCAGGCTTCTGATCCGCAAGACCGCGTGGGAGATGGATCAGCTAACCCAGGCCCAGGTCGAGCACACGCTGTCCGACAAGGTTTCCATGTGTAATTTCTGGGCCAACCGTCTGTGCTGCGAAGCCGCCGACCGCGCCATGCAGGTCCATGGCGGCATGGGCTATTCGCGTCACAAGCCGTTCGAGCACATCTACCGCCACCACCGCCGCTACCGCATCACCGAGGGCAGCGAGGAAATCCAGAAGCGGAAAGTGGCGGGCTTCCTGTTCGGCTATATGGGGGCAGGCAAGCATTGAGGCGCAAGCATTGAGGCAAATGACAAAAGGTCTTGTCCTGGCCATCGCGCTTGCGATCATGCCTGCGATCGCCAGCGCGCAGGACAAGCAGCCTTTTGTGACGATCCTGCCGACACCAGACACTTACGCCTGGTGGTTGCGTCTGGAGTATCACCCGTTCGGAACGGATGTGCGGGGAATTCCGGTCGGCAAGATACGCGCCGGCTGGTGCAAGGCCAACGAATTCCGCAGGGAGTTGTTTCCGCCGGAAGAAGCAAAGGCGTTCGAAGGCGGCGGGATGTCGTTCGCGGTCGATGGCTTTTTCGACGGTTCAAAGACGAAGCAAACGGCGCTGGTCGGAGTCTACGAAACCTGCAAGGGCGCGCACGGGGTGTTCCTGCTGGTTCTGGCACGGCCGGAGGGCAAGCCACCGGCGATAAAATTCGTTCAGGACATTCCGGGCGAACGGGAGTTCGCGATGGTGTACGCGGAAGATGCCTCCACGATAGCGGTGCAGCACTGCATGGAGTGCGACCACGTCAACAAGTATAAATGGAACAAGGCGCGGAGGCGTTTCGTGTTGCTTGCGCCAGAGCCGGACGAATAGTCGTTGCTCTTCCCCTCTCCCCTCGAGAGTTGCGCGGAGACGTCGCGCGGCTTCGTACGGTGAAATCGTGTGGTCCTGACGCACCAATGCTGGCGTCAAGTTTGCGATGATGCTCCGCATCACGCTGGCGATGGTGGCACAGCATGGCCACCAGGGAGCACGTATAAGTCGTCAAGCCATTGCGCAGGGAAGGCCGGAGTGTTTCCGCTGAACCTGTATGTTCGTGTGCGCGTTTTCCAAAGCATCAAATGCACACGAGACCGCGGGTGCAGTGCGCACCCGGTCTTCCCTGCGCCCTCTTGGTTTGGGGGACAAACGAATTTGTAAAGCTCGGGCAAACCATGTCGCGAGAACGAGAAATAATGCCTCAACGTCATTGCGAGGAGCGAAGCGATCCAGTCTTCGTTTTGTAAGTCTGGATTGCTTCGCTTCGCCCGCAATGACGTGTGGGTACCCCCGCTCAATTCACCTGCCGGTCCTTGCCCGCCCAATAGGGATCGCGCAGATGCCGCCGCAATATTTTTCCCGAGGCGTTGCGGGGCAAGGCCTCGATGAAGTCCACGGTCTTGGGCGTCTTGAAACCGGCGATGCGTTCGCGGGTGAAATTGATGATGTCGGATGAGGTGGCCTGCTTGCCGGATTTCATCACCACGATCGCCTTGACCGCTTCGCCCCATTTGTCGTCGGGCACGCCGACCACGGCGACTTCGGCGACGTCAGGGTGGTCGCAGATCGCGCTTTCGACCTCGGCGGGATAGATGTTCTCGCCGCCGGAGATGATCATGTCCTTGATACGATCGTGGATGTAGAGATAGCCGTCACTGTCCATGTAGCCGGCGTCGCCGGTGCGCAGCCAGCCGTCGGCGTCGAGCGTCCTGGCGGTCGCTTCCGGCAGGTTCCAGTAGCCGACCATGTTGGAGCCGGAACGCGTCGCGATCTCGCCGACTTCGCCCGGCGGCAACCTTTTGCCGTCGGCGTCGAGGATCGCAAGCTCGATCCCCGGCAACGCCTTGCCGGCCGAGCGCATGCGGTCGAGGCCCTCGACATGGTCCTCCGGCGGCAGCGCCACGATGGTGCCGGTGGTCTCGGTCATGCCGTACATCTGGACAAAACCGCATTTGAACACCTCGATGCATTCCTTCAGCAGCGCCGCGGGAATGGGCGAGGCGCCGTACAGCATGTAGCGCAATTTCGAAAAGTCGACCTGGCGCGCGCGCGGCTGCCGCACCACGAACTGCATCGCGGCCGGCACCATGAACAGTTTTGTGATGCCGGACTGTTCGAAGAAATCCAGCACCTTGGTCGGATCGAATTCCCGCGCGATCACGCCCCTGGCGCCGTGGTAAAGGCCCATCACGCCCCAGCCGGAGCCGCCGATGTGGAAGATCGGCATCGCGACCAGCGAGACGTCGTCCTCACTCCACGTGTTCCAGTCCGGCTTCTCCTCCTTGCCGATGCTGACCAGATTGAGGAAATTGGCATGCGACAGCATCGCGCCCTTGGGTTTTCCCGTGGTGCCGGAAGTATAGAGCTGGATCGCGATATCCTGCGGCTCCAGCCTCACCTTGGGATCATCAGCGCTCTGCGCGTCGCGCCAAGCTGTAAAATCCTGCCATTCCGGTGCACCGCCTTCCGTGGTGATGACGGTGCGCACATCAGGCAGTTGCGCCTTGATGTTGCGGACTTGCGTGATGAATTCCGGGCCTGTGAACAGCACCGGCGCCTTGCAGTCGCTGACGATGAAGGCGACTTCCGGCCCGGCCAGCCGCCAATTGACCGGCGCCATCACCACATTGGCCTTCATCGCGCCGAGCAGAAGTTCAAAATAGAGGTCGCTGTTCTTGCCGAGATAGGCGATCCGCTCGCGCGGCTTGACGCCGAGTGAGATCAGTCCGTTGGCAACACGGTTGGTCTTGATATCGAATTCGGCAAAACTGGTGCGGCGGCCTTCGAATTCGAACGCGGTCGCGTCGCCGCGGCTCGTTGCGCGTGCGCGTATCATGTCGGCAAGGTTGGCCGGTTCCTGCGAGACGGACATGTTTCCCCCGATGTAGTTTTATCGTTGCGGGGAGTGTGGCGTCATCCGGCGATAAAAACAACACCGTCGTCCCGGCGAACGCCGGGACCCATAACCCCG
>Ga0207702_10000778_pt1 | contig 33764 bp, 34 predicted proteins | sample KBSCornC62_FD_184302 | JGI IMG/M metagenome (GOLD analysis project Ga0207702, IMG submission 184302) | Corn rhizosphere microbial communities from Kellogg Biological Station, Michigan, USA - KBS Corn C6-2 (SPAdes) (version 2) | ecosystem: Host-associated > Plants > Roots > Rhizosphere > Soil ... | reverse complement strand
CGTCGGCGATCAGATAAAGCGCCTTGGTGTGATCGGCGTTTGGCGCATCCATCGTCGGGATGTAATAGCCGCCGCGTTCCGGGTCGAACAGCGCCAGCCACTCATTGAGCTTCCAGCTGTCCAGCAAGTCCGCTTCCGCGAAAAGAAAATCCTCGACCTGTTGTCGTGTAATCGCTGTCGCCACTCTCATGTCCTTTTTTGATAGATCTCGCGAAAGCAGGCTGCCTCACTCGCTGCCCGCTGATAGGGTCAGTCGTCATGTTCCGCGGCATGCGGGCTGCCGCTCAGGCGCGCGGCCCATTCCCGCCAGAACACCCGCATCTGCAATTCGCTGGGACCACCCTTCTGATTGCCCTTCATGCCACGCGAGATGTCCGACCACTCGACTTCCTTGTAAGTGGCAAACCCCTGCTGGCAACCTTCGAGTGCTTCGACGTCATCAGGCGTGGCAAAGCCGCCGGGCCCCTGGAAGCCGAGATACCAGTCAAGCCGGTATTTGCGCAGGTTCGGGGGATCTTCCTTGGGCATGGCCGCCCAGCCCGTGATCTCCATGTAATCAGGGCTGATGGGATAGAAGGTGCGGAACACGTGCCAGCCGTCGATGATGAGCAGGTTCGGGAAGATCAGATAATTGCCCGAGCCGCCTTCGATCATGCTGGCTTTATCCGCGCCGTGCCGTTCTGTCAGCGACGCGCGATATTTCCGCAGGTCTTCGCTGGCGAATTTCTCATAGTAGGGCGTCGACCTGTTGTAGACGCCTGCCTTCGGATAGCGCGTGGTGACGTGGCCATTGCCGAGCTCCACCGGCGCATATGCCGTAGGTAAGTCCTCCTTGCTGCCGATCGGAGGCACTGTCGGCAAACCAGCGCTCATTCCCACCGATGGCATGAAGTGGGTAAAAAACCGTTCATGCGTGAAAGCGCCGTGGTAGCCGTCCATCGAATTCTCGACAAGCAGCTTCCAGTTCGCGCGCATCGAATATTCGAAATGGCCTTCTGAGAACTCCATATCGCCCTGGTCGAGCGTGTTGTCGAAGACCTTGAGCATCTCGCCCATATAGTCCTCGAAGCTCTCGATGTCCGGGTCGTAGGACACGAAGATGCAGCCACGGTGGTTGTGCATTCGGGGCGTCGGCTCAAGGCCGAGCGCCTCGCGATCGAAGGCGTCGCTATAGGCCGCTTCACCTGGAATGCCCTTCAGCTCGCCGCGGGTGTTGAAGATCCAGCCGTGATAGAAGCAACGAAACACCTCGGCGCCGGTGCCCTTATGCTCCCGGCATACCAGATTGCCGCGATGGCGACAGGTGTTCAGCAACGCGCGAATCTGGCCGTCATCGCTGTTGACCAGGATCACGGGACGGCCGCCGACCTTGCGGGTAACGAAATCGCCGGGCTTGGGAAATTCCGAGACGTGACCGGCGAACAGCCAGGCCTTGTCGAAGATCAGGCGGCGCTCGAGTTCAAAAATCTCCCTATCGACGAAGGCGCTGCGATGCACCCGGAAGATGCCTTCCTCCCGGTCGTCCATGATCAGGTTGGCTGCATTGCGTCCTGATTTCATAAACCCTCCTTTGTGTTGGGTGTGCCTCGCGTCTTGGCTTGGCCTTTGACCTGGCGGCCTTTGCACAACTCGGTGCCCGAGGGCCGCTCCCGCTGTTCTCGAACGCGGGTTTGGTCTGCGCATCGTGCCCGATATGGTCCGACCATTTACGGGACGATGGGCTTTGTCAAGGAGCGGCTTCGGCATGCGCCCATGCGCTGGTTTATGGGCGTCCGTTGATGCAAGCAGCCATGGCATCCTGGCGGCGCGGTTTTCGGCTGACAATCAGGAGCGGAACCGGGTCCTTAGAATGTGATGGGCGGTATCGTCATGCCCGACCAAAAGCGCGAAGCGCCTCGCCGCGCCGATGTACCGGGCATCCACATCTTCAAAGAAGCGGAAATAAAGACGTGGATTGCCAGGCATAGGCGAGTGTAATTGACGCTGTCCTTCAGGCTATGGCCCGGCCATGACGAGACGATTGAACTAAAGACAACATGCTGTAGGCAGCTCCGGCAAGCGCAGGCGGACCGCATCACCGGGCGGCCGGCTCACAGTCACCTGTCCGCCCGTCCGCGACCGTTTGGTCCTGCCAATCACCGGGCGGACGGCTCTCGGCGACGAACATACTTGTCAGCCGTTTATTTTTCCGCCACTAAGCTTGCATTTGGGAAAAGCAATTGCGAATGTCTCGCAGTTGCAAATCTTCAAACGCACGTCCTCAAACCAAGCAGTGGCGCCGCGCGGCCGCCGATGGGAAGAAACCATGATCAGTTTTGAGCTGAGTGAAGAGCAAAAAATCGCCCAGTCGACGATGGGCGAGTTCGCCAAGGCGGTGCTGAGCCAGGAGGCCCGGCGCATCGACAATGACAGCAAAATCGACGCTGGCGTGCTCAAGTCGCTGTGGGAAACCGGAATCGTCCAGTCCCAGGTGTCGGAAGATGGCGAAGCCCGCTCGCCGGTGACCAATGCGATCATTCTGGAAGAACTTGCCGCTGCCGACGCCTCGCTTGCGCTCGCTCTCGCTTCCCCGATGGGATACGTGCAGGCGATTGTCGATCACGGTTCGGCCAAGCAGCGCGCCGAATTGCTCAAGGCCTTCACGGGTGACAAATTCCAGGCCGCCGCTGTCGCCATGATGGAGCCGAGCTTCGGCTTCGACGTCAGCAAGTTCGCCACCACCGCCAAGAAGTCAGGCGCCGATTACGTGCTGAGCGGCAAAAAGGCGATGGTGCCGCTTGCCAGCCAGTGCAGCCACTTCCTGGTGATCGCCACCAATGACGGCGCGGCCGACGCCTTCATCGTGCCGCGCGACGCGGCCGGCGTGAAAGTCGCTGCCCCGAAGGGCACGCTTGGACTGCGTGGACTTGAGCTTGCCGAGGTCAGTTTCGAGAACGTCAAGGTGCCGGCGGCGATGCGGCTCGGCGAGGGCAATGGCGCCGACGTCCAGAAGATCATCGATTCCGGCCGCGTCGGCCTGACGGCCGTCATGACCGGCCTTGGCCGCGCCGTGATGGAGTACACCATTCCTTACGTCAAGGAACGCGTGGTGCATGGCACGCCGCTCGGCCAGAAGCAGAAGGTGGCCTTCGATATCGCCGACATGCACATGGATATCGAGTCCATGCGCTGGATGAACTGGAAGGCGGCCTGGCAGCTTGAGGCCAAGGAATCGGCAACCAAGCAGGCGCAGCTTGCCTACACCTTTGCGAGCGAGAAGGTGGTCAACATCGCCGACAATGGCGTTCAGTCATTCGGCGGCCATGGCTTCGTGAAGGCCCATCCAATCGAGATGTGGTACCGCAATGCCCGCTCGGTCTCCGTTCTTGAAGGGGCGGCCGGCGTCTGAGCCCGCGAGGCTCCCGTCGTCCATCCTTCCACAACGCATCGACAAGGAAACATGCCATGGTTGATTTCAGTCTGACCGAAGCCGATCGCCGCCTGATGGATCTGATGCATCAGGAAAACGAGGCCGGCCGCCGCGTGGCGCGCGAGATCGATCGCACCGCCGAACACAAGATGCCCGAACGTCTTTATGAGCCGCATCCTGCCGTGGCGCATACGAAAGATCCCTACGAAATTCTCGAGAAGAACCCGGAAGGCACCTCCGGTGAGGTCATCACCGAGGCGCTGATGCATATGGTGAGCGCCGACGACGTGATCTTGCGGCAAAGCACCGACAGCTTCGGCAACTGGATCCTGGGCGATTACGGCTCCGAAGCCCAGCAGAAGAAGTACAACAAACATCGTCTCGTCATCGGACTTACCGAGCCGGGCGCAGGGTCCGATCCCGGTAACATGGCCTCCACCTGGCGCTACGATGCGGCGACCGACGAATACGTGCTGAACGGGGAGAAGGTATTTATCTCGCAAATCAACAGGTCAGACGGCGCAGTGACGCTGCTGCGCGGGGTTCCCGACGAGCAGGGCAAGCGCATCTTCGCTGCTTTCATTGTGCTCAAGAGCGATAAGGGTTTCTCGGAGCTGAAGCAGTTTCAGAAGCTCGGCATGCATTCCTTCGACATCGCCGGCTTCACCATGGACAATATCCGCGTTCCGGCCGATCGCCGCCTGCCGGCGGACTTCGGTAAGACCATGACCCGGTTCAACCACAACCGTCCGCTGGTGACAGCCACCGCGCTCGGCTCCTGCCGTTCGCTTCTCGATTTCACCACCGCCAAGCTCGCGGAGGCCGGCGTCACGGTGGATTACGGCGCCGGACGCAACGCCCGCAGCGCGGCCGCAGACAAGCTGATCCGCATGGAAGCGCTCTGGGAAGCCGCCTGGGGCTCGGTCATGTACGTCAAGTGGAAGGAGCAGCAGGTCGGCACCAGCTCGCTCGAGTACCGTAACGAAGCGTCGATGTCGAAGGCGATCGGCGGCAAGGTGTCACGGCAGATCACGCAAGGCTGCCTGGAGCTGCTCGGGCCGGAAGGCCTCTCGGAAGACTATCTGGCCGAGAAGTGGTTCCGAGACTGCCGCATCGCTGACATCTACGAGGGCGCGGGCGAAATCCAGCGCATACTCGTGGCGCGCATGCTGCTCGGCTACAAGAAGGGCGAACTCAACTGAGTTGCCGCCGCGCTTCGCGAGGAAACCAAATTCGACAAACGCCCCGACTGGTTCGGGGCGTTTTGTTTTTGGGGACGGAGCGGGGGAAAGGGCTTTTCAGCGGGCTTCCGTTCTGGATGAGGTAGCCTCGGCGCGTGCTGGCCAAACGGATTCACGCCTGATAAGGCTTTGAGCGTGTTTTAAGCCCGCCGGGGCACTTTTTTGAGGAAAGCGACAGATGGTTGACTTCAGCCTGACCAAGGCCGACCGCCGCATGATTGACCTGATGCGTCAGGAGAACGAGGTCGCCCGGCGCCATGCCCGCGAAATCGACAGCACGGCGGAAATAGGGGTCCCGAAATTTCGCGACAAGCCTCACCCCGACGTGGCCGGCACGCCCGACCCGTTTGAGGTTCTGAAGAATGACAGCGAAGGCACCTCCGGCGAGGCCGTCGTGGAAGTGCTGATGCACATGTCGGGCGCACGCGACGCGTCGCTGCGCGAGGAGGGCACCGGATTTGGGGCCCTGGTCATCGGCGATTTCGGCAGCGACGAGCAGAAGAAGCTGTTCGGTGACCTGCGTCTTGCGATCGGCATTACCGAGCCTGGCGCCGGATCGGATCCCGGCAACATGTCCTCGAATTGGCGCTATGATGCGGCGACAGACGAATACATCCTAAACGGTGAAAAATGCTTCATCGGCGGGATCAACAAGTACGACGGCGCGGTGACGCTGCTGCGCGGCGTGCCGGACGAGAAGGGACGCCGCGTGTTCTCTTCTTTCGTGGTTCTGAAGAGCGACAAGGGTTTCCACGAGCAGCAGCAGTTTCAAAAGCTCGGCCTGCGCCAGCACGATATTGGCGGCTATGTCATGGACAATATCCGTGTGCCGGCCGTGCGCCGACTGAAAGCGGATTTCGGCGCCAGCATGAGCCGGTTCAACTCCACCCGGCCGCTGGTTACATCCTTTGCAGTGGGCTCTTGCCGTTCCCTGCTCGACTTCACCGCAGCCAAGCTGAAAGAAGCGGGCATCAAGGTGGACTACGGCGCCGGGCAGGGGGCCCGTAATGCGGCCGCTGAAAAGTTGATCCGCCTGGAAGCGCTGTGGGAAGCCGCCTGGTGCTCGATCGTCCGTGTCAAATGGTTGGAACATACGCTCGGCGTCACCTCGCTGGACTACCAGCTCGAGGCCTCGATCGCAAAAGCGGTGGGCGGCAAGGTAGCCCGTCAGGTCACGCAAGGCTGTCTGGAACTGCTTGGGCCGGAAGGGATCTCGGAAGAATATCTGGCCGAGAAGTGGTTCCGCGACGCACGCCTCGCCGATATCTGGGAAGGCGCCGGCGAAATCCATCGCATTGTCATTGCGCGCGCGTTGCTCGGCTACAAGAAGGGCCAGCTCGACTGATACACGGCGGGCGGCGATCGCCTGACTGTAGCCAGGATAGCCTGACTGTTGCCAAATATGGGTGCCAGCGAGTGTACCCATAACCTCGTCGCGTCCGCCTTTGGCCCTCCAAGCCTGAACCCTCCAAACCTTGGTCCTCCTAACCTTGGTACTCCAAGTCTTGGTGCTTCAAGTCTTGGTCCTCCAAGTCTTGGTCCTCCAAGTCTTGGTACTCCAAGTCTTGGTACTCCAAGTCTTTGGCCTCCAAAGAAAACGAAGCTGACACGGCTGCGTGTCGGCTGGGGGCCATTTTCGGATTTTGCGGCCCCGCAGCGTCGAGCATCTGTTCCGACAAAGCGAGGCGCTTGGAACACACGCCTGCCAGTCCCGTTGTTAAGCGATCGACGTGATGCTGCGCTGCGCCGTTCGACGACGGGCAGGTCGTGCCAGCGCGGCGGTAGGAGGGCGCATGGCGAGACTGCCGCCGAGATCCAGTTCGAAATCACTGCTCCATCCAGGCTTCATCGCGGCTGGGTCGACTTTGCTGATAGCGGGTTTCGCAACCGACGTTATGTACTGGAATACATCCAACTGGCAGTGGGCCAACTCGTCCGCGTGGCTGATCACTGCAGGTTTGGTCTTGGCTCTCATCGCCACAATATTCCTGATTATCGATCTTCTCAGCCGCCGCGCCGGTCGGGTTAAATGGCTGTCTTTCCTGCTCGTGGCGGCGGCCGCGCTGCTCTCGCTGCTCAACGTTTTCGTGCATAGCCGCGACGGCTGGACCTCAGTGGTGCCGGAGGGAATCTCACTCTCCGCGATCGTGACCATTCTGCTGCTGATGGCTGCTGCCAGCGGTTGGACGGTGACCAGGGTTCGTACCACGCTGAGTGGAGACAGGCTGTGACGCATTCGAGGCTCCGCGCCCTGCCTGCCATGTTCGCCCTGCTGGCGCTCGCCGCCTGCGATCAGGGCGGCGATCCCATGCGGCAATACGGAGCTGATCCCTACCTTCCGGAGCCTCAGAACTATCTGTTGCCGCCCATGAGCGTTCCGAAGGAAGTAGGGTGGAAAGCCGGGGAGATGCCGACAGTCTCCGAGGGCTTGAAAGTTCAGGCGATGGCGACGGGGCTGATGCACCCTCGCATTGTCTACCCTCTTCCCAACGGCGATATTTTGGTCGTCGAAGGTAATAGTCCGGGCACCACGCCGTTTCGGCCGAAGGACTTCATCCAAGGCAAGGTGAAGGCGAGGGCGGGAACGGCCGGCAAGGGCGGAAACCGGATCACTCTGCTCCGCGATGCCAACGGCGACGGAAAGCCAGAGGAGCAGACGGTTCTTGTCGACCACCTCCACTCGCCCTATGGCGTGGCCTACGTCGACGGCACCCTCTACGTCGCCAATACAGACGCCATCATCGCATTCAAATACGAGCTCGGGCAGACCAAAATTACGGAGCCAGGTACGAAGCTTGCGGACCTTCCAGCTGGACCGATAGACCACCACTGGACCAAATCAATGGTCGCGAGTGCCGACGGGTCCAAGCTCTATGTTGGCGTCGGATCCAACAGCAACATCACCGAAAATGGTCTTGACGCCGAAGAGGGGCGTGCCGCGATTTATCAGGTCGACCGTCAGACGGGCGCCAAACGGATATTTGCCTCCGGTACGCGCAACCCAACCAATCTCGCCATCGATCCCGAAACAGGCCGACTGTTCGCGGTGGTGAATGAGCGCGACGAAATTGGTCCGGATCTGGTTCCGGACTATCTGACCGCGGTGCGGGAGGGCGCCTTCTATGGCTGGCCCTACAGCTATTGGGGTCAGCATGTTGACGTCCGCGTCCATCCGCAGAGACCCGATCTCGTGGCCAAGGCCGTCAAGCCGGACTACGGCCTGAGCTCACACGTCGCCGCGCTCGGTCTGGCGTTCAGCAAAGGCGAGAGTCTGTCTTCCAAATTCAGCACCGGCTTCTTTGTCGGCGAGCACGGCAGCTGGAACCGCAGCCCGGTCAACGGCTATCAGGTCATCTTCGTGCCGCTGGTGAACGGGCGACCGGAGGGCAAACCCGTCTCGGTCGTGACCGGTTTTTTGGGCAGTGATAACGAGACGGTGCGCGGCCGGCCCGTGGGCGTAGCGCTTGATCGCACTGGCGCACTGCTGGTCGCCGACGATACCGGGAATACGGTTTGGCGCGTGAGTGCCGACCAGCCGGGGCGTCAGGCAGCGCGACACTAGAGCCTGCCGAGTTTATACAAGGTCGTCAGCGGAAAAATTTATAGATACCGCGAAATATACCGGTGAATTCGTTGCGCCCAAAAGGGCAGGTTTCGGCGGCTTATTTTCCATCCAGAAAAGCGCGGACCTTGGTCACCGTTTGTCGCGGCTGTTCTTCCATGATCCAGTGGCCGGAGCCGGTGATGATGCCGCCATCAACATTCGTGCCCACTTCGCGCATGATCGCAGCTTGCTGGCTGCCAAATGATTTTTCGGCGCCAAGTGCAAGGATCGGCATATTCAGCTTCTTCTCGGCAAAGATTTTATTGTCCTTGGCGTCCTGGCTGAACGCTGCGAACTGCTCGAAAGCATAGTGCATGTTGCCGGGTCGTGCGTATAGTTTTGCGTAATGGTTACGGGTCGTCTCGTCGATGGCCTTCGGGTTTGCCGAAAGTTCATTGTAGAACCGGTCGAGATAAATGCGCTCGCGGCCCTTCACCAGGCGATCGACGTCAGGCCCGCGGAAATTAAAATGCCACAGCAACGGGCTCTTCAGGATTTCGTCCCACGGGCCGATACCCGGCAGCGGTGCGTCGATGACCACCCATTTTGTGATACGGTCGGGATACTGCGCGACGAGCGCATAGCCGACCATATTGCCGATGTCGTGAGTCACCAGATCGGCCTTCTGAATACTGAGCCTGTCCATCACCATGGCGATATCGACGCCCTGGGTTTTCTTGTCGTAGCCACCTGCTGGTTGGGACGAGAGGCCCATGCCCCGCAGATCGGGAACAATGACGGTGTGGTCCGTGTAGAGCGCCTTAGCAAGCGGCGCCCACATGTCGCCGGTGTCGCCAAAGCCGTGGAGCAGCACCACTGCAGGTCCCTTGCCTCCGATGCGGACGTGAAGCGTCGCGCCATTTACCGAAATGCTCTCGTTCCTGAAACCCGCGGGAAAGGGTTCGACGGCCGCAATCGCGGCCGTGAGGTGAAATAGCTGAATCGTCAAAATCGAAAGCAACACTACATACTTGTATCGGACGCCGGATTCTCGAGCAGTCAGGCCATCCCTGTGCATTTCTGACCTCTATCTGATTATTGCCGCTCGTTCGCCGATCTTTCAATTCGAGCTGTGCGTTAATTGCACAATCTCCAGTCGCGAGATGGCATCGCCATCGATCGTAAAACGGTAGTGCAGAGTAGCCGGGCTGCCGGGGAAGTTGCCGGTCAAACGCGCGGTGATCGTGCTTTGCCCGCCTTCGTTTTTGATCGCAATGGGCTCGACGACAAAGCTGTATTGTGCTCTCGCCGCTCTCTTCCACTCCCGAATGGTCTCGCGACCCCGATAGGTCTCGCCCTCGTCGACCAGGGTCGCATCGGCGGTGAAGCAATTGGCGACGGCCTCAAGGCTCGTGGCATCCGCGGCAAAATAGGCGGCAATGGGTTTAGGCAGGTTGAGCGGCATTCGAACGTCTCATCTGTTGCGCAACGCACAGAATGGGTCGCAGCTCGCCAAATGACAAGTATGCTCCGAAAGGAGGGGGCTGACGAGGCCGGACTACGCAAGAGATTCAGCGCTGAAAAGCGTTGAGAGAGCAAGGTTGACCGACCTTGGGGCAGGTACTTTGTCTCGCTCGCGATGCCCTTTAGTCGGCCAGCGCAAACACTAGCTGTGCAGGCCCGGGGCTTCCTGCCCGGTACGCGCGACATATTCCGTATAGCCGCCGCCATATTGATGCACGCCGTCCGGCGTCAATTCGAGCACGCGGTTGGAGAGCGCGGCGAGGAAGTGACGATCGTGCGACACGAACAGCATGGTGCCCTCGTAATTCGACAGGGCGTTGATCAGCATTTCCTTGGTTGCCATGTCCAGATGGTTGGTCGGCTCATCCAGCACCAGGAAGTTGGGCGGATCGAACAGCATCTTGGCCATCACCAAACGGGCCTTTTCGCCGCCGGATAACACGCGGCACCTCTTCTCCACGTCATCGCCGGAAAAGCCGAAACAACCGGCAAGCGCCCGCAGCGAACCCTGACCGGCCTGCGGAAACGCATCCTCTAGCGATTGAAACACCGTGCGGTCGCCATCCAGCAGGTCCATGGCGTGCTGGGCGAAATAACCCATCTTCACGCTGCCGCCGATCGTCACGTTGCCCTCATCGGGCTCGGCGGCGCCGGCCACCAGTTTCAACAGCGTCGATTTGCCGGCGCCGTTGATGCCGAGCACGCACCAGCGCTCCCGTCGCCGGACCATGAAATCGAGCCCCTCATAGATCGCGCGCTGGCCATAGCTCTTGTCGACACTTTTCAGGCTGGCGACATCTTCGCCCGAACGTGGTGCAGGCGGGAAGTCGAAGACGATGGTCTGGCGCCGTTTCGGCGGCTCGACGCGTTCGATCTTCTCCAGCTTCTTGACCCGGCTCTGTACCTGGGCAGCGTGCGAGGCTCGGGCCTTGAAGCGCTCGATGAATTTGATCTCCTTGGCCAGCATCGCCTGCTGTCGTTCGAATTGGGCCTGTTGCTGCTTGTCGCTGAGCGCGCGCTGCTGCTCGTAAAATTCGTAGTCGCCGGAATAGGTGGTCAGCGAACCACCATCGATCTCGATGATCCGGTTGACGATGCGGTTCATGAATTCGCGGTCATGGGAAGTCATCAACAGCGCGCCGTCATAGCCGCGCAGGAACTGCTCCAGCCAGATCAGGCTTTCGAGATCGAGATGGTTGCTGGGCTCGTCCAGCAGCATGACGTCGGGCCGCATCAAAAGGATGCGCGCCAGCGCGACCCGCATCTTCCAGCCGCCGGAGAGCGCACCGACATCGCCCTCCATCATCTCCTGGGTGAAGGAGAGCCCGGCCAGCACTTCACGGGCGCGGCCATCGAGCGCGTAGCCGTCGAGCTCCTCGAAGCGCGCCTGCACCTCGCCATAGCGGGCGATGATGTCGTCCATTTGGTCGGCTTGCGCGGGATCGGCCATGGCGCTTTCCAGCGCCTTCAATTCGCTGGCCACGGCGCTGACCGGGCCGGCTCCGTCCATCACTTCGGCCACCGCGCTGCGCCCGGACATTTCGCCGACGTCCTGGCTGAAATAGCCGATGGTGATGCCGCGGTCGCTCGCCACCTGACCTTCATCGGGCAATTCCTGGCCGGTGATCATCCGGAACAGGGTGGTCTTGCCCGATCCGTTCGGGCCGACCAGGCCGATCTTCTCGCCGCGCTGGAGCGCTGCGGAAGCTTCAATGAAAAGAATCTGATGGCCGTTTTGTTTGCTGACGTTGTCGAGGCGGATCATGGATCATGCGGGACTGAAATCGTGATGCGCGCTCTTAAGCGATGCCGCGTCTGAGTGAAAGGCTTTTTTTGCCATTACAGAGCCATCATGGCCGGGATGAGCCGGCCATGATGGTCTTTGTTGATGATAGTGGTTCAGTGTTCGCTAGCGGATCGTGTGTTCCCGGTGCAAATCATGATGTCGGGACGACAGGCGATGTTCGACGCTGACGCGCCCCGAAGAGGCACGGCTCATGCGCGGACCGGAGGTCTCATCGCGGTAATAGGCGTTGGCGGCAAGCCGGTCGTGTCCGCGGTAATACGCGCGGGGTGCGGACCAGTTGTTTTCTTCGTAATAGCCGTTGGAGGGGTACCAGGCATTCCCTTCATAATAGATGTTGGAAGGATACCATTCGTCGCCGTCATAATAGGCGTTCGAAGCGTACCAATCATTGCGGAATGGCGCGGTTGCGATCGCGCCGGCCGTGCCGATCGCGCCACCGACCACGCCGGCGGCGACGTCCGCGGGCCAGAAACCGCTTTGACGATAGCCGTACCCGTAGGCGTCGCCATAGCCATGACCATAGCCATAGGCATAGGCATCGCGATCATAGGCGCCGTTCCAATAGGCCTGATGATGGCGGTCCATCCTGGCGTGGTTCATCTGCTGGGCGCGCACCGGAACATCCTGGGCGAGCGCGGGTGTGGCCAGGGCCGAAGCCAGCAAGGCGGCAATCGCAGTTGATCTAAGAGCTGTCATTCATCGTCTCCATCTCGTTGGGTGATGCGGGGGCCAACCGATGGGTCGGAGCGGCGTTCCGAATAAAGTCGGCGCGCCAATCAAACGGACGTGAGGCTGGTTCGGGCTCGCGCTGCGACTGAAAGTTCAGGCTAGGGCGTGTCCAGCACGGATACCCGCTCACTCGGTTCCGACGAACTGGACGTGGATTGCGGCTCGCTGGCAACGCCAAGGAGCCAGTTGATCGCTATCAGACCGACGACCGCGCCAATGAACTCGCTGATAATGAAGCCCGGAAGGTCGACAGGACGAATTCCCGAAAAGGTGTTGGTCAATGAGCGCGCGATGGCCACTGCGGGATTGGCAAAGGACGTTGACGAAGTGAACCAATAAGCTGCCGCGATATAGAGGCCTATGAGCGCAGGTGTGGCTTGGGGCCTGAAGCGGACGCCGCCGAGAATTGTGAGCACGAGGCCGGCGGCGGCGACGGCTTCAGCAAGCCATTGGCCGCTGCCGGTTCTTGTCTTGAGCGATAATTCGAACAATGGCAGGCCGAACATCCCATGCGCAATCACGGTACCGGCGATGCCACCGATGATCTGCGCGGCGGCATAGCGGGCCGCTTCTGCCTTCGTCATCGATCCGCTCAGAGTCATCACTAGGGTGACTACCGGATTGAAATGGGCGCCCGAAATCGGACCGAGAATGGTAATGAGAACGACAAGGATCGCCGCCGTCGGCAGCGTGTTGCCAAGCAACTGGACGCCGACGTCCTTGCTCAGCGTTTCCGCCATGATGCCCGAGCCGACGACGGTGGCGACCAGCAGGCCTGTCCCGAAGGCTTCGGCGGCCAACCTGCGCGGCAGGTTGAACTCCGCCATTAGCGGACCCCGCCGAGGGTTGTCCCGTCCGATTGTCCGATGTCGCGCAGGCGAGTGGCGAGCGACAACCTGTCGATGCTTGAAAGCGGCAAGCTCGCAAAAGCCGCGATCCGATTCTTCAGGTGCCTAAACGCCGCAACGAAGGCCGCTTCCTTTTCCAGATCAGTGCCGCCCACTGCGGCGGGATCCTCGATTCCCCAATGGGCGGTCATCGGGTGACCGGGCCAGATCGGACAGGCTTCGCCGGCGGCGTTGTCGCAAACCGTGAAGACGAAATCCATCGGCGGTGCACCTTGCTCGGCAAATTCTTGCCAGCTTTTCGAGCGCAAGCCATCGATCGGGTATCCCATCGCGTTGAGAGTCCTGATCGCGAAAGGGCTCACCTTACCTTTCGGCTGGCTTCCGGCCGAGAACGAGTGGAAACGACCGCGACCCTCCTTCCGCAGGATCGACTCCGCGAGAATCGAGCGCGCCGTATTGCCGGTGCAAAGAAACAGCACGTTAAACGTGCGATCGGGCATTGGATTTGGCTTTCCGTTTGGGTGGACAACACGGCGTGATGCTTTCAACGAGCGGCGCGCAGAGTTCGGGCCGTCCCTGACAGCAATCATTGATGAGAAACGAGATCGTTGTCTGGAAGGACGCGAGGTCGGCGCGATAAAGGATCGAGCGGCCAACGCGGCGCGCCTGCACGAGCCCCGCCCGCGAGAGAACGCTTAGATGGGCGGACATGGTATTCTGTGGAACGTCGAGCGCCTTTGCGATGTCGCCAGCGGCGAGCCCGGAGGGCTCGTGCTTTACCAGCAGCCGATACACCTCCAGCCGGGTGGATTGCGCCAGCGCCGCGAGCGCCAAAATAACCGAATAACTATCCATATATCCAGATATATGGATATACTAGCGTCCGTCAAGTCGGCTCCTTAAATCTCCGCATGTGCAGCAAGGTTTGAGGGAACGCGCGATGGAATATGTCAGGTTGGGCCGCACCGGCCTTCAGGTATCGCGGCTTTGTCTTGGCTGCATGAGCTATGGCGAGCCCGATCGTGGGCCGCATGCTTGGACACTGGACGAAGCATCGAGCCGTCCTTTTCTGAAAAGAGCGGTGGAAAGCGGCATCAATTTCTTCGATACGGCCAATGTCTATTCGGATGGCACGAGCGAGGAAATCATCGGCCGCGCGCTGAAGGAATATGCCCGGCGCGACGAGGTGGTGATCGCCACCAAGGTGCATGGCCGGATGCACCCGGGGCCGAATGGGGCCGGGCTGTCGCGCAAAGCGATCCTGCAGGAGGTCGATGCCAGCCTGAAGCGGCTTGGCACCGACTATATCGATCTTTACCAGATTCACCGTTGGGATTACGACGTGCCGATCGAGGAAACGCTGGAAGCGCTCAACGATGTCGTGCGTGCCGGCAAGGCGCGTTATATCGGGGCGTCCTCGATGTATGCGTGGCAGTTTGCCCAGGCGCTGGCGCTCTCGGATCGCAACGGCTGGGCTCGCTTCGTCAGCATGCAGAATTACCTCAACCTGCTCTATCGCGAGGAGGAGCGCGAAATGCTGCCGCTGTGCGCGAAGGAAGGCATTGGCGTCATCCCGTGGAGCCCGCTGGCGCGTGGTCGGCTGACGCGCGACTGGGATACCAAAACCGCCCGGGTCGAAACCGACGCATTTGGCAAGATGCTCTATGGCAAGACCGATGCCCCGGACAAGGCGGTGGTCGAGGCGGTTGCAAAGGTAGCCGCCGCACGGAAGCTGCCGCGCGCGCAGATCGCGCTTGCGTGGGTGCTCTGCAAGCCGGTCGTCACCGCGCCGATTGTCGGCGCGACCCGGATGGAGCACCTGGATGACGCCATCGCCGCGCTCGATGTCAAACTGACGAGCGCGGAAATCGCGACGCTGGAACACTCGTATCTGCCGCATCCCGTGCTGGGGCACAGTTGAGCGCAGCGTGCCCTCAGTAGACCTTAAGCCGCCTCCTTAAGCCGGCTCCTTAAGCCGCCTTGGCGCGGATCGGCGGCACGGAGCGGAAGCTGATGGCGATCCGGTTCCAGGCATTGATGGTCGCGATCAGCATGGTGAGGTTGACCGCCTCGACCTCGGAAAACTGCGCTCGCATGGCCTGATAGACGTCATCGGGAACGTGGCCTTCGGAGATTTTCGTTACCGCTTCGGTATAGGCGAGCGCGGCGCGTTCGCGGTCGGTGTAATGCGGCGCTTCGCGCCAGGCGTCCAGCAGATAGAGCCGCTGCTCGGTCTCGCCGTGACGGCGCGCGTCTTCGGTGTGCATGTTGATGCAGAACGCGCAGCCGTTGATCTGGGAAGCGCGGATCTTGACGATCTCGATCAGGGATTGTTCGAGGCCCGAGCCCTGGACATGGCTTTCGAGCGCACCCAGCGCCTTGATGGTATCGGGAGCGACTTGCTGCGGATTGAGACGGGGTTTCATGGCGTGATCCTCATGGTTGTGAAGTTTCCTCTTAGTGCGCACCGCCGGCGCTGACCGCACCGGACTTTTTCAGAAACAGGCAGGCGATCAGCGCGCCGATCAGGGTCGCGCCCAGCAGAAAGAACATGTCACTGAAAGCGAGCACATAGGCCTGCTTCTGGATAATCCGCCCGATCGCGATGATCGCCTGATGCGTGGCTCCTGCGTGATCGGAAAAGCCGTGGCGAAGAAAATATTCGGTGAGCTGGTCGATCCGGGTTCGGGTGGCGTCCGACAATAGCGACACCGGCTGCATCAGCACGTTGGAATGATACTGCTCGCGCTTGGTGAGCGCGGTTTGCAGCACGGCGATGCCGACGGCGCCGCCGAGATTGCGCATCATGTTGAACAGGCCGGAAGCCGAAGGGGCATTTTCAGCCTCGATGCCGGCGGTGGCCACTGCCGTCAGGGGCGCAAAGGCCAGCGCCTGTCCGACCGCGCGGACAATGTTCGGCCAGAACAACTGGTCGGCCGCATAATCCGCAGTCATCAGGATATTCAAGAAATTGGAGCCGGCAAATAGCGCAAACCCGACCACAATAACGAGACGCGGATCGAAGCGACGCATCAGCCGCGGCACCAGCGGGATCAGCAGGAGTTGCGGAAGTCCGGTCCAGGCCAGCACCATGCCGATCTGTTCTGAGTTATAGCCTTGAATGCGGGAGAGATAGACCGGCAGGATATAGACCGACCCGTAGAGCGTCACTCCCATCAGGAAATTGGCAAGAATCCCGAAGCCGAAATTGCGCCGTGCGAGCAGCCGCAGGTTCAAAAGCGGCTTTGCGGTGGTGAGTTCAATCCACAGGAACAGGGACAGGGCCACGGCGGCAACCACCGACAGGCGCACGATGAAGTCGGAGGAGAACCAGTCGTCCTTGTTGCCTTCCTCCAGGATCGTTTGCAGCGCGCTGAGCCCGATCGCCATGCTGATGATGCCGGGCCAGTCTCCCTGCCGGAGCAATGACAGGTTCATCGGCTTTGGCTGCAGCGAGAACCACAGCATGCCGATCATCACCGCGCCGGGCACGAGGTTGACATAGAAAATATATTCCCAACCCCAGTTCTCGGTGAGATAGCCGCCGATGGTCGGGCCGATCGCGGGCGCGAATGTCGCCGATATCGCAAACAGCGCGACTCCCACCGGCTGACGGGATTTCGGCAACAGCGTCATGATCAGCGTGAAGGACATCGGGATCAACACGCCGCCCGTGAAGCCCTGCAGCGCGCGAAGCACGATCATCTGCGGAAGGTCCTGCGCGAGAGCACAGGCCGCCGACAGCAGCAGGAACAGCGTGGCGTTGGTCAGGAGATAACGGCGCACCGAGAATACCTGGGCGAGCCAGCCGCTGAGCGGGATCACGACGATTTCCGCCACCAGATAGGAAGTTGATATCCAGCCGCCCTCATCGATCCCGGCACCGATCGCGCCCTGGATATTGGCCAGTGAAGCGTTGACGATCTGGATATTCAGCACCGCCATGAAAGCGCCGAGCGTGGCGCCGGACACCGCCATCCACGTCTTGGCGGAAACCGTTTCATTGACCGATGACGGATTGGCGGAGGAGCCGGCGGGGTGGGTGCGCGTAGCAGAGCTGATCGGGAGCGAGCCGGAGGGAATAGCGGGTTGCGAGGCGGGCATCGGAGGCTTCCATGGTTATGCGAGATCGCCGCGAATTCTGACCGATCGATCCGGCCGGGCGGGGCGCGCGAGCTGCCGTGCTCCGTCTGCCTTCCTTGAGCTCAACCGCCGGGACGGGAGCCTGCATTATTGGCCACGCGATGCGGCTGATCCTGCTGCTGCTCGGCGATCACGGTGGCCTTGGTGTTGATCGTGGGTTCGACCGACGTGCCCGGCCGCAACAGTCCGGCGAGGCGGTTGTCATCGAGCGTGATCTTCACCGGGACGCGCTGCACCACCTTGGTGAAATTGCCGGTGGCGTTGTCGGGAGGCAGCAGTGCGAATTCCAGGCCGCTCGCCGGCGATACGCTATCGACATGACCACGGAGTTTCTCGCCGCGAAAACTGTCGACGCGTAATTCCACCGGCTGACCATCGCGAACGTGGGCGAGCTGGGTCTCCTTGAAATTCGCCACCACATAAACCGCGTTGAGCGGCACCACCGCCATCAACTGGGTGCCGGCCTGCACGAACTGGCCGACCCGCAGCGAGCGCGCGCCCACCGTTCCGTCAACCGGCGCCGTGATCTTGGTGTAGGAGAGATTGAGCGCGGCCTGGGATTCCACCGCGCGGGCATGGGCGAGCTGAGCCACCGCTCGCGCCCGGTCAGTGGTCAGCACATCCACTTTCTTCTGGGCTGCGACCAGCGCGAATTTGTCGTGCTGCAATTGGCCGGATTGGGCGCGCAGCGCCGCGTCGGTCTGCTGAGCGCGCTGGATCGTGCCGGAACCGGTCTTCATCAGGCCCTGGTAGCGGGTCTGTTCTTCCTGCGCGAACTGGAGATTGGCTTCGGCAACGCCAACATCTGCGGTGGCCTGCTCGATGACAGGCTGCTGCAGGGCGATTTGGGCGTCGAGGTTACGGACGGCCGCATCCGCCGAGGCGACGTCCGCCTGCGCTTGTTCCAGCGAGGCCTTGAAGTCGCGGTCGTCAATCCGCGCCAGCACCTGTCCGGCCTTGACCGGCTGGTTGTCATTCACCAGCACCTCGGCGATATAGCCGGAGACCTTGGGTGAAATCAGCGTGGAATCCGCCTGCACATAGGCGTCATCGGTGGATTCCAGATAGCGGCCGGTGGTGACGTAATCATAGCCGTAGGCCGCGGCCGCCACGATGGCGAGAGCCGCTACCGTCGCCAACGCGCCTCGCTTCAGCGTCTGACGTGACGGCCAAGCGCCGGTGTTCTGTCGCCGCTCGCTCTCATACGTCATTACGGCCATGGCATCCTCCGAAGCGTCGTCAACAAACACTGCAACGCAACATTAAGATGCATCCATCAATGCCCTGTGATAATCCCGGCGAAGATGGAAGGATTATCCCGTCAGGCGGGATAATCGGAGGGTTTCGATGGATCGCCTGACCAGTCTCACGGTGTTTGTTCGTGTGGTGGACGCCGGTGGTTTTTCCGCCGCCGCCCGCAGGCTCAATATGTCGACCACGATGGTCAGCAACCATGTCCAGGCGCTGGAGGAGCGGCTCGGCGTCCGGCTGCTCAATCGCACCACCCGCAAGATCCATCTCACCGAAGTCGGGCAGGCCTATTACCAACGCTGCACACAGATTATGGCCGATCTGGAACAAGCGGACGATATCGCCGGGGAGATGCAGTCGAGCCCGCGCGGAACGGTGCGGGTTCACACGGCCACACATGTCTTGCCGTTTCTTTCGCCGGTGGTCGCGGAATTCCTGCAGACCTATTCGGACGTGCGGATCGAGCTGACCATGGGTGAGCGCCCGGTCGATCTGATCGATGAAGGTTACGACGTCGCCTTGCGTCTGACACCCCCGCCGGATTCCAGCCTGATCGTGCGCAATCTCGCCACCTGGCGGCATGTGCTGTGCTGCTCACCTGCCTATATCGAAGAGCACGGCCGGCCGAAGCAGCTCTCCGATCTCGAAGGGCGCAATTGCCTGCGCCACGAACTTTATCCGTTCGGCGAGGAATGGCGCTTCATCGACCGTCAAGGCAAGCCGGCAGCGGTGCGGATATCGGGCAATCTGGTATCGAACAGCGGCGATGCCCTGCGTTTTTCGGCGCTGCAAGGCGTCGGCATCGCGCTGTCAGCGGGTTTTCTGGTCGCGCCCGATCTCGAGGCCGGTCGGCTGGTGCGGTTGTTGCCGGAATATCGGCCGGTGGAAATGTCGATGAGCGCGGTTTATCCGCATCGCCACCATCTATCGGCCAAGGTACGAAGCTTCATCGATCTCCTGGTCCGCCGCAGCGCCGACCAGCAGAAGCTGATCAATCCCTACGCATGAAGACGTGCGGCCTCGGCGTGGATGCCTTGCGTGGATGCCTTACGGCGGCGGCCCGAGATCGGCCAGCTCCACAGCCACGAGGTCTTCGGCAGCATAGCCTTCGGTTTGGTGCTGGTGGTCATCGTCGAACCACGAACACCAGACCTTCGGCTGGCCATTAAGGTCGTCGCTGGCGCCGGTCACGGCCATGACGGGGCCACCGTTTTTGAGCGCGACGCGATCGCCGCATTTGAAGGAGGGAGTCATCGAGATTTCTTCCGATCCTAAATCTTTTGCCGGGCTCACTGAAAAACCTGACGGTCTTCAAACACTAGCGGGCCGGGGCCGAGTTTGCGCATCCGCTCTTCGGCGGTGGTCCGTCCGGTGATGACCGAAGGTGTCTCAAGTTTGATGGCGTGATAGCCGCGCGCGCCGCCGCCCCAGCCCGAGCCGGTCTTCTGCGCCGCGATCAGCCTGTCACGTTCGGCCATGATCTCCGGCTCGGTCAGGTGAAAGACCCGGCGCTTGCTTTCGCAGGAAATGGGCGACGACACTTCGAGAAAGGTCTTGCGCCGCAAACGCGCGTATTCGTCGAGCACGTCGTCCCGCGCCTCGCCTTTCACCACGGCCGCCAGCGCATCGATGAGCACGAAGGAATCGAACATGCCGCCGACCAGGCCCAAGCCGCTGGTCGGGTTGGTGACATGGGCGGAGTCGCCCGCAAGCACCACGCGGCCGACGCGCATCTTCGCGACGCAGCGCTGGTGCATGCTGTAGGCCGAATAGAGGTCGAGCGTCGCTCCTTCGCCACCACCGGGCAGAACGCGCCGATAATATTCGAAGATGCGGTCGCGCAGGCCCTCCTCGGGCAATCTGGCATCCTCATGGAAAGTGACGCGCCATTGGCCTTCCCTGGTGAGGCGGACGATAATCGCGCCAAACTGATTGTCGACCATCAGGTTCATTCGCGGGTTCCAGCCATGGCCACCAAAATCGAAATGCATGTTGGTCGCCACGAAGCGGTCGGGCCAGGTGTAGCCGATCAGCTCCTGGCCGATCGACTTCCGCACGCCGCTGCGGCCCCCGTCGGCCCCGATCACCCACTTCGCCTTGATGATCTCTCGGTTGCCGGCCTTGTCCTCGGCTTCGACCTCGACGCGATCGTCATATTGCTTGAGGCCGATGAATCGCTTGCCCCATTCAAAGGTAATGTTGGGGTAGCGCTTTATGTGCGAAACCACCACCTCGGTCAGTTCGTTGATGGCCAGAGTCAGCAGGTAGGGATGATCGAGGCCTTCCGGGAAGGCGTACTTGGTCGTAAAACCCTCGTTGGTCTTGAATATGCGCGCGGCGAACTGGTCGTGTAGAAAGCCAGCCTCGGCCATGTCGTCGAACAGCCCGAGCAACATCAGGCCGTCGAGCGCCTGCCGATGGTAGGACATCGCGCGCGGGGCGGGCAGCACGCCGGGTTCGGCTTCAATCACCCGTACCTGAACATTCTGGCGCGCCAGCCCAATGGCATTGATCAGGCCGACTGGCCCGCCGCCGACGATCAGAACGTCCTCCATGTTTCCTCCGGCAGGGTTTGTTTTTGTTGATAATCAGCGCTTAAAATAATCGGGCGGCGGATCAAAGTGCAAATAGTGAAACAACATATTGCCTTACATGCAACAGCTCGGATGTCCCGGAAATCTGGGTTTTTGCGACTGCGGGGATGCTCGCCGCCGCGACGTTCGTCGGCTGAGCGCCCGCCCAGGCGGCCGGGGCGGCCGTCGCTCCACAGCGCCGGTCAGGTGCCGGGGAAATCCTTGGCATGACGCGCCCGCTGCAATCGATTGATCTCAACCTTCTCGTCGCGCTCAAAGCCCTTCTCGAAGAGGAAAACGTCACGCAGGCCGCGCGCCGTCACGGCCGCAGCGTGCCGGCGATGAGCCGCATCCTGCAGCGCCTGCGAGAGGCACTGGAAGATCCGTTACTGGTACGTGCGGGCGGTCGGCTTGTGCCGACGCCCCGGGCGCGCGATCTTCTGCCGACCGTCTCGCGCCTGATTGCGGATGCCGAAGCCATTCTCGAGTCACGGGAGTTTCATCCAGCTGCGCTGGATCGGCAATTCACGATCCTCTGCAACGACGATCTCGCCGCCGCGTTCGGCGGGCCGCTGATGGCGGCGTTGCGCCATGTGGCGCCGGAAGCATCCGTGCGCTTCGCGCTGGAGGCGCCGGAAAGCGAGGATGAACTCCGCGCCGGCAGAATCGACCTCGCGATCGCTTCCGGCCAGCCACCCTTTCCTGAGTTGATTTCCAACCCGCTATTCTGGCAGCGCATGATGGCTGCGGCGCGGGTCGGCCATCCGATCTTCGATCGGCCGATCACCCCTCAATCCTTCGCCCAGGCGGGCCACATCGTGCGGTCGCGGCGCGGACAGGCATGGGGTCCCATCGACGACGCGCTGGCCGCGCTGGACCTGATGCGGCCGGTCAAGCTGATTGTGCCAACCGTCCGCACCGCGCTGATCGTGGCGGCGCAGACCGATCTGATTGCGACCGGTCCGGGTGGTCTGCTGGAGGCGGTAATGCGGGAAGGGCTGCCAGTCCGGATTTTCGATCTGCCGGTACCAACACCCATGCTGGCCATTTCGCTGCGCTGGCATCCGCAATTTCAGGCGGACCGGGCGCATCAGTGGTTCCGCAATTTCGTGATCTCGCATTTGGCGCTGGACGTGCAGCCGCCGAAAAAATAAAGAGGCGGCGAAACCGCCGCCTCTTCAAAGTTCGCGCGATGAGGCGCTCAGTTGTCCATCCGGGGATCCCAGCCCCAGTATTTCGCCACGGCGCCGGTATCGACGCGCAGGTCGAAGCCGTTGACCATGCGGGCATCGTCGGAACACAGGAACACGGCGGCCTTACCGTAATCGCTCGGCACTGGCAGCTTGCCGCCAGGTACGCGCTTGATGAATTCCATCAGCCCCGGCGGAATGCCGGTTTGCTTGACGTCCCGGCCCCAGCGCCGAGCGCGGTCGAAGCCCTCGGTCGGATCGGTCGCGGTCGGCGTCAGGCTGTTGACGCGAATGCCCTTGGCGGAAAGCTCCATCGCCACCGAGCGGGTGAAGTTCATCATGCCGGCCTTGGACGTGCTGTAGGCGACATTGCCGGGCTCACCCTGATGACCCGCCGTCGAAATGATGTTGATCATGCTGCCCTTCACATTCTTCTTGAGCATGCTCTGGGCGACATATTTGGTGAACAGGAACGCGCCGGTCAGAATGATGCCGGTCTGCTGGCTCCATTCGGCGAGCGACATCTCCAGGATGCCCTTCTTGTTGAAGATCGCCGCGTTGTTGACGAGGATATCGATCTGGCCGAAGGCGGCTTCCGCCGCGTTCACGGCCTTGATGACCTGGGCCTCGTCGAGGACGTTGCAGGTGACGGGAATCGCCTTGCCGCCGCTCTTGATGATGGCGTTGGCGCAATCCTCGGCGTTCTTCGCATCGAAATCGACGCACACCAGCGCTGCGCCCTCGATGGCCAGCTGCTCCGCAATGCCCCCACCAATGTTGGGGCTGGTCCCGGTCACGATGGCAACCTTGTTCTTGAGTTTCACGTCAATCTCCACGTTTTTTGATTGGATGGGGTCGTCACGAGACAAGCAGCGCCTCCGTCCCTGTGCGGGCGAACCTAGCAACTTCTCTTGCGTTCGACAAACCTGACCGGCCGCGGCGCGCGGGGGCCGGACCGGGTGATTCTGCGCGTCGCCGCCGTCTTTTCGGGCTTTCGCAGCGCGGCGTTCGCAGGGGGAGGGTCGACGAAAGGCGCCCCGCGGAGCCTCAGCCGCTCAATTGCTCCATTTCCTACCTTTGGACCGTTCCTACCTTTGGACTGCCCTTTGGCCTCGGTTGCCCGGTCTTTCGCGGTCGTTCACAATAGGTCCGAACGCCCCAAGCCGAGCAACACCACAAAACCGGTCACAACAACAGACGACCGCATGGGAAAGGGAATGCGATGATCGAACTCAACACGTTCAAGGACTACGTGAACTATATCGGCAAGGAGGTTCCGCCGAGCGATTGGCACAAGGTGGACCAAAAGCAGATCAACGACTTTGCCGATGCGACCTTTGATCATCACTGGTACCATGTCGATGTCGAGCGGGCCCGCCGCGAGATGCCGGACGGGCGAACCATTGCCCATGGTCTTTTCACGCTTTCTCTCGTGCCCGCGATGACCGAGAAGATCATCCATGTCAAAGACAAGGGGCAGGCCCGGAATTATGGCTTCGACCGGGTTCGCTTCACCGCCCCGGTACAGGTCGATTCCCGCATTCGCCTGCATGCGAAAGTGGTGAGCATGGAGGCCAAGAAGATCGGCACCGTTGTGCGCACCGCCTATCTCATGGAAATCGAAGGCAGCGCCAGGCCGGCACTGTCCACCGAAAACGCCGTGATGTTTCTCGACTAGCGACCATCCGCAAAGGCTGCTTCGATTCCGGGTGGCTTTGCACCCGGGCGGCAGGCTTGTGATGCGCCGCAATGGAACGACGCGCGAAAAGCTGGCAGGCCATGCGGACGGGTGCGCATGGCCAAACGCGCGCGCAACGAAAAAAAGGCAAGGAGAGAGCGATGATCGAACTCGATACGTTCAAGGACTATACCAGCTACATCGGCAAGGAGATGCCGCCGAGTGACTGGCATAAGGTCGACCAGAAACAGATCGACGATTTCGCCGCCTCGACCAACGACCATGCCTGGTATCATGTCGATGTCGAGCGGGCGCGCCGTGAATTGCCGGACGGACGCACCATCGCCCATGGTCTTTACACGCTGTCGCTGGTGCCGGGGCTTGCCCTGCAGATCGTCACGCTCAAGAACTATGGCCGCGCGTTGAACTATGGCTATGACCGGGTCCGCTTCATTGCACCAGTGCAGGTCGATGCCCGAATCCGCCTGCATGCCAAGGTGCTGAGCCTGGAGCCCTCGAAGGGCGGTACCTTGCTGCGCAAGGCATTTACCATGGAGCTTGAAGGCAGCGACAAGCCGGCGCTCGCCGCCGAAAACTCGGTGCTGTTTCTCTATTAGTTGCCGCTCCCGGGCCTTTAATCGTGGCCCGACGGATCAGCAGCGCGCCATTGACGCGCTGCGCGGCATCCGGGGCGCGAGAACAGCGGTTGGCGCGCGGAGGCCGAAGGGGTCGCCGGCACGTTCCGCCGCGTCGGGGGCACGGGCCCCTGCCGTTTGGGAAGAATAGGAACCTGTTGTTCCCCCGCTGATTGATATGTCGGGCCGCATTTCGGTGCGGTCTGCACGGCCTCGCCGACCGCCATTCTATCCCCCCAGCCCGGCGGGGCTGTGCCCCTTTTTGAAACCTGTCGGCGCGGGCCAGCAGACGTTTTGGTCCAATATCAGTTTGGCTGCGCTCACCCCTCGTGCTTGGCCAGATCGCGGGCATGGTCGAATTGCGCGGCCTGCCAATCGGCGGCGGAAAGCCGGACCTCGTCCGCCCCTTCATCGGGAATGGCGGGCAGGGCGGCTTCCGCCAGGATCTCCTCGGTTACGTCATCGACCCCCGATCCCGCGACCTCGTGGATGAAGCTGATATTGCGATATTCGCCGGAGATGACGCGCGAGATGACTTCGCGCCGGGTAACTTCCGGATCGACGATGGCCTCGCGGCCGCGCCGGCCGTAATCGATCATCACCACGAAATATTGCATGAAGCCGCTCGCCCCCGAACCGAAACAGGTGCTCATTATTTCGGAAAATCAGAAATATCGCAAGTTTGATTTCGGATAATCAGAATAATATCAGAAGACCAGAGGAGAATCAGAAGAGAAGGGGCGACGCCTTGAGCCGAATCGCCGCTATTTCTCCGAGCTGCCCTTCGCAATTCCCCGATGGGTCTTGCGGGTGCGGGCAACCGCCTTGGCGCGCAGCCGCTCGATCTGGGCGCGCGGCAGTGTCACGCAGATCTCCCCGATCCACTCCAGCTTCACGCCAATGATGGGCTTGGCATTGAAACTCGTGAGATTGACGACAGAGGACGATTTGCCGCGCTCGATGGTCTTCAAATAGCGCTCGCCGGTCTTCAATCGCACCGCCGCCTCTTCGCCATAGAAATTCGACAACGGATGGCGCTGCTCGCCATAGACCACGATGACGTCACCATTCTCGTATTTTGGCAGCATGGAATCACCGGCCACTTCGAAGGCGATGGTTTCATCGGCGATCGGAAACGGCAGTTCGACCTCACCCAATCCCTCCGGCGGCAATTGTTCGAATTCCGGCTCGATCACCGCGCCGGCACCGACGCGGCCAACGATCGGCACCGCATTGAGTTCGAGATAATCGATGATGGCGGGAAGCTCGGAGGCCTTGATCAGGCGAATTTCGGCGAGGATTTCCGAGACGGCGCCGGGACGCACCCCCATCGCCTCCGCCAGGCCGCCCTTGGTCTTGCCCGGCTTCTGTAGTCCCCGCTCGATCATCTTGATGTCCAGCATGGTGCACCTTCTGGGTTCGAATGGCGCCACCCTAGCAATTCCGATAATCCGAAATCAAGCTTGACTTCGATTTCTGAATATCAGAAATTGTAGGCCGAACCAAATCAACTCCCGGCATGTCCCATTCCAAGTGGGAACCGCGCCGCGCGGGATGCAATCCCCGCGCGAGCAGAGGCGCGCGCATGCCTTGAACCGTCAGCGCATCGACGCTTGAGGGCCTCACCCCGAGAGCGCAGGGAAGGAAAAATCGAAAAATGCCCGTGATCAACTGGCCGCCGCAGCATTCCGAGGCGCTGCGCGAGTATCTTCTGCTCGGCATGTCCTATTCGCTGATCGCAGACGCCATCAATGCCCGGTTCGGCACGCGCTATTCCCGAAGTGCGGCGATCGGCCGGGCCAAGCGGATGAACCTGTCGGGCTCCGCTGATGAAACGAAATCTCGTTCGCTGTCGAAGCCGCGCGCGCCCCGCCTGCACAAGGCGCGGGAGGATTTAGGCCTGCGCTTCACCCGCCGCGTGCCGGTGTTCGAGGCGACCGAGACCGCGCCTTTGCGTTGCGCCGAGGTGACCCCGCGCCATCTGTCGCTCATCGAGCTCGGCAGGCGGGATTGCCGCTATCCCTATGGCGGGGACACCGACGGCGAAGCGATCACCTTCTGCGGTCACCGCCGGCAGCCCAGCACGAGCTATTGCCCTGCCCACTTTCAGTTGACGCGCCAGGTCATGCCCGAGCGACGTGCCGAAATTGTAGAACCACGTAAGAAAGTGCTGGCATGAATCCCGTCATCGACGATCTGGACGCGGAGGCGGCCCGCGCAATCGAACGACGGCTGCGGCCGTTGGCGCCCCGCCATCGCATCGCACATCTTGAGGCCTTGATCCGCCGCGCCGCGACCTGTTCTGGACGGCAGCGCCTGCTATGGTCGTTGCTTTCAGACGAAACCGGCCCGCGCAACGCTCGCGGAGAGCGGGCATGAAGCGGGCCTGGATGCCGCTTTATGTCGGCGATTATCTTGGCGACACCGGCCATCTCACCACCGCCCAGCACGGCGCCTATCTGCTTCTGATGATGCACTACTGGCGCAAGGGCGAACTGCCGGATGATGATCGGCAGCTAGCCAAAATCGCGAAGCTGCCGCTACGGCACTGGCGCGACTGCCGCGCGGTTCTGCAGGAATTCTTCCAGGATGGCTGGAAGCACAAGCGCATCGAAACCGAGCTGCAAAGGATGACGCGCGTTTCGGAGAAACGCGCCGAAGCGGGCCAGAAGGGCGGCGTTGGCTCGGCGCTTTCACGCATGAAGCTGGAGAACGCGGCTCGCGGGACATCGCTCAAGAGCCTGCGTCCGGCTCCACTTCAAGGGCAAGCAATTGCTTCGATTTGCTCGAGCAAAACGCAAGCAAGCGTCGACCACTCACACCCACACTCATCTCAGAGTCTTTCTGAGGTGAAAGACGAGATTGAATTACCTGCGAAAAAGCCGGCGCGACTATCGATCAGCCGCGAACTCGCCGACCACATCGCCCGCCAGGATGCCAAGCGGCTCCGCTGACGGTCGTTAAATCCACCACGGAATCCCCGCAAGGCAGGAGAAATCATCGATGCCACGCCTGAAGCGCCGCAAGCCCTTTGATCCTGCACAGGCCCATCGAAATAATGATGCGAACGTCTATGGAAACGCCCATGATCGCCGGTCGCAGGACTTGTTGCGCAATGCCGAGGTCGCCGCGATCGAGGTCGATGATCCCTTAGGGCTCGATCCCGGCGATCGCATCGTGGTGTTGCGTTCGATCCGCAACGATCCATTGGCGCGGCTGCACAGCCATCATCAGATCGACGAGGCGCAGTACCGGGGTGGCCGCGCCTTTCAGGCCGATTGGGAACGCGCCGAGCGCGGACCGCAGGCGGTCGATCCTTCGCGCGAATTTGTCGATGGCGGCCAGGCACGCGAGCCGGTGACCGAAGCGCAGCGCCGCGCGGTGCTGCGGCTCAATCGCGTGGAGCGGGAACTCGGCGCCGATGGCTCGCTGTTGGTCCATGACGTGTTGGTGCAGGGCTTCACCATGGAGCAGGTGATGGCGAGGCGCGGGCAGCGCGGCCAGCGCTGGATCGACTATTTCGCGCGCCGCTTTCGCGAATGTCTCGATCGGCTGGCGCTGGTCTATGGCTTTGCCAGCGAGAAGCCGGCCGGACAGGCCGCATCCCGGCAGCCGGAGAGCGTCCGCTGATCGGATCGCCACCCGATGCCGCGCAGCATGGCCGCTCTGCTGCATCGCACGGGGTTAACAACCTCTTGCGCTCCTAGCGAAAGAAAAAATTTAGGTAGCGGTATTAGGATATCGGTTCCCGCAACCATGCGGCATGGATACAGAATGCATCTGCAACCCATTAGCGAAGCCGACAAATCGTGGAAGGCGATCAAGGCGCAGTGGAAGAAGGAAGCCGAGACGGCAGGCGAGGATTTCTCGACCTATGCGCTCGGCACCTTTGCCGCGCTTGATCCGGTGGCGTTGGAAGATACGAAAAAGTCCGGCCTCTACGGACTGTATGACGGGGATTCCGTCCCGGCCTTCTGCCAGGTCCACCGCCTGTTGATGAAGCGCTATCAGACCCCCGTGTTACGCGCACGCCTGGTCACGGTGTCTCCGAATTTTGATTTCGGCATTGTCGACGCCAACGAGTATGCCAAGGTGCTGGTGGCGCTGTTCTCCGGCGTGGTCTGGCTGTCGCGCGACGCGCTGGCCGCCGATCATGTGCATTTCCAGATGCGAAGCCCGAGCGATTCCCAATTCTTCGCCGCGTTGCAGGTAAAATCGCCGCTCTCGCCGTTCTCGCAATTTGGCGTCAAGGGCTCCTGGGCGATGGGCAGCCTCAAGTAATCCGAATCCGATCAGCGGCGCTGCGCTTGCGTCAGCTGGGGGCGTTTACTCTTAAATCGAGAAAACGGCTTTCAGGCGGTTTCGGGTTAGGAGGACATGCCGGTGCGCGTGGTCGCGAAAACGGATCGCAACCATTTCGAGCTCTGGGTCGCGAACAAGGGCGAACCCGTTCCGGAGACCGCCATGCAAAGCTTTTTGAGCCGTCCTTCCGCGGCGAGGTCCGCAACAGCCGAAACGGTCTTGGGCTGGGGCTGCATATCGCTTCGCAGAGAGCGCAAGCGCACAGAAGAAGGATCGATGTGACGTCGACGCCGGAGGAACCTCGGTTCGTATTCTGGATGCCGCTCGTCCAGACCGACCAAGATAAATGACCGGACTCCTCAGGCGGCCTGATCTTCGGAACGAATCCTTGCGCTTTTGCTTAGGTCCGCAGAGGTTCGTAATGAAATGCCGAAGGTAAAGCCCGTCGTCCTGGTTGTCGAAGACGAGTTCCTGCTGCGGATGGATTCTGTCGAGATTTTGGAAGACGAAGGTTTCGAAGTCATCCCGGCGGCGAATGCCGACGAAGCCATAGCGATCCTCTCCGCCCGGTCGGACATCCGCCTCGTCTTCACCGATATCCAGATGCCCGGTTCGATGGACGGGTTGAAGCTTGCCCGGTTCGTACGGAACCGTTGGCCTCCAATTAAGATAGTCGCGACGTCCGGTCATGTACCGGCTGGGGCCGATGATCTACCAACGGGTAGCGTGTTCCTCCCGAAACCCTATAGTGGGGCGGAGCTCGTCTCCACGTTGCGGGATTTGACCGGGAGCACCTGAGCCGATCGGATTTTTTCGTGGCGACCGAGAGGCTTTTCGGGGCCTCGGAATTGAGACGGCCACCGGTTGTATCCGTGCCTCCAGGGGCGGTCGGCGCCGCTACAGCCGCACCAGCATCTTGCCGCGATTTTCGCCGGCCATCAGCGCGACCAGCGCGGCGGGCGCATTTTCCAGCCCTTTGTATTCATGCACCGGCACGCGAAGCCTGCCATCGGCCACCCAGCCGCGCATGACGGCGCCGGCTGCCAGCCTTTGTTGCATGGTGAAGTCGGAGAGCAGAAAGCCGATCAACGATATGCGGCGGATGATGAGCTGATAGGGTACCCCGCGCAGGCTTCGATCCGGTTCACCGTCGAGTTGGCCGACGATACCGCAGAGTCCGACGCGGCCGCCCGTCTTCATCACCGCGAGCGCGGTTTCGAGCACGGTGCCGCCCACATTGTCGAAGAAGAAATCGACCCCTTCGGGACAGGCCTTGGCCAGCGCGCCGGCAAAATCCGGAGCCTTGTAATCCACCGCCGCGTCGAGCTTGTATTCATCCAGCAGCCAGCGGCATTTCTCCGGGCCCCCGGCAATGCCGATGACGCGACAGCCGGCGAGCTTGCCGATCTGGACGGCGATATTGCCGACGGAGCCCGCCGCAGCCGAGACCAGCACGGTTTCGCCGGCGCGGATGCGGCCCACTTCAAGCATGCCGTAATAGGCGGTGAGCCCGCTGTTGCCGGTCAGCGCCACCAGCAGATCTAGCGGGCGAGCCTTGTCGCGCTTGCGCACGTTGGCGGCGCCGACCACGGCATAATCCTGCCATTCCACCGGCCCCTCGACGATGTCGCCGATGGCGAAATCCGGATGCTCGGACTGGATGACCTCGCCGAGGCCGCCGCTGGGCATGATCTCGCCGGGCTTGACCTGCGGGCGATAGCTCGCTGCCTTGAGCCAGGCGACCTGCGCCGGCGCGATCGACAGCATCCGGTTGCGGAGCAGAAGCTGGCCGGGGCCGGCCACCGGCATCGGCCTCTCCTCAAGGCGGAAATGATCGGTGCGGATCGCGCCTTGCGGCGTTGCGTTCACGATCCAGGCGCGATTTTTCATGGGGCGTCCTCCGCTGATTGGGCCGCGAGCGTAGATGGGTTCATGCGGTCGATGCAAATGCGAAGTCGATGACCGGCGTCCCTTTACGGCGCTTGAAGTCCGCCGCATGTGGCGACCAAGGCCAGCCGTAACGGGCGTGACGCGAGACCATCGCGTGTCAGGCTCGGCCAATTCCGAACAAACCGTATGAATAGACTGTTTTTGATCTGGATCAAATACGCCGTTCCACGACTGCGAAATAAACATTCAGCAATGTGCAGCCGCGCGATGCACGCAATTTTCGGCGTCGTAACGGCCAGAACAATCATCGCAAGCAAAGTGATTTTAGAACCCAGGGAGAAGCGACCATGACGACGAAGGCGACGACGAAGGCCGGCATCACGAAGGCGAGCGCGATCCGCTACAAGGGCCCGGGCTATCTGGCCCTCAATGTCTCGAACCTGGAAAAATCCGCCTGGTTCTATGAACACATTGTTGGGTTGCAGCCGGCGGGTCGCACCGTCGATGGCAGCGCACTATTCCGCTGTAGCGACAAGCACCACGATCTCCTGCTGTCCCAATCGAGCAATCCCGGCTTCAAGCGCATGGCCTGGGAGATGGAGAGCCCGGCAGCGCGCGACGCGGCGTTCGCCCACCTCAGTGAAATCGGGGTCACTCCGAAGGCCGTCAGCCGGTCGGAAGCCCAGGAACTCGGCATTTCCGAAGATGCCTTCCGCATCATCGATCCGACATCGGGCGGCGTGCTCGAATTCTTCTCCGAGATGGAGGGCGAGGAGGAGGCTTACAAGCCGACGGTCGCCAAGATCCAGCGGCTCGGGCACGCGCTGCTCGCCGTGCCCGATCTGGCCGCGGCCGAAAAATTCTATATTGAGGACCTGAATTTCCGCGTCTCGGACCGCATTGATGGCATGGGCACGCATATGCGTTGCTTTCCAAACAAATGGCACCACACGTGGGGGCTCGGCAAGGCGCCCGTCGCCAAGCTCAATCACTTCAACTTCATGGTCACCGAGATCGACGATATCGGCAAGGCGATAGGCCGCATGCAAAAGAACAATGTGCCGGTGGTGTGGGGACCGGGTCGCCATCCGCAATCTGGTTCGATCTATTTCTATTTCATCGATCCGGACGGGATGTGGGTAGAATATTCTTACGGTATGGAGGAATTCCCGGAATTCGATCCGCGTTCGCCAAGGCGAATGGCGCCCATCCCTGAGAATATCGACTCCTGGGGCGGAGCAATGCCCGACCCGAAATATCCGCAGAAGGGCGCGATCGACTCACGGCTTTAGTCGATAGCGTTTTCGCGTTCGCCTGAGGAAAACGCATCACAACAACAAAAGAAGCTTCGGTTCTGTTTCAATCAGAAACCGAAGCTCTGGCGGGAGCAGGGCGGTTGCGGGCCCGGAAGATGTGCGTGTTCTCGGGTCCCCGGCTGAGCTGCCCATCACCATGGCGCGTCGAAGACGCGCGTGAACGCGCTTACGGGTTGCGCGGCGTCCGGGGGTGAAGATGTCGGGTGCCGCCGTCGAACAAATTCGGGGAAGGGGACAAAGGCCGACGCGATCATGATAAAGTCGCTTGAGCCACGAATGCCCGCGCCGGGCGAGTATCAAGCCAGTTCCGCCGATGCCCGCTGCATGTTGGAGGACATGTCCATCGTCACGATGCTCTGCTCCTCGACCGCGGCAGCGGTGCTGGTGATGAACTCATTCACCCCTTCAATGGCGGCCTTGATCTCGGTGAGAGATTTCGCGACGTCACCGGCGATGCCCTTCATCGCCTCGATTTCCGAGGTGATCTTGTCGGTCGCTTTCTTGGCCTGGTTTGCGAGGTTCTTCACCTCCGAGGCAACCACGGCGAAACCCCGGCCGGCTTCGCCCGCGCGCGCCGATTCGATGGTGGCGTTGAGGGCGAGCAGGTTGATCTGGCCTGTGATGCCGGCGATCATCTCGACGATGCCGCTCATGGCCTGCGCCGCCGCGTTCAGCCGCTGCGCCTGACCGTCCGCGGCTTCGACGCGGCTGGTCGCAACCTTGGAGTTCTCGCGCGACCTTGCCATGGTCTCGGAAATCTCGCGGATCGACCCGGTCATCTCTTCGCTGCCGGCCGCGACAGATTCGATCAAGCCCCGCGCGTTCTCGGCCTTCTTGCGCCCGATCGCCTGGGCGGTGATGTCGGTGGCATATTTCACGACCTTGTACGGCTTGCCGTTGAGGTCGAAAATCGGATTGTAGGAAGCCTGTATCCAGATCTCCCGATTGCCCTTGGCGATCCGTTTGTATTCGGCGGCCTGATATTCGCCGCGCCTGAGCGTCTCCCAGAATTCGCCATAGGCGGCGGAATTGCGTTCGCCGGGCTCGACGAACATCGAGTGATGCTGGCCCTTGATCTCGGCGAGCGTATAGCCGATCGCCCGCAGGAAATTGTCGTTGGCGGTCCGGATCGTTCCATCCATATTGAATTCGATCACGGCCTGCGACTTCTGGATGGCGGCGAGCTCGCTATCGGTGTCCGCGGCTTTCATCTTCTGCGCGGTAACATCGGTCGCGAATTTCACCACCTTGAAGGGCTTACCGGCCTCGTCGAGGACCGGGTTGTAGCTCGCGAGGATCCAGATTTCCTTGTTGCCCTTGCCAAGCCGTTTGAATTCGGCCGCCTCGAACTCGCCCTGGTTCAGTTTGGCCCAGAACGCCGCATAGGCCGCGCTTGCGCGATCTTCCGGGGTGACGAACATGCTGTGATGGTTGCCCTTGATCTCATCGAGCGAATAACCCATCGCGGTCAGAAAGTTTTCATTGGCATTGACGATGGTGCCATCCATGTTGAATTCGATCACGGCCTGCGCGCGGTTGATCGCGGCGATCCTGCCGGCGTCCTCCATGGCCGTGATTTTCTGTGCCGTGATGTCGGTGGCGAATTCGATGAAGCCCGTGATGTCATCGTTGTCGCCGTGAATTGGCGCATAAGTGGCGTGGACCCAGGTCGTCCCGTGCCCGG
>Ga0207702_10000772_pt1 | contig 33916 bp, 25 predicted proteins | sample KBSCornC62_FD_184302 | JGI IMG/M metagenome (GOLD analysis project Ga0207702, IMG submission 184302) | Corn rhizosphere microbial communities from Kellogg Biological Station, Michigan, USA - KBS Corn C6-2 (SPAdes) (version 2) | ecosystem: Host-associated > Plants > Roots > Rhizosphere > Soil ... | reverse complement strand
CGTGATGGCACTCATCATACGGTCAATGAGCGCAATGTGATTTCCTCAACTACTTGCCATTCGTGGATGAAAAAACCGTCCCGGCAACGCTGGAGCGACGCGATGAGCGTAGAATCCTTCGTGTTTCCAACCAGAGGAGAGAGCTGATGAAATTCATGATTACTTGGAGGACGCGACCCGGTTTCTACAATGTGGCTCTTCAAGAGTTTCTCAAAACAGGAGGCAAGCCGCCCCAGGGACTGAAGACGGTTGGCCGATGGCATGTACCAGGTTCGATTCTGGGTTGGCATCTGCTGGAAGGGGATGATCCGACAGCCGTTGCTGAGCATGTTGCTGAGTGGGCGGACATGCTCGAATTGGAGGTAAACCCCGTGATCGAGGATGCGGCGGCGGCAGAAGGTGCATCGAGGGTCGTCAAGAAGTAGGAACTCTTTGCAATCTGATCCTACGAGTGGCGCCAGGAAGGCAACTCCCTCGCGCTCTTTTTCTTAGCGCCACAACTTGTTTGCACGTCACTCCAGTTTGCGCGAACGGCGGTCTGGAAGCAAACTGGAGTAACATCCCCATTGCACCCATCCTGGGGTCATTGCGCATAATCGCCTGTCCCGTCTGGTTAAAAGGCCTATACTCATCTTGTAGCGCGGGAAGTCGCCGCACTAGAGTTGGAAACGGGCCGAGGTGCCTTATGACGCTGACTGTTGTAGCTGTGATCTTCGGGGCTTTCGCAATTGGTCTGATCCTCCTCCTGATCTACAAGAGCACACTCACCATGCGCAGGGATGATCAGCTGTTTCTGGATGACGCGAGTTCCCACATGCACGAGGAACAAACGCAGCTGTTGGCCAAGGTCAACCGGCTTACCATTCCGGTGCGCGCGTTTGGCATTGGGTCTGGAGTGTTCCTCTTGGTGCTCGTGGCGATGTTGATCTACCAGAACCTGAATCAAGTACAGTAGGCGGACTGGCCCGGCGTTATCACGACCTGGGTCACCGCGACACCCGCTGCTCCACGCTTTCGTGGGTTGTAGAGTCCCGAGACATCCTTTACAAAACCGCGAACCGTGGGCAACTCATTACTTGCCAGTTCAGGCGAAAAGCAAGGCTGGGCCAGCTCCCAAGTTGGATGGCTCCGGCCTGCGACTGGCTCCGTTTTTCCCGCGTGCGTCTCTCCTTTCCGCAAAACTCCACTAAACTCTTGGTAGCGTTTGGAGGGGACTCTTGCCCGTGATTACCGCACTCTTTTGGGACATCGGAGGCGTTCTGCTCACCAATGCGTGGGACCGCACTGAGCGCACGAAAGCATTCGAACATTTCCAGCTTGATGCTGACGAATTTCACTCGCGGCATGAGATGGTGGTTTCGTCATTCGAACGAGGCAAAATCACGCTGGATGAGTACCTCCAGCGCACGGTTTTTTACCGGCCGCGCAGTTTTACTCCCGATGAATTCCGCAATTTCATGCTCTCGCTCTCTCAGGCGCTTCCCGACAGGCTGCCCTTCGCCCGGGAACTCGCGGCTTCGGCCAAATATTTCATGGGCACCATCAACAATGAATCGCGCGAGCTCAACAATTACCGCATTGAAAAGTTCGGATTGCGCAAACTTTTTCGGGTGTTTTTCAGCTCCTGTTTTGTGGGCTTGCGCAAGCCCGAGCGCGATATTTACCGGCTTGCGCTGGAGACAACTCAATTCTCTCCCGGCGAGTGCTGCTTTCTCGATGACCGGTCTCTCAATCTGGAGTGTGCCGCTCAAATGGGAATGCACACCATTCAGGTGCAATCGCTGGAGCAGATGAAAGGCGAGTTGGCGAAATTGGGCGTGACTGCGTGAACCGAGACAGGATGCAGCGCTTTCACTAACTCTTGCCCGGCGGGATGGTCTTGACTGCCGCTCCCAGCGGGACGTCGGACTCCAGAGTGCTCAACGTCAAATCACTCGACCAGCAATCTGCCACGACCTTCCATTCTCCTCCCAGCTGACGCTGGCAGACCCAAAGATACTTGCCGCGTTCTTCCCGTCGTTTCCCTACCGTGCTGGGCACTAAAGCTTTGAAGCGCCCGGCTTCGTAGGCCAGATCGCCGATGATATCCACCCGCAGGGGTTCCATCTCGACTTCTCCCAGGCCAGTGTCCAAAGCGCCATAAAAAAATTCGCGCACGGCTGCCGCTCCCCGCATTGGGGGATAGTTCGACCGCAGCACGATGGAGTCTGCCCCATACAGTTCGAGCACGTCGTCGAGATGTTTGGTGTTGCAGGCCAACACCCATTCCTGGGTAACGCGGCGGACGGCTGCCTCAGCTCTGCTCATGTCACCTCGCATGGCGGCGCTCGGCGCGCGTATCTTGTCTTCGCGGAGAGGTTCGCCGCCACCGTGCGGCAGCATTGCTTCATGGCCCGCCTGAAAATAATGGTGGTGGTAATGATGATGGTAATGGTGCGTTTCATTGCCCGTCGGGCGTGGCGGCGCGAGCGGTTCTGAGGGAGAGAATGGGCCAGGCTGCCTCACCAACGCTGACTCTGCCGGCGCTTTCGCCGATTTCGATGAAGCTTTCAGGGCAACGCCGCACATGCTGCAGAACTTGGTCTGCTCGCGATTCCGATATCCGCACACGCCGCACACATTGGAAGCGGATTCGACATCCGAATCTTGGGACAAGGAGTCTGCCGCGTCCTCCGCGTCGGCTTCATCCGCCAGGCGCTGCACGGCTTCCATGGCGGAAGCCAGAGCGTCCGCATCCGGGCGAGGGCGCTTCATCTCCGGTCTCACTTTGCGGAGAATCTCATTCATCTCTTCCTTGTAGGCTGGCTTGCGGGAGGAACCCGTATTGTTTTTTTCTTTATCCACTAGAGGCATCTTCCTGCTGCTCACAGGATTTTAGTCTAGTGGTGCAGTGGCTGCTACCGGCTCGAGAACTCTACCTTGCCTTCAGTTTCTGTGGGAACGCCATTGCAGGTTGCGGGACGGTATCTCCAGGTTCGGACGGTCTGAAGCACGCGACGATCCCCAGCCATGCCTGCACTTTCCAGAATCAACGGACTGTGCACCCGGCCGTCCAACCCGATAATGAAGCTGACCTTCACCCTGCGGCCAAATGCGGACGTAGTAAACAACGGGTCTGGAGTAGTGAGAGCCTCCGGAGGTTGGACATCCTGACAACTGGGACGTGAACTGATGTGGTGGACATCCAGGAACTGCGACGAGCGCACCATCCTGGTCAAGAACTGACGTTCCCGCTGTTCGATGACAGCTGGGCGCGCGCTCCTGCCCGGAGTATCCAGGGCAAAGGAGAGAACTGAAGAGATCGAGATCAAGATCGCCGGCCAGGTGCGATTCATTCGTTGTCTCACGGCTGAAACAGACTTTCCCGAGCTTCTCAGGGCAAATAGCGTTCCATCCGCCGAGCTAGGGATCGGCCTTGTTCTCAAGCGCTTGCAAGCAGCACCTCAACAAGGCCAGCACATCTGGTGAAAGCAGTTGCATCATTCCTGGCAAAGCAACCAGCCTACGCTGCAGCCGGGTCCTTCTCGCGCTGGATCCACTCCCTAATGAAACCCGGGCAGGAAAGGATCCCAAAACGAGAGTTCTCGCCGGCCACAAGGTAGAGGAGCGCAGGGCGGTCCACCTCCTGCAGATGCGACAAGCTCAACAACGGCCAAAGCTGGCAATCGATCGCCGACTGCACCAATTGTTCCAGGTAGGCCAAATGTCCCTGAAAGAGCTTGCCGGAAACGCGAATAGTGACCTGGGGGGTAGGATTGGGGGAAGCATTCCGAGTCTTCATCTTTCTCCTCGCGGGACGGTCGTGGGATTTGCCGCGCCCTACTTCCTATGGATGCCCAGGAAAGACTTTCTTGCGAAAAGAGTCGTCAACGGCGTGTAAAAGTCGGTAATCAGAGGTGCAAAGACTCGTAAAGGTTGTTGGCTGGAAAAGATAAGTCAGGCACCGGCGACTCACTGCACACGTCAGAGCCCGTTACCGTTGCTTCCTTCCGGACCTGGCGGGGTTGGCGGGAGAACGTCGCGTGAGACCGATGCCTGACCAAAATTATTCTAGCATCCTGTTTCCGTTGCCCCTGCCAGTGTAGGGGCGAACGCCCTCGTCCGCCCCGCGACCAAGGCGAGCGTGGTTTGTCCCTGCTTGGCCGCCAATCCAATGTGACTTTCGGTGCAAGAATTCTGCCTCAAAACCTTCCTTTCTTGCTCGCAATGACGAACAATAGGCGAGAGCGAGTCACAGGGTAAATTCCCGACTGCAAATGGCACAGCAGGCATTCCAATCCGGCATCATTCCGGTCCAAAAGGCGATCGACAAGTACTTTGAACTCTCCTTGTATCTACTTGTCGTCACGGGCTTTGTCACACTCGCAGGGACGGGAGGCTTGGACCTTCCTTCGGTTGTTCTCGTGGGAACCGCGCTGGCGGTACGCGGATATTTGCTGGCCAAGCGGCGGCAGTTCGTGATCTCGGAGCGCTGGACCACCCCCCTGTCCATTGCCTACTTCGCGTTCTTCGCGATCGATTACCTTGTGTTTTCGCGTGCCTTTCTTCCCGCAACCATTCACTTAGCGTTATTCGGAGTGGTCATCCGCATGTTTTCTGTGCGGCGCGAGCGCGATCACTTGATGCTGGCTATCCTCGCCTTTCTCATGGTGCTGGCTGCCGCGGTCTTGACTGTGGATAGTGTATTTCTGTTTTGTTTTGCGGCATTCATGCTGATGTCGGTGGCGACTTTCGTGCTTCTGGAAATGCGCCGCTCGGGACATGCGGCGAACATTCACGCGCGCCATTCGAGCGATGCCCATGAACATCGGCACCTGGCCTTCGCGCTGCTGCGCTTCGCTCCCGTATTGATGGTGATGATTCTGCTTTGCGGCGCGCTTTTGTTTTTCGTCATGCCCCGTATGTCGGCCGGCTATCTGGGCGGATACACGTTCGGAACGGACTTCGCATCCGGCTTCAGCGACCATGTGGAACTCGGAAAAATCGGCCAGATCCAGCAGTCAAACGCGGTGGTCATGCACATTCAGATTGATGGCGACCAGACCGGGCACTACGAACTGCATTGGCGCGGAGTGGCTCTGGCAAAATTTGATGGGCAGAGCTGGTCGAATCCTCGGGAACCTTTTCTGCTGCGCCACCGTGACGATGGCAGTTTTGCCGTGCCTGGTCCAGATATAGCCTGGCAAAATTCGGTGACGCCCGCGAGCGAGCACGGGAAGTTTATTCACTATCGCGTCTTGATGGAGCCTATCGGCACCAACGTCTTCTTCCTTGCGCCGTGGCCGCGAAGCGTCAACGGCGAATACGCCATGCTCGCCGCCGATGCGGGCGGAGCGGTCTACAACTTTGATTCGCGCCACTCGCTTAGCCGCTATGAAGCAGTTTCGGATATTGCAGCGCCTTCGGGCGCACAACTGCGTTCCGCCGGAAGCACGTATCCGTCTGTGATTACAGCGTTGTATCTCAGACTTCCGCTGATTGATGCGCGAATTCCGCCGCTGGCCGCACAAATCACCCGCTCCGCAAAGACTGATTACGACAAAGCCGCCCAGATTGAGCAGTACCTTCGGACGAACTTCGGCTACACCTTGCAACTGCCGCAGACTCAAGTGAAGGATCCGATTGGCAACTTCCTGTTCGAGCGCAAGCAAGGACACTGCGAATACTTTGCATCTTCGATGGCGGTGATGTTGCGAAGCCTGGGAATTCCCTCTCGCGTGGTGACCGGATTCCGCTCGGACGAGTTCAACGACATCACGGAAAGTTATGTGGTGCGGGCCAAAGACGCGCATGCCTGGGTAGAAGCCTACTTCCCCGGATTCGGTTGGCAGATGTTCGATCCCACACCCGCGGGCACGACAAGCGGTACACGCCACGGGTGGGCACGGCTGGCCCTTTACGTGGACGCCATGAGCTCTTTCTGGCGCGAGTGGATTGTCAGCTACGACGCGTCGCATCAGTTCACGCTAGGGCAGGCCGCCGTCACCGGATCGCGCAATTTGTGGACAGACTCGCGCAAATGGGCGCGCCACAAATATGCATCGATGCTGCGCTGGGCTCGCCAAAAACAGGATCGCGTGGAGCATTCCCCCGCGCGATGGGCTCTGGCTGGTCTCGCAATCGCCTTGATTCTGGCGCTCCTCGCCAACGTGGGACGGATCATCCGCGCGGTGCAGGAAAAATGGGTGAGTGCGCATCCGGAGCGAGCGCCGGAACAGGCTGCATCGATCTGGTATGAGCGCATGACCCGCATGCTCTCCAGAAAAGGCTTGCGAAGATCCAAAGGACAGACTGCACAGGAGTTTGTGCGGAGAATAGAAAATCATCGGCTTCGGGAACCGGTGGCCCGATTCACCTCAGTCTATGAATCGGCCCGCTTCGGAAATTCCCCCGGAGACGCTTCGCGCCTGCCCGAACTCTACGAAGAAGTACAGGCAGCTACGCGGGACCGCTAGCGCCGGGATACAGCCGCGCCGGTTCGACCTGTGGCTGCACGCTCAACTGCTTCAAATACGAATCCACGCACGCAGCTGCTTTCCGCCCCTCGGAAATTGCCCAGACTACAAGCGATTGCCCGCGCCGCATGTCTCCGGCAGCAAATACTCCGGGCACAGACGACATGTAGTTTTCGTCGGTGGCAACGTTTCCGCGATTATCGAGTTGAACGCCCAACTGCTCAATCATTCCCCTTCGGACCGGACCTAGGAATCCCATGGCAATCAGGACCAGATCAGCGTCTATAGTGAATTCCGTGGCTGGCATCGGCTCGAATTTCGGGGGAGGGCCGACGCGCACCGCGTGCAATTTCCTGACATTGCCTTGAGCATTCCCGCTGAAGCTGGCGGTAGCAATACTCCAATCGCGCACTCCACCTTCTTCATGGGCACCCTCAGTGCGCAACTGCATTGGCCATAATGGCCACGGAGTTAAAGGAGATCGCTCCTCCGGCGGCTTGGGCATGATCTCGAACTGATGCACGGACATGGGCTTCTGGCGGTGACAAGTGCCCAGGCAATCCGCACCAGTATCGCCTCCGCCGATGATGACTACGCGCTTTCCAGTTGCCAGAATTTCACTGGCAGAGTCGAGCGTATCTCCATGGCAGCGCTTATTGGCCTGCGGCAGAAACTCCATGGCGAAATGGATTCCCTTGAGCTCACGTCCAGGAACTTTTAGATCCCGGGGCTGCTCCGAGCCGCCCGCCAGCACAATGGAGTCGAAGTCTCTACGCAGATCTTCGACGGCAACGTTGTTGCCGACCTCGGCGCTGGTTACAAATTTCACGCCTTCCGCACTCATCTGCTCGAGCCGGCGATCGATGATGTGCTTTTCCATCTTGAACTCAGGGATTCCGTAGCGCAGGAGCCCGCCAATGCGGTCTGCTTTTTCGTACACCGTAACCGCGTGTCCGGCGCGGCAAAGTTGTTGAGCCGCAGCCAATCCGGCCGGGCCTGAGCCTACGACCGCGACTTTCTTGCCCGAGCGGTGCTTCGGCGGCTGAGGACGAATCCAGCCCTCCAGAAACCCTCGCTCAACGATGTTCTTCTCGTTTTGCTTGATTGTCACCGGAGGCGCATTGATTCCCAGCACGCACGAAGCCTCGCACGGAGCGGGACAGATGCGTCCAGTGAACTCGGGAAAATTGTTGGTCGCGTGCAACTGACGGACCGCGTCCTTCCAGCGTCCACGGTAAACAAGATCGTTCCAGTCAGGAATGAGATTGCTGACGGGACAACCCGTCTGGCAGAACGGAACGCCACAGTCCATGCAGCGCGCGCCCTGTTTTCGAAGCTCCTCCTCGGGAAAGTCCTGATAGATCTCAAACCAGTCGTTCACACGCTCGAGCACCGGACGCCGGGGAGCAAGTTCCCGCGGATAATCCATGAACCCCGTGGTCTTACCCATGCTGCACCTGCTCTGCGTTGGCAAGGACGGGGACCGCTTCGCCCGGAATATACGCTCCATCGCTGCGGCTGACGCCCAGCACGCGCTTGAATTCGTGCGGGAAAATTTTGATGAAACGCGGCGCCGCTTCCTGCCAATTGTCGAGCAGCCACTTGGCTCGCGGACTCCACGTCAACTCGAGATGGCGTACGATCAGAGTCTTCACCACCTGTGCGTCGTGAGGGTCAAGCAGAGGCTCGAGATCGACCGATTCGAGATTGCAGCGCTCCTGGGTGAAGTCTCCGCGTTCGTCGAAAACGTAAGCGATACCTCCGCTCATCCCGGCCGCGAAATTTCGTCCGCACGAGCCGAGTACCAGCACCAGACCATTGGTCATGTACTCGCAACCGTGATCGCCAACCCCTTCCACGACAGCGGTGGCGCCGGAATTACGAACGGCAAAGCGCTCGCCCGCCATGCCGTTAAAGAACGCCTCACCACTGGTGGCACCGTAAAGCGCTACATTGCCGATGATGATGTTTTCCTCCGGTGCGAAGCGCGATCCGCGCGGGGGATACACGATGATGCGTCCGCCGGAAAGGCCCTTGCCCACATAGTCATTCGCCTCGCCTTCGAGCGTGACGGTAATTCCCTTCGCCAGAAATGCTCCGAGGCTCTGTCCGGCCGAGCCGTTGAGTTTCAGGCGAATCGTGTCGACGGGAAGGCCGGCTGAACCGTAGCGCCGTGCCACCTCACCGCTCAGCATGGTTCCCACCGTGCGATGGATGTTTCGCACCGGAAATTTCACTTCGATCGGAGTTAAAGTTTCCAGCGCCGCGCTCACCTGTCCCAAAATCCTGTGATCGAGCGCCTGCTCGAGTCCATGATCCTGGGCGTGCACGCGTCGCCGCACAACCCGCGACGGAACTGGCGGGTTGTAAAGAATGGCGGAGAAGTCCAAGCCCTTGGCCTTCCAGTGATCCACCGCATGATTGACATCCAGCATGTCCACGCGCCCGACCATCTCATCCACCGTGCGGAATCCCATCTCCGCCATGTATTGCCGGACTTGCTCCGCGATGAAGAAAAAGAAATTGATTACGTGCTCCGGCTGGCCCTGGAACTTTTTGCGCAACTCGGGATCTTGCGTCGCGATGCCCACCGAACAGGTATTCAAGTGGCACTTGCGCATCATGATGCAGCCCATGGCGATGAGCGGAGTGGTAGCAAAGCCAAATTCTTCGGCGCCGAGCAGCGCGGCTATGACCACGTCGCGCCCGGTTTGCAGTTTGCCGTCGGTCTGCACGCGAATGCGGCTGCGCAGATCGTTGAGCAGAAGAACCTGTTGCGTCTCGGCTAACCCGAGTTCCCATGGAACGCCGGCATGCTTGATGGAACTGAGCGGCGATGCTCCGGTTCCGCCCGTGTCGCCACTGATGAGAACCACATCCGCATGCGCTTTCGCGACCCCCGCAGCGACGGTCCCCACACCAACTTCCGCCACCAACTTGACCGCAATGCGGGCTTGCGGATTAACGTTCTTCAAGTCATAAATCAGTTGCGCCAGATCCTCGATGGAATAAATGTCGTGGTGCGGCGGAGGAGAGATCAGGCCTACTCCGGGGATCGAATGGCGCAGCCGCGCGATCGCTTCATCCACCTTGTGGCCGGGAAGCTGTCCGCCCTCGCCCGGCTTGGCGCCTTGCGCCATCTTGATCTGCAATTCATCCGCATGCACCAGGTAATTCGCGGTCACGCCAAAGCGCGCCGAGGCCACCTGCTTCACCGCACTGCGGCGCAGGTCTCCATTGGGATCGGGCTTGAAGCGCTCCTCGTCTTCCCCGCCCTCGCCCGTATTCGATTTGCCCCCGATGCGGTTCATCGCGATGGCAAGCGTCTCGTGCGCCTCTTTGCTGATCGACCCGAACGACATCGCACCGGTGGTGAAGCGCTTGACGATTTCTTTCGCGGGCTCCACTTCCTCGATCGGGACCGGCTCATCGCTCTTCTTCAGCCTCATCAAGCCGCGAAGGGTGCAGAGGCTGGCGCTCTGATTATCGATAAGCTCGGTGTACTCCTGGAAACTCTTGAAGTTGTCCTGGCGTACTGCCTGTTGAAGCTTGCTGATGGTCGCCGGGTTGAGCAAGTGGTATTCGCCGTTGACCCGCTGGTGATAGTTGCCGCCTACTGCGAGTTCAGTCTCGAAATCGATCAGCGGCCGGAACGCGTACTCATGCTTCAGTTGCGCTTCAGCCGCGAGAACTGAAAGTCCAACGCCTTCCAGGCGCGACGTAGTCCCGGCAAAATACGTCTCGATCAATTCTTTGTTGAGCCCGATGGCTTCAAATACCTGCGCTCCCTGATAGCTCTGCAGGGTAGAGATGCCCATCTTGGAGAAGGTCTTTAACAAACCCTTCTTCACCGATTTCAGAAAATGTTTCACTGCGATTTCGGGTGTGACACCGTCGCCCAGTTCGCCTCGCCATGCCAGATTCTCTACACTTTCGAGGGCGAGGTAGGGATTGATAGCGCTGGCACCGTAGCCGCTCAGCAGCGCGAAATGCATCACCTCGCGCGGTTCGCCTGACTCGGTGATCAATGCGACTTGCGTGCGGGTTTCTTCCCGGACCAGCAGGTTGTGCACCGCGGCTAAAGCAAGCAGGCATGGGATGGGCGCGTAATCTTTATCGACACCGCGATCCGAGAGAATGAGCAGGGAGTAACCGGCCTTTACTGCGAGAGACGCGCGCTGACACAACTCGTCTAGAGCTCGCTTCAACCCAGCCTCTCCGTCACTGGCACGGAACAGCGCCGGCAAAGTGGTTGCCAGAAGATCACGATTGGAAACGCGCCGCAATTTCTCCAGCTCGCGATTAGTCAGCAACGGATGCGCCAGCTTCAGCATGTGGCAGTTCTCGGGCGCTTCTTCCAGAATGTTGCGCTCGCTGCCGATGTAGCTGATCAGCGACATCACCATCTCTTCGCGGATGGGATCGATGGGTGGATTCGTCACTTGCGCGAAGAGCTGCTTGAAATAGTTGAATAGCGACTGGGGCTTATCCGAGAGGCAGGCCAGGGGCGTATCGGTCCCCATCGAACCAACCGGCTCTTCGCCTTTGGTCGCCATGGGCGTAAGAATCATTCGGACATCTTCATCGCTGTATCCAAACGCGCGTTGCCGCCGCAGCAAAGCTTCCGCATCGGGATAGTGCATGCGGGTCGGCTCAGGCAGTTGATCGATGGTGATCTGGTTCTCGGTGAGCCACTGCGCGTAGGGCTGGCGCGACGAAAGCTTCTGCTTGATCTCTTTGTCGGAAACAATGCGGCCTTCGACCGTATCAACCAGGAACATCTTGCCGGGTTGCAAGCGTCCTTTCTTTTTCACCTGCTCTGGCGCAACGTCGAGTACGCCGGCTTCCGAAGCCATGACCACGAGATCGTCGTGCGTCACCACATAGCGACCTGGGCGGAGTCCGTTGCGGTCCAGGGTTGCGCCGATCACACGGCCATCGGTAAATGCAATCGCCGCCGGACCGTCCCAAGGCTCCATGAGGCAAGCGTGGTATTCGTAGAAGGCGCGCTTTTCCCGCTTCATGTGCGGATTGCCCGCCCACGCCTCAGGAATGAGCATGGCCATCACGTGCGGCAGGCTGCGTCCGGATTGAAACAGCAACTCCACCGCATTATCAAAATTGGCGGAATCGCTGCCGTCGGGCGCGATGATGGGATGCAGCTTCTGAATGTCATCGCCAAACAGCGGCGAGCGCAGCAGCGACTGCCGCGCATGCATCCAGTTCACGTTGCCGCGCAAGGTGTTGATCTCGCCGTTGTGCGCGACATAACGGTACGGGTGAGCGCGCTGCCAACTGGGAAATGTGTTGGTCGAGAAGCGCTGGTGCACCAGGCACAACGCGCTGACTACGTCGGGATCGGCGAGTTCACGGTAAAAATTCGTGATCTGCGAAGCCAGCAACAAGCCTTTGTAGACAATCGTGCGGCAGGAGAGTGACGGTATATAGAAACTTTCGCCGTCTTCCATGCCCAACTCGCGAACCTCGTTCTCGGCGCGCTTGCGAACCACATACAGCTTGCGCTCGAACGCGTCTTCATCCATCTCAGCCGGGCAGGCCACGAACAGCTGCTGGATATATGGCTGGGACCCGCGCGCGACCCGGCCGATTGAGGATGCGTAGACCGGAGTGTCGCGCCAGCCCAACAAGCTCAGACCCTCTTCGCGGATGATGCGTTCCAGAACGCCCTCGCACTGCAGTCTTCCGTGCTTTTCCACCGGAAGAAAAACCATGGCGACTGCGTAGGACCCCGGTTCGGGCAGAGTGAAACCCAGCTTGGCGCATTCTCGGGCGAAGAACTGGTGAGGAATCTGAATCAGCACACCGGCGCCGTCCCCGGTCTCGGGATCGCAGCCGCACGCGCCGCGGTGCGCCAGGTTCAATAAAACCCGGATCCCTTTGCGGATAATATCGTGGCTTTTATTGCCTTTGATACTGGCTACGAAGCCGATCCCACAAGCATCATGCTCGTTCGCCGGGTCGTAGAGGCCCTGTGCGGGTGGCAATCCATTCGGGTTGAGACGCGTCTTCATGGACTTCGTCCGAGGGACTGAGTTCCTTTCGAATCATTTGTTCTGGGGCTGGCGTTCTCTGAGCTATGGAGTGTGACACACTTCCGCTCAGGAACCGGAACTTAATCTTCTTTAATAACGTGGAATGGCGCTGAAAGTACAATCCAGAATTTCGATGCGATCCATGCAAAATTCCGAGCGGCGCCGGAGCGGGTGCATTCCCTGAATAAACCGGGTTTTTGCAAAGAGTCCGTTATAATCTCGCACAACAATGGACTTCGACCAACTCATCACGTTTCTCGAAGTGGCAAGGCAAGGCAGCTTTTCCCGTGCTGGGGAAAAAGTATTCCGATCGCAGTCGGCGGTGAGCGCACAAATCCGCCAACTGGAGCAGGAATATGGCGACCGCTTGCTCGACCGCTCCGGAAAAACGGTCAAGCTGACGCCGGCCGGCCAGGTGTTCTACGAATACGCCGAGAAACTGAAGAATCTGCGCGATGAGTCGCTGATGGCGGTTGCCGACCACAGCGGCACGCCCCGCGGCACTCTCCGCGTGGGCGCAAACGAAGCTACTTGCCTGTACGTTCTACCCGAAGTATTTGCCGAATATTGCCGCCGATTTCCGCCCGTGCAAATCAGCATTTACCGGAATTTCAGCTATAAAATCGTCGAGAAACTGGAGAACGGGCAGGTCGAAGTGGGCATTCTCACGCTGCCGATCCAATCGCCCAGCCTTAAGATTCAGCCCATTTTTCGCGACAAACTGATGCTGATGGTCAGCCCCAAGAATCCGCTAGCCAAGTACAAAATCGTTCCCATCAGCGAAATCGTCAAGCAGCCGCTGCTCTTTCCCAAGACTGGACACACCCGCCGCCTTCTCGACAAGCTGTTCCGGCCCTATGGCAATGACTTGCAGGTCCGTATGGAATTGCCCAGTATTGGCATGATTAAAAGCTTCGTGGCCGCGGATCTGGGAGTTTCTCTCATCAGCCAATCGTTCGCCCGCGATGAAGTGGACGCCGGACGCGTCAAACTGATCGACATGGAAGACGCCGAGTTGTATCGCGAACTGGGACTGGCATACCGACGCGACCGAACGCTGTCCGTGGCATCCACGGCTTTCGTGGGCTTGCTCCGCCAGTTCGCCACCAAGACGAATAAGGCGGAGGCGTAGCGGGACTCGCTCGTGCGCAGGAATGCCTCGCGCCGAATCAGGCAGAACCAAGGGATGAAGGTGCCGACTCTGATCGTGCCCTCGATCGTCGGGGAAAAGACGCTTGCCACGGGCAAGTTAACCCGATTTAACGCATGAATCTATGTTGTTTGCAATCAGCAACATACATACATTTATTTGCACAGTACTTTCATGCTGTATGGGCTTGGGAATGAGGTGATTGCAGGCTTTTGACTCGGGCTTGGTGCAAAGCGCACGGTCGGGGGCTTGACTTTTGGCGCTTCAGGCGAGCCAGCCCTCTCGAAGCCTTCACGCCGGGCTTCGCCCGGCGCAGCGAGCAATGAGACCGCCGGCGCCATCCGGAATTCCGATGCTCTGTATCGCAATTTTGCATTTGGCCTTTCTTTCCTTCAAAAGTATGCTGGGAGCGATTTATGAGTATGTCCCTCCAGAACGGGAATCGAATTACAACAACAGCCACAATTATGTCGACACGAATTACGTGTCTTCTGGAGGACGGGATCGGATGAAGTAGAGCAATCTTAAAGGAATCACCCGAACCCACCGCCAGAAGCGATCTGGCGGTGGGTTTTTCTTTGCGCCAAAACTTAGGAATGGAGTTGAATGCGATGAGCCAGCGACAGAGCAGATTCGATCAGGATGACAACGTTGTGGTCATGAAGTTCGGAGGCACCTCGGTGGAAGATGAGGCTGCCATTCGGCGCCTGATCACCATCGTTCAAAGCCGTAGCAAGAATCAGCAACCGGTGGTTGTAGTGAGCGCGCTGGCGCGAGTCACAGATGAACTGCTGGAAGCAGGACGCGACGCCGCCAATGGCCGTCTGGGCGCTGCTCTCGCTGCGGTTCGCGACATCTATGTGCGTCACGAACGGCTGGCCGATTCGCTGGTTGGAAAGTCCGCTTATGGCGCACTCGACCGCCAGTTGCGGTCAGACTTCCGTGTATTGGAATCGCTACTGCTTGAAGTTGAAGCTGCAGGCAAGCTCAATTTGAAGTCACAGGACCAATTGCTCGGCTTCGGAGAAGTATTCTCCAGCAGGCTTGTCCAGGAAGCTCTTTCGGAATCTGCAGTGGATGCCGCGCATGTAGACGCGCGAACCTGCATCATCACCGATGCGAAGCACGGGCAGGCAAATCCCGTCTGGGACGTGACCAACGAAAACCTGCAGCAGGCGCTTGGCCCCCTGCTTCAGGCCCATTGTGTTCCTGTCCTTGGCGGATTCATTTCCTCGACTCTCGACGGAGTTGCCACCACTCTTGGTCGAGGCGGATCGGATTTCACTGCCGCAATTGTGGGCGCCGCGCTCAATGCATCGCGGGTTGAGATCTGGACTGATGTAGATGGCGTCATGACGACCGATCCCAAGCTTTGCCCTGATGCGCGGGTCATTCGAAAGATGAGCTTCGATGAGGCCGCTGAGTTAGCACACTTTGGAGCGAAGGTGCTGCATCCGGCTACGCTGGCTCCGGCCATGCGTGAAGACATTCCCGTGTACGTCTTGAACTCGCGCCAGCCCGAGGGTAATGGGACTGAAATCCTGGCGCATCCCGACACTGCTCCTCGAGTGCGGGCGATTACCGCCAAGCGGAATGTCGCGGCGGTCGAAGTGGAACTCCCGCGTGGGATGGATTCTGAGTTGCTCAGTTCGGTTTTCGCTGCCTTTGACCAGCACTCGTGTCCGGTTGACGTCATGGCCACTTCGCAACATCGTGTTTCACTGCTGGTGCCTTGCGCCTCTGCTTTGCCCCAGATCGCCTCAGAGTTGAAAAATCTTGCCGAGGTGAAATGGGAAAATCATAAAGCGCTGGTGTGCCTGGTGGGAGAGAATATTCGGCGCCAGCCTGAAGTGGCGAGCCGTGTCTTCGGTGCTGTGTCGGACATGGATGTACGTGTCATGTGCCAGGGCGCTTCGGACCGCACGATTTCGTTCCTTGTGGAGGAGGGCAAAGTGGAAGAAGCGGTGCAGCGGCTGCACCGGCTGTTCTTTCCCAAGGTCGAACCCGCACGCGATTGGGGTGGAATCCAAAGCGCCTATTGCCAGGCGGGATAGAGCATCAGTTCCCTAGTTTCGCCGCTTGTGACGATTCAGCCGCACCTGTGTTGGGCAATGGCTCGATGATGTGCAGCCCGCATTCTGTCTTGGCGAAACCTGGCCAACGACCTGCACGGGGATCTTCGCCCGGCCGCACGGCGCGCGTGCAATGCGTGCAGCCGATACTGGGATAACTCTGATCGTGCAGTTCGTTGTAAGGCACGTCGTGATCGTGGATGTAACGCCACACCTGCTTCGACGTCCAGTCGACGATCGGGTTGACCTTCACCAGACCAAACTTTGCATCCCACTCGATTCTGTGAGCGGCGGAGCGAACGGATGTTTGATCGCGGCGGATGCTGGTGATCCAGGCAGTCAATTCCTGCAACTTGCGGCGAAGGGGTTCCACCTTGCGCAAGCGGCAGCAGAGATCGGGATCGCGAGTCCACAGTGCCGCGCCATGAGTGAACTCCTGCGTTTCCGGAGAGAGCAGCGAATAGACTTTTTCGATCGCGATTCCGTATCTCTCCTCGATCCTGTCCATCAGGTTATAGGTTTCGGGGAAGAGGAATTCGGTATCAATGGTGAAGAGACGGAAGTCTTTTCGCACGCGGGAAGCCATGTCGATAAGCACCATCCCCTCGACGCCGAATGCCGAGGAAATGGCGACGCTCGAACCGAAAGTCTCGAAGGCCCAGGACAGGACCTGCTGCGGGGACCAACTCTCGGCAGCGGCTTGCAAATCGGCAATCTGAGTTGCAGATTTAAAACTCACGCGAGTGCTCCTCCTCTGCGGTTTGTGTCTGCGACGCAAAATTCGATAGAAGACCGGACAAGCTGTGGTCGGAAGAAATGTCGTCAAACGAAAACCGATTGGCAAATCGCACTACTTCACCGACAACCAGCAGCGTCGGAGATGCCAGGCGCGGCGCAGATTTCAGCTCGGAAATCGTCGTAATGTGCGTGCGTTGCTGGGGTGAACTTGCGCGCGAAATAACTGCGCAGGGAGTCTCAGCGGCCAAGCCTGCGGCTCTCAGCTTTGCTGAGAGGCCGTCATAGTTCTGGCCGGGCATATAGATCACGAGTGTCGAGCCGCTTCCTGCCAGCTTGCTCCATTCCGCGGTCTCGCTGTTTGAAGCCTGGTGCGCCGTTAGAAACACCAGCGCAGAAGAAAGGCGGCGATGGGTAAGTGGAATGCCGGTAGACGCGGCTGCTCCCAGGGCGGAAGTCACGCCGGGAACAACTTCAAAATCAATCTCGGCGTGGCGAAGGGCTTCCATCTCCTCTCCGGCGCGACCGAAGATCATGGGATCGCCGGATTTCAGGCGCACAACCTGCAGGCCGGACTGGGCCAGCGTGATCATCAGGAAATGAATCTCTTCCTGCTGGATAGTCTTTTTGCCGCAGCGTTTTCCCACGTTGTGCAGCTGCGCGCCGGGCGGAATGAGATTCAAAATCTCTTGCGATACGAGATCGTCATACAGAACGGTGCCGGCGTTGCGCAGCACGCGCAGAGCTTTCACCGTCAGCAAATCCGGATCGCCCGGTCCTGCGCCCACCAGATAAACTTTTCCTTTCATACTTCCGCTCCTTTTGCGGTCAACTCAGGAAGTTCTGCCAACGCCGCTTCCGCGGCTTCCCTGCTTGCCAACGAGTGCAACAATTCCAGCTTGCGTTGCTTATCCAGATCACTGGCAAGAATCAGCTTCCTGGTCTCGCCCAGTTCCCGTACCCATTCGGCATAGCCAGGGCCGAATTGCTTTTCAAGTTGCTGGCGAATCTTCTGCGCCAGAGAAGGGCTATTCCCTGCGGTGGAGACTGCGATCTGCAAATCACCCCGACGGACCACCGATGGGTAGAAAAAGTCGCACAGATCCGGCACGTCAACCACGTTGCAGAGAATCCCGCGGCGCTGAGCTTCGTTGTAAACCCGTTCGTTCAGGGTGCGAGAGGCGGTCGCCACTATGGCCAGAAAAGCACCGTCGAGATCGCTGGCGTTGAAGGGACGGATCTCCAGTTCGATTTTCCTTTCGCGAGCCCAGCCGCGCACGGTTGGAGTTGCTTCGAGAGCAACCACGCGAATGCGCGCGCCGGTTTCAAGCAGGCCCGCGATCTTTGGCTCGCCGACTCTTCCCGCGCCCACGACCAGCACCTGCTTGTGGGCGAGCTTGATGAACATTGGAAATAAACTAGTCACCGAGTCCTCCTGCGGAATGGACCAGATTCTGCGGTAGATCGCGAGCCACGGCGGGAACCAGCTCCCCGGCCAACAGCTCTCGTAACTGCGTGTCGGTATGGCGGCCGAAGAAGCGCCTGAGGTTCTCACCGGGCTCGCGCTCAGAGAGGTACTGCGACAGCAGGCGCTCGATGGCATCAGGAACGTCGGTTGCCGCGCAGCGATATCCAACCGGCCGCGCCGTGGCTTGATTCAGGCCGAGCGCACCACCGACGCAAAAATAGTAAGCATCGACGAGGCGATCGCCGACCTTAATCTTCTTGCCTTCAATACCGATGTCGGCGATCCAGTGTTGACCGCAACTGTTGGGGCAACCGGTCACGTGCAGCTTCAGGTGCTGATCGAATCCAGGCAGGCGATCTTCGAGCTCTTCTACCAACCAACGCGAGAAAGCTTTGGTCTCGGTGATGGCGAGTTTGCAGAATTCCGTACCGCTGCAGGCAATCGTGCCACGAGCAAAGCTCGAGCCGCCGACGCGAAGCCCAATCGCATCGAGTTCCTTCGCCAGAGACTCGGTGTTGATCGTGGGAACATTCACTACGAGCAGGTTCTGCATGTTGGTAGCGCGGAGTTCGCCGCCCGCAAAGCGCTCCGCCAGTTCAGCGGCAGATTGCATCTGGTCTGCAGTAATGCGGCCGCGCAGTGCAACTGCTCCTACGTAGCTCAACCCATGCTGTTTCTGGGAGTGGATGCCAACGTGGTCGCGGTAAACATCATCCGGTCGATGTTCTTCGACGGCAGGATCGAGTTTGAAGCCGATGCGATCGTGCAATTCATCCAGGAACCGCTCGGCGGTCCAGCCATGGCGCAAGAAGAGGAATTTCAGGCGAGCGCGTTCGCGATGTTCGCGTAAAACTTCGGAGTCGCGGAAGAGTTCGGCAATGCCTTTGATGACCGGAACGGCCTGATCCCAGCGAATGAAGGCAGTCAGGCGGGCCGCGAGATACGGCTCGGCTGACAGTCCGCCGGCAACGCGCAGCGAAAAGCCAACCTCAGGCTTGCCAGCGATACGGCGCGTCACAGCGGTCAGGCCAATGTCGTTGATTTCTGGATACGAGCACCAGGAGCGGCATCCAGCGATCGAAATTTTGAATTTACGAGGCAGGTTATAAAACTCGGCGTTACCCGCCAGCAGTTTGGACGCTTCGAGCACGAGCGGGGAGGCATCCACGATTTCGTCGGCATCGACGCCGGCGACCGGGCATCCTGTGATATTGCGAACCACGTCCCCGCAAGCTCCGGTAGTGTTCAGGCCTACTTGCCACAAGCCCTCGAGAACTTCCGGAAGGGATTCGATGGTGATCCAGTGGAGTTGAATATTCTGACGAACAGTGAGGTCGGCGATTCCGTTGGCGTAGCGGCGGGTGAGATCGGCGATGGCGCGAAGTTGAGGGGAGGTCACGATGCCGTTAGGGATTCGGATGCGCACCATGAAACGTTGCAGTGCGCGCCCTTCCCCACCCTGACCCCCGGTGACGCCTGCGCCGTCGCCCTGGGTGTAAACGCCCCACCAGCGGAAGTAAGTGCCGATCCATTCGGGCGGGATCGAACTGAAGCCTTCTCGCGCGAAGCGGCGGATCTCGTTGAGTCCGTCCCAGGGATTCATGGCGCGCTTGAGGCGCTCGGCCCGCTGTGCCTTGCTTTCCTTCTTCGATGTTTGGTTCGCGATCGTCATGGTCATGAAAAATAAAAAACCCACCGCCAGATTCTGTCTGGCGGTGGGTTATGAGTGCCGGAATTAAGAAATTTTTCTTAGGTCAGCTTACTCCCCGCGCCAGCGCACACGCATGCACAACAACAACAAGTGCAGCAGCACGTCGCGCGAAGGTTGGAGCAGTCTGACATTGGAGCTAGATTGTAAGTGGGCTTGCTTCGCCCGTCAATATCCTTACGTAACTGCTTAGACTCAAAGATTCGATGAAAGGTATCAGAATTTTTGCAGATCGACCTGCGCGCGCGTTCCAGGCTGTAGAATCAGCAGCTTAGATCGCTCACCTAGCTTCAGTGATAAGCTTCTTGGTTTCCTTTGTGATCCGCTGTTGGGTTGATTTTGGGCAGAAAGGTGCCTCCTTATATGACGTACCCCCCTGTAATATTGGCCATCTTGTTTTGTGCTTCGATCAGCCTGAGCCAGAACAACGCACCCGATTCCTACAAGACTTCTCTCGATCGGCTGGACTCACTGACGCAGCAAGGCGAAACGGAATGGCGTTTTCATGCCGATATTCCGCACCCGGAAGATCCCTCCATCGATGATTCCGGGTGGGGCACGTGGACAGTGAAGAACGTGTCCGGGCCGGGAGGGCAGAATGCGAATGAGGAGCACTGGACGGGGACACACGTATTCCGGCGCTGGGTGCAGATTCCCGACAAAATTCATGGATACGCGACCGGAGGCGCGAAGGCCTGGTTGAATTTACGTTTTGGCAGCCCCGGGCCACTGGCAATCACCGTATTTTCGAACGGAGCAATTCTGTATCGCGGGAGTGATGATGACATCCAGCCGGTCCTACTGACCGAGAACGCGCAGCCCGGGCAGAAATTTCTGGTAGCCGTGCGTGTAGTTGCAGCTGACACGCTGCAATGTGAGTTTGTGAAAAGCATGTTGACGATGGGCGCGGCAAAATCGCGTCCCGATCCGGCGATGCTTCGACTCGAAATACTTGCGGTGCGCCCTATCATCGCGGCCTACGAAGAAGGCAAATCGGAGCGCGAGCAAGAACTCGATGCGGCGGTGAAGGCCATTGACTTCTCTTCCCTCGATCACGCAAACCAGGCGGGCTTCGACACATCCTTGCGGGCAGCGCACGACAAACTGGCTGAACTCAAACCGTGGCTGCAGCAGTTCACCGTCAAGGCCGTCGGCAATTCGCACATTGATATGGCCTGGCTGTGGCCGTGGACGGAGACCGTGGAAGTTGTACGCAATACATTCCGCAGCGTTCTCGACCTGATGCGCGAGTACCCGGATTTCAAGTTCACCATGTCGTCAGCGCGAACCTATGAATGGATGCAGGAGAAATATCCCGACCTGTTTGCCGAGATCGAACAGCGCGTGAAAGAAGGGCGCTGGGAGGTCATCGGGGGGATGTGGGTGGAGCCCGATCTGAACATGCCCGACGGCGAGTCGCTGGTGCGGCAGATCCTGGCGGGCAAGCGATACTTTGAGAAGAATTTTGGCGTAGATGTGAAGATCGGATGGAATCCGGATTCGTTCGGATATAACTACCAGCTTCCGCAAATCTATAAACGATCGGGCATGGATTATTTCGTGACCCAGAAACTCATGTGGGCCCACGAGTTCACCACCTTTCCATACAAGTTTTTCTGGTGGCAGGCGCCGGACGGCAGCCGCCTACTGACTTATTTCCCGCATGATTACGCGGACCCGATTGACGCAGAGCCGCTGGGCAGCCAGGTTGCGATCTGGATGCCATCGATTTACGGCAAGAAGCTGACGGATGATCCCGAGATGATGCACCTTTATGGCGTGGGCGATCACGGCGGCGGGCCAACGCGAGTCATGCTCGACCATGCGGAGCAACTTAGGGCTCCCGACACGGTCTTCCCGAAGTTAGAGTTCAGCTTTGCCCGGGATTTCTTCCGCGACATGGAGAAGAAATTGCCCACGATGCAGGTTCCAGTGTGGGACGGCGAACTCTACTTCCAATATCACCGCGGAGTGTTCACCACGCAGGCCGAGACTAAGCGCAGAATTCGACGATCGGAAGAGAATGTACTGAACGCCGAGAAATTTGCTTCGATCGCCCTGCTGTATGGGCGTCCGTACCCGCAGGATGCGATGTTGATGAGCTGGAAGAACCTGCTGTTCGATCATTTCCACGACATCATGCCTGGCTCCGGGATTGCCGTGAATTATCTGGATTCAAAGCGAAATCTTGAGAATGTCGATCGCACGGTGAATGACGTCACGTCTGGATCACTTCGCGAAATCGCTGCGCGCGTGGATACGCAACGCGACGGTGTTGCGGTCATGCTGTTTAATTCGCAGTCCTGGGCGCGAACGGATGTGGTGGAGGTTGAGGCGCAATTGCCGCATCCGGCACAGAACATCCAAGTCGTGGATGGTGCAGCCAGACCCACAGAGGCGCAACTGATCTCGATGGATAAAGACACGCACCGGGCCCGTTTTCTGCTGCTGGCGCACACTCCCTCGATGGGCTACGCAACCTATTTCGTGAGCGGGGCCAGGAGTCCATCCCCGGCGCATTCCCTTCTTAGGGCTTCCGCAGACACTCTTGAAAACGAATTCATCCGCGTGAAGATCGATCCGCAGACTGGCTGCATGACGAGCCTGTTCGACAAGCGCAGCGGTACCGAGTCCCTGGCAGAAGCTGAGACTGATACAGGAGGACCGAACAATACCGTTTGCGGCAATCTTCTGCAAACGTTCGTGGACAAGCCCAAGCAGTGGGATGCATGGAACATTGACGCTGAGTTCGAGAAGCAACACTGGGATCTCGACAAGGCCGATGAAGTGAAGCTGGTCGAGAGCGGACCGCTGCGAGCGGTGATTCGCATCAAGAATCATTTCCAGAATTCAACATTCGTAGGAGACGTGACGCTGTACGCCGGGATACCTCGCGTAGATGTGAACATGCAGGCAGAGTGGCACGAGAAGCACATTCTGCTGAAAGTCGCGTTCCCGGTAAGCGCGCACAGCGATAAGGCGATTTATGAAATTCCCTTTGGCTCCGTGCAGCGTCCTACAACGCGGAATACTCCGGCTGAGCAGGGGCAGTTCGAGGTTCCCGCACAACGATGGGCTGACATCTCCGATGGCAAGCACGGCTTCAGCCTGCTCAATGATTGCAAGTACGGTTACGATGCGAAGGGCAACGTGCTGCGATTGTCGCTGCTGCGCTCGCCCGAATATCCCGATCCTCACGCAGATGAAGGACATCACGAGTTCACTTACTCGATGTATCCCCATGGCGGCGACTGGAAGCAGGCGTTAACCATCCGGCAAGGGTATGAACTGAATTACAGGTTGATTTCACTTCCTGTGGGAAAACATCAGGGCGCGCTTCCTCGCGAGCACTCGTTTCTGCAGGTTGGGTCGGATAACGTCATCGTATCTGCGCTGAAGAAGGCGGAGGACGAAGACGCGCTGGTTCTGCGGCTTTATGAATGGGCGGGCCAGCAGGCTGAGGTCAAGGTGCAACTGCCCCCGGGTGCAGAGTCGGGGAGGGAAACTGATTTGATGGAGAAGCCCATGGGCGGCCTGCAGGTGAATGGCAGCGCCGTCAACATTCCAATCAAGCCGTACGAGATTAAGACTGTGGAAGTGCAGTTCTCCGATATTGGGCAAGCGGCGGTGGCAAAACCATGACGGCGCCGATCCTCGGCGTGGACATCGGGGGCACCAAGGTTGCGGTGGGAATCGTGGATCGTGACGGAAAGATCCTGGCGCAAGATCGCAAGCCGATGATCGCGGGCGGGACGGCCCAAGCGGGGTTGCAAGCGGTTACCGGCGCTATCGATTTCATGCTGGCCACAGTGAATGGGCAAGTCAGCAGCATTGGGATCTGCGCGCCCGGGCCGCTCGATCCGAAGTCGGGGATCGTGCTCAACCCGCCGAATGTTCCTTGCTGGCGAAACTTCCCGTTGTCATCGGAAATCAGCGCGAAGTATCGAGTTCCAGTGAAGATCGACAACGATGCCAACGCTGCCGCCCTGGCTGAAACCCGTTGGGGTGCCGCTCGCGGCTTCCACTACGTTTTCTACGGGACGATTGGGACTGGAATCGGAGCCGGGATTGTCTTTGACGGCGCGATCTATCACGGAAACACGGGATCTGCCGCGGAGGGCGGGCATGTGAGCATTGATTATCGAGGTCCGGTGTGCAACTGCGGGAAGCGGGGATGCATTGAGGTGCTGGCCTCGGGGCCGGCGATTGGCGCCCGCGCTCGGGCTAAGCTCGAAGCAGAAAATTCCCGCGCATCCAAGCTTCGCAATCTGGTGCAAGGAGACATGGGATCGGTGACCAGCGAAACGGTGGCTCGTGCCTACGCCGCAGGTGATGCAATGGCACAAGAGATCATGCTGGAGACGGCACAACTACTCACCTACTGGCTGGGAAACATTGTGGACCTGCTCGATCCTGACGTGATCGTTATGGGAGGTGGAGTAGCGGCCATGCTGAAGCCGTTCTTTGCAGAAATCAGCAAAACACTTCCCAGTTGGTGCGTGAATCCGCGCGCGTCAGAAATTCCAGTAGTGATGGCGCACTATGGGGCGGACGCCGGGATCGCGGGAGCGGCGGCGCTCTGCGCCTGATCGAAATACAACGCAAAGGACCACGAATGCAAGTTTTACGAATGTGCCCAGCAATGCTTCTGCGGTTCACTCTAGTGATCTTTTTGCTAGTGGCAAGTCTGGCCTATGGTGACGACCTGCCCAGGGCTCCGCAAGCTCATGTTTTTGCGCTTACGCCGGAACCCGGGTATTTCACGGAGCCTGGCATCACGGTGAATCCTGCGAATCCGCAGCAAGTCGTTGCGGTGTTTCAGGACAATGCTCATGCCGCATATTCCCAAGATGCCGGCAAGACCTGGAGCGTGGCCGAGGGCGTGGATCCGAAAAACTACAGAGTTTCTGGGGACGTCTCCACTGTATTTGATAATCAGGGGCATGCCTTCATCTGTTACATCGCCTTCGATAAGCTGGGGACATTCAATTACTGGGGGCACGGGGCGACGCGAAACGGAATCTTCGTGCGACGGTCGATGGATGGCGGCAAAACATGGGAGGCCAACCACGTTGCCGTGACCGAGCAACCCAGCCAACCTGGTATTCCGTTTGAAGACAAGCCATATCTGGTCGCGGACAATACGAAAAGCAAGTATGCGGGAAATCTTTATGTGGGCTGGACGCGCTGGCGGTTAGCTGATTCGCAGATGGTCTTGTCGCGCTCGACGGATGACGGCAGAACGTGGTCGCAGCCGATCGAAATTGATGCGCACCCCGGTCTGCCGCGGGACGACAACGGGGCGGCGGAGGGATTCGATGGGGCGGTCGCGCCTGACGGGACGCTTTATGCAACCTGGAGCCAGGATAACGACATCATGTTCACGGCTTCGCGGGATGGCGGCAAGACCTTTTCGCATGCCCGCGCAGTGATTCACACCGCTCCCATCATGTTTGCCATCGACACGCTGGATCGGGCCAATGGATTTCCGCAGATCGCCATTGATGCCAAGAGCAATCGCATCTACGTAACCTGGAGCGACTACCGCAATGGGGACCTCGATGTCTTTGTCGCCAGTTCCGCAGATCGCGGCAAACATTGGAGTGCGGCGACCCGCGTCAACAATGATGCCGTGCACAATGGGGCGGAGCAATTCTTCCAGTGGCTGGCGGTAGATCCAGTTGATGGGTCGGTGAATGTAATGTTCTACGATCGCCGGCGCGATCCGGCTAACCGGAAGCAAATCGTGGTTGTGGCACGCTCCACGGATGCCGGGCGCACGTTTCATAATTACGCCTGGACCGAAGAACCCTTCGAAGCTGGTGGAGTGTTTTTCGGGGACTATAGCGGGGTTGCCGCATATGGCGGGCGAGTGTATGGAGTATGGACGGAGAAACCCGCGCCTGCTGCGGCAGCGGATGAAGAGAAATCGGACAACACGAAAGAAAGCAAGCCTGTCCGGCGCGGCACGATCGTGAAAGTAGGAACGGCGGATTTTTCGGCGACGCCGCACTAACGCGGCAGATCGCATCTACGGCTTTAGCCGCGCTCTTTTTGCGCACCGACAGGGGTAAGCGCGACATTTCGTCGTCCGGCCATCTCGCGGGCAATCACCGTCTTCTCCTCTTGAGACAACACGCGCGCAGCCAGGGGGAAGATCACAGCGTCTTCCACCCGGATGTGGTCCGCGTACATGCTTTGCAGTTTCTTGACCGCGGTGCGAAAAGTATCGCAATCCGAGGCTGAAAGGCTGCCCATCGCAAGATATTGCGCACCGAGGCGCTCCACTTCAGCATGCAGAGGCGAGACGGTATCGTGGTCTCGTTCCAGCTCGTCGAGTGCTCTCAACGCAGACACGACTTCAGGATTATCGCGCTCACGCAACCATGGAAACAGGGATTCTTCTTCGTCCGCAGTGTGCTTTGGCGCGGCCTCGCGAAAGTACTGCAGAGCCGCCTGTAAGGATCGAGCCGTATGCTCCGACATAGGTTGGTCGAGGACATCAGCGACCGCAGCCAGCGTAGATAGAAAGGTATCAATCCGGCGGTGGCAGTCTGAAAGCAAACCCGTGGGATCTGTGAAATGGTGCGTCTTGGCTCCGATTTGCACTGGCATCTGGTACATAACCTCTTACGCTAGGTTAGCGCATCGGGTTCAGCTGGTGCAGGGTTAGCGACAGGAATCGTTTACTGCTTCACGAGTTCCACCCGGCGATTGCGGGTGCGGCCTTCCAGGGTATCGTTGGTGTCGAGGGGCCGCGATGCGCCAATCCATCTGTACTAAAGCGAGCAGCGGGTCGTTGATAGCGGACGACACGAGCTTTAACAACGGCGAGACGAGTTTCACAGCAAAATGGCCGGGACCATTCTGCGGAGAGATCGAGTGAAAGGTTATGTCGAACGCTCGAGCGCCTTGTGGCGAGGGCAGCTTGACCTTGTCTCTTCGACCAAAGCGGGCTACGCCCCGGCGCGGGCGCTCAGTTTAAGCCGACGCGGCGCAACATGTTCTGTAAGCGCGGGTCAGGGCGGAGGTTGGCAAGACGGGGATCACTCTTGAGGTTCCAAACCAGATCGAAGCTTCGTTCTTGATAAGCCTTATCCAAAAAGTTGAAAGCTCTGTCCTTATCGCCGAGACCAGCGTAGATGGTTGCAATCATATATGGCGACACGTACGTCGTCCTTGATTGCTGCGCAAAGCTCTGGAGGATTTTTTGCGCTTCAGCTCTTCTTCCTGTGGCCGAATAGGCGTTCGCCAATGCAGCCGTGGCGTCTTGGTCGCCCTTCGACAGCTTCACGGCTTTCTGGAATTCCGGAAGGGCGAGTGTTGGTTTGCCAAGACCCTGATACCCGACCCCGAGAAAATAGCGGTTCAGCCAACTATCGGGTTCTAACGACATTCCCCGCCTGCTGATTTCAACCAGCCTCTCGTAGTCGCCGAGTTGATAGTCGGCACTTGCCTCGTCTACATCAAAGCTTATGCTGGGACTCAGTTCGCGAGCTGTCCGGATTTCAGCCATCGCTTCGTCGCGACGACCATGCGAGGCAAGATAGCTTGCATAGTAGCTATGAAGGCAATCGTAATTGGGAGCGAGGGAAAGCGCAGAAGTGAACTCTCGTTCGGCAGCCGGGCTGTCCCAGTTATATCTCCATTTCAGAACTGCTAATACGGTGTGAGCTTGGCCTGAGGTTTCATCCAGTTCCAGAGCTTTTCGTGCAGAGCGCTCGGCAAGGTTGTGTGCGGGTTCCGGGGCCACCAGCCGCAAAGATGCCAGACTGTAGTAAGACTCTGCCAGGCTGGCATAGGCCGAGGCGAGCCCTGAGTCCTTTCGGATGGCCTCTTCGAAGTAATTCTTCGCGATATCAGAATCCCTCGTTAAATAGTATCGGCCCCGCAAATAGGCGTCGTAAGCTTCCGGATTTACCGCGGCAGTGAGGTGCGAACGCGACTGCTGTTGTGGACTCAATTGTGCGCGGACTTGCTGCGTGATCGCCTGCGCGACCTCATTCTGTAACCTGAGCACGTCGCCGAGGGGGCGCTCATACGACTCGGCCCAAAGATGCTGATCGCTGGGACCGCGAATTAATTGGGCGGTGATTCGTACTTTATCGCCAGAGCGTGTGACAGACCCTTCTACGATTCCGTCCACGTTCAACTCTCGCGCAATCTCCGGCAAGCTCTTTTTCGTCCCTTTGTAACGCATCACCGATGTGCGGGAGATCACTCTTAGGGAGCTGACTTTAGCAAGATTCGTGATCAACTCATCCGTCATCCCATCGACGAAGTATTCCTGCGAAGGATCTCCGGAAAAGTTATCGAGAGGCAGTACGGCAATGGAATGCAGGGGAAGGGATGCGCTTGCATGACGCGACAGCGCGGGAATTAACCACAACACTACTCCGGTCACCACAACAATAATGACCGCAAATGCCAGGGCGACGCGCACTCCGGCTCGCGGTGTAGTTCGAATGTGCACATCGGCAGATGCCTGGGCCAAGTCATTCCGGTGAACGAGCGATGCCGAATGCCCGCCCGGCTCATGCCCATTTTCATTCGCGGGGCCTGGCTTCACTTCGGGTGCAAGCCGGTATCCTTTGCCTTGAATAGTCAAAATGTAGCGACGGGTGGGAGTCTCGCCTAGCGCCTTCCTCAGCATGAAAACGGTTTGGGTCAAATTCGCTTCTTCCACGAAGCTGTCGGGCCATACCGCTTGCATTAGCTCGTCTTTGCTAACGACGTCGCCGCTGTGCTGAACCAGTAACAGCAGCAATTCAAAGGCCTTGGGAGTGAGTGCAACCGGCTCATTGGCCCGCCGCAAAGTGCGGCTTTGGGCATCAAGTTCGAACTCGCCGAATGCGTAGAAGGTGCTGGTCAGGCTGGGCATGACGTGACCTTGAGAATTTTTGAGAAAGATTGAGCGCTGGTTTGAGGACATTTTCCCGGCATGAGAGCTAACTTCCATTCGTGGGGGACGGGACTCAGAAGCGGCGGCAATTGTATCACCGATGTTCCGCCCCTGGACGACAGTTACAGCTAAATCTGGCTTTCTCGCTGTCAACGCAGGGGCACGGCAGGCGAGCAGCCTCAGGAAAAGCTACCAAATTTGAACGAGACCAGCTATGACAAGAGAAAATATGAAATCCATTACCAAGTCAATCATGCGCCTCGTACGCCCAGCACTTCTGAGTGGCCTGGCACTATCCGCGCCGGTCGTTGTGGTCGGCCAGGCTGGCCACGACCATGGCGCATCAGCAAAGTTGGTGCAAGTTGTTCGCGCGGCCACGCGCCAGTTCATTGACGTCAATAATGCCGGTCCGGACTACACAGCAGCATTCGGCTGCGTCAGCGGTCCCGATCATGGCGCCATGGGTATTCACTACATCAATGGCAATCTGGTGGGCGACGGTGAGATAGACGCCCAGCATCCGGAAGCACTGATCTACGAACCTGTTGGAGATGCCCGGCGGCTGGTCGGCGTCGAGTACATTGTGGATGCAGTCACGTGGTTGACAAATCACAAGGGCGCGCCTCCAATGCTCGAAGGCCAAGCCTTTCAGTTCGTAGGCAGTCCAAACCGGTACGGAATCCCAGCCTTCTTCGAACTGCATGTGTGGGCGTGGCGTGCCAACCCTGGCGGTGCGTTTGTGGACTGGAATAACAAGGTAAGCTGCGAGGGGCAATAAGCGAAACGATCTAAGGTCGGAGGTTGGCGTCATGGACGTTGCTCGATGTTTCTTGAACTTGCGAGCATTCTGCTGGGCAGTGCTGCTATGCAGCTGGAGCAGTGCAAGCTGGGCCCAGCTCACGGATCGCACCCAAGCTCCAAACTATGCCAAGGTTGGAATCGCTAAGTCTTTGCAAGATGAGATAGGCGCTGGGCGAGGAGATCGGAACAGCTGGAACTCTTCGATCTTCATCATCCAGCGCGATCCCTTTCGCTCTATCCGCCGCGGACGGCAGCTCTTTCAACGCAAATTCACGCGCCTGCAGGGACAGGGAGCTAACGATGGGGATGGCCTCGGCGACCTCGACGTAAATGGCGCACTGGGCGCGGGACTCTCGGACAGTTGTGCCCTGTGTCACGGACGTCCGCGTGGTTCAGCCGGAACCGGCGGCAATGTGGTGACCCGGCCGGATAGCCGTGATGCTCCCCACTTATTCGGCCTAGGCTTAAAGGAAATGCTGGCCGATGAGATTACTGGAGATCTAAGGAGTATTCGCGCCGTAGCCATCCAGCAGGCTGTAAAGAGCCGTCGTTCCGTAACATTGCCACTACTCAGCAAAGGCATAAGATTCGGCGCGATCACAGCCAGCCCATCTGGTCTGATCGACACTTCGCAGGTCCAAGGTGTCGATCCCGACCTGCGAGTGAAGCCCTTCTTCGCCGAGGGCAGCACAATTTCCATACGCGAATTCGTAGTCGGCGCATTCCACAAGGAAATGGGCCTGGAAGTCGACGATCCCGATCTCGCGGCCGCTACCGCCGGGCAGAAAGTCACCACTCCCAGTGGCATGGTGCTCGACGGCGCACAGGACAAAATCAGCCCTCCGCCGGCAGCGGACGCCGAAACCGGCCAGTACGAGATCGATCCTGCCATCGTTGATCAAATGGAGTTTTACCTGCTGAATTACTTCAAACCGGGGCGCGGAAAACAGACTAGGGCGACAGCGTTTGGGCGGATGGTCTTCAACCGGATTGGCTGCAACTCCTGCCACATCTCTGACCTGACCATTAATCGAGACCGCCGCGTAGCTGACGTGGAAACGGTTTACGATCCGCTTCGCGGGAACTTCAATAGCCTGTTCGCGACCGCAAGCGCGCTGTTCAACAGCTTGGATGACGGCAGCGGGTATCCAGCGCTGAAGAGGCCACAGGGAGAACCCTTTGTGGTTAAGGACATCTTCACCGATTTCAAGCGGCACGATGTAGGCACCGATTTCTATGAGCGGAACTATGATGGCACGCTGCAGAAGCTCTTCCTCACGCGCCCTCTTTGGGGAGTTGGTTCGACCGGACCTTATGGTCACGACGGCCGCAGTATGTCGCTGGACGATGTGATTTTGCGACACGGAGGAGAATCACAAGCTTCGCGCAATGCCTATGCGAGACTGACCGGAGCGGAATCCGATGCGCTACAGAAATTTCTGAACTCTCTCATTCTGTTTCCACCAGACGATACGGCATCGAATCTCGATCCGGGAGACCGGTCAACTCCCTACTTCCCGCAATTCGGGCACGGCAGCATCAAGCTCTCGGTCCTGTTCAATGATCCCGCGGATCCGGAGTAGTTCGCTCGCTGTTATCGGTTAGCGGCGTGGAGCCGTGAATAACGAACTGTTACCCGGAAGCTAACGGCGGGTTCCCGGCACTATAAAAAAGATCGCGCAGAGGTCACTCGGCGCTGCTTGGAGACGACTCTATATTCTCGAGGCGATGAGTTCCAGTTCGTCCTAGCGCAAACAGAATTCCCCAAACGACGAGAGCTGCGGCCCACGTGAAGAGAAGGGTGAACCCCAAAAACCAAGGCAAAGAAGGCCATATGGATCCGACGCCAGCAGCATATTTCACCTGAATAAGGTTGGCCTTCTCCATCGCGAGGATGACGCCAGCGAAAATGATGGACATCAGGAAGACTGTGGATCGTGGGAAACGGAATTCTGGACGCATATCGAACCTCCTGAATGCAATCAATGGAGACCTACCGCTAACGAAGCGGACACGCTCCCGCAGAGCGCCGGCAAGCAGGCCCAAAATCTCCCTGATGCGAAAAGAGATGCGGTCTGTAACTCTGGCGGCGCTGAGGTCGTCATGGGCATCACGAAATACAGAAATCATCTCGTCCGCGTACTCACGGCGATAAAGTGACGGATACAGGTAGAGCAGCCCTCTGTAGAGCCTGAGCATGCTAGACCTCTTTGCGCGCGACGCGCAGGGCAGCCAGTTTGGTTAGCTGCTTCATTCGCTCCACTTCTAGTTGCAAGTTGCGGCGTCCACGGGACGTAAGCCGATAAGGCCGCCGATCGCGGGGACTTTCGTCCTCTTCGACGCGCTCGATCCAGGCCTCTTCGAGCAAACGGCGCAGGGCTCCGTAGAGAGTGCCCGTGCTGAGCTTTACGCGGCCGCCGCTCATTCGTTCCACGTCTTTGAGAATGGAGTAGCCGTGGCGGGGCTGTTCCGCCAGACTCAACAACACCAGCAATACCGGTTCGCTCAGGGGGAAAGACTCCATATGTCATCAACCGCCATGTCGTACAACGCCATATTGGACGATTGGGTGGCTCGCTGTCAAGAGCGGGGGGTCAGAATTCTGAATCTAAAAGGGGCAACGCGCAATCCATGTCGCAAGCTTCAGCAGGACTGTGAGCGAAGCCAAGGGTTTCTGCATAGTCGTACCATGACGCAAAGTGCATAGATCCTTCGCTTCGCTCAGGATGACATTGTGATATCAAGCAGCGATTGCGGTATTTTGTATTGCGGTATTTGGGAACGACCTAGGACGACATGCTGGCAAACGGCATTCACGGCATCGAGATCGTATTTCTGCTGCTGCTTCTATTCGTGGTAGCGTTTGGGGCACTCGCGCGAAAACTGGCTGTGCCTTACCCGATCGTGCTTGTCGTTGGCGGACTGCTGTTGAGCTTTGTCCCCGGCATCCCCAAGGTGGAACTGAGCCCGGATCTGGTCTTTTTCGTGATCCTGCCACCTCTCCTTTACAGTGCCGCTTGGCTCACCTCGTGGCGCGAGTTCTCTTACAACCTGGTAAGCATTTTCCTGCTGGCATTCGGACTTGTGACCTTTACGGTGGTTGGCGTTACCCAAGTGGGACAGTGGCTGCTGCCGGGTTTCGACTGGCGAGTTGGAGTGGTGCTCGGTGCGATTGTCGCGCCTACCGATGCGATCGCTGCAACTTCAATCGCGAAACGACTCGGACTCCCACGGCAAATGGTTGACATTCTGGAGGGGGAGAGCCTGCTGAACGATGCAACTGCTCTCCTGGCGCTTGAGTTCGGCATTGGTCTGCTAGTGGCAAGCCACGTGCCTGCCTTCAGTGAAGGACTCCTGCGCCTGTGCTATTTGATTGTGGTAGGGCTGGCGGTTGGCCTTGGCATTGGCGAGATCGTTCACCTCATTGAGCACCGAATCGACGATGCTCCTATTGAGATTGCTCTCAGCATTCTCACTCCCTACGTAGCGTATCTGGTTGCCGATTTTGTGCGTGCCTCAGGTGTGCTGGCCGTAGTTGCATGCGGACTCTATCTCAGCCGGAAGAGTTCGCATTTCTTTTCCGCCAGCGTTCGCTTACAGGCGTGGGCAGTCTGGGATTCTCTCACCTTCATCCTCAACGGCGTGGTTTTTGTGCTCATTGGATTACAGTTGCCGTTCGTGGTGGCATCCATTCGAGACCACAATCAGACTACTTTGGTGCTGTACGGGCTCGCGTTCAGCGGTCTTCTCATTCTCTTACGCCTGATCTGGATCTTTCCTGGAGCTTACGTCGCGAATGTTATCCGGCGGCGCATTCTTCACCAAAAGGCACCATTGCCGTCGTCTCGTCACATTTTCATCGTGGGATGGACGGGAATGAGAGGTGTAGTCTCCCTGGCCGCGGCTATCGCGCTGCCTCAGACCCTTGCCGGCGGAGTACCCTTTGCTCAACGTAACATGATTATCTTTCTGGCGTTCAGCGTGATTCTGGTAACGCTCGTGCTCCAGGGTCTGACGCTTCCGCCGCTGATTCGAGCACTCGGAGTGGTGAGCGGCTCGGGCCCGCATCCGGAAGAAAGAGAGGCGAGACGCATCGTTTTGGAGGCGGCGCTCAGGCATTTAGAAGAATCGAAGAGTGAATCCGATCCTGAGGCCGCCGAGGTCTTTGAGGATTTAGCACACCACTACCACCATCGCCTCGCTATGCTGGCCGAAACAGGCGATGGCACGCAAGACCTCGAGACAAACTTTCATAAGCGCTTCAACGATGTGTCAAGCGAACTGCTGCGCGTGGAACGCAATACTGCCGTTCAGCTCCGCAATCAGGGGCGCATCAGTGATGAATTGCTGCGTGAGTTCGAGCGTGAACTCGATTTGAGCGAGGCGCGCCTGGTCGCAAAATCCTCCTAGCTGTCTCGAATTTGCATGCAAGTGAGATGAGTGCGGAGCCGATAAGTTATTGAGAAGTTTGGCGTCCCCAGCCAACTTCGTTTAAACCCAGATTTCAGGCATCTTCACAGTGTATTGGCACGTTTGAGTGCCATAGGTTCCCTTACCGGAACTGGGGAATAG
>Ga0207702_10000768_pt1 | contig 34065 bp, 40 predicted proteins | sample KBSCornC62_FD_184302 | JGI IMG/M metagenome (GOLD analysis project Ga0207702, IMG submission 184302) | Corn rhizosphere microbial communities from Kellogg Biological Station, Michigan, USA - KBS Corn C6-2 (SPAdes) (version 2) | ecosystem: Host-associated > Plants > Roots > Rhizosphere > Soil ... | reverse complement strand
AGCAGCTTAGCGCTATGCGGGCTCGGGCTTGACGGCTTATTGTCGAGCCCAATAAATCCCCTCAAAAGCGAAACAGACCTCCTGCCACCAAGTTTGCGACGAGTGCTGCGGCGCATTATCCGACGGAGAAGAGCAATACTGACCAGACGACGGAAGGCTGAGGAACTATGCTTTGGCTATGGGAAACGGCTCCACATTCAAGACCAACGAAGAAGTCCCGAGAAGCGGAATTTACAAAGTTTTGCATGCCGAACACTCAATCCGGGACATCAGGCTTCTAAAAGGTAAGACCTTCCCCGCCTGCCCCCGATGCTCATCCGCGATTCAATTCACTTTGATTAGTGCTATTCAAATCGAATCGGCAGGAGAACGTTTTCGACTGCTGATGCAGGATAGTGCAAGAGAGCGCTACTCCAGAACAGCCGCCTAAGCGTCGATAAGTACCAGTGTCTTTGGGACGCAGCAAGATTTCACGAATGATTAGGCGCATCCGTCCAGCGCGGATTGGGGGTTCAAGATTCCTACCCGGGACATTGAGCCTCGTTTACGCCTGTACCATTCCCTCTAGCGCAGACCTGTTGACGATCACAAGCTTCGCCCCCTCTGATTGGATGAATTGTTTCATCTTGAATTCGGAAAACAAGCGGCTCACAGTCTCGCGTGTAGTACCGATCATTTCTGAGATTTCTTCGTGTGTGAGCACCAAATGCAGTTGCAGAGAATGGCCGGAATCTCCCCGGTGTGCAGACCAGCCGAGAAGCAGTTTGGCAAACTTTTGCGCCGGGGAGTTGGTCAGCCCCAAAGTGCGGATTTCCTCATGGGCCGCGTAGTAGTTGCAGCTCAATTCCTGAGCCACCCGCAACGCTACCTCCCCATGGTCGTGCAGAAATTGCATCAGAGCGTCAGCGGCGATGAAATTAGCCTGGCCCGGCTCGACCATTTCCGCTGTCACCTCGTACGGGCGGTTGGAGACCGTGCCGTTCAGCCCCAGCACGTCTCCGTGCTCCGAAATCTTCGTAATTATGGTCTTACCGGTTCGTGAAGTGGTGAAGAGTTTTGCTTTGCCACTGCAAAGCACAAATACTCCCCGCCCTTGTTGCCCTTCAATGAACAAAGTAGTGCCCCGAGGGTAGACTGCAGGAGACGTGATGTCATTCAGTCTCTGCACTGCGGATGGGGAGATATTGCAAAAAAGATGTTGTTCTCGCACGGGGCACGTCGCGCAGTCGTCGAAGATGTTGACACCATAGGGTGATTTCGTGGAAGTTCCTCCAACTGCCTGAGCAAACGTTCCGACGCACCCGTTAGCGATGACCTACTGGAAATAACAATGCTAGGAACCCACCGAATCTAGGGTTATCTTAGGGCCCGTCGTCATGGTGCCAATGTACAAAATTGCTCACTTCCGCAAAAGGCAAACAATTCACGCAAATGAGCCAGATCACAGGACCTTCTGCCTGGGTAGCCTTCGGCAAACAGACGTGACAAAGTGGCTTCGTTCACTCAGGTGTGACCAGCATTGTCGGTTCGCGGATTTCGTTACTAATGAGCAACGAAAAACGAGGGACTGACGACCCAATGCACGAGATCTTACGCAACCGATCGAGAGCAGTCTCGCCCCCGCAATTGATGTGAAGGATTCTGCCGAAGCAACAATCGACAAGGGGAAAGGGGCTACAGTCGGTCGATCGTTGCCTGCAATCGGTACTTCCAAATTGGACAGGCGTCGGTAGTGAGCGTAAGGTTGAGAATGAGTGAGCAGTTCCTCTCCTCTGTCAGGTTTCCTGAACTAGGTCAGTCCACCTGAAGCAAGTCCCCCCCTTAGTTTCGCGGCACTGGAGGTTTTTCCATGATCAATCCCAACAGTCCGAAACAACCACGGCTCAGAAAGATTATTGGCTCGGAGAACTTGGCTGAGAATCGGCTGACGATGCAATCCCCTATCCCATCACAGGACAAGGTACGAGCGCGGGCCTATGAACTGTTTGAGAGCCGAGGTCGTAAGCCTGGTCAAGACAAACAGGACTGGTTCCGCGCGGAGCAGGAGATTCTCAACCGTGGAGGTAACCAGACCACATCCACAGCCGTCCGGACGCCTGCCGGAAGGCTCGAGAAATAGCAATGGACTGTTCAGTCTGCAACGATCTGAAGAAGGTTCTTGAATTCAGGCGTCGTGACTACTCCGACTCCCGTTCCGCTGCGTACTATCGGGTCAGCACGCAGCTTGCGGCCCACAAGAATGTCGATATGGAGCGTGCCAAGAGTGATCTGGAAGAGCACCGATTGACTTGCGTCTCTCCAGAGAACGGAAGGCTGGAGCTAAACGTGGAAGACGAGCGATTGATCGTATACCTCCAGAAGAGGTACCTCGCTGGAAGGCCGCCACGAGCACTGAGAATGGGCCAAGGCCAAGATGGCCTGGCGCAAGTCAAGGTTTAAACTCCTTTTCTACGATGAAGCGAGGTCACTGAGCCGCCCTAATCTCGGGCGGCTTTTCTCTTCTGATCCGAAGAAAATCTGACCGCGGGGGTTTCTTCCGAAGCATAGGGCAGAGCCCCCAGTGTCAACGCAACCCAACTGAAGAGTGTTTTGAGCACTCGCGCGTCGGCGGCACACCCTGCCAATGCCGAATCGTTGGCATCGAACCCGCTTCTATGATCTTGGCTGCGCCCTTATCTCTGCGCTTTGTTGCGCGTGGTTCCTGATTGCCTTGAGCATGCCGGAAAAGATTAGCGCGTGTATTGGGTACAATGCCGACCAATAAACCTCTCCTGCCAGGCCGCGCGGCTGGAACCATGCGCAGCACCGAAGAAGTGTGCGGTTATGGTCTTGGGCTGTAAGGCTGAATTGCAACCATGCATCGCCGGGCAACTTCATTTCTGCCCGAAGGAGCACTTCATTGGGCGCGTTGGTGCGTTCGACCTGCCAGAAGTCGATTACATCGCCAGCTTTGATTCCGAAAGGTTGTGACCGGCCCCGTTTCATGCCTACGCCACCGATGATTCGATCGATCCAACCGCGTATCGACCATAGGAAGTTCGCGTACAACCACCCGTTTTTTCCGCCGACGTTCCCGATCAACTCAAACACACGTTCGGGTGGAGCGTCCACGATCGTTTCCCTTAGGTCGCAGATGATCCCTTCGGCACGAAATGTCCGGTGTGATGCCCCGCCCATGCTCGGGAGCGACATGACCGGTGCGGGCCTCTCCAATGCTCTTTCAACGGCGGCCGCGTACGACATAGGGCGGATCGAAGGAAATAGCTCGGCGGCCAGCGCAGTGGTGCAGACGGATTCGCTGCGGAGACCCTCGATGAGCGGGCGAGATACGGCAGGCGGCACTGGCGTAACAAAGTCCAGCCAGTACGACGACAATCGCGGGGTCAGCACGGGAACGCGAATCAACAATCGGTGGAGTCCACGATGACGGGCATAGGCAAGCATCATGCTGCGGTAGGTTTCGAGTGTCGAGCCGCCTATCTCGATGGGTTCGTCCACTGCCTCGCGCAGTTCAAGCGCAGCTTCAAGGTATTCGAGTACGTCGCTAACCGCGATCGGCTGTGTTTTTGTCACCACCCAACGAGGACAGATCATCACGGGCAGCCGTTCTGTCAGGCAACGAATGATTTCGAAAGACGTACTGCCGTTGCCAACAATGATGCCGGCCCGCAGTTCGACGACAGGAGGCCCAAATTTTCGCAACACCGAGCCGGTTTCGTGCCGGCTCTTGAGGTGCGCTGAAACCGTGCCTCCCCTCGTCGCCAGCCCACCCAGGTAGATCACACGTTGCACGCCGCACTGCTTCGCCGCTGAAGCGAAGTTGTGAGCGGCCTGCCGGTCACGCGATTCAAAGCCTTCAACCCGCCCGGACATCGAGTGAATAAGGTAGTAGGCAACATCGATTCCTTTTAGCGCGGCTGAAAGTGTCTTGGCCTGCAAGGCATCCGCCTCGACGAACTTGATCTGCGAGGAGTGAAGCTGGGGAGACCGCGCGGCATTGCGGACCATGCAGGTGACGTCGTGACCCGCGACGGAAAGTTTGTCCGCCAACTGGTGGCCGATGTACCCGGAGGCGCCCGTGACCAAAATCCTCATGTATTGCCTTTATTCAGGTGCCATATCCCGAAGTTCAGGTACGAAGCGTACAGGACCCAAACGCAGTAAGGTGTCATCAACCAGAATGCCAGGCGTGAAAATGCTGCGAACCTCACGGTCGTCATGACAACGGCGGCCAAGAGAATGATAATTTCGGCCAGAGCCGCACCGGGTCTTCGCAGACCGAAGAAGACAAGAGACCAAACTCCATTGAGAATCAATTGCGCCATGAAGAGGGCCAATGCCAACCGTACATCGGCGTGCGTTCGCTGCCGCCACACTAGCCACGCGGCCACAGCCATCACCAGGTAAAGGATTGACCACACTGGACCGAAGACCCATGGCGGCGGAGTGCCCACAGGCTCGAGCAAGTTGGGATACCAGGTCTTCACCGAACTCGCGGTGAATGCCGACCCGACAGCAGCCATAGTAAAACAAATCCCGAAGGAGATGAGGAGTGCGATCCAGTCTCGAGACATGCCTCTCCAGTTTGCCAAATAGTGAAGTAAGGGGAGAAAGCAGAGGGTTCTGCCCGGCTCCCCTTACGTTCCTTCAACGAGCTCGGGCTGTAGCCGACTCGTATCCCCAACGATGCTGAATGGACTTGAACGAGACTGCCTGGTACAGCGCTGCCAAGCCAACCAGGCCATAGACAACGGAACTGAGTGTCGAGGTTTCGCCGAATCTCATTCCAAAAATGGCGGCCACCAGGTCAAAGTGCGCAACGCTCACCAGACCCCAGTTCAATCCGCCAACTACTAGAAGCACAGCTGCAATCACATCTAAGGTTTTCATATTTCCTCCGTTTATTCAGTCGTCTTGTTATTCAGTCTTCTTGCTTAGTCTTTGGGTAATAGCACGGTGTCGATCACATGGATGACGCCGTTCGAAGCCAAGACATCGGCCTTCACCACCTTGGCTTCATTGACCATCACGCTGCCGTCATTGACCGTGAGTTTCAGGTCCTGGCCGTTTACGGTTTTCGCCGAAGCGAGTTTCACCACCTGCGCTGCAGTCACGTCCCCCGAGACCACGTGGTAGAGCAGGATGGCCTTCAATTTTTCCTTGTTCTCGGGCTTCAGAAGCGACTCGACGGTACCCGCCGGCAGCTTGCTGAAGGCCTCATCTGTTGGAGCAAATACGGTGAAAGGTCCCTTGCCTTTTAGGGTTTCCACCAGACCGGCTGCTTGAAGTGCGGTGGCCAGCGTCTTGAAACTCCCGGCGGCGACCGCGGTGTCTACGATGTCCATCTGGGCAGAGCCGGATGCTGCCGGCATTGCCATTGCCAATACGCCTAGCATCAATGCAAAACTCGCCACTTTCACGTTGCGTCCCCTTATTTTTTTGTTTTCTGTTGAACTTATTCCCGTTTGCCGTATTAACTATAGAGAACAATAGTTGTCACAATACGAAAATCGAAATGGATCCGCAATTCATGTGAGCGCCAGTCAAAAGTTCGACTCTTTCTTTTATTGGCAGGAAAACGAGGAAAAGCGAATGGTCAATAAAACAATTGTGGAAGGCCTTCGGCCCTATGCCTTGGGTGAGAAACTACGGACGCTCCGGCTGCGGAAGAGCATGGGTCTGGTGGAATTGGGCAAGCACACCAGCCTTTCGCCGGCCATGCTCTCAAAACTGGAGCGCGCCAAGTTGTTCCCCACACTCCCTACGCTGCTGCGGATCGCGCTGGTGTTCGGTGTGGGGTTGGAGTATTTCTTCACTGACGAACGCAAGCGCCATGTCGTGGCGATTGCGCGCAAGAAGGAGCGCTTGCGGTTTCCAGACACTCCGGGCGCAGGGAGCATCGCCTATAACTTCGAGAGCCTGGACTTCAAGGCCACAGAACGCAAGCTGAATGCTTTCTACGCGGAATTCGAACCCATTGCCGCTGACAAATCGCGGCCTCACCAGCATCCGGGTGTGGAATTGCTTTATCTGATCTCTGGGAAACTGGACCTCACGATCGGCTCCGAGACGTTCACCCTGGAATCAGGCGATGCCGTGTACTTTGATTCGAGCGTGCGACACAGCTACCACCGCATCAGCAAAACCCCGTGCAACGGGGTCATTGTCACCGCGTGACCCACCGGGGGCTACCGTCGCCGGATCACAAGCCTGCTAGAGGTGAGCGATAACAGGAAGACAAATCCCCACCATTGTTGACCGAACGGCAGTAACTGGATGGTTCGAGATGCATTCGCAAGGGTGGCAGCCAATGAACTTGCCACCTCCTCCGCTGTAAGAGTAGTAGCCGTGTCCGAGGAAATCTTATTAGGGGCTGCACTTTCTCGACCTCGCCACCGGGACCCGCAATGGGACCCGCAATGCTTTTTGCTTCCACGTATTATCAGGCACTTAGCGGCAACCCCGTGACCTGTTAAGTAGTTGAAGTTATTGGAATAGGAAGAATCTGAAAAGGCTGGCGTCGGCGGTTCAACTCCGTCCCTGGCCACCATCATTCCAAAGAACTTAGCGGAAATTCGGAAACCAGAGAAGAGCAAAATCACCCATGATGCGTCACCCATGGTTACTGGATTAGCCGTGCGGTTTTCTCGTTGAGACCCATCGCATCGAGCATTAGTCCCTGCGCCTCGATCCGCTTTTCTGTTCGCGAATGCGCGTAGGTCTTGAGCAGGATTGAAGGATCCGCCCAGCGCAGCGAGTTCTGAATGGTCTTCAGATCCACGCCCGCTTCCACGAAGAAGCTGGCCAGGCCGTGACGTAGGTTGTGGAATCCGAATCGGTGTCCATCTATCCAGTCGCCGAGCACCTTGCGCGCTGCTGGCCGGAGATGATCTTCGACCAGCATGTTCGGCACTCGCGGCTGTTTCCCCTTGCAGCGTTCGGACGGGAAAATCAAATCGTCGTCCCCTCCGTAGGAGGTGGTCTTGCGCCAGGTGTCGAGCAAGCCCATCACAATCGGATGGATCACAACAGGCTTCTTGCTGGCGTTCGATTTCGGCTCGCACCACTCGCCACGAACGTAGTTGGAAACGATGTGAAGAAGATGGCGGTGCTTGTCCAGATTCTTCCACCGCAGCGCAAGCACCTCCCCGATCCGTAGCCCGGTCACTGCAATGAGTGTCGTCAGCAATCGTTCGAACGGCTTCATCAGGCAGATGATTGAGAACGCCTGGCCAGGCTCCACAAGAATCGCTTCGTAACCTGTGCTGCTCGGAATATGCACATGCTTCACCGGGTTTGCTTCCCCAAGAGGAATCAAACTCTTCGCCTGCGCATCCCGGTAAACGAGACTCATGACGCGACGAATCTTGTCGATGGTCGAGTTCTCCAGGCCCTCGCCGTCCTGCACTGCTTCCAGCCACGCTTTGATTTCGTGGGGCTTGATCGCAAGTGGCTGCTTCATTCCCCAACGCGGCTTCAATCGCTCGCGGATGATCCGCTCGCGATCCTCGATGGTTGATGGAGCGTTTTTCTTGCGCTTGCTGTTGATAGGAACTTCCTTGAGCGTGCGGAGATACTCGGTGCAGAGATCGCCGAAGGTCAATTTCTCCTGTGCGTTGGTTTGGCTCGGCGCTAAGTCTACAAAACTCGGCTAGAGACCTAGCAAGCAACCTTCCGAGAGCGGATGGGCTGTGCCGATCAAAGCAGCGCGGTGGTTTGGCCGTTGCTATTAAGTGCTGCTTCGACGGCTGGAACGAGTTCGGTTGCGGCTCTCGACTTAAGGACGTAAGCACTCGCTCCTACTGGCAACCCTCCTTCGGCTACATTGTAAAAGTGGTCTGCGGTCAAAAACACAATCCTTGACGCTCGGCAAGTTTGCCGAATCTGTCGGGCGACCTCGAAGCCGTCCAGTTTCGGAAGGGCAATGTCTAGCACCACAAGGTCTGGTTGGTGTTCTTCAGCTTTCTGGATGGCCTCTAAGCCATCTGCCGCTTCGGCAACGATGAACAGACTGGGCACCTTTTCCAGTGTGCTACGAGCAAAATCGCGCCACGCCTGGAAATCATCCACTACGAGCACATGAAAACCTGCATCGTCTTCCCTCGGCGTGAAACCATCAGATTAGGACAATTCAACATGTGCTGAAAGCGCCAACAAGCGCCACAAATTCGGGCAGGCATTCAACCGCCTAATTGGCTACACAGCCCGCTTCTCAATCCCCGGAGCTGAATTAAGGGGCACGCGAACATGAATTGTTGTTCCCTGCCTTGGTTTTGATTCAATGGAAATGTTTCCGTTCACTAGACGAGCACGCTCTCGCATACTGGTGAGACCCAGACCTACACCCTGCATCTCTGCCAAAAGATCAAACCCTTTGCCAAAATCCTTCACCCTTAAATGCAGCTCATGTGATTGCTCCCACAGGCGCACTTCCATATGCTTTACGCCGCTGTGCTCGACGGCGTTGTGCACGGCTTGCTGCAAAATCCGAAATACTGAAAGCGACACTTCGTTCGGCAAAGTGCGAGGCACACCATCTTCTTTGAAATCAATCTGCACATCGTTCGTCTCAGAAACTTCTTTGCAGAAGCTCTTGGCTGCGGCAACAAGCCCCAGATATTCCAGCTTCGACGAATGCAGCTGGTGGGACAGGCTCTGCACATCCCTGCCAATCTCGGCGATGCGTCGCTTGGCGTGTTCTAGATGGTCGTGCAGATCGGGATTACGGCGTGCGCTCTGATCACACTGATCCAATTCGACAGCCAATAAAGCAAGCTGCTGGCTGACATCGTCGTGAAGCTCTCTGGCGATCCGGGTGCGCTCCTGCTCCTGTGACTCAATCAATTTCCGACTCAGCCCCGAGAGTGCTTCTTCCATCTGCTTACGGCGCGTGATGTTCTCGGCAAAGATGAGAATTCCACCTATATCCCCAGCGGACGTTTCCCACGGACGAATCTCCCACCGAGTCCATACAGTGGTGCCGTCTTCACGATCCCAACGATCTTCATCAGCTCGCAGAATCTCTCCGCGAAGAACACGCTGATGCATTTCTTTCCATTGGGCAGGCATGTCAGGGAAAAGTTCGTAGTGTGAATTTCCAAGCAGTTGAGAACTAGTGGCCGCGTAGTCCTGGCACCAGCGATCGCTCACTTGCAAATAACGCATGTCCCGATCGAGCATTGCGACTCCTGCCGGCACGTTCTTGACAAAGATCTTCAGCAGCTCCTCCCTTGATTGCATCATTGCCGCTTGCGTCTTCAAGCTTCGATTCAACTCTCGCAAGGCTTCCTCAGCCATCTTGTGCTCTGTCACATCAACCAAACTCCCAATGTAGCCCGCGAATGAGCCATCTGAATTAAGCCGTGGCACGCCGATATCAAGAAACCACCTGTACTCGCCATCATGTCGGCGGAGGCGATATTGCATCTTGAACTTTTCTCGACGGTCAAAAGACTGCGTGTAAGTGTCTAGGCAAATCTGCAGATCCTCTGCGTGTACGCCTTCTGCCCAACCGTTTCCAAGCTCCTGTTCAAGAGGTCGTCCGGTGAAATCCAGCCAGGGCTTGTTGAAATATGTGCAGAGTTTGTCCGTTCCCGACATCCAGATCAGCACGGGGGCGGTGTCGGCGACCAGTCGAAATCGTTCTTCGCTCTCTCTGAGAGCTATTTCGGCCTGTTTTCTCGGCGTAATATCGCGGGCGATTTTCGAAAATCCCACTACTCTGCCCTTTGAATTCTTGACCGGGCCGATGACGAGCGAGACGTCAACTCGTTCCCCCGATTTTTTCACTCGGGTTGTTTCATAGTGTTCAATGCGTCCTCCGGCTCTCAACTTCTCCAGAATCTTGTTCTCCTCATCCCACAACTCGGGCGGGATGAGGATCGTAATCGGCTGGCCAACGACTTCCGCCTCTGTATATCCAAAGATGCGCTGCGCACCCGCGTTCCAACTGGTGATGACTGCATTTAGGTCTTTGCAAATGATCGCGTCTTCGGAAGACTCGACGACTGCCGCGTGCCTAAAGCGGGCTTCTTCTTCTCGTCGTTTTTCAGTAATGTCGAGGACAACGGCAACCCATCCATTCACCGTCCCGCTACTATCGAAGGTGGGAGTGTAGGTGGCGGACAGCCACCGCTTACCAATGCCAGCGAGGTTGACCTCTTCTTCGTAGCTGGCGTTTTCTCCAGCCAAGACTTGCTTAAAGCTTGGCAAGAGGGCCTCGAACGCTTCCGGCCCCAATACATCGGCAATTTGGTGATTCACAATGTCTTCTAGGGGACGGCGGAGCCAGTCGGCATACCTTTGATTGGTCCATAAATATCGAAAATCACGGCTGCAACGGGTGACAGCAACCGCCATTTGCCGCGTCACAACATCCAGCGTCTCTGCTGAGAGATGCTCGCCTTTCATCGATTCTGGTTTCTCTGAAATTAGATTAGGCATGTCAGGCCAAGGTTTGATGCTTCTCGCCTTAGGAGAATGAACAAAGCACCAATGAGCAGAACAAAACTATGACTTGAGAGGCACAATTTGCAAGCATGAACAGGCGCGGGCGGCTAGCCCGCGAGGGTGGCTGGCAAGCGCAGCACTGTCCATTCCAGCAAACAACAGTGGCCGCCCGCAGGTCGCCACTGTCACTTCTGACAGGTTGTGATTCACAGCTCAAAGGCGGCATGATGAACTCGCGCAAGTCGGGCGTGATTGACAGTCAGCATATCCTTCCAACTGGAGCACTTTCAAGGAGATGGAAAAGCGGCTATTCCGAGTTCTCTTAGTAGATGATTTCCACCCTTTTCGACGATTGATTCGGTCGAAAGTCCAAACCCAAAGCTACCTTGAAGTCATCGGCGAAGCAGGGGACGGGCTAGAGGCCATTCAGAAGGCGCAAGAATTAGCCCCTGACCTGGTATTGCTGGACATTGGGCTTCCGCAGCTGAATGGAATCGAAGCCGCGCGAAGGATTCGAGATCAGGCTCCTTACTCCAAAATCCTCTTCATGAGTGAAAATCGTTCAGCGGATATTGCCGAGGCAGCCTTGAGCACGGGTGCATGTGGATATATCGTGAAGTCGGATGCGGGCAGAGAGTTATTGCCCGCGATTAAGGCCGTTTTCGACGACAAGATCTTCCTCAGTTCCAGTCTGAGAAGTCATGTGACTGACAAGACTGCAGTGGTCACACATCGTCATGAGGTTGCGTTTTACCCAGATGACGCTTCTGTGGTGGATGGCTACGCTCGCTTTATCAAGTCCGTTCTGAACGACGGCAACGCCGTCATTGTCGTCGTGGCCGAGTCCCACAGACCCAGCCTTGTTCAGAGATTGGAAGCAGATGGCGTAGACGTAACCGCTGCCATCCAAGAGGGGAGCTATGTTCCCTTGGACGCAGCCGAAGCCATGGCGACATTGACGGTCAATGGCATCCCTGATCCCGTTCGCTGCACGAAAGTGATTGGCGACATTGTTACCCGAGCGGCCAAAGGTGTAAGGAGAGAACATGCTCGGGTGATGGCATGCGGCGAAATTGCGCCCACCATGCTCTTAAATGGCAACGCCGAGGGTGCGATTCAACTTGAACATCTTTGGGACGAGATCACGAGGGAGTACGGTGTACATACTCACTGTGGGTATTTACGGAATGATTCGAGCAAGGAGAGCACCTTAATCTTCGAAAGAATCTGTGCGGAACATTCAGCCGTTATCGGGCGAGAACTAGGATATTAATCGAGTGCTCCGTTCAGAAGAATCGTTGTTGCGGCCCGAGAGTTGCTGACTTCTCGCGCAAGCTTTTTTGTTCCTCTGACAAATATGGACTTCCGGCCGATCTCAATCAGCTTATGAAGGTGAAAGAAGCGAATATTGCTCAGGGCAGCTAGTCGACCAGCATCTCCCGCACAGCCGCAATTAGGCCCTCTGGGGGATCGGCCTCAATGGATCGGGTTGCAGTCTGCATCGTTCCTTCATGAGGTCGCAGGAGCGCCAGTATCGGAGCATCGCAGAGCTGCTTGAAGTGCGAAATAATCCGCTCCTTATCTTTCGCCGGAATTGAGTGGCCAAGGATCGCCAAATCGAATTTATTATTTGGTGCCTCACAGGCATCCAATGCGGCCACGAATCCCTCTGCTGACACAACGCTATATCCCATCTGCTGAAGCAGCAGTTGCCGTGTCCAGAGCAGTGACCCGTCATAGGAAATTGAGAGGATGCGTTTTGCCATACGCCACTGTATGCTACCCCGATCCGTCGGATTGCACACTGACCCGCTCCGCTCAGTTTAAGACAGACCGATTGCACAAGGCGCCGCTGGCGGACGCTCGGGAATACCTTCGAGTGACGAAAGCTGCTAAAAACCCCCGATGACAAAAATTTCGCACTAGAGGCCCTTGCATTAGACCTTGTGCGCGGGTGCGTCTGGCTCTTCTTCTTCCGGCCACCTGTGATGTTCCATCCAAAACATGAGATCAGCATCGGAACGCTCGCGAAAATCGCGGCTCAGGTTTTCTTAGCGAGGTAATAGGTGTTATTCCCGCTGTCAGCGTGGACGTCAACCAAGGTGAAGCAGTGATCGCCTAGGACACGACGGTAGTTCTGAATGCTGTAGGAGAAATACCGAAACGTCACGCCGTTCATCTTGCCCTCTTTAGCATCGAAGCCGTCCTCGTCTCCGGATGTGAAGAGGAACGGTGCACCGCGCTTAAGGGTGCGTGAGACATTTGCAATTGCCCGAGTCGCGTCCTCCGGATTCAGATGGAACATGACGCCCCACGCAACCGCAGCATCGAACACTCCGTCGGCGAACGGGCAGGACTCAACAGTTCCTCTAACAGGAGACGCTTCGGGGCAGTTCTGCTTAAAGTGTGCAAGCATCGCACTCGAACTATCTAAGCCGATGACCAGGTGGCCGCCGCTCAGTAACGCGCGTGTGATGGGGATACCGTTGCCACAACCAATATCAAGTACAAGCGATCCGCGTGGGATCGAAGACACCAGCGAGGTCACTTCAGGCACCCCTGTCTGATCGACACGTTCTGATGCATACCAGTCAGCGATTAGGTCGTACTCGCGCACATTAAGCTCCAGATTTTGTACACGACTTTTGATTGCAGATTGTCGCTGCGTTTTTCATTCGCCCAGAACAGCGCATTTGAGCGCGATGGGTTTCACGCCGAATGATGGATCAACGTCCTTCTCAACGTGTGTGTCATGCGATCATGCACGAAAATCTGCGGGTCACGCATCACTTTAGCCGCGTCGCGTTGCCATTCAGGTGCGAAGCTGCCGAGACATGCGCTGTCTACGATCAGAACATCAGCCTGCCGACAGCCCGGCACCAAGAGGTTGGCTGTTGCATCAAACAGCCACACGGAATGGCCGATGCTCGCGAAGCCCATAAGCAAGCCAAAAAATGGAATCGCTCGGCCTGCGGCTTGGATGGCTGGTGCCTCGGTGTTCGCCCAGCTAGTGTCCGCGATGGCAGCCACGTTCCGCTTAGTCGTTGACGGTATGATCCCCTCTACCGCTGCTACTGCTTCGGCCTTGACTTTCTCAACCCGCAACGCGGGTAAGAGCAAGGTTTTTCCGTCGTTACGGACAACGACCAAATTGCCTTGGGAAGCTTGTGCGCGCACCGATCCGAATGCGTCTTGCGTCCTCTCTATGAGCGTTTGTGATGAATGCGGTTGTATGGGCTGCCCATCCCTGCCGATTGGCTTACCATCCCTGCCCACTGAATCAGAGTAATCAGGCCGGGTTGAAAACCTAACAGGAACTCGATGCTCAATAATCAATTTCACAATCTCTGCAGATTGCGGCGGGGCCGCCGTCTGGGCCGCCTCGCGATAGTACCAAACCATGCCCTTCCGTTGGGCGATTGAGCTGATCGAGACCCGAAGCGACTCCAGACTGGTCGGAAGTCCGTCAGCCGTTATCACGCCAGTAGCCATCACGGCGATCTTCAAGATCGGCGCATTACGGTCAAAAGTGATTTTCGGATGTGGGTCTAGAGAACTCACCAGTTGGTTGCTTTCTGCTTGCCTGAGAATCTAGCATACAGCTCAGAGTGATCGTGTGCTAAGGCATCGAACGATCCTCGGTGCTTCCCCCAATCTCAGACGAAAACCTGTGAAAGCCTCGCTGAGGAACGAACCTCAGTAGGGTGGTTGCGATTAGACCTTGTACGCGGGGGCATCGGCCTCTTCTTCTTCCGGCCACCTGTGATGTTCCATGTAAAACATGAGATCAGCATCGGAACGCTCACGTAGCTCCTTCGTGACGTCCGCCACCTCGATCTGCTGACGCGCTCGGCCCTCCAGGCGGTCAATGATTTCGTTTGCCGCGGCGACGATGCTATGGCCACGGGAGCAGGCAGTCTCGACCAGGCTAGCCGCAACAACCTCCGCATACGTCCGCCCCTGGGGATCGTCGAGCTTAACCTCAGCTAGCTTCACACGAAGGGCTTCCGAGATGAGTCTGCTCTTTGGGCGGCCTCCTGGGTTGGCGCTGGGGAGACCTTTCTTAAACTGCGTTGCCTGTCCAATTGATGGATCAAAGTGTTTGGCCATGATATTTACCTTATGCTCCGTTGTTGCCGAAAGATCAAGCCTAAATCGCCGGAGAACGGGCGACGAAGCGGCGTGTGTGAAACAGGGATTCAACCGTTCCCTGAGCCGGGGCGTGCCCGTGTTTTGCAAATCGTATGCAAACCTGGCGACAGCGGCCATCACCCATGATCGTCACCCATGATTCATGTGCCTTCCCTGTATTTCCAGTACTTTTGCGACCCTCCAACAACCTGTAAGTAGTTGAAAGACTGGAAATACAAGTTCTGAAAAGGCTGGCGTCGGCGGTTCAACTCCGTCCCTGGCCACCATTCTTTTCAAGTACTTAGCCAACTTTCTCAAAAACAGCTCAGTCCGCAGTTAGTCCGCACTTATCGGCACCATTACCGAGAATTGCATTCAGCATGGCTCCCTGTGCCGCCATCCGATCTTCGCTCACGCTGTGGGAATAGAGTTGCAGCGTGGTCTTAACATCGGCGTGCCGGAGCAAGGCTTGCACGGTTTTCACGTCAGTCTTCGTCCGCACAAGATACGACGCAAGCGAGTGCCGGAAATTGTGAAACCCGAATCGGCCATCTCACTCCGATGCGATCACTCCGGCCTTCACGGCTGCGACAGTGTGCAAAAGTGGTTCTCAACTAGAAAGCCCGCTGAGAGGTACAGCGGGCCACGATTAAGGCCGCTTGGCTGTAGGTATGTCGGCTGCAGCTTCCAACTCTGATATTTTGTTCCGAATGGAGTCTTTTAGTTCCACGATGTGCAACTCTTCAGGATTGACCTTGACGCCTTCCAAGGCCCGCAAAGATTCTTTAAGAGCGTCGAGCACTTCGGGCTTTGAAATCCGGGGCAATGCGAGCCTGTAGTGCTCAGCATAACAGTGAGCAATAGGGCGCACCGCATCCGCGAACAGGTATTACCGTCTAGGGCCTCGCTCCTGCGCGGAGAGCACCATCCCGTATCCGGCTTGTCCTAAAACTCGACTCTTCCCTCTCTACGCACCCTGAGCTGTCTCGCGATTCTCGCCCGCGCTGTCTGCTCTGACCTTGCTGGAGATTGTCTCGCGCTTCTTTCGCAAGCGACCTCATTCCCTCCAAGTCATGCGAATGGGCTGCAGATGACCTTGACGCCTGTGAACCCCGTACTTTGTCTGGTGGTGCACTCGACAGCTGCCGGTGGCGCATTGAGTCGAGTATCCTTGCGGTCCTAACAAACCGGAGAGAGGACTGCCATCGCCGGTACTGCCAGGGCCGCGCAAGGCGATTCGAGACGATAGAGTACGGTAACTTGACAGATTCCGCACCCCGGAAAGCGGCTTCCTTCGAAATACATCTCACGCTTCGGTGCCTCATGCGGAGCCGCATGCAGGGCCAAGTAAACACCAGACGCGGGAACCTGTTCTCCTGATCTAAAGGCCTTCATAACTGCTCCCTCCGTAGTTTCAGTCTCAAGGGAGGTCAACCGCCCGGGAAGGCAGCGTCGGACTGCCTCCCCGCGGCGCTACGGCAACACCCGCCGGCGGTTCGAAATCGGGGTGGCACCAGTGACAATAACCACAGTTGACGCACCACCACCGCTCACCGCAGGTGGGACAGACCTTCACCTTCATGATCGCCCTCCTCCCATGATGAGCACCACAGAACATGGTTTATAACGACTTAATAGCACAACTTTTTGACCTGTCAAGAGGCTTTTTTCATCATCAATTTGATCAAGCTAACTATTGTCTTCGCAGTGGCTTACGGGTAGCAATTTTAGGAAGGTGTGAAAAAAGGAGCTTGATAGATACCGTTCCCGGCAACAGAGATCTTTGAGTCATTAGTGTTATGACGACCCTTGCTAGCTGGCGTCGCAGCTCACTCATCGTTGCCTCCGCTGCCCGCGCGCATCGTGTGGTCCGATCAAATCCCTAATCCTTGTTACTAACTCCACGGGGCCAAGAGGCTTGGCAAGGAGTTCGAAGTCGTAGCCGCGGCGCTTGGCGTCTTCCAGTATCTCCTTGGTGTCAGCCTGGCCGGAAAAGAGCAGGATGTGACAGTCCCGAGACTGTTGGCGTACCGCGATCGCCAGTTCGATACCATTCATGCCAGGCATAGCCACGTCACTGAGGAGTAGATCAGGAGCCTTCCGCCGGCAGATTTCAAGAGCCGATGCTCCCTCGTAAGCAGCCTCTGCCGAGTAACCTTCTGAATCAAGAATCAGTACGAGGGTGTCAGCAATACGTTTTTCATCATCGACAACCACGATGGAGGGTCGTAGCAAATCGGCACTAGGACTTGAAGACATTTGGTAAAGAGGGTTGCCATTCATACGGCCGCTTCCAGAGCTTCGGCGTCGGATCTCTGTCCCGATGACGGCAGGAAGACCGAAAACACCGTCCAACTATTTCCTGCCTTCGAGCTGCTCTTCACGTGGATTGAACCAGAGTGTCTGGCGACAATGCCCTTGCTTAGCCACAAGCCTAACCCGGTACCGATCTCCTTTTTTGTGGTGAAAAACGGCTCGAAAAGCTTAGATCGAACTTCCCTTGGGATACCTGAGCCCGAATCTGCTATGGTGAGCCGCACACCAGATCGTCGGTTCCGATGCCATTCTGTTGCCGACGAAACTCGCAAGCGAATCTGCCCTCCTCTTGGGACGGCGTCGATGCTGTTGCTCAAGAGGTTAGTAATGAGCTGCCGAATCTCGTCGGCGATGGCATAAATCGTGGGATCATCCCTGATCTCTCTGCGTATATCGACTGTCTTGTTTCTTGTTCTTGCAGCAAAGACAGAGACGAGCTGGTCTAACATCGGTCCGATTCTGACTGGTTGGGGCCCTTTTGCTTCGCGATAGAACCCGAGGGTTTGCTTCGTCAGATGAGAGATACGGGCCAGCTCCTCTTCTGCTGCGGTAAGAAAATCGCGCAGATCCTCGGATACGGCTCTGTACTTCGCCAGGTAGACAAGGTTTGTGGCAGCTTCGAGAGGGTTGTTGATTTCGTGGGCTATGGTAGCCGCAAGTCTACCAACAGATGCGAGGCGTTCACTCATGCGCAATGCTCGCTCTGTTCTTTTGCGCTCCGTGATGTCACGGACGATTGTGGCTGCACCCACGATCCTTCCGTGTTCGTCTTTCATCGGAGAAACGGTGAGCGAAACATCGATACGTTGGCCACTCTTCGCCATACGGACGGTCTCGCAATGGTCGATCCGTTCACCGCGCATGATCGTTTCCAGAATTCGCGGTTCATCAGCTTGCAGCTCCGGCGGAAAAATTGACGTAATGGAGTTTCCGATCATTTCAGCGGCGGTGTAGCCGAACATCTCTTCGGCAGCTCGGTTCCAGCTACTGACTATCCCGTTCAACTCTTTGCTGATGATGGCATCGTCCGCAGACTCTACAATCGCCGCCAGTCGCTGCGATGCGATGATCCGCTCCTTCTGGATCCTTGACATGGCCAGGTGACTACCAACTCGGGCCAGCAGTTCGCGAGCGGTGAAGGGCTTTACCAGGTAATCACTAGCGCCTGCGTGCAAACCTTCGACGCGCGACTCTTCTCCCGCCCGGGCTGACAGGAGAATCACTGGCGTGCTGGTGAGTGAGGCATCCTTGCGTATAACCTCCAATACGCCAAAGCCATCGAGAGCGGGCATCATGACGTCCGCCAGGACCAAATCGGGGCGCAAGCGGCGCGTAGCCTCGACTGCCTCTAGTCCGTCATGGACGGCATGGACGCGGTACTTATCGCGCAGCAGGTGGGCCACATACTCGCGCATGTCAGCATTGTCGTCGGCAAGCAGAATAAGTTCGCATGTCTCGGCTGGCTGCGCGGCGGAGGGCGCCGTGACTGAGGGCAGCATGGCAACAACTGACTCATTCCCTGAAGCCCCCGATCTTTGCGGCAGCCAGCTTTGAGCTTCTTCGACGTAGGTCTCACGGGAAGGCGCGGATGGCCGTCGCCCTAGTCTTTCTCGTATGCGATTTGCAGGCAAGTGATCTTTGCCCAGCGGAATCGTCACGGCGAAGGTGCTGCCCTTTCCGAGAGAACTGGTCACCTCGACGGTTCCGGCATGAAACTTCGCCAATTCCTGCACGAGCGCCAAGCCAATTCCAGTACCCTCAAACGATCGACCGCGAGATCCCTCGATTCGGTGGAAGCGCTCGAAAATGCGAGGAAGCTCTTCTTCGGGTATGCCGGTGCCAGTGTCAGTTACACGAAGTCGCACACTCTCTTCCACCACGCCGAGTCGAACAATAACGCTACCCTGGAACGTGAATTTGAAGGCATTGGAGAGAAGGTTCAGCACGATCTTTTCCCACATGTCGCGGTCCACGTAGACAGGTACGGAAAGAGGCTCGCATTCAATGGAGTAGGCCAGTCCAGCTTTCTCCATCGCCGACCGGAAAACGCTGCTGATCTCTTGTGTGAGCTTAGCCAGCTCGGTAGGCTCAAACACCGCATCGTGGCGCCCTGCTTCAATGCGAGAGAAGTCGAGCAGCGTGTTGACAAGCTTCAAGAGGCGGAGAGCATTGCGGTGAGCGACGACCAGTTGTTCATGTCGGTCCACGCCCAGACGCTCGCGACCTTCCGAAAGTAATTCTTCGAGAGGACCTAACATCAGAGAGAGCGGCGTTCGGAATTCGTGGCTAACATTGCTGAAGAACTTCATCTTGGCGAGATCCAATTCAGCCAGTGCCTCTGCGCGTCGGCGCTCCGTGTCGTATGCAACCGCATTCGCGAGAGCGCCGCCAATCTGGCTAGAAAGCAGGGAAACGAAGCCGCGGTACTCATCGTCAAATTTCCGATATGGGTTCAAACCGGCGACGAAAACCCCCGACAGTCGCGGCTGTCCTTGCTGCGCAATCGGCAGCAGGATCGCGCATTTCGGCTGGTCGCTCCACGGCGCTCGTGGCAATCCGCTGAAACGACTCGCCAGATCCTCCACCAGAACGGCGTGTCCGGATTTGATTACACTGAGGAACGGCCAGACCTCCTCAGGGTCATCGACCGATACTGATGCCGGTGCGGCAGTGTGACCTCTGCTGAAGCCTGTCTCGGCAGCCTTGGTAAGTGTCTTGCCTTTTTCATCGAGCAGATAGATCAAAGTGAAGGGCAAGGCCCGGGGAGCGTTTGCTAGGCAGCCGGCAGCGGATTCACATACCTGGCCCTGAGTACGGCTTTCGGCCATCGCCGCCGCGATTTCGCGCAACAGCCTCAACCGGCGTTCTCCAATAACGCGTTGCGTCTCCTCGGTTACGGTACAAAACAGGCCGCCCACGTTGCCCTGGTCATCCGGCAGTGGGCTGTAAGAGAATGTGAAGTACGTTTCCTCGGGGTAACCGTTACGCTCCGGCAATAGCAGTAGCGCATTGTCGTAAGTAGATTCACCACGCAGTAGCACCGCGTCGGCTCGCGGTCCGATCTGGTCCCAAATTTCCCCCCAAACCTCCCGGGCCGGCTTACCCAGAGCCGCAGGATGCTTAGCGCCGAGGAGCGGGCTGTAAGAATCGTTGTACAGGTTCACGAGGTCTCGTCCCCACCACACAAACATGGCAAAGCGCGAGGCCAAAATGATCCGTACAGCGGATTTCAAACTTTGCGGCCAGGTTGACACGGTGCCGACCGCAGTTTGTGACCAGTCGAGCGCGCGCATCAACGCTCCCATCTCACCGCCGCCAGAAAAGACAGAGTCGATACCTGCTGAGCTCTTGCTGTCACTCTTCCCGACGCTCGGTTCAGCCCCTTCAGGACGTTGGGGGTGTTGGTCACCCACGCCAACGAAGTTCACCTGGAATACCTTCTTTCCCTCCACTTCCATACCCTGCTTTCGCGACGAGCTGTTCCCTGAAGTGATGGTGCCCGAAGTCAGCAGCTCTTTTGGTTGGGCGAGAGGATTAACTCATATGCTACGCACTTAACATTCGCTGTGGTAAGCGTGGAGCCAACTGCTTCGTTGGGTCACCTGGCAATAAATACAGGGCTTCCACTCGGTAGGCCGTTCATGCCGCTGGAGGTCGTTCTGGACACGTTCCGTGGGCCAAAGAAAGACGTCAAATCGGGTAGCGTTCTCCTCCTTGGCCTCCTGTTCTTGGGGCACTCACTTCTGCCGACGTGTTCACCCTGCTCGGTTGAAGAATAGAGCTTCTTCTGACTCTTGCACGTTGCTTTCTGCTCTTCTTCCGAGACGCTCTGGCCCGAATGCTGACTGAAGCGTATTGCGACCACGTCGAAACAGAAGGGCAACGCTTATTCCAGCTTGGTTGCCAGCATGATCTTGAGGGAATCGTTGCAAAGAGTAAATCCGATCCCTACCTGTCCGACCACGCAACATGGCTGAAGATTCGAAACCCGAACTACTCTCAGTGGGTCGGACGCGAGGAGCTATTCGAGCGTGAGCGCAGCAGCAATCCAGCTTGCGATACATATGCGCAAAAGACGCAGCCTTATTCTTCGATACTCCGCGAGCTTTACCAGAAAAACTCTCAAAATCACTCTAGGTTGAACACTGTCACTATTGCCAGAAAATGTGTCAGGCAGAGTTCACTCGCCATCGGTCTGACACTAGGAATGTTGAACACGTGAGCTTTGATCTCCAGGAGGGTTTGGCAAGAATTGAAGGTAAAGAATTGCGGTGTGCTGCTGCTGTGCTACTCGCTCCCGCTGCTCTCGGCAAACGGCTGGCCGAAACATTCCGAGCAACTGCCCTCAAAGCCGGATTGTCACGATCATGAATGGAACGATGAGCACACCGGGCATCTTCTCGACAGTGCTAGGCGCAAAATCGCGCCAGGCCTCGAAATCGGCCGCTAGAACACGATGGATTTGCCTCCTGATGGTCAAGAGTGAATGATAAGCGCTAGCGATATGCTCGAAACGCCACAGTGCGTCACGAAATGTGGGCTCTGAGCCCCTTGGCTACACAGCCCGCTTCTCAATCCCCGGAGCTGAATTAAGGGGCACGCGAACATGAATTGTTGTCCCCTGCCGTGGTTTTGATTCAATGGAAATGTTTCCGTTCACTAGACGAGCACGCTCTCGCATACTGGTGAGACCCAGACCTACACCCTGCATCTCTGCCAAAAGATCGAACCCTTTGCCCAAATCCTTCACCTGTAAATGCAGCTCATGTGATTGCTCCCACAGGCCCACTTCCATATGCTTTACGCCGCTGTGCTCGACGGCGTTGTGCACGGCTTGCTGCAAAATCCGAAATAGTGAAAGCGACACTTCGTTCGGCAGAGTGCGGGGCACACCATCTTCTTTGAAATCAATCTGCACATCGTTCATCTCAGAAACTTCTTTGCAGAAGCTCTTGGCTGCGGCAACAAGCCCCAGATATTCCAGCTTCGACGAATGCAGCTTGTGGGACAGGCTCTGCACATCCCTGCCAATCTCGGCGATGCGTCGCTTGGCGTGTTCTAGATGGTCGTGCAGAATGGGATCGTGGCCTGCGCTCTGATCACATTGATCCAATTCGACAGCCAACAAGGCAAGCTGCTGGCTGACATCGTCGTGAAGGTCCCTTGCGATCCGGGTGCGCTCTTGCTCTTGTGATTGAATCAATTTCCGACTCAGCCCCGAAATCGCTGCTTCCATCTGTTTACGTCGCGTGACGTCTTCAGCGAGGATGAGAATCCCTCCGGTCGTCCCGTCCGCGTTTTGCCAAGGCCGAACCTCCCAGCGTGCCCAATGAGGGCCGTCCTGCCCAACCCAATAGTCTTCGTCCGCTCGCAGGGTTTCTCCTTGAAGGGCGCGACGGTGAACCTCTTTCCAACGCTCAGGCATCTCTGGAAAGATCTCGTAATGGGAGCGCCCTATTATTTGCCTTTTGCCAGGCAAGTAGTCAGTGCACCATCGGTCACTGACTTGCAGATAATGCATGTCACGGTCGAGCATCGCGACTGCTGACGGCACATTTTTCACGAAGACTCGCAGCAGTTCCTCTCGTGATTGCAGTGCCGTGGCCTGTGCTTCTAGAGTGCGATTCAAGCCCAAAAGTCTCTCTTCTGCTTCCTTGCGCTCACTCACATCAACGTTGACCCCCAACATCCGTAAAGGCTCGCCGAAATCGTCCATTAAGGCCTGCCACCGTCCAGCTATCCAATGAACACTTCCGTCTGGCCAGACTACTCGCCACTCTCCTTTCATCGGTTGTCCGGTTTTCAACGCCTCGTCGACCGATCGAAGTACCCGTTCAAGATCATTCGGATGGAGCAGCTTTTCCCAAGCAGTCTGTGTTCCGGCAAAGGCGCCAGGCGGCAAACCATGCATCGCTTCCAATTCCGGTGTCCAAGTATCCGCCCCGGTGCGAATATTCCATTCAAAAGCTCCGATGCGAGCGGCCTGTTGTGCCAAGCGTAGCCGTTCTTCGCTATTACGTAATGATTCTTCTGCCTTTTTTTGATCTGTGATTTCCTCCACCATGGCTATTACCAGCGGCGAGGGCCGAGACCTCAGAAGCGAAAGACTCAAGCGGCCCCAAACTAAGGAGCCGTCTCGATGAAAATAGCGTTTTTCTAGTTGGTAGTGATCTATGGCGCCCGCTCGCAATTGTTGGAACAGTGCCCAGTCCTGCTCGGCATCCTCGGGAGGAGAGAAGTGAACGCAATGTTTGTTTCGCAATTCTTCTTCGGTAAAACCTAGAATCCCGCAAAATGCTGGATTGATAAAAAAAGGTTGCCCCTCTAGGTCCTCGACCACTATCCCAATCGGACTCGCGTCAAAAATGTCGTGGAGCAACTGGTAGTCCACAACTGCCCTAGGGCGGCTGGTCGCCATAACAACTCGAGATTAATACCTAAAAACAAGCCCTGGGCACCTGTCAGCCATGACAGTGGCCAGGGAAGCTAAAACTCCACTGACGGACTTCGATATGGTTTTGTCGGGTGTCTTCAAATCAATTCCGGGTCAGCGTTCCACGATTCGAGTACTCGGTCGGGTGGGCGGCCCCAGAAGGTTCCACCCGCCAAGAGCGCAACAATAGCCAGAACTAGATTCCGAGCGGCTTGGGATTTGAGCACATAGCCCTGGGCTCCTGCCTCCTGGACATCCGTCGTTAATCGCTCTGACTGGTGCGTTGTGAATATCAGGATCGGAAATGTCATACCCAAACTCGCATCTGGGCGGCTGCTTCCAAACCACTCATGTGTGGCATAGTAATGTCCAGAATTATCAAGTCGGGTTTGAGTTCCTGGGCAACTTGGATCGCTTCCTTTCCATCCGTTGCTTCTCCGCAGATAGTCCATTCTGGGCGCAGCTTAGCTAGTAAAGACTTCAAACCTTCACGTAAGACTTCATGATCATCTACGATAAGAATGCGGGCGCTCATAGGAATGCTTCCTCTAGGATTGATTTTGATGCTTTTGATTACATCTCAGCTAGAGGCGGTGGTGGTGGATTGCTGTTTTGTTAGCGGTATCCTGGCAACGACTTCGGTTCCATGCTGATTCGAAACAACATCGAGTACACCTTTCAATTGGCGCACTCGTTCGCTCATTCCGCGTATACCGACGCCGAGTGAACCCATCCAGTCTTGACTGCCCTGCTCCAAGATTTCAGTGGGCATTCCTTTACCGTGGTCTATAACTTTCAGGATCACGGCATCATCGGCGCGAGATACGCTAATCTCGGCAATGTTGCTGCCGGAGTGCCTCTGAACATTTGTTAGGCATTCTTGAAGCACTCTGAACAAAACCAGTTCGGAGTCTCGGTCTAAGCGTTCGACATCGTCTGCAATCTGGAAGGTAGTCTTGATTCCGCTTCTTGCCGAGAATCCATCCAAATACCAAGGAATGGCCGACCTCAGTCCGACTTCTTCCAGCATCGGCGGATATAGCAGATATGAAATCGTTCGCACTTCTTTGACACACTCCTCCGTCAAAGACGCGCATTCCGTGATTTCCTGTGCCGTGCCTCTCATTGAGTCTAACTTCATTTTCAACACGGACAGGTATTGTCCTAGGCTGTCGTGAATCTCGCGCCCGATGCGCCGTCGTTCTTCATCCTGCGTACGGAGAAGGTGCAGAGATAAATCCCGCAGAGACTTCTCTGACTCTTGCAGTTTCCGTTGCGAGTCCTCTAACGCTTTTTGGGACAGCATTCGCTGTGTGAAATCTCGGGTGACCTTTGTGAAGCCGATTAACGTCCCGTCACGGCCTCTGACCGGGGTGATCAGGACGTTGGCCCAAAATCTAGTGCCGTTTTTGCGCACTCTCCAGCCTTCGTCCTCAAATCGGCCTTCTCGGACCGCAACATCCAATTCCCAAGCTGGCTTGCCGGCCCGAATATCTTCCTCAGGGTAGAACCGCGAAAAGTGTTGGCCAATAATCTCCGATGCTTTATAGCCTTTAATGCGCTCTGCACCGGTGTTCCAGGTGCTTACACAACCTTCCGGGTCCAGCATGAAGATTGCATAGTCCTTAACGGCATCAATGAACAGCCGGGCGCGTTCCTCACTCCGACGAAGAGCCATTTCTGAACGCATCTGCTCAGTCATGTCGCGTGTGACCTTGCCGAATCCAACCAACTTCCCGTCTGCTTCCTTCACGGCGGTGATGGTCACTCGCGCCCAAAAGTTTGATCCGTCTTTGCGAACTCGCCAGCCCACGTCTTCAACATGGCCGTCCCTCGTGGCACGTTCTAGCAGCCTTTGTGGCTTTTCCGAGGAAACGTCGTCTTCTGGATAGAATTTCGAGAAATGCTGTCCGATTATTTCGGCTGCTGTATAGCCTTTGATCCTTTCGGCGCCAGGGTTCCACGAAGAGACGCGACCTTCGACGTTCAACATGAAAATCGCGTAGTCATTCACGTTCTCTATGAACAGCCTGAATGGCTCGTTCCTCTCCTGCCATTTGATCTGGTTCAAAATGTTAAGCTCCTGGCGTAATTCACTCGCACCTAGTGAGCCAGCCCCGACAATTCCCGTGTGCTCAGCACAAATCTTCTTTATAGAGTCCGCGAATTGTTCTCGGCAGAACCCCTGAAGTGGGTAGGCACAATGCAAGGAAAAGGAATGCGTTGTTGCGAGTTGATTCCAGAGTTTTTCAAGTCGCAGCGCTGCTTCATCCTGCCCTTCAGCCCATAGAAGGGCTACCATCTCTCCAAACGCGACCACGCGACGGTTATCGCCTTGAGATGCCTCTGCCGCGCGAAGGATTACAGACCCAATGATTTTAGAGAATTTTGCCGGGTCGGGCTGCCCATTTATCATGAACTTGGCCATCACCTCTGTCGCAGCAAGAGCAATGTACCTTCCCTGTCTGGTTGCTTCGCCTGTATTCAGACCACTTTCACTTAACTTCCGAGTGAGAGTGTCGATGTGAGCGTGTGTAGCAATGATCACTGCCGAGTGCCCTTGCGAGAGCGCAGAACCAATGGAGGAGTTCAATTCATGCATTAACAGTCCGTCCTCTCGATAAAATTGGACGGTATGTATGTGCTCCACAGGAGGAGTTGGAATTTGGGCGGCGCTCAATTTGCTTACCCTGTTGGCTGATACCGGGCAACTTCCGGTTGACGAATTTTGACATAACGCAAAATACGCGTTCTATACAGGAAACCCTGTAGGGGAAGGGGCTTGGTTCGAGAGCGAACATACATCGCCGATTTTGCCATTGCGTTGCGACATGTCGTTTAGCGGTTCGTGCTTGGCGACAATTCTCCTACGCTTCCCTTTTCGAGGGTCGGAACGTCAAAACCCTGGGGGAGGGACGATGCTGCATTTGATTCAACAGCCTAAAGCTCGGATCGTTTCGGTTTTTCTTATTATGGCGAATATCGGCGTGGCCCGGGCGCAGAACACAAGTACGGATGTTTTCCCGATCATTGATGTTCAGCATCATGCCATGGACAATGATAATGGCGGCCCGGTTCTCCCGATGTGCCCGAATACCTCTAAATTTACTGCTTCTGATCCTAAGAGCGATAAGGGGCAGGACTGCAGTCCGAAGCTCTGTACCGCGGGCCTGCGCTCTGATCACACTGATCCAATTCGACAGCCAATAAAGCAAACTTGGCTGACATCGTCGTGAAGCTCCCTTGCGATCCGGGTGCGCTCCTGCTCTTGTGATTGAATCAATTTCCGACTCAGCCCCGAAATCGCTGCTTCCATCTGTTTACGTCGCGTAATGTCTTCAGCGAGGATGAGAATCCCTCAGGTCGTTCCATCGGCATTTACGCCAAGGCCTCTCGGAATGCGTGAGGGATCGTTGTATCAGTGGCTCTGCCGGATGACGGAAACTTCTTGCAGGGAAGCGAGTATCCCAGCACTCCCGTCACACTTCGAAAACACACGATTGATGCCCGCCGCTTTAGCAATCTGAGAGAGTTGCCGATTACTGTAGAGCGTGAACATCAGTAAGACGGTGTTTGGCGCAATTTTGACAATTTGGGGTGCGGCTTCGAGTCCGCCCATCACCGGCATATGCAGGTCTAAGATGACCACGTCAGGATGAAATTTGCGAACCATTTCCAGCGCAACCGCTCCGTTTTCGGCCTCACCGCAGACTTCCCAACCAGGATTCAGCTCAATCGCGGAGCGCAAAAAGTGGCGGGCCACCGCACTATCATCGACAATTAAAATTGTGTAGGACACACGGCCATCGGTGCCCCAGAAAGCAGCTGGCCGTGTCAGATCGTCCGTGGCAGCGGACGGCAGCGAGGAAGGACATTCTCAGGGTACAGGTCGCTACGTTTTACGGAAATACAGCGAATGCTGTACGGCAGCGCACATTGTATTGTTCGGCACAAGCTAAACAAGGCCCCCAATACCAACTCTGAGAAGGAGTAGTATTGAAGAGTCTCTTAGGCATCTTTCCGCCGCGCCCACTGGGCGACGGTTCCTTGCTCACCTGACAGCATTCCGCTGGACAAGGAGCCGTAATGGCGAAAAAAGCTCCCATTCGTGTCCCATTAGCAAAGCCCCCGACGGACGGTGATGGAAATGCCGTTCACAACGAAATCCTGCTAAGCCTTTCTCAGAAAGAATGTAAGCAACTGGTCCCCCACCTGGAATTAGTTCGGTTGAAACTCCATCAGGTGATATATGAGGGCGGGAGAAACCATCAAGTTGGGTTATTTCGTGAACACAGGCTTGATGTCGATTTTGGCCGTTCAGCCGGACGGAAAATCGGTTGAGGTTGGTCTCATTGGCAAGGAGGGATTTAGTGGATTACCTCTGCTTGTAGGCTATCGCAGCAGCCCCACCAGAGTTGTGACGCAAGGCGATGGCACAGCCTACAGATGTGATGCCCAGAGGCTGAAACAAATAATGGCGCAGTGCCCCGAACTGGAACAGAAACTTCATCGCTATGGCCACCGGCTGGCCATGCAGACCACGCAAATCGCAGCTTGTAATCGGTTGCATGAAGTGGACGAACGATTGGCGAGGTGGATATTGATGAGTCAAGACCGGCTTGATTCGAAACAGCTGCCTTTGACTCAAGAATTTTTAGCGCAGATGCTCGGGACCAGGAGGGCAAGCGTTACTGTGGCTGCAGGTATTCTGCAAAAGGCCGGACTGATCTCCTACACACGGGCAACGTCACGATCCTGGACCGGGAAAAGTTGGAAGATGCAGCCTGTGATTGCTACGACCTCGTGCGCCAACAACTTGCGAAATGGGGAACGGAAGCCAAGTAGTGTTTGTACGGCATCGTACATTCACATGCCATCTGCCGTGCTGACCGGTTCCATGTTCCCGCGCATACTTTTCTTTAGCTCATTGTCAGTGTGGCGGGGCGGTTTTATGGCAACTAGAGCGGGATACCAGCACTATCGCATCGACGAAGTATCAGCATCGGCCGACCTGAGCGCCGGCCGTAGTTCCGCAGCTCTGCAATCCTGGAAAGAAATAGCATCCGAGTTGAATCGCGGTGTCCGAACGGTGCAGCGTTGGGAACGTGACCTAGGCCTTCCTGTGCGACGGATCGGCAGGAGTCGCCGAGCTCCGGTATTTGCCTTCAAGAACGAATTGCATTCCTGGTTAAGAACGAGCGGTGGAATACAGGCCTGTGGCGTACGGGCACTCTCCACTTATGCACAACCAGAGGTGGAAGACAAGAGTGCACGAAATACTGAGCTGCTGCAAGCACTTGAAAAGCTATTTGCAGCTGAGCCTTCAACGCATTCAACGGTGGAGTGTTCCGAGTGCGGCTGTCCCATGCGGCTTCTGAATGGCTATTTTTGGATTTATGGCAGCCGCAAAAAGCGGAGGTTGTCAATTCCGATTTGCCCCGAGTGCAATATTGAATTCGTGGAGGCTGTCAATCGTTCTCAACGCCTCCATATCCAGTAAGCCATTCAAGATGGAGGAACAAATTGGGAGTTCCCTCCTGTGTCGCGTCCAATCGAATCCCGGTTCGACCGTCAGTTGGCTTTGTAAATCTCGTTTTCAACATCTTCTTGAGACCCGCAGAGTCCGCAATGGGAATACGTTGAAGAGCTTCCCGGGTCGGTGATTCCGTGGGTGAGTACTCGGTAGACCCTGTTAATGGAAATTTGACTCCTCTTCCCCGGGCCCATTCACAATGGCACAAATGTGATCTTCTTTGAGTTCGTGCTGGCGCCATAGTTCACATAGCGATTTCCGCCTCCTGGGCAATCAATCGCGATAGCACTTATCAACCGCGAGTGACGAGAATTTTCCTTATGCTCATTTGTACAACGCTCGCGGCCCGAGTCATGCGGCTCGTGCCTTCGCAGAGGACAGGCACGCCGTCACCTCACGGAGGACCTGCTCGTAGTCAGCGGCTATCGCCCGCTCCACATGAATACGAACGCCTTTTACGCCTGCTTCTTGCGCCAACCTCTTGAAGTCAATCTGGAGAAAGACTTCCAACTGCTTAGGTGTCAAGACGGCAATGGGAACAGTAGCGGACTGGCCGGTCGCGATCTCGATCTTCACGCAGTACGGGGATTCGAACTGTTGCGTTTCCGGATTCATGCGACACATCCCTTTATGGAGCGAAAAGTGGAGGCAAAGACTCTAGCATTTTAGCGTTCCCCCGCCCCATGCGAGTAATACTTGAGGCACCTCCAGCCAATCTTCCAACATCAGCATCCACGTCAACGTCACCCACCGCGAGCGTTAGCGACCGCGCAGCTCGTTACCATTTACACGTTCCAGTTGCGTCACTTCAACTTCCTATGTCCTATTCCGTCAAACGCGGAGGCGGAGATTGGGCTTATACATTGCGGGAAACATTTGGTACACCACCGCTTGGGGAGACTGGGAGCGACAGTGGCGAAGAAATAGGTAGAGTCGAGAACGGGCGCATTGGCTTTATTCTCCCGGTGGCGGTTGACTGCGCTTTCGCACCATCGCCTCAGTCCGGTTTTGCCTGGCCCTGTTCCTGTTCCTGCTCATCGAACCGAACAGGCGGATCTCCCGCATTCGGCTCTCGGAAAAAACGAACACCTACCGAACTAGGCATGGAACGCCGTCTGAAATTTCTGAACACAATCTTGGGGCTGCTAGACGTATCGTGAATTCCCAGGTCCTTCGTCGCTTCGTGCGCAAGCCTTTAACTGATCCCGGAGTTACCCCGGCTTCCTAGGTACTACGGACCACTCCGCCACCCACATGGCCCGGCATGTCTCTCACGCGCTTCCAGTCGATCCGGACCATGATCACCGCTGGGGGCTTCCCGTGTTGCGTCTGGCCTCCTCTGCCTACATGCCCTCGCCACTACCCCGGTCACAATAAAGGACCATTCAGATGAGCTAAGTTGTTTTCAAACACTTCCCTTCTCTCCTTAATGGTGTCCTCGATGCAACCCCCGGGCGATCCGCCCGTCAGCATCCGAATAACGTAGAGAGACCACCGTCGGTGACCCCGTTCCTTCGACCTGGAACACAAAAGCCTTGCCATCTGCAGGTTTCGTAGCGTATCCACCCGACACGGAGCTTCGAGCGTGGCCGCAACCTGTAAACAGCCACTACCATACCTGCGAGGAACAGTGCTCCGGTTACGGCAGCAAATGCATTATTTGGCTGACGTTTCATGATCACCTATTTGGCAATTCGCGTTATAGAAGCAAGCTCCCGCTCCAACCTAAGTCGGGATCTTGATTGGAATTAATTCCCCCGTGCAACGAGCACTCAGCATGGAGTCGATTGCATCCTGAGCGGTGTACTTCCCCATAGCAAGCGCTAGCCTGCGTTCGGAAGTGGTTTTTATCGAACTGCCCATTTCAATCACGTACTGCGGTCCATGCGCACCCACGCGATTGAGTTTCACAATAAACTTCGTGTTGGTCATATCCCATCTCTTTCTTGGTCCTGGAGTGTCCTTACTACGTGCTCAACTGGCCCCAGTTCGGTAAACCTCTCCGGGGGGTGGAATGTCCATCAAGAGACCATGTCTCTAAGGAAGTGGTATTCCTCAAGTACTTCGGGCGGATGATTGTCCCAAGAGTCGCCGAACACAGTGCCGGGTTTCCTTAGATAAGTTGCTCGATGCGTTCTTCAATCTGTTCAAGATCCTCGTTCGTCAGCGAAGCCCTGAACAGCTCCCGCTCGGCGTTGGCTGGCCGCTGTTTTCCTCTGGCCCACAGACGTATCGCTGGATCATCATGTTTGCGATTTGCATTGATTCCTTCTTGATGGCCTTTCATCCGTTCTCGTGCTTCGTCGAGTTTCGCTCTCAGATGGTGATTCATTGGTCGCCCTTTTCACTTTCTACAACCCCGCGGCTTCCCCCGATATGCAGCGGAACTTCCGCAGGAAATAATCTACCAGAGCCTCCCGCAGGCTATTTTTGGCGCGCGGTCCTACTACCTTGCGGCGGCGGGATTAGGCCCACAGCAGAAAGGACTTGGTAGAAACCCCTTGGGTAGCCTTAGGGGATACTCGCTTTGTCCAGCCCTCACGAGTTCGAGTTGTCCCTAATGTCGCATCTACTGTAAAGTTCCTCCGCATTCTTGAAGACATTACCGAGCGATTCTGGTCATAACCCGTCAGACCGGAGCCTGCACAGGATCCCCAAGGCTCGCAGGCGTTGCCGCAGCGAGAACATACAACCATAGCTGCGTCATGACGGCGGTGCCAAATGAGACGTCAGTGGGGTTGATCAGATGAACGCGCACGCGTTGTTGCCTCCTTGTACACGGGATGGTCGACGGGCACTGCACTGCGCTCAAACGATGAATCTGGGACTTTCGAAGGTTCGGAAACAGCTCAGCAGTTCACGAATCCGGGAGAACGGAAGCAGAAGAAATTGTCGCGTGCCGTCAGTGTGAAAATCTGGTCAAAATTGAACACTCGCCGGAAGTTCAACGACAGGGCGGGACTTGTTAGAGCTCAATCGTGCAGACCCACGTTCAAATGCGAAACCCAATCTCCGGAACCGGTTCATGAAGAAACTCACGCGCGAACGGGTACCGATCATCTCTGCTATGGTCTCCCGGCTGATCTTGGGAACAAGCGTCACGGGTACTCCCTCTTTGCCAAAGTGCGCAGTGAGCAATCCACCGGGCTTTTCCTGGTTACCCTGAGAAAGAAAATACACAATGTAATGTATCGAACTAAGTCATGCGTGGCTTATATTCTCAGCATCTTAAGCACGAGTACGTGGTGGACTTCTGGTGCCGAAAATCCTTCAGATGCCCGCAAATGCCGCACAGAGTCGAGAGAATCACATCATCCACTACCCTCGTGTACAGTGCCAACGTTTCTTTGCGGACTTCATGCGGGATACGCGGCTGTGCCCCGAGGTATATCACTGTGTGATTCAGTGCGACGGGGAGCGCGAAATTCTTTACTGGTCACAGCACTCCTCTTTGGAAGACGCACAAAGCGCGGCGCAGACTGAACTTGCTTCGATTGTGGATTCCAGCATTGGAGCAGTCGGTTAGCGTGCACAGTTTTCTTCGCCTACGGCGTATGCCTATCGAGGAGCTTTCTTCTTCATCCTGAAAACAAGAACTACGAAAACGGCGACTGCCAGAACTCCGGCCACTACACGAATTGTGTGACATTGTCCAATGGGCTCTCCTCACGGCGAATATTAGAAGCAGATTTTTACCCCATATAATTACCACTGAGAACACGCGAGTACAGCGATCTTGCCACCGCACAACTTTGTATCTCTCAAAAAGACTTCCAGGATTGCGGAGTTTCCTCGCCTATGGTGGCAGGACTGAATCCCCGCAATGCATGAGAATCATCTGGGCTTCTCAACGCACCCAGACCAAAGGTCGATGTCCCAGGTCTTAGCGAACCCAGAAGTTATGTGCGAGGGATCGACCCGTTGTAATTCCACGGCGTCCTTTTTGACGTGTTTTGCTATCCCGATTCCTAAACTCTCGCAACGTCTCTGAAACGTAGTGAGGCTCTCCTCGAACGAGTACATGCAGACTTTCTTTCCGTGCCCTGCGGCGGATGCCGCAAATTGCCCCGCGAGCGAAGATTTCCCGATGCCTGGAGGACCAACGATGATCACGCCAAAACCCCACGCGATCGGCCCGCCCATGAGCTCATCCAATTCTTTTATGCCGTTCGCAAGAGCCGGACTAGCATTGAATCCATGGCGAGACTCTCCGGCCGCAGCCAAACGGGGAAACACTTTTATCCCCCCGGTAGCGATGCGGAAATCGTGAGCGCCTTCGATGAAGGGGACGCCGCGCATGGTTGCTGCGTTTATCTTGACGAGCGTTCAATTTCTTTCTGGCAGCGGATGCGCGCATCATTGTGGTACCTAAGAGCATGGTTAAGAGGCATTGCCTTGAATGCGGTGGTGAACTTGTATTGGCATTTCAACCCAGCGAAAAGGCGTGGCACGGTCCGGGATCGGGGACTGAGACGAGAACAAGCAAAAGATGGAGGTGCGGCACCTGCGGACATGAATTCACTGCCGAACAGCTTCGCGCCGGCAAGCTTCTCACTCCGCCAGGTTAGAGCAGACATAGCGAACTGATCAATCTGCATCGACGGCCCTGGACAGTTCGCTGCTTACGTCAGCTGAAAGAACTTTCGAGCTTGAAAACACGTACACTAGGGTATGCACACCGATAAACAGTTCAACGCAGCCACTATCGAACGCCTGGCGCAGCAGAGTGGATTGCTGCTGAAGACGTATAGAGCGGAGTTTGCCAGGGATCCCGACAGCCAGGCGACAAAATCGTCGCGCAGCAATTTAATCGCCCTGCTTCATACCATTCATCAAGTCTATGGAGCTTCGAATATCTCTCTCGGTGTGGGTTCTTCAGATCTTCTCGCCGAGTTGGACGGTAACTGGGGCCCAGCCCTTGAAGCTATCTAATCTGTACAAACTGCTTTGCAGGACAGACGAGAATCTGGTCAAAATTGATCAGATTGCAACCAAGGATTGCTCTAAAGTTGGTGCAGTCGCACTGGAAGCGCCCCGTAAGCATTTTAAGGAGTGTCCCATGATGTCGCCGGAACCGGGTCCCAACCGCTTAAACATGAAATTCTCAGAGTCCGGCAGGAAGGTTGTCATTCACCTTGTACGCGGCCTTCCACCGAAGATCAGCCGGGACCAGAAAACCATTACAATCACGTTCCCAGATCGT
>Ga0207702_10000761_pt1 | contig 34283 bp, 44 predicted proteins | sample KBSCornC62_FD_184302 | JGI IMG/M metagenome (GOLD analysis project Ga0207702, IMG submission 184302) | Corn rhizosphere microbial communities from Kellogg Biological Station, Michigan, USA - KBS Corn C6-2 (SPAdes) (version 2) | ecosystem: Host-associated > Plants > Roots > Rhizosphere > Soil ... | reverse complement strand
CCCGGCCCTTCAGATGGCCGAGAAGCCGCCGTCGACGGACAACTCCACCCCGTTCACGAAGCTCGAATCGTCCGAAGCAAGAAACAGCGCGGCCGCTGCAATTTCCTCGGGACGACCCATCTTTCCCCGCGGGATCAGGGATTCGAACATCCGCTTCGCTTCCTCGGTGAGAACCTGGTCCTGCATCGGTGTGGCGATCGGCCCTGGGTGCAGCACGTTCACCCGGATATTCCTGCCCTTGAGTTCGTTGAGCCACCCGCGTGCGAATGCGTGCAGCGCCGCCTTGCTCGCCGCATACACGCTGTAGCCGGGAAAACCTTTGATCGAAGCAACTGACCCGGTCATGAAGATCGATCCGCCGTCGTTGAACAGCGGCAACGCCTTCTGGACCGTAAACAGCGTGCCGCGCGTATTCAGGCCGAAGGTCGCGTCGAAATGCTGCTCGGTAATCTCGCCCAGTGGGACGGCTTCGCCCGTGCCAGCGCTCGCGTACAGGATGTCGATCCTGCGCCTTTCCCGCTTGACCGTGTCGAACAGACGGTCGAGGTCGTCGAGATTGGCCGCGTCGCCGCGCACGCCGGTCACGTTCCGGCCAATCAGCTTGACGGCTTGGTCGAGCGTCTCCTGCCTCCGGCCAGTGATGAAAACATAGGCGCCTTCTTCAACAAACAACTTGGCGCTCGCCAGCGCCATGCCGCTCGATCCACCCGTGATGACTGCAACCTTACCTTCAAGCTTTCCCATGACTGCTTCCTTCCAGGCTTCCGCCGCTGATCGTTTGGGGACGCCCCCGAGAACCTCGACATAGGTCCGCCGGGGTCAGGCGTTGAGTGCGGAAAGGCGCACATCGGTGGTGCGAAAACGATCCGGGTCATGCCGGCCGCGATGAGGTGGTTGCGGGCCGGAACTGGGCCGGGCTCGTCGCCTCAAGCTATGATTTCCGTCAATACAGCTATAGGATCCGTTAGATACGGGCTTTGGAAGGCGCACCGCGTGGTGCTGGATTGCACCATGATCGACTGGGATGACATTCGCTACTTTCTTGCCGTCGCGCGCGGAGGCTCGGTGCGGGCTGCCGCCAAGAGCCTTGGTGTGAACCACGCGACCGTGCTGCGACGCATCGCCCAGCTTGAGGAACGTCTTGGGGCGCTGATGTTCGAAAAGCTGCCTGCGGGCTACCGCCTGACGGCTGCGGGCGAGGAGGTCCTTGAACTCGCGAAGCAGATGGAAGCGTCGTCGCTTAAATTGGAGACGCGCGTCTTGGGTCGCGACCAGGGCGTGCGCGGGCTTCTGCGGGTGACGCTGGCACCGCCCCTCGCGACCCACCTGCTCATGCCGGATTTCGCCGATTTCGCGCGTCTGCATCCGGACATCGAGATGGAAATCCTGTCGTCCGGCGAGCTGGCAAATCTGACCAACCGAGAGGCCGACGTCGCGCTCCGCGTCGTCTACGACCGCAAAACCCTGCCGCTCAATCTTCACGGCCTGAAGGGACCGGAGCTGTTCGGCGGCGTCTACATGTCCCGCGATCGGCTAGCCGCGTGGCGTACGGGCGTGCCTGATCCGATCCGGTGGATCGTCATAAGCCTTCATGGCATCCCGGATTGGGCCAGCGAGGGTGAGGTTCGCACCGCGGGGGTTCCATTCAGGACCACGGACGCCGAGGCGCAGATCGCTGCTGTACGGCAAGGGCTCGGGATTACGACACTGCCGTGCTTCATTGGCGATGCCGACCCCCTGCTGGTGAGGGTGCCGGGTACCGACCTGCATATGTACGGAACGGTTTGGCTCCTTACACAGGGGGAGACACGCAAGACGAAGCGCGTGCGGCTCTTCACGGAGTTCGTGTCCCGCAGGCTCGCCGTGTACGCTCCGCTTCTCGCGGGGCTGTCCGTATCGCGCGACTGATGCGCGGCAGGTCGCCGGCGACGCTTGCCGAAATCCGGTCGGATGCCGGGCTGCGATCGCTCCAAGCGGCGTCGCGGTCAATCCCTCGCGCTGCTGATGGTAGTAAGAGGGCGGGGAAAACCTTCCCTTGGCAGGATCGCCACGCTAGGCTGCGCCAATCATGGGATTTGGCGTTTTTATTCATCGCTCAGACTCGATCTACGATGACAGCCCGGCTGAGCGCTACCAATTCCCCAGCCAATATCTTCGTCGCGTAGAGGCGTGTGCTGGCGATTGGATCGTTTATTACGAGCCAAGCAAAATCACGGAAACGCGAGGCTACTTCGCAATCGCCAGGGTCCAAACAATTATCCCCGATCCTCAAGTATCCGGGATGTTTCTGGCGCTGATAGAGCCTGGCAGCTATCTCGACTTTGCCAATCCAGTGCCTTTCAATAGTACGGCAGGACTAGTTGAACAGGGCCTCCTTAACGAGCACGGTCGAATTTCAGGTCGCGCGCAATCGGCGGTTCGCCCGCTCTCGCCAAGCGACTTCAACAGAATATGTCACCTCGGCCTCGACGAGACGGCACCCTTACTGCCGCGGCTTGATACCGACGACTCTGTCTCGGGCTTTGAAGAGGACCAGGAGCCGTTCCGGGCCGAGCAGCAGCGTGATCGCATCAGCGTCACGGTGTCTCGGGTTTTGCGGGACAGAGTGTTCCGTCGCGTCGTTTTGCGTGCCTATGACGAGCGCTGTGCGGTTACGGGAATTAAGCTGATCAATGGGAGCGGCCGAGCTGAAGTGGCTGCCGCGCACATCCGTCCCGTCGAGAAGAATGGGCCGGATATCGTCAGCAATGGAATTGCTCTTTCCGGAACTGCACATTGGATGTTCGATCGCGGTCTGATCAGCTTGGCTGACAATCTTGAGATACTGATCTCTCGGCAGACGAATGACCCAGAAAGCGTCCGTTCAATCATTAATAAGTCCGGGCGCGCGCTTTATCCGACGCGCGTTTCAGACCGTCCGCATCCCCATTTTTTGCAATGGCACCGCGAGAATTGTTTCAAACACTAAGGCGTTCAAAGCCGATCATCCATCTATTTGAACGCCGCAGAAAATTTGTCAACCGCTGTCGGTTTCTGGCAAGCTCCTTCGTCTTCCGCATGACGGACCAAAATGGCGGGCTCTAAAATCAAGTGTCGGCAAGAACAAGTACAAGGAGAATATCGTAATGACCAAGGTACACGTAGGAGGTTTTTCGATCTCGCTCGACGGGTTCGGCGCCGGAACGGAGCAAAGCCTCGAAAATCCGTTGGGAAAACGCGGCAGGGAACTGCATCAATGGTTCTTCCATACCCGCAGCTTCAAGGCGATGATCGGGCAGCAGGGCGGCTCGGATGGTCTCGACGAGCGCTATGCGCACCGGGCGATGGACGGGTTCGGCGCCTTCATTCTCGGGCGCAACATGTTCGGGCCGGCCGGCAACGATTGGGGCGGGCCCGACTGGAAGGGCTGGTGGGGAGACAATCCGCCATACCATGCGCCGACCTTCATCCTGACCCATCACGCGCGGGCGCCGATCGAGATGGAGGGCGGCACCACGTTCTTCTTCGTCACCGAAGGCATCGAGGCCGCGCTCGATCAGGCCCGGCGCGCCGCCGGCGGACGCGACGTCAAGATCGGCGGCGGCGTTTCGACGGTGCGCCAATATCTGCGCGCCGGCTTGATCGACGAATTGCACTTTGCCGTATCGCCGGTGGTGCTGGGACAGGGCGAGGCGATGTTCACCGGCATCGATCTGCCGGCGCTCGGCTACCGCGTTAGCGAACACCAGGCGAGTGAGCATGCCACGCACTTCCTGCTGGCTCGATGATCGTGCCGGAGGGTGTCGGATCGGGATCGAGCGGTTCGTCCTAGGCACCAGCGTTATATAGCCACGGGAGCCTCTCCAATGCCCCCCACCATCACCGCCTTCGCCGCATCCCCCGATCGCGGCCGGGGCCTTGCGCGCGACATGCAGGTGCGGTGGGCGCTGGAGGAGGCCGGCCAGCCTTACGACGTGCGTCTGCTTTCATTCGACGACATGAAGCAGCCCGCGCATCTGGCGCTGCATCCGTTCGGGCAGATTCCGACCTATGAGGATGGCGATCTCGCGCTGTTCGAGTCCGGCGCCATCGTGCTGCATATCGCGGAGCGCTATCCCGGCCTGCTGCCGGCGGACGCCGACGCGCGGGCGCGGGCGATCAACTGGATGTTTGCAGCGCACTCGACGATCGAGCCGCCGATCGTCAATCGCTCCATCGCCGTCCTGCTGGAAAGCAAGGAGGCCTGGCACGAGGCGCGGCTGCCGCTCGTCGATCAACGCATTCGTGACCGCCTGGGCGAACTCTCCAAGCGCCTTGGCAAAGCCGACTGGCTCGACGGCGCGTTCAGCGCCGGTGACCTCCTGATGATCGGCGTGCTGCGCCGCCTGAAAGGATCGGGCCTGCTGGAGAAATTTTCGAATCTCTCAGCCTACGTGGCCCGCGGCGAGGCGCGGCCCGCCTTCCAGCGGGCGTTTGCCGCCCAGTTGAAGGTTTTTACGGCCGCATCGGGCGGCTGACGAAGGTCCGCGCCTGGTCGTCAGCCGTCACGCCCGGTCCCAACGCCGGCGACGCTCACCGCGCGTCGGCCGGGCCCTCGACCGCGAAGGTGTTGTACTTGGCATATTGTTCGCCGACGTGGCGCACCTGCACATAGGCCGGGTCGTTTCGCCAGGCCTGAAGCGCCTCCATGCTCGGATACATGTAGATCACCACGCGTTTGGGTGCGTCGCCGTCGATCGCAACCACTTGCGAGCCGGTTGCCGCCGCGCCGCCGGATGCGACCAGCCGCCCGCCATGCGCCTTGATGATCTCGCGCGCCTTCGGCAGATACTCCCGGGCGTATCCATCGGGATTGCTGACGTCGATTTGACCGATCAGGTATGCCGGCCTGGTGGTCTGTCCGTGCAGGGCTCTGCCGCCGAGCGCGCCCAGAGCGGCGCAGGCGAACATGGCCAGAGCGATTTTGGTTCGAGCACTCATCTGTACCTCCTCCTTCGATGCCTCGTGAAGCGTGTCGGTAGGCTCCGACCTGTCGTCGCGCCGTCCGCGAAAAGACCGGCAACGGAGCAAGCGCGATCTGGCGCCGAAAGTCGCCGCCCGTCCAATACATAAGTATTCTGATTTCTTATGCTCAAATGCTATAAGGCCGCATGGACCTGCGGCACGCTCGCACCTTCGTCACCGTGGCTGAACTCGGCGCCGTCTCCAAGGCGGCGTTGCGTCTGCGGATAGCGCAGCCCGCCTTGTCGCGGCAGATCATCGATCTCGAGAACGAGCTCGGCTTGCGGCTGTTCGATCGCATTGGCCGGCGTCTTGTTCTTACCGGCGCGGGCGACCAGTTGCTGGCGGGCTGCCGTGTGCTGCTCAATTCCGCCGAAGCCGTCAAGGAGCAGGCTCAGCTGCTGCGCCATGGCGACGTCGGCGTTCTGAAGATCGCCGGTTCGGCGCAACACATCGAAAGCGTGTTGTCGCAGTTCCTGCACCGTTACGCGGAGCGCTATCCGAAGGTTCAGGTCGGGATCCGCGAGGGAACGGGCAGCGAGATATTGACGATGCTGGAACGCGGAGAGGTTCATCTCGGCCAGAACCTGCTGCACGCGGTCAAGCTGGACGAGCGCCATTTCGGCAGCTTGCCGCTCGGATCGGTCGAACTGCTGGCGGTTTGCCATCCATCGATGCCGCTCGGTCGCCGCCGCACCATCGAGGTCGCCGGTCTCGCCGGCGTTCCGTTGCTGCTGATGGACGGCGGATTCGGATTTCGCCGTGCGTTCGACGCGGCCGGCCGGATGGCGGGATTGAAGCCGACGATCAAGTTCGAAAGCCGGAGCCCGCACGCCCTGCTGGCGCTTGCGGAGGCCGGACACGGCGTGGCGATCGTTCCCTCGCAATTGCAATGCCACCGCTATCGGTTGAAAGCCGTGGGGCTGACCTATCGCGGGCGGTTCTTGCGGGAGCCTTTGACGATTTCCTGGGACAAGCGGCGTGCTCTGCCTCGCTTCGCGGCCGACTATTGCAGGATGCTGGCCGCCTACATGCGCGAGATATTCCCGATAAGCCGGCCGACCGAGCCTCCGGTGAAAGCGCGAAATAGGGCGAGCAAGGGCATAAGACCTGTCGACGGAACTGCTCCGGACCTCAGCCGTTAAGACGACACGACGGCGTTGTGGGAGGATCAGATGACCGTGCGCTCCGATCGTTATCGCAACGCCATCGTCCCGCATATTTATATCGAGGGCGCATCGGAGGCGATCGCTTTCTACAAGCGGGCGTTCGGTGCGGAGGAGTTGCTCCGCATCGCCGGGCTGGACGGCAAAATCCTGCACGCCGGATCAAGCCGTGAACTCGCTCACCAACGTCAGCGTGTGGCGCGCCCTGGAGGATGCCAGGCAACCGGGCGCATTCAGCCGATGCGCAACCTCGGCAAAGTGTTCGTGGCCAACGGCGCGACATTCGAGCGCCCGATCATGAATTGCGCATCGCTTTGGAAAATCGCGCCGCAGCGCCTGCCGAAGCCGCGCCGGCGTCGGATCGTCCAGCTAGCATGCGCCTGTAATATTCGGTAAAGCCAGTGCGTTTCCAGCGTGAATCCGGTCGATCGGACCCCGCCGGCCGGACGCCATTGTCTCCTTGGAGCGAACACGAACACCTTCTTCACCATAGGCCACTCCACCCGGACGATCGACGAATTCGTCGATCTGCTGCAGCAATCGGGCGTCGATCTCGTTGTCGACGTGCGATCGATGCCGCGGTCACGCACCAATCCGCAATTCAACGGGGAAAGCCTCCCCGAAGCTCTCGATCCCTGGCGGATCGGCTATGAGCCGATCGCGGAACTGGGCGGCCTTCGCGGCAAGTCGCGCGCCGTCGAACCGTCGCCGAACGGTTATTGGCGGGTGCGGGGTTTTCGGAACTATGCGGACTATGCCCTGACGAAACCCTTCGCCGTGGGCCTCGCGCGACTGCGGGAGCGCGGCGAGCACAACCGCTGCGTCATCATGTGCGCCGAGGCGGTCTGGTGGCGCTGCCATCGCCGCATCATCGCGGATTACCTGCTCGGTCAGGGCGAGCGTGTGATGCACATCCTCGGGCCAGGGCATGTCGACGAGGCAAGCTTGACGCCGGGGGCGATCGTAGGCGGTGACGGCAGGATCATCTATCCGGCCGAGGGTCCGCAGCCGTCCCGGGTGGCGCCGGCTGCATCCGGACCCGAGACGATCGTTATGGCTCTTCCTCCTGATGCGCGCCCTTATCGGCGAACAGATACTTTCACGGAGGCGACGGTCCCGGCCGGACTGCTGAAAGCCCACAAGACCAAGCCAGACGTGTGGGCCCTGATTCATGTGCTTGAAGGGCGACTGGCCTACAAAATTTCCAAACCAGGGCAGCCTCCATCGAATGAGGTGCTCACGCCGGGGACGCCGGCTGGCGTGATCGAGCCCGCCATCCCGCATGAAGTGGAGCCTCTCGGGCCGGTGCGCTTTTACGTTGAATTCTACCGGCGCGGCGAAGCGTGAGTGCCAGTTCTCCGCGACAGCTTCTCGAACCGCTTGACCAGCCGCTCGCGCTTGAGCCGGCTCAATCGCTGGATCCAGAACATTCCGTTGAGCTGATCGATCTCATGCTGGTGGCACACCGCGCGCAAACCATCGGATTCCTCGATCTGTTGATTGCCGTCGAAGTCGCGGAAACGAATGCGGATTCGGGCGTGACGCCTTATCTCGTCGTTAACACCAGGCATCGAGACGCTGCCTTCCTGATGCATAATCATTTCAGGCGAGGTCCAGACGATCTCCGGATTGACATAGGTCCGCGCGCTATCGGCCGCATCGAGTTCCAGCACCACGACCCGCAGCGACACCCCGATATGCGGCGCGGTGATGCCGATACCGGGCGCGGCATGCATGGTATCGAGCAGATCTCGCGCCAGATCGCGCAGCGCGCCGTCGAACGCGATCACCGGCCGCGCAGATAGCGCAAGGCGCGGGTCGGGGTAGCTGACAATGGGGCGGACTGGCATCAATCTATCGGTGCGCGCGAGGGGACGAGCTTGCTCGGCGGCATGGCATAGCATATCCCGGCGTTGGATTTTGGAGGCAAGGGCATGAAGCTTTTCTACTCGCACAATCTCAATCCCCGGGTCGCGGTCGCCGTCGCGCGATATCTGGAAAGTCCGGTGGAATATGTCCGCGTCAGCCCGAGGCGTCCCGACCAGATCGATGCGTTCCGCGCCATCAATCCGAACGCCCTGGTGCCGGTGCTTTCCGACGGGGCGGCGACGCTATGGGAAACCGACGCGATCGCCTGCCGCCTGTCGGAGATGGCGGGATCGGATTTCTGGCGGACCGGTGAATCCCTGCCCGAGATGATCAAGTGGATCAGCTGGAGCGCCTATCATCTGACCCGGGCGGCCGATCCGCTCTATTTCTACCGGATCGTCGCGCCGACGTTTTCCGCGGAGCCGCCGGATCCCGCCATCCTGGAACAGGCGCTGCGGGATTTTCGAACCCATGCCGCGATCCTCGAAGCGCATCTGCAAGGCCGCAAGTGGATCATGGGCGATCGGATCTCCTACGCCGATTTCAGGGTTGCGACGCCGCTGCCGTTCGCCGAAGGCGCGGGGCTTCCGTTGCCGGAATTTCCGAACATCAGCCTTTGGCACCAGCGTCTGTGGGCCATCGATGCCTGGCGCGATCCGTTCCATGGCCTGCAGTGACTGCCGTAGGCCGGAATAGCGCAGCGTATTCCGCCGATCGAATGATGACTGGCGCATTATGCCGCGCCAATGCGCCCTACCAAGCGAGTGAGAGCCGTTTCATGTCCATCGACCCGCTCGACTATCCCGTCTGGACCGCGCTGACCACGCGGCAAAGCGCGCTTGCCGAAGGCGGCGCGCTGGCGCGGCGCTATCCGGTGGCGGTGGCGCCGTTTGCGGCGCTGGCGGATCAATCGGCCGGGAGTTTTGCCGCGCTGGGCGCGCTGATGTCGGGCTCGGAGATCGCGGTACTGTTCACGCCGGCTGCGGTGTCGGTGCCGGATGATTTCAAGGTGCTGCTCGCCGAGACCGGGGAGCAGATGATGGGGACGCCCGCCGAAACTCCGGCGCGGGGTGTCGAGATTGTCACGCTCGGCGCCGATGACGTTCCGGCGATGATGGAGCTGACCGCACTGACAAAGCCGGGCCCGTTCAGCGTGCGCACCCATGAGCTCGGCACGTTTCTCGGGATACGCGTCGCGGGAAAACTCGCCGCAATGGCTGGCGAGCGCATGAAGCCAGGAAATTACACCGAGATCACGGCAGTCTGCGTGCACCCGTCGCATCGCGGCCGCGGCTTTGGCCAGATGCTGCTGTCGGCGGTTTCACGCCAGATCGTGGCGCGCGGCGAGATTCCGTTCCTGCACGTGTTTTCCAGCAACGCCTCGGCGATCGCGCTGTACCGGCGCCAAGGCATGGAAATCCGGCGGCGGCTGCATGTGACGGTGTTGCAAAAGAAGGCGTGACGCGCGGGACGAGACGTCAGCGCTTCTTGGCCGCGCGTTTTCCATCAGGCTTTTTGGCCGCGCCGCCACGCTGCTTCACGTGATCGATGAACGCCCGCAGCTTTGGCATGATCTGCCGGTGGCCGGGATAATAAAGAAATACACCGGGCGCCATCGGCGCATACGGTTCCAGCACCTGCACCAGTTTGCCCGTTTTGATTGCGCTGGCGACGAATGGCGCGGGCAGTTGCGCCAGCCCAATGCCCTCGATCGCAGCCCCGAGCAGCGTCGGATAGTCGTTGGCGATCAGCGGGCCGGACACGGCAAGCTCGATCGGGCGGCCATGATCGTCGAGCGGCCACAGCGCCAGCGCGCCGCCGGATCGCCGCATCCGCAGGCAGGCGTGGTCACGTAGATCGTCGGGATGTTTGGGCCGGCCGCCGCGGGCGAGATAAGCGGGGCTGCCGACGACGATGGAGCGAAACGGCGGCGTCAGCCGCACGGCGATCATGTCGGCGGCGATGAACTGCCCGAGCCGCACGCCGGCGTCGAATCCTCCGGTCGCGAGGTCGACCAGCTCCTCGCTCGCGGCGAGCTCGACCTCGACATCCGGAAAAGCCTGGCAGAACGAGGCGATCAGCGGCTCCAGCACGATCGGCACCGCCGCGCGCGGCACCGCGAGCCGCAGCAGTCCCGCCGGCCGTTGCCCGAGGTCGCGCGCGACCTCGCTTGCGGCCACCAGTTCCTCGAACGCCGGTTTGGCGCGTGACAGGAAGCGCTGGCCGGCTTCGGTGAGACCGACGCTGCGCGTGGTGCGGATGAAAAGCGGCGCGCCCACGCGCGCTTCCAGCGTGCGGATCGCCTGGCTGACCGCCGAAGGCGTCACGTTAAGCTCGGCCGCGGCCTTGCTGAAACTGCGATGCTGCGCCACGGCGAGGAAGGCCTCGACGCCATCCAGCGCGCCATGCCTGACTGTGAAGTTCTGCTTCATAAGCCATCGACATTATCCCGGCTAATCCCGCCTGGATAGCCGCCCTACATCGCGGTTGCCGGCGTGATTTAAGGCCTGGACCTGAAGGGAACCCCGATGGCCGTGGAAACCATCTTCCGTCTCCATCTCATTTTCGGGTATGTCGCCTGGCTGTTGTGCTTCGCGACCTATATCTGGCCGCGGCTCCGTTCGGCCGACGGACTTGAAGCGCATCGCGCCATCGCCACACTGCACTCTTTCCGGTTCTTCGGGCTGGTGTTTCTGCTGCCGGGCGTGGCGGGTGAGCATTTGCCCCACGAATTCGCGCTGTTCGACGCCTATGGCGACTTTGCAACGGGGTTGCTGGCGATCCTGGCGCTCTTGACGGTCAGGATACGTCCTGCATTCTGGACGTTTGTCGTGGCATTCAATGTGGTTGGCTTTGGCGACATCATGATCGACTATTACCATGCCATTGCGGCGGGCGTTCCCATGATCGCGGGCGAATTCGGCTCCACCTATGCGATCGTGGTTCTCTATGTGCCGCTTCTGGTGATCACGCACGTTAGCGCGTTTTATCTGCTGCTGCGTCCGCAGGCGAGAGCGGCGACGGCCCTGGCGGGATCGGCTTAGCGCTTAACCCCGCTTCGGCCGGCGCACCGCGCGGACCTTGCCGCTGCTGCCGCCGCCGCAGAAGAAGCGATCGTGGCCATCGGACTCCAGCCCCGACACGCCGGTGCCATCGGGCATCTCGATCCGCTCCAGCACATCGCCCGTGGCCGGATCGATCCGCCTGAGATCGCTTTCCTCGCCCTCCCAGGTGCCGTGCCACAGTTCGTCGTCGACCCAGGTCACGCCGGTGACGATGCGGTTGGATTCGATGGTGCGCAGGATCTTGCCGGTCTCGGGATCGATCTGGTGAATCTTGTGGCCGCGCGGCTGCCCGACCCAGAGCGCGCCTTCGGCCCAGGCGAGGCCGGAATCGTCGCCGCCGCCGGGCGCGGGGATGGTTGAAACGACGTGCCCGCTCTTCGGGTCGATCTTGTGGATGAATTGCTCGGCGATCTGGAACAGATGTTTTCCGTCGAAGGCGGTGCCGGCATGGCTGGCAACCGCGATTGATCGCTGCACCTCGCCGCTATCGGGATCGAAGGCGTGCAACCGGTCGCCTGAGGCAATCCAGACGTGGCGGCCGTCGAAGGTGACGCCATTGACCCGGCTTGCATCGGGGAAGGGGCCATATTCCCTGAGGATTTCGGCGGCGGACTTTTTTGCTGACGTTTTCATGACCCGATCCTAGTCATTCGGTAGCGGGCCGGGGAGTAACAAGATTGTCGGGAATCCCGGCACCGGCGGCGTCATCCAGCGCTGCGCGCGGGCGCGGCCGAACGACTGAACCTTGTTGCCGGCCGCAAGCGTGTCGAGCGCCCGCTGCACCGTGCGCGCGCTGGTGTCGAGCGCGATCGCCAGCGCCGAGCTCGACCAGGCTTCGCCGTCGGCAAGCAGCGCCAGAACGTCGGCATGCGCCTCGTCGGCCGGCGGCGCCAGCACGACGACCTCGCATGGCTGTTGTGGCGTCAACGCAAAACCCTGTTCGGTCGCGCTGATTTCGGCCAGTGGCCGAAGCGCGGCGCGGAGCCGTCCGATCTCGACCCGCAGCCGGGCGCGATGCGATTCGTCGGGGTGCTTGGCGCGGAAGGCGCGGGCGAGCAGCGTGTTGCGCGCCACATCCGCCGGAAAAGTTTCGGCCAGCGCCCGCGCCAGCGCAAACAGCACCGGGCGTGTCGAGAGCGAGACCACCGTACCGCTTTTTCGAACGAGGTTGCGGCAAGCGTCCACGATGAATGTGTCGGACGCCAGCAGTGTTTCGACGTCCTCGAGCAGGAGAGGGCGCTCCGTGCCGCGCGCGATCAGGCGCGCCATCGGCGCGGACAGCATCGCGGAAGCGCTCTCGACTTCTGCAGATAGCGCCGGGATATTTGCGATGGCGGCGGCCTGCCGCGCCCGCGAAAGCGCCTCGCGCGCCGGCTTGGTCCGCAGCCGCCGGACCGCAATCCCGAAAGTCACCAGTTCATGGGCGGCGCGCAGTGGCGGTGGAAGGGCCGCGGCATCGATTTTGTCGAGCGCGCGCTCGGCCTCGTCGAGCCGGCCGATCAGGAGCAGGCGGCGGACCTCGAGGTGGCGGGCATGCGCGGCGTTGATGCGGTCGCCGCGCGCCTCGAGCGCCGCGCGCGCGGCGTCGAGCTCGCGGGCGGGCCAGGAGAGGTCGCGCGACACCAGCGCGATCTCGGCTTCGGCCACCACGCATCGGGCGCGCGCGACCGCTTCCTTCGGGCCGAATGCGCGCGCCGCCTTGCGCAGCAAATCCTTGGCGCGAACGAGATCGCCGAGCTGCGCCATCGCGATGCCGCGAAGCGCCAGCGCCGGCGCATCATGCCGCAACGAGACCCGCTTCAAGGCGCCGAGCAGGTCGCCCGCCGCCAGCGCGCGGCCTGCGGCTGTGATCAGCGAGTCCATCGCATTCCTTTGAAGGACAATCCTGGCAAAGCCAATCCCGTCACACTTGTCACTCTCGGCATTCGAATGGCGGCCCTAATTTAGTTCTCGAACATCAACCGGTGCATCCCAACGAAGGAGGTCGTCATGATCGATTTGACAATGTTTTCCCCGACATTCCTGACCTCAACGGTCGAGTGGGCCATCGCCGCCATGATGGTGTTAGCCTTCGGTTCCGGCGGTTCGACAGCGCAAACCCGGGCGCGCGAAACACCATGACGCAAATCCCGTCACATTTGTCACTCCCGCTTGTACGATGCATGGCGGCAGGATGAGCAGCAAGCAGGCGACCGGCCGTGAACGTTAGCGCGTTCCAGCGCGTTGGACACGGAAGATCCCTGATCAGGATACATCACCATCGAAACGTCCGGAAGGAAAGCACGCCATGAAAACGCCATCGATCGTATCGCCGCAGGAATGGGAAGCCGCTCGAGAAAAGATGCTGGTCAGGGAAAAGGAAGTGATTCATGCCCGCGACGCGCTGGCCGCCGAGCGGCGGCGGATGCCGTGGATGGCGGTTGCCAAGGACTACGCGTTCGAGGGCCCCACGGGCAAGGTGAGCCTGAAGGAACTGTTCGAGGGCCGCCGCCAGTTGATCGTCTACCGCGCTTTCTTCGAGCCCGGCGTGCACGGCTGGCCGGAGCATGCCTGCATCGGCTGTTCGCTCGGCGCCGACCAGGTTTCCAACCTCACCCATCTCAATGCGCGCGATACCACGCTGGTTTACGCCTCGCGTGCGCCGCAGGCGGATATCATCAGGCTGAAGGCGAAAATGGGTTGGGAGCAAATCCCCTGGTACACCATCACCGACAGTTTCGATGCCGATTTCGGCGTCGACGAGTGGCATGGCCACAACGCGTTCTTCCGCGACGGCGACAGCATTTTCCGCACCTATTTGATCAACAGCAGGGGCGACGAGGCGATGGGCACGATCTGGAGCTATCTCGACATGACCGCGCTCGGCCGTCAGGAGATCTGGGAGCAGTCGCCTGAAGGCTACCCCCAGGAGCGGCCCTATAAATGGTGGAACTGGAACGACAGCTACGTTCCGAACGCCGCGCCCGACCCGAAATGGGTTGCGGTGTCGGACGCCGGCGAAGCCGCGTTCCGCGACAAGAGCGGCTAGTCCGATGCGCTGCTCCACCGCCCGATCAAGCGCCGCCGAATGGTTATCGCTGGCGGCGGCGCCGGCCTTCGCCGTCATGGCGTTAGTGACCGGGCTGCCCGGCGGTGGAGCGATGGATGTGCTCTGCTCCGCGGTGCACGGCGCGCCGTGGCTTAGCGGAATGGTCCCGATGTACGCGCTGATGAGCGCGTTTCATCTGGGGCCGTGGCTGAGGCTGATCTCCGGTTCGCGCCGCGAAGCCTGCCGCGGGTGACGATTTAGTCCGCCGCCGGCACCGAATGATGTTCATGGGTGATGCGCCAGTCGCCGTCGAGTTTGCGCAGGCCGACCGTCAGGCGGAACAGGAAGCCTTTGCTGTCAGTGGGATTGCTCGACGAGTCCGGTCCGCACCACAGGATCGCAACCGCAAAAGCAACATCAGTGCCCGCGGTGATCGCGAGTTCGCGAATATCGAAGGCCGCATTTGGCTTGTGGTAGCGGAACATCAGATCCCAGGTCTGCCGGTAGGCCTCGATACCCCGGCATTGCAGCGGCGGCGGCAGGTCGAACATCACGATGTCGCTGGCGTGGTGCGCCAGAATCGCGGGAAGGTCGTGGCGGCGGACGGCATCCGCCCAGCCTTCGAGCAGGGTTTTGATCCGGGTTTCGTCGGCGTTGGGCTGTTCGGGCATGTTTTGGTTCCTTGTTGCGATCCGAGGACGCACCGGGGCCGGCAAATCCGACAACTTCCCGAGTCTGTAAAAAATCACAGGTCCGTGAACTTTATGGAGCTCGCTGCGACCCGCAACGCTCGCAGGACCGCTTGCAATATGAGTGGTTTTGTTACATCGCAACGGACCGCAAATTGCAGGCGGTGAGGGCGGCGGACCTCGGCGGCCCTTCCCAACCCGGAGTGTCGCCAATGACCACCGCCGACGAAGCACAAATCCGCGAGCTTCTGCACCAATGGGCATCCGCGACGCGAAAGTCGCAGCGGGATCAGGTGCTGGAAAACCATCTTCCGGATGTGCTGATCTACGACGTGCTGGCGCCGATGAAATACGAAGGCGCCGCGGCCTATCGCAAAAGCTGGGATGAATGGCAGCCCGACACCCAGGGCGAAGGGCAATTCGAGTTGCAGGATTTATCGGTGACATCGGGCGCCGATGTGGCGTTTGCCCACGGCTTTATCCGATGCGGCGGCGCGCTGCCCGATGGCAGGATTTTCGAGGATCTGGTCCGCGCGACGTTCTGCCTCCGAAAGCTGTCCGGCGCGTGGAAGGTGGCGCATCAGCACATCTCGAAGCCGATCCAGCTCAAGAGCGGCTAGGGCGGCGCAGCAACGCCTGTCTCAGCCGCGCCGCGACCGCATGCCGGCAACTTTCTCGACATCGCGATCTTGGACCAGCTTTTTGTATTCATCGGTCTGCCGGCCAACCAGCGCCACCTTGCCTTCGCTGTCGTGATGAATTCCCCAGCCGTAGGTTTTGACCAGAGGCGAGGCGCGCAGGCAGGCATGCGGCAAAGCGCTGGTGAAACCCGCTCGCGCTGCGCCATATCTTCCACACGTCGCCGGCGAGACTCATCGCGTAGACGCGGGACACACCGCGGCTGTCGGCATAGAGCGCGGTGAATTCGTCCGATGTCTCGTCGCGTCCGATCATCCAGCGCGCGGGCGGAGCGCCTTCGGCGCCAATGGTATGCCGCAGAAATCGGCCGTATTCGCACCATTCAAAACCGGCCAGACCCTTGAGGGACGCGGGGCCGCCGACAAGCCTGTGAGTATCTTCAGACCAGATGATCTCGACGGCCCAGCGGCCGACCAAGGGCTGAAAGTTAGCCAGCGCAGGGTTCGGTGTCGCGGTGGCGTTCAATGGATCCTGCATGTCGCAATTCCGTTCGGGTCGTTGGTTATCATCCATGCCGCCGATAGATTTGCGCTACGGCCCCTTTCGGAAAGACCTTCGATTCTATCAGCTTGAGCCGCCTCGGCGTCGCAAGGCTGGAAAACACCGGCAAGCCCGTGCCCAGTGCAATGGGATGCACCAGAAGGGCGTATTGATCGACGAGATCGGCCGCGACCAGGCTGCGGACGAAACTTGCGCCGCCATGCGCGATGATCGGTTTGCCATCTCCGGCCTTCAGTCTTGTGATCTCTTCAACGAGGTCGCCGCTCGCCACATAGACCTCACGCCAGCTCTCGGCGCCGGGTTGCAACTCCGTGGATTGGCCGATGCCGGCATTGGCGCGGGCGTCGCGCAGCGCGGCCGTGGTGCCGGCTGCTTGCAGGGCCACAGCTTCCTGCCGTGAGAACACGGCCTTCGGTATCTGGTTCATCGGCGGTGCGAACACTTCCGTGGAGGTCGGCCAATAGGCGGCCATATCGCGAAAAGTCTTGCTGCCCATGATGTGGAGACTTGCGTTCCACACGGTCTCGACGGTCCAGGCGATCGCCTCCTGGTCGTTATCGAAGATCCATTTTAGGCCGCCATCCGCGGCGCCGACAAAGCCGTCGATCGACATCGACATCTTCAAAATCAACTCTCTCATCGCCTGCTCCCTTGCTGGTTCGACCCGAGGACGAGCCGCCGCGATCCGTTCCGACAATGCGCCGCCTTTTTGGTCGCTGGATTGGTCGGGGCCCGATCTTGACCATCTGTCGAAAAAATTGTGCGGTGGCGTTCCTCGGCCTGTCGGTTCCCCCCGTTCCCGTTCGTCTTTCACCTGGAGACCCCAAATCTGGAGACCCGAAATGACCACTTCCCGTTATCGCTGGGTGATTGTCGCGGCCGGTGGCCTGTTGGGCTGCGTCGCGATTGGCGGCATGTTCTCGCTGCCGGTGTTCCTGAAACCGATCGCGGCGGATACCGGCTGGTCGGTGACGGGCATATCGAGCGCCATGACCATCGGCTTCCTGGCCATGGCCTTCACCAGCATGGGCTGGGGCACGCTGTCCGACAAAGTTGGCCCGCGCCCGGTGGTGTTGACCGGGGCAATCGTGCTGCCGGCGTCTCTGGCGCTGGCAAGCCACGCGACCTCGCTGATCGCATTTCAGCTTTTGTTCGGCCTGATGGTCGGCGGCTCGATCGCCTCGATCTTTGCGCCGATGATGGCGACCGTCACCGGCTGGTTCGATACCCATCGCAGCCTCGCGGTTTCGCTGGTGTCGGCCGGCATGGGCATGGCGCCGATCACGATGTCGCCGCTGGCCGCCTGGCTGGTCTCGAACCATGACTGGCGGTTTTCGATGCAGGTCATCGCCCTTGTCGTGGCCTCGATCATGATCCCCGTCGCATTTCTGGTGCGCCGCCCGCCGGCGCTGGCCAACGCGCCGGCCGTGGCCTCGGGCGGCACGCCATCCGGCGCGCCCGCGGCCGCCGAGATGTCGCGCGCGCAGGCGCTGCGCTCGCCGCAATTCATCATCCTGGTGCTGACCAACTTCTTCTGCTGCGCCACCCATTCCGGTCCGATCATCCACACCGTCAGCTACGCCATCACCTGCGGCATCCCGATGATCGCGGCGGTGACGATCTACAGCGTCGAGGGGCTGGCAGGGATGGGCGGCCGCATCGCGTTCGGCCTGCTCGGCGACCGTTTTGGCGCCAAGCGCGTGCTGGTGATCGGCCTCTTGGCGCAGGCGTTCGGCGCGCTCGGCTACGTCTTCGTGCGCGAGCTCTCGGCGTTCTACGCGGTCGCCGCGCTGTTCGGCTTCATCTATGCCGGCACCATGCCGCTGTACTCGGTGCTGGTGCGCGAAAACTTCCCGCTGCGCATGCTCGGCACCGTGATCGGCGGCACTTCGATGGCCGGCAGCCTCGGCATGGCGACAGGACCTTTGGCCGGCGGCCTGATCTACGACGCCTTTGCCAGCTACGCATGGCTCTATATCGGCTCCTGGGCGTTCGGGCTCGGCGCGTTCTTCATCGCGATGACGTTCCGGCCGTTCCCGAAGCCGACGGCGGCTACGGCGGAACCTATGCCGTTGTCGGCGTGAGCTTGTTCGGTCAGGCGCTGCGCTGGTTACTTGTGCTTGCGGTGCGTGATCGAACCGCAGACTGCGGCAAGGAGGCCAGGAACAATATCGTACAGACGCAAAACAGGACGATGTCCTTGAACAGAAATTCGCCGGTCAAATTCCAGGCCATGGGATCGGTCGTCAAGCTCCATTTGACCACCCCGGGCGTCGTGAAAAAGAATGACCAGGTGATCGCAAAGGTGGCCATGCCCATCAGCGAGCCAATGGCTGACAAGATCGGACTGAAAGAACCAGCAACAAGCAGTGCAGCAATGGCAAACTCGACGACACCGAGGAAATACGCTTCTCCTCTCAGGCCGAAGACCGACAGCCACGAGACAAATGGGCTATTGCTGATGAACTGAACGATGCCCTGTGCCGACTGCAACGTGAATTTTTGCATGCCAAACGACACAAAGATGACAACCATGACCCAGCGGAGGATAGCCAGCAGACGATAAGACCCGTCTCCGTCTTCGGCGACATGGAAAGATGTTTTCATGTGGGTCACTTTTTTCCTGATTCAGAACGATGGGGCGGCGTCAGCGCCTTCCAGGGTTTCTTCGTGCAGGCAGCTCTGTCGTTACGTTGATTTACGGTTCGTGGGTTCACGATGATGTGCGCAGGATGTGAGGCAAGTTATGGCTCCCGGCCGGGACGACGGGAGGAGAAGCTTCACCGAGATCGCGAAACTGCGCCGTTCACCGGTCAAGCGACGACTTGACGTCAAGGCCGCCGATGCGGAGGGTGGACGTCCGATCTTTTTCAAAACCAGAAACGAAAGCAGGAACCCGATGGCACGCGTGCGCTGTATCACTGAAATGGGCATGGGCGTTGACGTTCACGGCCGCGACGGCACCAAGGCGGCCAAGCGCGCGGTGTCGGATGCGATCCGCCACTCCAGCCTCGGGTTTTTTCGCATGGTCGGCAAAACGTCAAAAGACATGTTCGTCGAGGTCACGATCGGCGTGCCCGATCCGTCGTCGGTGGATACCGCTGCGGTCGCAAAAGAGCTTCCTTACGGCACCATCACGGTGAACGCGGTCAAGGGCGGCCTGGAAATTCCCGCCGAAAGCGGCAGCGATTCCATCCTGATCGCCAATGCCGCCGTGATCGTCAGCCTGGATGACGGCAAGTAGGGCGTCATGAGCGAGAAGTCGGTGGCGCAGAAACTCGGATTGAAGCCGGGCAAGACGTTGTTCGTCAGCCATGCTCCCGCGCCGGTCGGCGACCTCTTGGGAGCAACGCCCGACGGCGCGCGGGTGACGGAGACCGGGAAGGGGCCGTTTCCGCTGATCCTGCTGTTCGCCAGGGATCACGCCACGATGGCCAGGCAACTGCCATTGTGCAAGACAAAACTCGAGCCGGGCGGTGCGCTATGGCTTGCCTATGCCAAGGGTACCTCGGGCAAGGCCACCGACATCAACCGCGACAGCATTCGCGATTATATCGCGACCATCGGACTTGATACGGTATCCCAGATCGCGATCGACGCCGACTGGTCCGCGTTGCGCCTGAAAGTCGTTTGACGGAGTGAAGTGATGCCAGATCTCTCATCTTTTTCGATCACAAAACGCTGGCCCGCCGCGCATCCGGACCGATTGCAGCTTTATTCGCTGCCGACGCCGAACGGCGTCAAGGTTTCGATCATGCTCGAAGAGATCGGTCTTCCCTACGAAGTCCATCTGGTCGACTTCAACAAGAACGACCAGAAGACGCCGGAATTCCTGTCGCTCAATCCGAACGGCAAGATCCCCGCGATCCTCGATCCCGATGGTCCCGGCGGCAAGCCGCTCGGCCTGTTTGAATCGGGCGCGATCCTGCAATACCTCGCCGAGAAGACCGGCAAGCTGTTGCCGGCGGATGCGGCGCGGCGCTACGAGACGCTGGAATGGCTGCATTTCCAGATGGGCGGCATCGGGCCGATGTTCGGGCAACTCGGCTTCTTCAACAAATTCGCCGGCAAGGAGATTGCCGACAAGCGGCCGCTGGAGCGCTATGTCGCGGAGTCAAAACGCCTGCTCGGCGTGATCGATGGCAGGCTCAACGGCCGGCAATGGATCATGGACGGCGACTACTCCATCGCCGACATTTCCATGCTCGGCTGGGTGCGCAATCTGATCGGCTTTTACGAGGCACGCGATCTCGTCGCCTTCGATGATTTCAAGCACGTCGCGGCATGGCTGGAACGCGGGCTGGCAAGATCAGCGGTCCAGCGCGGGCTCAACATTCCGAAACGGCCCTGACGCATCAGTGCGCCGGCGGTTCACGGGATCCGGCGATACGCCACCAACGCCCCAGTGAGCTGGACCACGCCGCCGATCAGCATCGCGGCTTGCAATCCGGCGGCTCCGCCGTGCAGCAGGGCGAACACCGAGCCGAGCAGGGCCACGCCGAGCGTGGCGCCCGTCATCCGCGCGACATTGATCATCGCCGATGCCGTGCCGGAGCGCGCCTGCGTCACCGAGCCGACCGCGATGCCATGCAGCGGACCGGTGTTGAGTCCCATGCCGATCCCGGTCAGCAGCAGACCGAGTTGCGCCAGCCACATCGGGCTTCCGGCTTGGGTTGCGGCCACGACCAGCAATCCGCAACCGATCACGGCCGTGCCTCCGGCGGTCAGCGCGCGGTTCCCAAAACGTTGCACCAGACGGCCGGATTGCGTCGATACCGCGAAGAACATCAGTGAGGTCGGCATCATGAAGAAACCGGCCTGGCCCGGCGTGAGGTGGCCGTCGGCCTGCCAGACCAGCGGCAGCAGGAAGATCATGCCGTAAGCGCCGAAGGTCATCGCCGCGGTCGCCGCGATCGCTCCGCTGAACGGGCGAATACGAAACAGATCGAGCGGCACCAGCGCCGCCGTACCGCGCCTGCGTTCGCTCCACAGGAACACCGGCAACGCCAGCGCCGCCAGCAGCAGCGCTGCAATCCACTGAAAGCCGCCGTCATGGCTGGTGATCGCGGCCAGCGCCAACCCGCCCAAAGCGAGCGCGCCCGATATCTGTCCCGGGAGATCAAAATGCCGCCCCTCGGGATCGGCGGATTCAGGCACCGACAGCCAGGCCAGCGCGAAGGCTGCGGACGCCAGCGGCACCACCAGCAGGAACACGCTGCGCCAGCCGCAATGCTCGATCAGCAAGCCGCCGATGCTCGGGCCGATCGCAAAGGCAAGGCCGTTGCAACTGGCCCAGATGCCAAGCGTGCGGGCGCGGGCGGCGGGTTCCGGCCAGACCACCCTGATGATCGCGAGCGAGGAGGGCAAGAGCAGCGCCGCGCCAACGCCGGTGACGGCGCGCGCGGCGATCAAGACGCCGATCGCGGGCGCAAAGGCGCAGACCAGCGAGCCGGCGGCCATGATGACGGCGCCGATCGCAAAGGCCCGCCGCCTTCCATAGAGGTCGGCGACCAGCCCGCCGCTCAGCAACAGCACGGCATAGACCAGATTATAGGCGTCCAGCACCCATTGCAGCGGCGCCACGCCGGCCTGGAAGGTCACGCCGATCGCATGCGTCGCGAGGTTGACCACCGAGGTGTCGATCTGCGCCATCAGCACGCCAAGGCACAGCCCCAGCAGCACCAGCGTGCGGTCGCCGGGAGACGCGCCGTCGACGGTTTTTTTGAAGTGCAACGGGACCAGCAAACCGAGGCGCTGCGCCAGCAGGACGGTCGCACGGTTCGTTGCGCTCAGCCGGGCAGAACCGCCGGCGATCTCTTTGAACTGGAATGTCATGGGCTGTCCTTTCGGATCCTTTCGGATCGTCGGGACAACGCTAGCGAAGGGCCGCTGACAGCGTGCTGTCAGCAGTGTCAGCCGGATTGACAACCCAATATGTTCATGATTTGTTCTATACACGAAGTACGATGGTTTTTGGGCGATGGGTTCCGGATTTTACGGAGATGGCCGGCTGTATCTGGGCGCCGTTCCGGATTCGGCCGCGCGGGCGAAAATCGACCGGCTCAGTGCGGCTCTAAGGCGTGCGCACCGGTTTGCCGGCAAGCCGACCCGGCCGGACCGGCTGCACGTCTCGCTGTTGTTTCTTGGCAGTTTCCTTGGCAGTCCATCGCAGGAACTGGTCCGGATCGGCCACCAGGCCGGCGCGGCGGTGCGAATGCCCGGGTTCGATATCGTATTCGATCGCAGCGTCAGCTTTGGCGGCAGGCCCGGTCAACGTCCGTTCGTGCTCGTCGGCCAGGACGGCTGCGGTCCGCTGCAATCGCTTCGCCAGCAGATGATCGAGGCGTCGATACGAAAGGGAGTCAAAGGCTGGGCGCGAAAAGCCTTCACGCCGCACATGACGCTCTGGTACGGCGAGCGCGAGATCGACGAACATCCGATCGAGCCGATCGGGTGGACTGTGCGTGAATTCGTTCTGATCCACAGCCTGCGCGGCCACACGCACCTTGCGCGCTGGCCGCTTGGTGTATGATCGCAACCATCGGCGACCTGCGAATTAAGGGATGACAAAATTGCCCAACACCATCTACGGCATCAAGAACTGCGACACCATGAAGAAGGCCCGGGCATGGCTGGACAGCCATGGCGTCGCTTACGCGTTTCATGATTACAAGGCCGCCGGCGTCGCCAAGGACAAGCTCAAGGGCTGGGCGGACGAGGTCGGCTGGGAGACGCTGCTCAACCGCGCCGGCACCACATTCAAGAAATTGCCCGACGCCGACAGAGAAGGCCTCAGCGAGCGCAAGGCGCTGGCGTTGATGCTGGCGCAGCCGTCGATGATCAAGCGGCCGGTGCTCGAACTTGGCGGCAAATTGTTGGTCGGTTTCAAACCGGAAATCTATGCCAAGGAAATTCCCGGCAAGGCGCGGTCGAAATCCTGATTCAGTTCGAACAGGTCGCCGGACGCGCGTTGGCGCACCAGCGGCACGAAATCGCAACCGATCATCGCGTCGACGAGTTAGTTGAACTCGATGACGTCGCTGGCTGGAATGCGTCCGGGTGCACGGTGGAACAGGTCGCGATCGATCACGGCGCGCAGTTTTGGCGTCGGCAATACATCGTTGCTCCGCATCAGATTCTTGATCTCGAAGCCGCCATCCTCGCTGATGGTCTTCAGCGAAGCGATGATGTGGCTGACCTCGCTTGCGCCTTGCGAAAACGGCAGCAGCAGCCGCTCATAGGCGACGACGCGGCCATAGATGTCGTCGATATTGGCGATGGTGTAGATCGGGAGCGTGCGCTTGATGCATTCATAGTAGACCGGCATCACGATCGGGGTGAGCCGCGGCCCGAGATAATCGTCGAGGTACCGGCCGCGTCCGGTGTTGCCATAGGCGCTCGACATCCGCGTGCCGTCGCTGTCGATCAACAGGCGCGGCGGCTGCGCGGTGCTCTCGATGGTGTAGTAGACCAGATCGGGAAGTTCGTCCTTGAGCCGCGAGGGTTCGTACTCCGTCAAACGCGGCATACGCTGGTCGCGGGCATAAAGCCGCAACCAGGTGTTGAGCAGATCTCGCTGCTTGATCGACTTGACGATCGTGGCGTTCGCGCTCTGGAAATCCAATGCCGCAGTCCAATGTCCGATATGGAAGACCCTAACATTGGACAGCGCGGCAAATTTTTAATGAAAAAGCGAAATTGCATGCAAATACCGTTAACGGAAGCTTTGCGTCCCGGCCGGCCGCGCCGTGCCGAAACTGCGGCAATCGGTCGATTGCGCAGCACGCGCAATTCTACTAATGGCCGACCCGGAGCGGCTTGCGCCAACGCCGTGCGCCGAGCATTCGACCTTGCCTAAAGCTCGCCGTTGGCGGCATATTCCGGCCCGGAGGCGGCGGTCGGGGACGGGATTTCCTGGAGGGATTTCCAGGGTGTCCCGGAAGACCCGCCGATAGCAAAAAATCAGCCACGCGCGAGGGGACTTCGCGATGGCGGCTGATGGGGGAAGTTTGATTGGCCGATGAGTTCATTCTCGAGACCCACGGATTAACCAAGGAATTCGCGGGTTTCTTTGCCGTTCGCGACGTCGACCTGAAGGTCCGCCGCGGCAGCATTCATGCGTTGATCGGGCCGAACGGGGCCGGAAAGACCACGTGTTTCAACCTGCTGACCAAGTTCCTGAGCCCGTCCGCGGGCCGGATACTGTACAAGGGCCAGGACATCACCGCGATGGCGCCGGCCGACGTGGCGCGGCTCGGCCTGGTCCGCTCGTTCCAGATCTCGGCGGTATTTCCGCATCTGACGGCGCTCGCCAATGTGCGGGTCGCGCTGCAGCGCCAGCACGGGAACTCGTTCGATTTCTGGCGTTCGAAGTCGGTGCTCGACCACTTCAACAATCGCGCCCATGAGTTGCTCGACGACGTGGGCTTGAGCGAATTCGCCAACACGCCGGCGGTCGAGATGCCCTATGGGCGCAAGCGCGCGCTGGAGATCGCCACCACGCTGGCGCTCGATCCGGAAATGATGCTGCTCGACGAACCGATGGCCGGCATGGGCCACGAGGACATCGACAAGATCGCAGCGCTGATCAAGCGCATCTCGGCGAAGTACACCATCCTGATGGTCGAGCATAATCTGAGCGTGGTCGCCAATTTGTCCGACATCATCACGGTGCTGACCCGCGGGCATGTTCTGGCGGAAGGCAATTACGCCGACCTCACCAAGGACGAGCGCGTCAAGGAAGCCTATCTGGGGGCCGGTCATGGCTGAGTTGAAAATGGCCGGGGCCGCCGCCAAACCGGCGCCCGACGCGGCTTCGCAGGTGCTCTCGGTTCAGGGCCTGCAAGCCTGGTACGGCGAGTCCCACATCCTTCACGGCGTCGATTTCAACGTCAACGCCGGCGAGGTGGTCACGCTGCTCGGCCGCAACGGCGCCGGCAAGACCACGACGCTGAAATCGGTGATGGGCATCATCGGCAAGCGCACCGGTTCGGTGCGTTTCAACAACCAGGACATCATCCGCGCCTCGTCGGACAAGATCGCGCGCATGGGAGTTGCGTTCTGCCCGGAGGAGCGCGGCATTTTCGCCAGCCTCGACGTCCGTGAAAACCTGATGCTGCCGCCGGCGGTGCGCAGCGGCGGGCTGTCGCTCGACCAGATCTTCGATCTGTTCCCGAACCTCAGGGAACGGCTCAAGAGCCAGGGCACCAAATTATCCGGCGGCGAGCAGCAGATGCTGGCGATCGCGCGGATCCTGCGCACCGGCGCGCGCTTCCTGATGCTGGACGAGCCGACCGAGGGTCTCGCGCCCGTCATCATCCAGCAGATCGGCCAGACCATCGCGCGGCTGAAGACCGAAGGTTTCACGATTTTGCTGGTCGAGCAGAATTTCCGCTTTGCCTCGACCGTCGCCGATCGCTTCTACATCGTCGAACACGGCAAGATCATCGACGGCTTCGCCAATTCGGAACTGCAGGCCAACATGGACAAGCTTCACACCTATCTCGGCGTCTGAGAACAATGAGAAAAAGCCAACAAAGGAAATCGAAATGAAGAAGACTATTTCGGCGCTGTTGCTTGGGACGGCGCTGGCCCTCTCCGCCGCGAGCGCGGCGCTTGCCCAGGACAAGACCGTCAAGATCGGCGCGCTGAGCGACCAGTCCGGTCTCTACGCCGATCTCGGCGGTCCCGGCTCGACGCTGGCGGCGCAGATGGCGGTCGAGGATTCCGGGCTCAAGGAAAAGGGCTGGAAGATCGACATCATCTCCGGCGATCACCTCAACAAGCCCGACGTCGGCGCCAACATCGCGCGGCAGTGGTTCGATGTCGACAAGGTCGACGTCATCGTCGACGTTCCGAACTCCGGCGTGGCGCTGGCGGTCAGCAACGTCGTCAAGGAGAAGAACGGCGTCCTGCTCGATTCAGGCGCGGGATCCTCCGACCTGACCAACGCCCAGTGCACGCCGAATACGATTCACTGGAGCTACGACACCTATACGCTGGCGCATGGCACCGGCACGGCGCTGGCGAAAGCCGGGGGCGACAGTTGGTTCTTCCTGACCGCCGATTATGCTTTCGGCGCGGCACTCGAGCGGGATACAACGGCTGCGGTGCAGGCGGCGGGCGGCAAGGTCCTCGGCGGCGTCAAGCATCCGCTCGGCACGTCCGATTTCTCGTCCTTCCTGCTGCAGGCGCAGGCCTCGAAGGCCAAGATCATCGGGCTCGCCAATGCCGGCGCGGACACCACCACCGCGATCAAGCAGGCGGCTGAGTTCGGCATTACCGCAAGCGGCCAGAAGCTCGCCGCACTGCTCCTGTTCATCACCGACGTCAACTCGCTCGGTCTCAACACCGCGCAAGGCCTCAACTTCACCGAGACTTTCTACTGGGACATGAACGACCAGACCCGCGCGTTCAGCAAGCGTTTCCAGGGGCGCATGAAGAACCACAACATGCCGACCATGGTGCATGCCGGCGTCTATGCGAGCCTGATGCATTACTTCAAGGCGCTGGAAGCGCTCGGTGGCAATCCGCATGATGGCGCCAAGGTCGTCGCCAAGATGAAGGAAATCCCGACCGACGATCCGCTGTTCGGCAAGGGCAGCATCGAGCCCAACGGCCGCACCATCCACCCGGCCTATCTGTTCGAGGTCAAGAAGCCGTCGGAGTCGAAGGGGCCGTGGGATTACTACAAGCTCGTTGCCACCATTCCCGCCAGCGAAGCCTTTACCCCGCTGGACAAGAGCACCTGTCCGTTGCTGAAGAAATGATCCCCTGACGCCCGGCGGCAATCGCTCGCCGGGCGTCTGAATTCGAAGCGCGAGAGTGAGATATGCAGGCCCTTTACGCCCAATTGCTGGTCGGACTGATCAACGGCTCGTTTTACGCGTTGCTCAGTCTCGGACTTGCCGTGATCTTCGGCATGCTCAACATCATCAATTTCGCCCATGGCGCGCTCTACATGATGGGCGCGTTCGTGGCGTATTTCCTGCTCAATCTGCTCAATATCGGCTACTGGCCGGCACTGATCATCGCGCCGATCGTGGTCGGAATCTTCGGCATGATCCTGGAGCGGACCATGCTGCAATGGCTGGCCGGGCTCGACCACCTCTACGGCTTGCTGCTGACCTTCGGGCTGGCGCTGATCATCCAGGGCGTGTTCCAGAACTTTTTCGGCTCCTCCGGCCTGCCATATTCGATCCCCGATGAGCTGAAGGGCGGCACCAATCTCGGCTTCATGTACCTGCCGATCTATCGCGCCTGGGTCGTGGTGTTCTCGCTCGTGGTCTGCCTCCTGACCTGGTTCCTGATCGAGCGGACCAGGCTGGGCGCCAATCTGCGCGCCGCCACCGAAAATCCGACGCTGGTGCGCGCCTTCGGCATCAACGTGCCCCGCATGATCACGCTGACCTACGGGCTCGGCGTCGGGCTTGCCGCGTTGGCGGGCGTATTGTCGGCGCCGATCAACCAGGTGCGGCCGCTGATGGGCGCCAACGTCATCATCGTCGTGTTCGCGGTGGTGGTGATCGGCGGCATGGGCTCGATCATGGGCTCGATCATCACCGGTTTTGCGCTTGGCGTGATCGAGGGTTTGACCAAGTATTTTTATCCCGAGGCCTCCAACACCGTGGTGTTCGTGCTCATGGTGCTGGTGCTGCTGGTGAAGCCAACGGGACTGACAGGACGGGCGGCCTAACATGACTGTCATGACCGACGATTCAATCCCGGTGACCCCGCGCGCCATCCACGACGAGATGATCGCCTTCGCAATCATGACGGTGCTGCTCGCGATCGTGCCGCTGACCGGCATCTACCCGTTCTTCGTGATGCAGGCGCTGTGTTTTGCCTTGCTGGCTTGCGCCTTCAATCTGCTGATCGGCTATGGTGGCCTGCTGTCGTTCGGCCATGCGATGTTTCTGGGGACGGGGGGCTATGTCGCGGCCCACGCCCTGAAGGTCTGGGGCTTTCCGCCGGAGCTGGGCATTCTGGCCGGCACCGCCGCGGCCGCGGTGCTCGGGATCATCACCGGCTTCGTAGCGATCCGCCGCCAGGGCATCTACTTCGCGATGATCACGCTGGCGCTGTCGCAGCTGTTGTACTTCATCTATCTGCAAACCCCGTTCACGCACGGCGAGGACGGCATCCAGGGCATCCCGCAGGGCTATCTGTTCGGATTCCTCAATTTGTCGAATGCGACGATCCTGTATTACGTCGTGCTGGCGGTCTTCCTGTTCGGCTTCCTGGTGATTTTCCGCACCATCAATTCGCCGTTCGGCGAGGTGTTGAAGGCGATCCGCGAAAACGAGCCGCGCGCGATCTCGCTCGGCTACAAGACCGATCAGTACAAGTTCATCGCCTTCATCCTGTCGGGCACGCTGGCCGGTCTCGCCGGCGCGCTAAAAGTGTTCGTCGCGCAAAATGCCTCGTTGACCGACGTCGAGGTCGACATGTCCGGGCTGATCGTGCTGATGACGCTGGTCGGCGGTCTCGGCACCGTGTTCGGCCCGGTGGTCGGGGCTTTCATCATCGTCGGCATGCAGCAATACCTGTCCGGCCTCGGGCAGTGGGTGACGGTGATCCAGGGCACCGTGTTCGTGGTCTGCGTGCTGACGTTCCGCCGCGGGATTATCGGCGAAATCGCGCATTATCTGCGCCGGTCGCTGTAAAAGGCGGGGGTTCCCTGACGAATTTCCGGACCCGACAAAGCGGTGGATGACCGGTTTCCACAGGCCGGGATGCTAACCCGTGTGCCGGTAAATCGTTTATGACAGTCGTGTGACAGGCCGCCTTGGCCGCCATCCCTCCAAGCCATGGATCGTCAGATGCTGCGTTGGTTTCGTGCCTTTCTGCCCAGGGAGGAACGGTTTTTCGATCTGTTCGCCAGGCATTCCCAGACCGTGGTGCAGGGCGCTTTGGCGCTGCAGGAAATGCTGCGCGGCGGCGACGAAACGCCGGTGTTTTGCCAGCGCGTCAACCAGTTCGAGAACGACGCCGACAACATCACCCGCGAGGTTTTGACCGCGGTGCGCCGCACCTTCATTACCCCGTTCGACCGCGTCGACATCAAGAACCTCATTACCGCGATGGATGACGCGATCGACCAGATGCAGCAGACCGCCAAGGCAGTCGTGCTGTTCGAGGTCCGCAGCTTCGAGCCGCCGATGCGCGAAATCGGCGTGCTGCTGGTCGAATGCGCCAATCTGGTCGGCCGTGCGCTGCCGCTGATGCAGTCGATCGGCGAGAACGTCGCGATGTTGACCGCGATCACCGAGGAACTGACCAAACTGGAAGGGCGCGTTGACGACCTCCACGATATCGGGCTGAAGGAACTGTTTCTAAAGCACCGCAACGCCAATGCGATGGATTTTATTGTCGGCGCGGAGATCTACGATCACCTCGAAAAAGTTGCCGACCGCTTCGACGACGTTGCCAACGAGATCAACAGTATCGTGATCGAACAGGTATAGGGCAGGGCCGCGCCGTGGATGCCACGCTTGGTCTTCCGATCCTGACGGGATTGATTGCAGTAGCTTTGCTGTTCGATTTCCTCAACGGGTTGCATGACGCCGCCAATTCGATCGCGACGATCGTCTCGACCCGCGTGCTGCGGCCGCAATATGCCGTGCTGTGGGCGGCGTTCTTCAATTTCGTCGCGTTCGGCGTGTTCGGCCTCAACGTCGCCCACACCATCGGCACCGGGATCATCGATCCGAACGTGGTCGATGCCCATGTGATTTTTGCGGCGCTGGTGGGCGCGATCGTCTGGAACCTGATCACCTGGGGATTGGGAATCCCGTCCTCCAGCTCGCACGCGCTGATCGGTGGCCTGGTCGGCGGCGGCATGGCCAAGGCCGGTATTTCGGCCGCGGTCTGGAGCGGGTTGTCAAAAACCCTGCTCGCCATCGTGTTGTCGCCGCTGGTCGGATTCCTGCTGGCTTTGGTGCTGGTCGCGATCGTGTCATGGGCCTCGGTGCGTTCGACGCCGTTCGCGGTCGACCGCGCGTTCCGGATCCTGCAGTTCGCCTCCGCCTCGCTCTATTCGCTCGGCCATGGCGGCAACGACGCGCAAAAGACCATGGGCATCATCGCGGTGCTGCTGTATTCGCAGGGTCATCTCGGCGAGCACTTTTTCGTGCCGTTCTGGGTGGTGCTGGCCTGCCAGGCCTCGATGGCGCTCGGCACCCTGATGGGTGGCTGGCGCATCGTCCGCACCATGGGCCTGCGGATCACAAAACTGACGCCGATGCAGGGCTTTTGCGCCGAGACCGGAGGCGCCGCGACCCTGTTCATAGCGACCTTCCTCGGGGTTCCCGTGTCGACGACCCACACCATCACCGGCGCCATTGTCGGCGTCGGCGCGGCGCGGCGGCTGTCGGCGGTGCGCTGGAACGTGGCGAGTTCGATCGTCTATGCCTGGGTCATCACCATCCCGGCGGCCGCGATCGTGGCGGCGGTGGCCTACTGGCTGGTATCGGCGTTCCGATAGGCCGTCAGCGATTGGAGTTGCGCCGCGTAATCCCTATATCGAGCGATCGAATCGCCTTAATCCTTGATCCGGCCGGGTTTCCCTGCCACAGGCTCGTTGATGTCCGATCTCGCTCTTTCGACCGAAAAACCTGCCCAATCGCCGCTTGCGACCGAAGTCGAGCGGCGGCGAACCTTTGCGATCATCTCGCATCCCGACGCCGGCAAAACCACGCTGACGGAAAAGCTGCTGCTGTTCGGCGGCGCGATCAATCTGGCCGGTCAGGTCAAGGCCAAGGGCGAGCGGCGCAACACCCGGTCCGACTGGATGAAGATCGAGCGCGACCGCGGCATCTCCGTGGTCACCTCGGTGATGACCTTCGAATTCGAGAACCTCGTGTTCAACCTGCTGGACACGCCGGGCCACGAGGACTTTTCCGAGGACACCTACCGCACGCTGACCGCGGTCGATTCCGCCGTGATGGTGATCGACGCCGCCAAGGGCATCGAAGCGCGGACCCGAAAACTGTTCGAGGTCTGCCGGCTGCGCGACATTCCCATCATCACCTTCATCAACAAGATGGACCGCGAGAGCCGCGATACTTTCGATCTGCTCGACGAGATCGAAAAGACGCTGGCGCTCGACACCGCGCCGATGACCTGGCCGGTCGGCCGCGGCCGTGACTTCCTCGGCACCTATGACGTCACCAATGGCGGGGTCCGGCTGCTCGAAGGCGGCGGCGCCAAGACCGGAGCCGCGCAACAGATCGACATCGCCGATCTCGCCGGCCGCAACGCCAACCTCGACGTCGGCGCGATCAAGGACGAACTGGCGCTGGTCTCGGAGGCCTGTCAGCCGTTCGATCTCGCGGCGTTTCGCGAGGGCCACCTGACGCCGGTCTATTTCGGCAGCGCGTTGCGCAATTTCGGCGTCGGCGATCTCCTGGAAGGCCTCGGCAAGTTTGCCCCGCCGCCGCGCGCGCAGGATAGCAATCTGCGCAAGGTGGAAGCCGCCGAATCCCGCATGAGCGCCTTCGTGTTCAAGATCCAGGCCAATATGGATCCGAACCATCGCGACCGCATCGCCTTTGCGCGGCTGTGCTCGGGCAAGTTGACACGGGGCATGAAGGCAAAACTGGTGCGCACCGGCAAGAACATGTCGCTGTCCAGCCCGCAATTCTTCTTCGCCCAGGATCGTGCGCTGGCGGATGAGGCCTTTGCCGGCGACGTCGTCGGCATTCCCAATCACGGCACGCTGCGGATCGGCGATACCCTGACCGAGGGCGAGGACATCACCTTCGTCGGCGTGCCCAGTTTTGCGCCGGAAATTGTTCGCCGGGTCCGGCTGACCGATGCGATGAAGGCGAAGAAGCTGAAAGAGGCGCTGCAGCAGATGTCGGAAGAGGGCGTGGTGCAGGTGTTCCGCCCGCGCGACGGCGCGCCGGCGCTGGTCGGCGTGGTCGGCCCGCTGCAGCTCGACGTGCTGAAGGCGCGGCTCGACGCCGAATATTCGCTGCCGGTGGAATTCGAGGTCAGCGAGTTTCAACTGGCGCGTTGGGTCTCTTCCGACGACCGCAAGAAGCTCGACGCCTTCATCGCGGCCAACGGTTCCGGCATCGCCGACGACGTCGATGGCGATCCGGTTTTCATGGCCAAGAACGAATTCTATCTCGGCTACACCCGCGAACGCGCCGAGGGCATCGTGTTTTCCAGCATCAAGGATGTGAAGAAAAAGGCGTGACGCCGCGCGGTCGACCGCTCGCGGAACCGGCCGCCATGAACGCGCGGATGTGAATGAAGCCCGGCTTGAACCGGCCCGCCGCCGGCATCATTCTTGACGATGCTTTCGAGGGCAGACCTTGATGCTCGTTCGTGTTGTCATCCTTGTCGCTATTGCCGTTGTCGGAACGATCGCCGCCCGCCCGGCCGAAGCATGGCGGTGGCGGCATCACAGCATCAATGCCACGCCGTTTTTTCATTCGCCCTGCAGTGTGTTGCGCGGCCGGCCGTGCACGCCGTCGTTCTGCAGCGTACTCAGCCGCGGGCCGTGCATTCCCGAAATCGAATATCCCTACGGCGAGAACCTGCAGCTCACCATCGAGACCGTGCCGCCGGACGACGAAAAGGAAAGATATGTCCGCCCCGACCATGATCTCGACAATATCGGCGATCTCTTTGCGGAATTGCGCGCCTGCTGGTCGCCGCCGCCGGCGGACAGCGCGCAAGAGGGCATGCAGATGACGGTGCGCTTCAGCTTCAAGCGGGATGGCGGCATGATCGGCGCGCCACGGCTGACCTTTGCCACCGCAGGAGCTTCGGCCGACATCCGCGATATCTATCTGAAGGCGATCAACGCCTCGCTCGATGCCTGCATGCCCCTGAAATTCACCAGTGGCCTCGGTGGCGCGCTGGCGGGCAGGCCGATCGCGATCCGCTATGTCGACAACCGCGGATTAAAACACAGGGATGATTGAGCTGCCGTCGATCTGCAATCTGCGGCCTCAGGGACGCTATTGACGCTTGGTCTTCTCCGCTACTTTGGCTGCCTGCGCCCCGTGTTTCCTGGCTCGCGACTTTCGGCGCGGCCTCACGAGTTCAAATGGTGGCAACTCCGGGGCCGGCATCAATGCCGTACGCTCGTCCAGTAAGGCAAGATCTGGTGTTGGCAATGCGGTCTTGCCGGGCTCGATGTCCCAAACGGAGCCGGCCAGCCTGTCGATGACGGATTTTTCCTTGTCGCTGTCCATGGCTTCCCCCCAAGGTCGCGAAAATGTGAGTCGAACAAGACAGATAAAAAGCCGGGGGAAATGGACTTTTTCACGTTAGATAGTTGTCAGAACTATTTTGTCTGTGAGCGGCCGGGAAGCTTTTGGACAGAAGATGGCTGGTCAAATGCCCGACCATGCGTAATCTACCAAGCTTGAATGCAAGAATAACACTTGGGAGGAAATGTTCATGAAATCCGTGGTCGCGCTTTGCTTCGTCCTGGTCCTGTGCTCGCTGCATGAAGCCAGAGCACAGCGGCATGTTTTGCCGCCGGTGGATTTCGCTGCCATGACTTGCGAACAGTTCTGGGAGAAGACGACGCCAAGCGATCGGGGCCCGTTCCTGTTCTGGCTGAGCGGCTATTTCGGGCACAAGAACAATTCCGCGGTGCTCGACCCCACCGGCTTCACCGAAAAGACCAAGGCCTTGTCGCAATATTGCTCCAAGCAACCGAATGACAACGTGCTCTCCGCCGCGGAGAAAGCGTTTGCCAATTAGGCGAACAGACAGGATCGATCGACGCGCACAACGAAAAAGGCCCCCGTGAGGGGGCCGATCTCGTTAGCGATGCATGTGGTGATGGTGGTGGTGGTGATGATGGTGATGCATCATGCCGGCGCTGGCGGGAGCGACGATCGCCAAAGTGAGGACGGCGGCGAAAACATAGGCGAGTGACTTCATGGAATCCTCCCGGGACAATGTTGGGTAGTGGAGGGAGGTTAGCGGAAGACCTGCCGCCAGGTACATATCAATATGACTAGGTACCGTTCATCCACCGTTCAGGATTGGCCGATCGCGGTGCGGTCGGAACGAAGGGCCCGCGAGCTCCCCTGCATCCGTGGTGCATTGCGGCCACAGGCCCTAGAGTGATACCCGGATTTTGCGAACAACGCGATGGAGGATGCCTTGGGACTGCCGGTGATGATCCTGGGTCTGGTGCTGTTCCTCGGCGTCCATCTCCTGACGACCCAACGCGATTTGCGCGCCAGGTTTGTCGCCTCGCTCGGCGAGGGCGGCTACAAGCTCTGCTATGCCCTGGCGCGCAAATCGCGTTGGG